>Ga0208225_1000145_pt1 | contig 19203 bp, 19 predicted proteins | sample LakMenEpi15Jun10_FD_150701 | JGI IMG/M metagenome (GOLD analysis project Ga0208225, IMG submission 150701) | Freshwater microbial communities from Lake Mendota, WI - 15JUN2010 deep hole epilimnion (SPAdes) | ecosystem: Environmental > Aquatic > Freshwater > Lake > Epilimnion/Euphotic zone ... | reverse complement strand
GTTCATCTTCGTCCTGAAGAAGTTAACAAGCTTGTCGAAGAACGTGGCGATGATGTTGTTTTCTTTGATGGGCGTAACGCTTTTGAAGCCAAGGTTGGAAAGTTTAAAGACGCGGTTGTTCCGAATGTAGAAACGTCCCATGATTTTGTTGCAGAGATCGAAAGCGGCAAGTACGACCACATGAAAGATAAGCCGATCGTTACGTATTGCACCGGTGGAATTCGCTGTGAAATCTTGTCAGTTGTCATGAAAAACCGTGGCTTTAAAGAGGTTTATCAGATCAAGGGCGGAATCGTTCGCTACGGAAACAAGTTTGGCGATGATGGTTTGTGGGAAGGTTCCCTGTACACATTTGATGATCGCCTAACAATTGATTTCAGCGATCACACCAAGTTAATTGGCGAATGCGCCGAATGTAAGGGTGCGACAAAGCAGTTTAGAAATTGTCAAAAGGCTGAATGCCATCAGTTAGTTTTGCTATGCGATCCTTGCTACGACACTCATACCGAGCGTCCTTGCAATCACGAGCGCGAAGTTAAACGCAACCGCGAACTAATCGGTTAATTAGGCAGACTTTTTAGTCTGGCGCCAGTGGTACAGATACAACGGTGTTGCTATTGCAATTGTTGTAAACGAAGTAAAGATGCTCTTTAGTGCCTGAATCTGATTGTTCTCTTCTTGCTGGGCCAATAGCGCTGCAGATGGAGCATTCTCTGGCTTGGCATAAACATCGATGTAAGCAGGATCTGGGAAAACTGCGTTCATAATTGAATTAATCAGTGACACAGTTGAGAACAAAACAACCAACAAGGTGATCAGACAAACGGCGTAAAGATACAAGGAGCGCCAATCAACACCAACATGGCGGGTCTCAACTTGAACGCTTTGAGCAGCTTTCTTTGGAGCCGCAGCTTTTTTAGCCACTGCCTTCTTTGCTGTCGCCATTGTGTTCTCCCGCTTGAATTAGATTGTGGTCCATTCTCTCACATACCCTCTTAACTATGAGATAACGCGATAAACTTCACGCGTGATCATTCAAGCCAAGCAAGCGGTTGTTGATGGATCGTTGGTAACTGATCTTTGGATTGAAGTATCAAACGGAATTATCACCTCTGTTCACTCTGGCAGACATGAAAAGCCAGACAAGATTGCAGACGGGGTATTGATCCCAGGATTTATAGATGTCCATTGCCACGGTGGCGGCGGTCATTACTTTTCTGCCGTATCCCACGATTCGATAGCCACGGCAATTAATGCCCATAGGAAAACTGGAACAACTTCACTATTAGCTTCTCTTGTTACTGAAAATATCGCCGATCTAAAGGCTCAAATAAAGCGACTTGTACCTTTCTATACCCATGGAGAGATTGTTGGAATTCACTTAGAAGGACCATTTCTGTCACACACTCGTTGCGGTGCACATGAACCGAGTCTTTTAATTGATCCAACTGTTCCATTACTTCAAGAGTTGATTGAGGTGGGCCAGGGTTCAATCAAGATGGTCACGATCGCTCCAGAGCTGCAAGGTGCCCAGGAAGCCATTGAGTATTTAGTATCCGTTGGAGTAATCGCAGCAATAGGTCACACAGAGGCAAACTTTCAAGATGCAGCGCTGGCTACAGATAACGGGGCGTCAATAGTTACGCATTTCCTGAATGCGATGGATAAGGAAGATGCCGAAGGAAGTATCGCTAACTTTGTGCTGAATGACCCACGACTTGGGGTTGAATTAATTGTCGATGGCCATCACCTAGCCTTTAAAAAGGTGCAGGAGATATTTACGTCAATTGGTTCACGGGTGCTCTTGGTTTCAGATGCGATGGCTGCAGCAGGAAATGGCGATGGCAAGTACACAATAGGTGCGCTGCCAGTTGAAGTAAGCAATGGGGTCGCCCGTCTTGCATCAAATCAAAAACTAGCAGGAAGCACACTTACGATTTCGCAAGCATTTGTAAACCTGATTGACCACTGTGGTGTTTCCTTGCCGCAGGCGGTGCACGCAACTTCAGTTCAACCAGCCAAGGTTTTTGGTCTTAGCGACCGTGGCAGTATTGCGGTAGGAATGCGTGCTGACTTACTGAGTTACAACAGCGCTACCAAGTCAGTAACAGTAATTAGTTAGTCAAAGTTACTTTAGATAAACCAACTGGTGCATCTGGATCAAAACCCGATGCAACTGCGAATTCCAAGGCAAACCGTTGCAAGACAATTGCGTCGACAACAGTTGATGCAATCTCATCATCACAGTTTGATCCCGCAAGAACTAGGTCATTACTTTCCGGCGTTCCCCCGTTGCCAATCCAAAAAATGCGGTTGCTGGTTTTTCGAATCTTGACCGTCGCTTCAGTGATTGATGTTGTGGGCATATGTGCCGGAGCAACTATAAAAACTTGTGTTTGAGGTGTAAGAGCTGAAATTGGTCCATGCAAGTAATCTGCACTTGAAAGACCCTGAACTGAGATCTTGCAAGTTTCTTGAATTTTCAATGCAGCCTCACGAGCATTGGGATAGGCAAATCCTCTACCCAGAATTACCACTTCCTTCTCGCGCGACGACACTTGAATTGCAGCTGTCACTAGATCTTTTGTACCGACGATTCGAGCCGCTTCATTAATGATCTGCTCGCCATCTACTTGCTTACCTGTCCAGGCAGCAACTAACAGGTATGAAACCAACAGCTGCGCGTTATAGGACTTGGTTGCTGCAACGGCTAGTTCGGGACCCGCAAGAAGTGAGAAATGATTGTGGGCAATAGTTGCAAGAGGCGAGTTATCATCATTTGTCAGTGCGATTACATATGCATTTGCTTGACGAGCGGCGGTAGCGAACTTAACCAAATCGGGTGATTGCCCGCTCTGACTTATTGCAATAACCAAGGTATTTGAATACTTAAGCTCTGCTCCGTAAACCGTAACTGATGATGGAGATGTTAATCCGACAGGTAAACCGATCTGAGTTTCGATCAAGTACTTTAAATAGTGGGCTGCGTTATCTGAAGTTCCTCGAGCCAAAATAAGAACTGATTGAATCTTCTCTTCGACCAAAACATCCTTGACCGCATCAAATGCTTCTCTGTTAGCAAAAATTGCTTCGAAGACCTTTGGGGTCTCGGCAATTTCAGAGGCCATAATCGCGCCTAAAGAACTCATGGGCTTATCTTCCCACAAAATATAAAGTACGCTCTGCGCATGGCGGCACCAAAAAAATCTATTCCAAAGCATGTCGAGCTAAGAGAAAAGCTCCGCAGTCGCTTTCAACGCATGGCGCCGAATTCACTTATTCCTTCTGCTCGTGAGCTAGCAAAAACTTACAAGGTTAGTGCAATGACTGTGCGCCAAGCACTAGTGGCTTTACAGCAAGAAGGAATGATCCATTCTGTTCCAGGATTAGGGACTTTCGTCTCAGACCATCGTATGTCCAAGAGGCTCACATTCGTTTCCTTTAGTCAGGAAGTAAGTGAGCGTGGAATGACACCTAGTTCGAAGATAGTTTCGGCCATTAAAACAACTATCAAAGACCAAGCCATTGCAGAATCACTCAATATTTCCCTTGGAGATCCCGTGTACAAAGTTGAGCGGGTTCGCTTTGCGGACAAGATCCCAATGGCACTGGAAGAGTCCTTTATTTCTGCAGCCCTTATCCCTGGCTTGCTTGATCAGAACCTTTCAGAGTCCTTATATGACATCTTGAAAAACACCTACGAAAAGCCGGTGACCCGAGCAGAATGCGTTGTATCTCCAATAAATCTCACTAAACGTCAAGCTGATCTATTAGACACTGATGTCAGATCTGCAGCACTTAGCTTTGTAGTTGTTGCCTACGATGCTCGTGGACGCGCTTTAGAACGTTGCAATTCTGTAAAACGCGGCGATCGTTATGACTTTAAGTACAGTATTCAAGCAGAAAGCTAAAGACCTTCATTTACAAAATGCTTTGTTAACAAATATGGATTAGTTATTGCGGTTCCAACACATACTGCCCAGGCACCATTTGAAATCGCATTTTTGACTTGTTGCGGGTTTGCAAAACCGCCTTCAGCAATGAGTGGGACCTTGATTGCCTTCGAAATCTCCATCACCAAGTCAACGTTAGGTAAACCAGTCGAAGGAATATCGGTGTAACCATTTAGTGTTGTGGCGATGGCTTCAAAACCTAGCGCTTCTGCATTGATTGCATTTTCAAGAGAATCCACATCTGCTAACAACGGAATGCTAGAAACCTTACGAACATTTGCAAAAAACTCTTCGAGCGATACTCCGCCATTTCTAGAGCGCTGAGTTGCATCCACTGCAACAATATGGGCACCAGCTTTCTCTAGCGCCAATACATCTTCTACCGTCGGAGTTATATACACATCTGAGTCGGAGGTATAACTTTTTACCAGCCCAATAACTGGAACTTTTACCGAAGCTACGACACGGGTCACGTTCTCGATCCCCTGTGCGCGAATTGCTTTTGCGCCAGCTAACTCAACTGTCATGGCTTGAGCGGCAATAAACTCGGGAGTATTCATGGGTGTGCCCTCGTTGGCTTGGCACGAAACCACGAGCCCACCCTTGAGCTGAAGGAATACGGGCGCAATCATGGGTTCATTATGTAATTGTTCCGTTACCAAATCGCACCCCCTGCCCTCTTGACTTTCCCCAACCTTACTATAGTTTTGCCTCACTGGTCTAGAGCGGTCTATTGCCAATCCAGATCGTCACCTCACTAGCGTCATATCGACGGGTAAGAAGGAGAAGGAATGCGTATAAAGAAATCTCTCATCGCATTAGCCTCAGCGCTCAGTTTGGTAGTCGGCTTGGCCGTACTCCCAAATGCAAATGCAGCCACAACCGTAAAGATGGTTTTGTGGCCAGGGCCAGAAGGCGATGCAATGCAAAAAGTTGTAGATGCTTACAACTCGTCACAAGGTAAAAAGGATGGCGTCACAGTGAAGATGATTCTTCTCAGCCGTGACAACACATTCGCCAAGGAAGCAGCGCTGATGAAGGCTAAGTCATCTGAATATGACATTTACTTCACCGCTTCATACTTGGTGGGACAGCATGCCCCATATCTTTCTGATCTAAAGGGAGTTAAGGACAGTCTTTACTTAAAGGCTTCTGTTAATTCGCTAAAGGTTGCAGGAAAGCAGAAGGCACTTCCTCTTGATACCAGCTTGCACTTCATGTACTACCGCAAAGATTTAGTTTCAACCCTTAGCGCAAATGCTGCTAAGTATTCTACGATTGCAAAGACAGTGCTTGGCAAAGATCTAAAGCCAAACACAAATCCAGCAACTTGGAACTGGGATGATGCATTAGCAACAGCTGCATTCTTCACACAGAAGTACAATCCAGAATCACCAACTAAGTATGGATATGCACTTCCTGCAAAGAACTTGTTGTACAACACAATGATTTGGAACGATGTTCTTTGGGGTCTCGGTGGAAACTGGCTAAAGAATGGCAAGCCAAATCTCAATACTCCAACAGGTAAGGCAGCAATCGATGTGTACAACACAATTTACACAAAGGGCCTAACTTCACCTGAGTCATCACAGTGGGAGTATGCAGAAACCAACGCAGCATTGACTTCAGGTAATGCAGCAATGGCATTGCAGTGGAATGCCGCATATTCAGAGTTGAGCACAACTGGCGCAACTAAGGATCAAGTTGGTATTGCACCTCCTCCAGGAAAGGGTCCACGTTCACACGTACATGCCCTTGCAGTGGGACTTAACAAGTTCAGTAAGAATCAGGCTGCAGCTGCTAAGTGGATGGCTTACCTTGCAACAGTTCCAGCAATGAAGACTTATGCAACTGCGGGTGGAGTTCCTTCTATGCCATCAATTCTTGAAGGTATGGTTTCAACAAATGCTTCATTCGCAAACATCATCGAGTACGCGGGCAAGTTCGGATACTCCGAATCTGCTGGACCTCGTGAGTTTGATATGTATGCAGCTTTGGCCGAAGTTCTAAGCCCTGCCTGGTCAGGTCAGAAGACTTCAGCTGATGTGGCTGCCGCTGCAGACGCTGCTATCAAGAAACTTCAAAAGTAGCGGTTCTGTCTTAAGGGGACAAAGGATCTAGTGGCTGGTTACCATAACCAGCCACTAGATTTCTTTTTGAGCAGAAGGGGCAATGGGTGAGCACAACTTTCAATCGTGAGCGCAAAGTTGCTGGCTGGATACTCTCTGCACCCCTTTTGATTTTGCTTGCAGGCCTTCTGGTCTGGCCTGTGTACCTGGGCATTCAAACTTCAATGACACATGATGTTCTCAGTGAGTTTGAAACATATCCCGTTGGGCTTGAGAATTTTAGAAGCATCCTTACAGAACCTAATTTCTGGAGCTCCATACGGTTCACATTGATATTTGCTCTAACCGCAACAATCATAGAACTGATACTTGGATTCTCATTAGCACTTTTGTTTGATCGCGTGTTCCCAGGTAAGCGTGTTCTTTTTTCATTAATGCTGGTTCCTATCATGATTGCGCCGTCATTGATGGCAGTGATGTTCCGATTGATTCTTAATGAAAACATAGGTGTTATTCCAGGGGTTCTTGAAAAAATTGGACTTTCATATTCAATCTTTGACCAAAACAATGTCTTTACTTCTCTGATTGCATTAGATGTTGTTGAATTTACCGCCTTCACTTTTCTGTTGTCATACTCCGCGTTACAGAACATGCCTCAAGAAATCTATGAAGCAGCCTCCATCGATGGAGCTAATGCAAGGCAGACTCTCTGGCGAGTCACATTGCCTATGTTGAAACCTGCCTTAGCGATTGTCTTTCTACTTAGAATTCTGGATTCGATACGAACCTTCGATTCGATCTATATTCTGACGGGTGGAGGTCCAGGTACGACCACGCAAACCGTCGGAATATATATTTACAAAACGGCATTCATCTATGGGGATTTTGGGTTAGCAGCATCGGCTGCAATCGTTTTGGTGCTACTGCTTGCACCTTTCATGCCATCAATCATTAAACAGTTCAATTTAGGGGCTGGTGATCCACGATGAAAAGGAATTGGGGTACAACTTTCTTTGCATCAGTCGTTGTCTTTATTTTTTTGATTCCATTGCTTGGAGCTTTCTACACCTCGTTGCGGACAGATGAAGCGATCGTTTCTGGTCCATTTGTGTGGGAGTTTGATTCGAACTTTTCCCACTATAGGAATGCTATGGGAGCAGCAGGTTATGACTTTCCAAGTTTCTTCCGAAACAGTGTGATTATTTCTTTGGGTACCGTTCTGCTCACTATCTTAGTGAGCTTCCCTGCATCGTATGCAATTGTAAGGCTTGGATTTGGTGGACCTTGGTTACTCAGATTAGCTCTTGCCTTGCGAATAACTCCAGCGATCTTCTTCGTGATTCCTTTCTACAAGCTATTTACTGCATATCAATTGATTGATCGACCACTTGCTTTAATTCTTGCAAATACCTTTATAAACATGACTCTTGCACTTCTCGTTTTCTCGGGGGCTATCAAAGAAATGCCGATAGAAATTGAAGAGGCAGCGGCCGTAGATGGTGCTTCTATCTGGATGACACTTCGCCGAATAGTCTTTCCACTACTTGGCCCAGGGATGGCTGCGGTTGGCGTCCTTACTTTCCTCTTCTCCTGGTCGGACTATTTGTTTGCTGTTGTTCTCACCTCTAGTGAAGCCACACCCGTAACTGTTGGTGCAGCCAACTTTGTTACCTCTTATGGTGTTCGCTGGGGCGATATTTCAGCTGCTGTCTGTCTTTCTGTTCTTCCGCCACTAGTATTTGCAACAGCTGCACAGAAATTCTTGGTTAAAGGATTGTCGTCCGGAGCCGTTAAGGGGTAATCATGCTTGTCGTAGATCTCGGCCAATCTGGGTCACGGATCAGATATCAAGGAGTTACGACCCAATCCTCCCGAGGAAAACTAAATGGTGAGACTGTCCTAGAATCCTTTGAAGCAATTTTCTCTGAACTTCCAAGCATTTCCGTTAATGAAGTTGCTCTATCGTGTACAGGTTTCAACGGTGTAGTCACCGAGCCTGAAAGATATGGACAATTATGCAAGAGATTCTTCAACTCATCTCAAGTTGCAGTAATTGATGATGGGTTTGCAGGATTTGTGGGCGCACTCAATGGCCGCAGTGGTGTTGTTTTATCTATTGGTGGCGGAGTTGTAGGTGTTGGAGGCCGCGAAGGTATATTTGCACACCGCGATGGATTAGGCGCAACTTTCGGAGACGAAGGTGGTGGCTTTTGGTTAGGTAAGAATGGGATTACTAAAGCTCTGGCAGTTAATCAAGGTCGGGGTGAAGATTTAGAAATGGCAGATTACTTCAAGGAAGAAATTGCTCACTTCTATGAGTTAAGTATGTGTGATGGTGCAGAAGCACAAACTTTTGCAATATCTACGGCAAAGAAGGTTTTAGATGCTGCAGATGCGGGTGTTTCAACTGCAACTGCAATTGTTGATGAGGGTGCGTATTTATTGGCACAAACAGTTGTTGCTACTTGGTATGGCTGCGGCGGGACAAAAGCTGATTCCCCTGAAATAGTTATTCAAGGCGGCCCAGCTCGTAATGCTTCGTATTCGACCAAAATTGCTTTGGAAATAAATGCAAAATTACCTAATGCAGTGATTGTTCAATCTGCCGGTGACAATTTAGATGGTGCAACATGGATTGCGCAGAACTTGCTTAATGATGCGCCTCCGCTTTTGCTGTGGGCTAGATAAATCAAAAATCTCTCTTCTCGCACATTTGCTGTGTGAGAAGAGAGATATCAGTGGTAGCCCCGAAGGGATTCGAACCCTCGTAGCTGGCTTGAGAAGCCAGAGTCCTAGGCCGCTAGACGACGGGGCCCTAGTTTTTCTAAATTACTGCTGTACTGCGCTGGGGTACCAGGACTCGAACCTAGACTTACTGAACCAGAATCAGCAGGGCTGCCAATTACCCCATACCCCAAGGTCTGCACCTTGCAATGGCAAAGAATACCAGCGGTTTTAGAGCGCCAATCCCGCGTTAATACGCAGTAAACAGGCCTCTTTACCCAGTAATTCCATTGATTCAAATAGCGGTGGCGAAATTGTGCTGCCAGTGGTCGCAATACGCAGTGCGGTAAATGCGATACGAGGTTTCAATGCCATTTCTTCAATCAATGATGCACGAAGCACGGCTTCAATGTTTGTGTGGGTCCAATCAGAAACTGTTTCTAGCTCCTTAACCGAACGCTTCAAGATTGCCTTCGATGCATCATCTGTAATCTTTGAAACAGATTCGGCTTCTACGGCAAAGTTTTTTGTAAATAGAAACTTGAGCATCTTTGGAACTTCATTGAGCATGATGATTCGCTCTTGAATAATCGGAAGCGCTTTCTTTACTAGCTGGATCTCAGCATCAGTACCCGTGATGACTTCTGCCTTGGTTAAAAATGGTAAAGACCACTTCAGGAATTCATCCAAAGTCAGCGCACGGATCTTGTCTCCGTTGATTGCTTCTAGCTTTTTCATGTCAAAGCGGGCAGGTGAACTGTGAACCTTTTCAACGGTAAACATTTCTGTTAGCTGCTTCATGGTGATGTTCTCTAGATCATCTCCGGGAGACCAACCAAGTAGTGCTAAGTAATTACAGATTGCTTCGGGTAAGAAGCCCATTTCGCGATACCACGCGATCGAAACCTCGCCATTGCGCTTAGAAAGCTTTGCGTTGTCCTGACCCATCACAAATGGAAGGTGGGCAAAGACTGGATAGTCTTCAGGCTTTACACCCATCGCTTGATATACACGAATCTGGCGTGGCGTTGATGAGAGCAAATCTTCACCGCGCAGAACATGTGTCACTTTCATTAGAACATCATCAACTGCAACAGCCAAAGTGTACAAAGGTGAACCATCAGCACGAACTAACACAAAATCAGGAACAAAGTTGTGATCGAAGGTGACATCGCCACGGATTAAGTCAGTAAAAGTTGTGCTGCCGTCAGGCATGCGCATGCGTACTACTGCTCCGCGACCTTCAGCTTTATACGCTGCAATCTGCGCATCAGTTAGGTCACGGCAATGTCCGTTATAACCAGGTGCGACATTTGATTTGCGCTGTGCTTCACGAACTGCTTCTAATTCATCAGGTGAGCAGTAGCAATGGTAAGCATCCTTTTGCTCTAGAAACTTTTGTGCCCAATGTGCATAGATATCTAAACGTTGCGACTGAAGGTAAGGACCGTTATCTCCACCAACTTCTGGGCCCTCATCCCAATCAAGGCCGAGCCACTTTAAAGTATCAATTGCAGCGTTGATGTACTCATCTGTAACGCGGGTTGTGTCGGTATCTTCGATACGAAATAAGAATGTTCCGCCGGTGTGTCTGGCATAAGCCCAATCAAACAAAGCGGTGCGGATGTTTCCGACATGCAGATCACCGGTCGGAGATGGTGCGAAGCGAACTTTTACTTTCTTAGTCATTACTTTGCACTCACCTTGTTAGTTAGTTCGCCAAGACCTTCGATAGCCATGGTTGCTTTTTCGCCAGCGACCATTGGGCCAATGCCAGCAGGAGTTCCAGTCAAAATAATGTCACCTGGCAACAGCGTCATTACACGGGAAACAAAGTTGATAATTGTTGGAACATCAAAAATCATGTCGCTGATCTGAGCAGATTGCTTTAGCTCGCCGGCAATTGTTGCAGTGATCTTTTGGGTGCCAGGAATGAAATCGGTATCAATCCAAGGACCAATTGGGCAAAAGGTGTCAAAGCCCTTTGCGCGGGTCCATTGACCATCCTTCTTTTGGATATCGCGCGCAGTTACATCATTTGCGATCGTGTAACCAAAGATCACATCGTTAACACGTTCGATTGGTACATCTTTACAAATTCGACCGATAACGATTGCAAGCTCGGCTTCATGATCAATGCGCTCTGACATATCTGGCCACACGATTGTGTCGTTAGGGCCGATCACAGATGTGTTTGGCTTTAAGAAAATAATTGGCTCTTCCGGAACTACCCCGCCCATTTCAGCTGCGTGATCGGCGTAATTCTTGCCAACGCAAACAACCTTTGATCTAGGAATGATGGGCGCTAATAGGCGAACTTTGTTTAATTCAATCTTGGCAGCGGTCTTTTGGATGCCTGAATAAATTGGATCTCCGCTGATGATGCTGATGGTGGCATCGTCTTCTAGGACGCCAAAGAGTGGATCTTGACCTAAGCCAGCATCAGGACCAGGGGTGAATCGAACAATGCGCATTCGATAATTCTATCGTTACTCGGCGTCTTCAATCTCTTCATCAAGGCGCTCAACCAAAACAGATGAAATTCTGCGTCGACGCCCCTGTGGGCGCTCTGAAGTGATTGCCCAACCTTCCCAAGAAATAGTCGATCCAGCGATTGGAACTCGACCTAATTTTTGCGCCATTAATCCACCAACACTGTCAATATCTTCATAGTCGCTTTTTTCAATTTCAATCTTTAGCTCATCAGCTAAATCTTCAATGTGTAACGATGCTCGTGCGCGGGCTTTATCTTCTGAAAGCCAGACAAACTCTTCGTCAGCATCATCAAATTCGTCTTCAATTTCACCCACAATTTCTTCGATGATGTCTTCAATTGTGATGATTCCAGCGGTGCCGCCGTATTCATCGACAACGATTGCAAGGTGAATCTGGTTCTTCTGCATCTCCTTTAGCAAATCATCTGCCATCTTGATTTCAGGTACAAAGCTGGCAGGGCGCATGTGCATTTCAATTGTTTCACTCTGCTCGGCTTCGTGATGATCCAGGGCTCGCTTTGCTAGATCTTTCACATACACAATTCCAACAATGTTATCGATGCTGTCACCAATAACTGGGATACGTGAATATCCACTTCGCAGCGCTAGCGATAAACCTTGACGCAAGCTCTTATCTTTTTCGACCCACACCATGTCGGTGCGTGGAACCATAAGTTCTCGAACCAGAGTGTCACCTAGTTCAAATACTGAGTGAATCATCTCGTGCTCATCAGATTCCACTAAGCCACGTTCATGTGCCTGATCTACCAGGTCACGAAGTTCGGCTTCCGAAGTAAATGGACCTGAACGAAAACCCTTACCTGGCGTCATGGCGTTTCCAACTGAAATAAGAATCTTTGTAACTGGGCCCAATAAGAAAGCCATTCCGTAGGCCACGATGATTCCGTAGCGCGCGTATTTGTGTGGTTGCTGCTTGCCTAGAGTTCGAGGCCCAACACCTACGACAACGTATGAAAGAACAACCATGATTGCAACAGTCAGCGCCATTGCTTGGGCTGACGAATAATTGCGCAGCAAGATAACCGCCAGCAATACCGTTGCAGTGAATTCACAGAGCTTGCGAACAAGCAGAATTACGTTTAGATAGCGAGCCGGTTGGGCGCTGTATTTACGCAGCAATGCTCCCCCGCGCTTGCCTTCTAGTTCATCAATCACCACACGTGAAATTGAAGTAAGTGCTGATTCGCTCGCGGCAAGAAACCCTGCAAATACAAGCAGAAGAATGATGCTAACTATTGCTATCGGACTCATGATCTCTTTTCCCAGTCGGTGACTATTTTTTCCTGTAGTTCAAACATTACTTTTTCTTCGATTTTATCAGCATGGTCGTAACCAATAATGTGAAGCAAGCCATGTGTAGCCAAGATATAAATCTCGTGTTCAGTTGAATGTCCTTGAGTTAAAGCCTGAGCTGCGGCAACAACTGGGCTAATCACAATGTCCCCAAGAGTTACCGCTTCACCTGGTTCTTCAGGCATATCCATGGGAAATGACAAAACATCGGTTGTTCCCGGCTCATCCATCCATTTGATGTGAAGCTCGGTCATGTAATCATCTTCCACAAAAGCGATGTTTAAATCGCAGTCAGGATTTAGATCCAACGCAGTCATTGCATGTGTCATCAGGGAGGTCATTTCAGCGGTTGGAACTAGCTGGCCTGAAGTATTAGTAACTTCAATTGTCATTTATTTCCGAATCGGACGCAATGCTTGTCGTTGTTCATCAAATTTGTCATAAGCCCTAACGATGTCGCCAATCAAGCGGTGGCGTACAACATCTTCGGCGGTTAATTCCAGGAATGCGATGTCATCAATATCTTTCAAGATATCTCGAATCACGCGCAGACCGGAATTTTGACCATTAGGTAGATCGATCTGAGTTACATCTCCTGTAACAACCATCTTTGAACCAAAGCCAAGACGGGTTAAGAACATCTTCATCTGTTCGGGTGTGGTGTTTTGGGCTTCATCTAAAATTACAAAAGCATCGTTCAGCGTACGACCGCGCATATAAGCAAGAGGCGCAACTTCGATAACACCTGACTGCATAAGACGTGGAATTGAATCGATATCGATCATGTCATGCAGCGCATCAAACAATGGGCGCAGGTATGGATCAATCTTTTCGCTAAGAGTTCCTGGCAAGAAACCAAGGTGCTCCCCTGCTTCAACTGCAGGACGGGTCAAGATAATTCTGTTGATCTTCTTCGCATTTAGTGCAGCAACTGCCATCGCCATCGCAAGGTATGTCTTACCGGTACCAGCTGGGCCAATTCCAAAAGTAATTGTGTGATCTTCAATTGCATCAACGTAGCGCTTTTGGTTTGCAGTCTTTGGGCGAATTGTTCGTCCACGGTTGCTAACAATATTAAGAGACATAACTTCTGCTGGGTGATCAATTGGTTCATGTTCTAGCATTTCGATGGCGCGGGTAACGGCGTCTACATTTAAAATGTTGCCGCTGCGAATAACAACCATTAGCTCATTGAAAAGATTTTCTAACTTGGCGCAATCGGCATGTGGGCCACGTAAAGTAATTTCATTTCCACGAACGGTGATATTGACCGAAGGGAAAGCCGCTTCGATTGTTCGTAGATTGTCATCATGCGGACCAACAACAGCAACCATTGGAATGGCGGTAGGTACGGTGATTAGCGTTCGCTCCATATAAGGATAAATCTATCTTTAACCGGGTGGCCATGCCATCGGACGCCCGCCCAAAAGGTGCAGGTGAGCGTGGAAAACCGTTTGGCCAGCGTCTTCGCCGGTGTTAAAGACAGTTCGGTAGCCGTTTAGTCCCCGCTCTTTGGCGATCTGATCTGCGGCCAAGAAAAGGTCTGCGGTTATAGTCGCGCTATTGCGCGCAACCCCTGCAGCGTTTTCAGTGTGAAGTGTTGGAATCAACAGAACATGGGTTGGTGCTTGCGGATTTATGTCATTAAATCCAACAACGTTTTCATTGCGCAGAACGATGTCTGCCGGGATTTCACCTTCAATAATTTTACAGAAGATGCAGTTGGGATCTAAAGCCACGTAATTACCATACCTTCAAAAGCGCAGAAACTGCCGAAACCGCTGCGATACCAGCGTGCGCCGAACGCAAAATTGGGCGACCCATCAAAGCAACCTTTGCACCAGCTGCTTCAAAGGCAGCAAGCTCTTCATCAGTGATTCCACCTTCGGGTCCAATAATGATCAAAAGGGTTTGCACGTTATGCGAAGAAACTTGATCCGACAGTTTTTGGGTTGCACTTTCGTGGAAAACAATTGCTAAATCGCTTAACTTAATTGCTTCACAAATTTGTGATGTTGTTGCAATTTCTGTGACTTCTGGGATTCTAAAGCGGCGAGATTGTTTACTGGCTTCACGTGCTGTGATTGCAAACTTATCGGTGCCTTTTCCAATACTGCGGCTGGCTACCCACGGAACAATTCGATCAACACCGGATTCAGTTAAAAGCTCAATTGCCTCTTTCGCGCGATCACCCTTAGGAAGAGCCTGCACAACTGTGATCGTTGTTGCTAATGCTTCTTGGTACCCAGAATCAAGCACTTGTACCTGCATAGATTTCTTGGAAACTTCGATGGCCTTTACTTGAGACCACGTGCCTTCACCATCGCTAAGCATGAATTCGGCACCAGGTTGCATTCGCAAAACACGAATTGCATGGTTGGCATCCTCATTAGCAAATTCATAATGTGCGCCCACTGTCGTAGGTAGATCCTCTACGAAAAAGAGTGTGAACATTACTTGTTAAACACTCCCTTGATCTTGCCAAAGATCGAACCATCTTGTCCCTTGACGTGAGCATCACTTGATTTTTCACCACGAATTTCAGCGAATTTACGAAGCAGTGATTCTTCTTCTTTGCTCAATTTTGTTGGTGTGTTAACTTCGATGTGTACGATCAAATCTCCACGATCACCGCGACGCAAACGGGTCATTCCTTTACCCTTGATAACAACAGGTGTTCCGCTTTGTGTTCCCGCCTTAACATTTACATCAATTGGGCCATCAAGTGATTCAACGGTGACTGTAGTGCCAAGTGATGCTGCCACCATGCTGATATCTAGCTGCATGTGCAAAGTGTCACCTTCACGAACAAAGTACTGGTGAGGTTCTTCAACGATTTCTACGTAGAGATCTCCGGCAGGTCCACCGCCAGCACCAACTTCTCCGCGGCCAGACATTTGAATTCTGTTTCCAGTTTCTACACCGGCAGGAATCTTTACATCAATTGTTTGGCGACTACGCACGCGACCTTCGCCAGCACATTCACGGCAAGGACTCTTGATCACGCTTCCGTATCCATTACATGTATTACATGGGCGCGAAGTCATTACTTGGCCAATAACTGAACGCACTACTTGTTGTGTTTCACCGCGTCCTTTGCACACTAAACACATTTCTGGATGATCGCCGTCTTGGCAACCCGTGCCGGTGCACTTGGGACAAACAACTGCAGAATCAACGGTAATTTCGCGTTCTGTTCCAAAGCATGCTTCGTTGAGATCAACTTGAATGCGAATAAGTGAATCCTGACCTGCACGTGTACGTGGTCGTGGACCACGAGACCCACCACCACCAAAGAATGCATCCATGATGTCGCTGAATCCGCCACCAAAGTTGGCACCACCAAATCCACTACCACCCATGTCATAGCTCTGACGCTTTTGTGGATCGCTCAAAACATCATAAGCCTCGGTGACTTCCTTAAACTTTTCTTGGGTCGCAGGATCAGGATTTACGTCAGGGTGCAGTTCGCGGGCAAGTTTGCGATACGCCTTTTTAATCTCATCAGCGGTTGCACCTTTGGTAACTCCTAAAGTTTGGTAATGATCAGTCACTTATGCACCTTCATTAATAAAGCGACCAACGTAACGAGCAACTGCATCAACTGCTGCGATTGAACCTGCGTAATCCATGCGGGTAGGTCCTAAAACACCAACTGCGCCTATTTGTGCTGACTCCATGCCATAACCAACAGTTACTAAGGAAGTTGCTTGCAGGTTTGCTTCAGTCTGCTCGCTACCGATTCGAACGTGCACAGTTGGGTGAACCTCGTTAAGCAAACTGAGCAAAACAACTTGTTCTTCGAGAGCTTCCAGGATTGGTGAAAGTGTTAAGCCAATATTGTCCCCTGATCGTGCTAAGTGGGCAGTGCCAGAGATTGCCAACTTGTCGCGGCTTGGCTGCTCGCCAATAATTGGGTAAGTAACAACAGCAACCTGCTTTGTAATATCTGCCAATAACTTAGCCGACTTCTTTAGCAATTCTTCTAGGTCATTAGAGCCTTCAAGAAAAGTTTCAATCGCACGACGCTCTGCCGCAGACAGCGGTTTAACAGTTGCTAATTTGTCCACAAAAACCCGGTAACCAAGATCAGTTGGAATACGGCCAGCACTTGTATGAGGCTGAATAATCAAACCTTCGTCTTCAAGTACCGCCATCTCATTGCGAATCGTGGCAGGTGAAATCCCCAAACCGTGGCGTTCGGCAATTGATTTTGAGCCGACAGGTTCTTGGGTCGCAACGTACTCATCGACAATTGCGCGGAGGATTTCAAGACGACGTGATGACATTTGCGCTAAGCGTACTAGATAGTTATTTCTCGCACGATTCGATCTGCGATCAAGCGCCCCGCAGGGCTCAAGACAACGCGATCATCACGCAGTTCGACAAAGCCGTTTTCCCGATACACCGCTAGTACCTCCATTTGCATGGGTTCTAGCAGCTCTAATGCAAGACCTTCGCGCATTCGGATTCCGAGCAAGATTGATTCATCTTTGATTTGTTCTTTAGTGAGCTGTTCACTGTCTAACACTGGTGACTGTCCAGCGAAAACTTTTTGCTTATAGGTAGTTGGATGTTTAACGTTCCAGAAACGTCGGGCGTCAACGTGGGAATGCGCACCTGGCCCAAGTCCCCACCAATTTTTGTTCTGCCAGTAGGCGATGTTGTGTCGACATTGATGTCCTGGTTTTGACCAATTTGAAAGTTCATACCAAGTCAATCCCTTGGCCTCACACATTTGATCAACCAATAAGTACATATCAGCCATCAAGTCATCGTTAGGCATAGTTAGATCCCCGCGCTTGATTTGTGCGGCTAACTTGGTTCCGGTTTCAACAATTAATGCATAAGCGCTGATGTGATCGATATCCAATGACAGCGCAGCCTGAACGGTTTCGCGCCAATCTTCTAGGCTTTCACCTGGTGTTCCGTAAATCAGATCCACGCTAATTGATTGAAAACCTGCAGCACGAGCCATCGTGATTGCTTTTTCAACATTGGCTGGATTGTGGGTTCGATCAAGAGCAGCTAGTACATGTGGCTTGGCGGATTGCATTCCAAAAGAAATTCGATTAAATCCAACTTCAAGGTATCTGGCCAACTTCTCTTGCGTGACTGAATCTGGGTTTGCTTCAAGGGTGATTTCACAATCAGCGGCTAAACCATTGCGTGCTTTAACCGCTGCAATCACCCGGCCCAAATCATCGGCTGGCAGCAAGGATGGCGTACCCCCGCCAAAAAATATTGTTGGGACAACATCTGTGGGAGCAGCATCTAGTTCACGCAAAACCGCATCAATGTAATCATTGCTAACAATTTCTAACGTTGCACCATCTTGTAGCTCTGATGGAGTGTAGGTATTGAAGTCGCAGTAACCGCACCGCTTGATGCAGTACGGGATGTGGACATAAAAGGAAAGCGTCATTGCCCTGCTTTGCGAGCAGCCTTTACCTTTTCGATATCGGCATCTGTTGCAAGAGCTGCAACGAAAGCTTCTTGCGGAACTTCTACGCGTCCCACCATCTTCATGCGCTTCTTACCCTCTTTTTGCTTTTCTAGAAGCTTACGCTTACGTGAAATATCGCCACCGTAACATTTAGCCAAAACATCTTTACGGATCGCGCGAATGCTTTCGCGGGCAATGATGCGCGCACCGATTGCCGCCTGAATAGGTACTTCGAACTGTTGACGAGGAATCAGTTCGCGCAATTTTCCGGTCATCATCACGCCATATGCGTACGCCTTGTCGCGGTGAACAATTGCGCTAAATGCGTCAACAGCTTCACCTTGTAACAAGATATCAACCTTGACCAGGTTGCCTTCGGCGTCGCCCTTTTCTTCATAATCCAAAGATGCATAACCCTTGGTACGACTCTTTAACTGATCAAAGAAGTCAAAAACAATTTCAGCCAATGGCAGGTCATAGCGAATCTCTACGCGGTCTTCAGAGATGTAATCCATTCCGAGCAAGATTCCGCGTCGATCTTGGCAAAGTTCCATAATGGTTCCAATAAATTCGGACGGAGCCAGGATCGTTGATTTAACAATTGGTTCAAATACTGCAGCGACCTTTCCATCTGGAAATTCAGATGGATTAGTAACACGAACTTCTTTGCCATCATCCATCGTTACGTTGTAGACAACGTTAGGTGCGGTCGAAATAAGGTTCAGTTTGTGTTCGCGCTCTAGTCGCTCGCGCACGATTTCCATGTGTAGCAAGCCAAGGAAACCGCAACGGAAACCAAAACCAAGAGCGGCAGAGCTTTCTGGCTCATAGACAAGTGCGGCATCGTTTAGCTGTAACTTATCCAATGCTTCGCGAAGGATAGGAAAATCTGCACCATCTAATGGGAACAAACCAGAGAACACCATTGGCTTTGGATCTTTATAGCCAGACAATGCGGTCTTAGTTGGATTGTTATAGGTCGTAATTGTGTCACCAACACGTGATTGTCGAACATCTTTTACACCTGTAATTAAATAACCTACTTCGCCTACGCCAAGTCCCTTTGATGCAATTGGTTCTGGTGAAATAACGCCAACCTCTAGCGCTTCGTGGCGAACGCCAGTTGAAAACATTTGAATTTGTTCGCGTGGGTTTAAGTGTCCATCTACCACGCGCACATAAGTAACAACACCGCGGTATGA
>Ga0208225_1000143_pt1 | contig 19259 bp, 13 predicted proteins | sample LakMenEpi15Jun10_FD_150701 | JGI IMG/M metagenome (GOLD analysis project Ga0208225, IMG submission 150701) | Freshwater microbial communities from Lake Mendota, WI - 15JUN2010 deep hole epilimnion (SPAdes) | ecosystem: Environmental > Aquatic > Freshwater > Lake > Epilimnion/Euphotic zone ... | reverse complement strand
TGGGGTTGCGCGGTCACCCCCCTCACCCCCCGGCCCCCTCTCCCGCCAGCGGGCGAGGGGGAGAAGCGGGCGAATTGAGGGACACCCGGGCAAGAGAGCTGAGGGGGAGAAGCAAGCTTGTGCGCGCGGAGCGTAAGGAGTTGTTGAGCTTGGGGTTGCGCGGTCACCACCCTCACCCCCCGGCCCTTCTCCCGCCAGCGGGCGAGGGGGAGAAGTGCGCGAATTGAGGGACACCCGGGCAAGAGAGCCGAGGGGGAGAATCGCTTAACCGCGCGCGTTGTGTTCGGGGTTTAGGGCTGGAGCAGAACTACGCCGGTTGCGGTAGCGGCAGCTTGGACTTTCAATGCGGTTGGGTCATAAGGTGCACGCTGCCTTAAGCCTGGTGCGCAAGTGCCTGGTCGGTAATGACCGGCGTTCGAGATTTGCTGGTTGGGTGGTTGCATGTATGCCAAGTATGGTGTGAAGAAGATTCCGGTGAAGAATCGGCCGCCGGAAAGAATTGGCTGGAGGGGTGGGCATCGCTCGTGCCCATGGTACTCGAGCATCACGTCGTCGTAATAGGTTGGGAAATGGCAGAAAGCCGGAGCAACCCAATTCTTTGTGCTGACACTCCAACCCGGCTGACGGTCTGGGCCGTAAGGAAGTGGAGTGGGCGATGGCAAACGGCCTTCGGTTGCATCTTCCGGAGTAGTGCCTGTTCCGATTCCAGAGATCGATGTGTTCGGCGTCTTCAATGGTTTTACCCGCAAAGGCTCTGTGCTGCGAGTGTTTGCTGGACCGGCGAGATTCGGTTCGGATTGCTCATCGAGTTTGATTGCATCCGGTTCTGGAGTTTGCGGTGCAGTGCCAAGCGCTGCACCGAGCTTCTCCTCGGCATCCTTGACCAGCGGCGCGTTCTTCTCAAGCAGCTTCTGAACATCGCTTGGCGTCTCGGTGGGAGGTTGTGCGGCAAAGCTCATCGAGCACAGAGCTAGGCCGAATGGGATCGAGGCAAGAGTCGAAGGGCAAACCGCCAGCGGTCTGTTAGATTGCATCGAAGGACACTCCAGACGAAGCGAGAAATTGATTTTGAAAAGTCGGCCCAAGGGGTGCCCATCCCGAAGCGTCTATGGAGGAACGCCAACGGGGAGGGGGGCCGACTATCGTTGACTTCGGCACATTCCATACGATCCCTGCAAACTGCCTTGGTGTTTTCGCCATGGAATGGTGGAATTGCTAGGAGCAGATTTCCCAGGCGTTATGGCTTAACACGTTTTGGCTAAAACACAGATAGAGCAAACACGGGCTCGCTAAACACTGGTTGGCAAAACACGGACTGGCTAAACACATAGGCTGGCAGCACCGTGTGAATCCGCGATGAGCAAGGAATGAGGGGCGATTTATTCTTAGCTGGAAACAAAAAAAGAGAGCTCGGTCGTCCCGAGCTCTCTTTGTATTATGTTTTTACCGACGTCTTATCGTTTGATCGAAGCCTTAAGGGCGAGGAGTTGCAACACCGAGTTGCTCTTCTTCTTCTTGAGGGATGATGATTCGAGGTGTGACGGTGAACATCAAGGTTTCCGTGTCTCGACCGATCGCATTGTTCTTGAACAATCGGTTGATGTAAGGGATCTTCGAAAGGATTGGAGTACCCTTTTCGATTCGCTCTTCGGAGAGTCGTTTGATACCACCCATCAGGATCGTTCCGCCGTCAGGCACGGTAACCGTGGTGCTAACGCTGGTCTGGGAGAAGGATGGTTGTTGGACGGTGATACCTTCGACGATTTCCTCTTCATTGTTGCGGTTGCTCGATGGCAAGCCGCTTGATGGGTTGAGGATGCTCGTACCGGTCTTGGTGCTCTTGCGACCTTGGAAGGTGAATTCGCGGTCGGTTGAGCCGAGTCGGGTGAACTGCGGTAGCATAGTCAATCGGACGAATCGTTTATCGGTTGAGACAACCGGTTGGACGTTCATCTGAGTTCCTTCGCTCAAGACCACGATGATTGGTCGTTGACCGACGGCGAAGTCACCGACGACAGGAGCGTAACCGAGAACGAACGGGCGGGTGGTCGTATCGTTGATCGTACCGATTTGCCCGTCGAACATGGTCACCTTAGGAGCTTGCAGAACGTTCGATCGCTTGTTCCCTTGGGCTGCTTGGAGGAACAAGAACATTTCGATATCGCTAAGGATTGCCACACCGATGGTGCTACCAGCACCGGGGTCGAATCCACCGAAGCTCGGGACTGTTGTTCCGAAGCTACCTTGGCTCAAGCGGATATCGAAGTCAGCCGTTGGAACCAAAGCGTTTGGATCAGAGCTACCCGCATCGGTTTGCAAACCGATTGCGACCGATGGACCGGAGTCTTCGCGGCCGAACCTGTTATTGGTGTTGTCATCCAATTGCATTTGGAAGTTCACACCCATCTTCTCGAAGAAGCTATCCGAAAGTTTGATGAAGCGTACTTCGATGGTGACTTGAAGGTTTTGCAACGATCGGAGGCTCTTGAGCAGATCAGCGATTTGCTCGTGAGTTTCTTGAGGTGCGTTAACGATCAAGCTCAGGTTTTGTCGGAACGGGCTCATGGTAGCCGTCCCACCAGCGTTTAGCCAAACGTCTGGAGAGATGGTCGTTTCGATCAATTGCATTAGTTCCGAGAAGTTAGCCATGGACGCACCCCCGAGCACATTGCCTGGGCTGTTGGGGTTCATCGCATCGCCACCGAGCATTGAAAGTCCGGCGTTCATGGTGTTCGCACCTGGCGACATACCTGCGAACTGAGCCAGCACATTCGTGTTCGGATCGATACTTGCCAGCTTCGTGTTGCGAAGCGACATGGCATCTTGCTCTTGCATGTTGACCGCCACAAAGCTGTCTTGAGCTTGGTAGGCTGCTTGTAGAGCTCCACCCATCCCCGTGTTGTTATCGGTGATGAAGTTCGGGATTGGAATAACCAAGTCCTTCACTGAGTAGGTTTGGCTATACATTTCTTGTTGCATGAACCGGCGGCTTTGGATCTTAACAACTTCGTTCTTGATCACATAAGTCAGGTTCATTGGCTCGAGCATGTTCTTGAGAACATTCTTGAGTTTGATCCGATTCCCGCGAAGATCCAAAGTGATCGGCTGGTCGGAGCGAAGGCCCTCTTCAGCGATCGATGGCTCATCGATCAAGATGATCAGCCCGGTCATTTCCGAGATGGTCTTGAGCGCGTCAGCCAGAGGACGATTTTCGAAGGATGCCGAGAAAGGTTCTTCGAGAAGCTCAAGGATTTGTCGCTCTGAAGGTTGTAGCTTGAGCGATTCGTCGTTGTACTTCTCACGAATCTTCTTCAGGTCGTACCATTCCTTGACGGATGGGAACTGAAGAGGTTTCTCGTCGGTCAGATAGGTTGCCGAAGCGCGTTCCGCGTCGGTGAAGCTATTGACCAGAGCCGATTCTTTCATTCCTTGGATTTCGCGTTGTTCTGCGACACGGCGTTCGATAACCGAACGGCCACGCATCATCGCAGCGATTTCCGAGTTAGGCTTGATCTCCTCAACTTTGCGAGCGATCACTTCAGCTTCGGCGAAGCGTTGATCGTCCATCAATTCGTTGTATTGATCGACCAAGGTTTGGATTTGTGCATCTTCCTTGCCTCGGGTCGAGTCTTCAAGACTGATGCGGTCTTCGATTTGCTTGTTGCGTTGATCGAGTTCGATGGAGGAACGGTTGGTTTCCATCCATGATTCAACGTTGTTGATCACGCGATCGACCATCGCCAACATTTGCTTGCGATAAGATCCATCGACATCGGACTGCGATACGCGAGTACGCAAAGCTTTCAAGCGATCCATCGCTTCGTACGGCTGGTCGTTGACCAATCGTTCCGCGTCAGCGATCTCGCCGGAGACTTCTGCAAACAATCGTTGTTTGCGTTGGACAGCTTCGCGATTCTCGTTAGGAATCCCTGCGACCGCTTCTGGCTCGGTACGGGTTTGCAAATAAGCGAGCTTGTCTTTGAGTTGAACACGGGTGTTCGCGTCGAGCTCTTCTTTCTTTTTCCAAGCGTTGGTGAAGGAACTCAAAGCTGCTTCGCGGTTACCCACGGCTAGAGCTTCGATTCCTCTTTCATACCATTGCGAACCGTTGAGATCTTCGACCCCGGTCGCGGCGGATGGTTGGCTATCGCTAGCCATCGCTACGCTCGAATTGTCTTGCTTGGGCTGGTAGACACCCGACTGGACTTGCATTTCTTTATCAGAGATGCCGCCAGCGGTGGCTACGTTGCCAGGCAAGTTGCTAGGTAAATTGGTCGGATTCGTTCCGAGTGTGTTCGGAGCGGCACCGTTAGCCATTGCACCGTTAGACAGTGCACCGTTAGCCATTGGCTTTGCCAAGAGGCTGCCAGCTTGATTGGCAGCTTGATTGGCAGCTTGTGCGATGGACTTTGGATCGATACCACGCAATCGCATGGTTCGTTCGATGTCCATTGCGACATCGCGTGGCTTGAGTTGACCGCCGGAGAATTCTCCGTCGGCAACCTTCAAGGCCATGGCTTGGTCGATCCATTTCTTGGCGTTGAGCAAATCCCCCTTCTGCAAAGCCAATTTGGCTTGTGCACTGAGCGCCAACGCTTGTTCCTTGGGGGACATGTTCGCTGGAGCTGCAGGGATGCTTGCACCGGTTGTGGGTGGTAGCAGACTCGGAGTTGCTGGTGGCAATCCGGTTGTCGGCGAATTGGCTGTCGGCGGAAGCCCATTCGCTGAAGCTGGTGGTAGCAGGCCAGGATTGCTGGCCGCAGGTGGATTATTCGGTAGTGGAGGTAGCGTGCTTTGCTGCGCTTGAGCCCACTCCGCATTGGCTGAGACTGTGACGACAACGCCTGACATCAGCATGCTAGGTATGGCTGGCACAACGACAGGCGCAGTCACCGCACAAGCTGCGGTCATAAGCCGAAACGTCCTGAGGGGATATAGGTATTTCAACGCGACACTCCTTTATCGCAACTATTAATGACTAAACGCTCGTCGCATCCGAATCGATTATTCCGATTTTGGAATCTGTATCGATTGGGAATACTCTTCTACACTCGGAATGGTCAAGCTCAAGGTTGAGTCCAATAACCACTTTTCCCGAAATGGTAAAATAGGAACCTTTTCTCTACTTACCCAGCTTTCCCTACTTGGCAAACTTGCCATGATCGGCAAGCTCGCAAGTTTGGAAGGTAGGGCTTCAGCGAATCACCGTTCCACCGATGGTGTGCATGGTGGAAGGCTGACTTGCTCGGACTTCAATAGGACTGTTGATCTCTGTTGGAAGCTGCGGTGAGGATGGCAGCGGAACAGGAACAGCAGCGTTTTGATTCATTTGGAACTGGCGTTGGTAGTAGCCAGCCGTCTTCGCGCTTGCCACAGCAGATTGGGTATTACCCAACTGTGGATTAGCAAATTGCGGATTGGTAGATTGCGGACTGATAGGTTGCTGTAAAGCCGCTTGTTGAACGGTCGGCGAAGGTTGTTGCTGATTCATGGTGATAAGAGTGCTTGCAGGAACAACGCCGTTTGCGGGGCCTGCTCCAGCACCACTGGTTTCACCCTTCAAAGCCATCGCTGTGTATCGAGTCACATCTCCACCGCCATCGGAGACCCAAGCGTTCCAGGCGACTTTGAGTCTTCCAAGTCCTTCGTATCCATATGACTGCGCAACGGCTTGTGGCCAGTTATCGGTCTGCATTCCTTGTTCTAGGAACTGGACGAAGCGTCGCGGACCACCTTGAGCGATCAAGAAAGCGCAAAGGCTGTAGCTTTGAGCGTACAACGGCATGAGGTAGGGGGCGGGTGGGTATTCTCGCATGGCGAAGAGATTGCTGAAGGGAATCCCGCGACCGTCGGTTAGAAATTTAACTAGCATTACGTCGTGCTTGCTTCGCTCACTGATGTGTTCAACGGTGGTGCAAGCACCTTCATCGGCCCAACGGGGCACAGGTTTACCGCTGGGAGCGAAGTGGGTTGCCAGGACTGTGTGTGTCATTTCATGAGGTAAAACGCTATCGAGGATGCGTTCTTTCGTACCGCTGACGGTCATTTGGATAGCTCGAATGTCACCACCCATCAAGGTGTATTTGGTTTCGCCGCTTGCAGGAAGCTTCGGGCTGGTGTGGACAACCAGTGGGACTTTTTCAGCCCAAGGTCGCAAGTCGTGTCCAAGCCAGTGCATGGCAAGATGCGTTCGGTATGCTTCGGCCATTGCGCCGACTTCTTTGGCGAACTGGGGGTCCGGGCACATGACTCGGAAGTGCGCGGTTTCGATCACGAATTGTTGACCGAGGACCGGAGTTGTGTTTGGGGAAGGGGTAGCTGGGAATTGCCCGTTGGCAGTATTGGAAAACTGGCATCCCCAAAGCAGAAGGGTGAGGCATCCTGCCCAAACCACGCGCTTCGTATCCATACTAAGCTGTCTTTCCTGGTGTGTGGTCGAACGGTTTGGCAAACCGCCGGCGCAAATTCGCTTGCGCAAACTCGCCGTGTTGATTGGTCATCCTGACCGGTCGACGAGTCTAGAAAAGACGAGTGAAATCCCTCCAGAGCAATCTTTAGCGAATCTCGGGAAAAGGAATGAAAAAGAATGGCTTGCTAGCAAACCCAGCGGGTGTTGAAACCTCCGCTTGTTCGATCAAAACCCATCGATTGCCTCGAGCAACCGAAATGCTTGCGCATGCATAGCGACATCATGGACGCGAAGGATTTGGATACCGCGTTGGGCTAGAGCAAAGGAGACACCCAGGGTGCCAGCATCGCGGGGAAGATCTTTGTTGGATAGGACTTTACCGATGAACCCTTTTCTGGAGTGACCTACGAGGATAGGGCGACGCAGTTGGTGGAAGACTTCGGCAGATTGGACGAGTTGCAAGTTGTGTTCGTGGAGTTTTCCGAATCCGATGCCGGGGTCGAGGCAGATTTTTTCGGGGGCGATTCCAGCCGAGATCAGTTGTTGATCGCGATCCCAGAGGTACTGAAGGATCTCTAGTACGCAATGTTTATAAGTCGGATTCTCTTGCATGGTTTGTGGAGTCCCTTGTCGATGCATGGCGCACAGACCGGCTTGGGAAGATCTAGCGAGTTCGATCATGCTAGGATCTGCTTCAAAGCCTGAGACATCATTGATGACTTCAGCGCCGAGTTCGATGGCAGCTTTGGCGACTGAGGCTTTAGTAGTATCTATCGAGATGGGGATCGAGAGACGTCCATCGAGACGTTGAAGCACAGGAGTGATGCGTGAGAGTTCTTCGTCAGCATCGACGCTTTGGCTGTACGGTCGGGTACTTTCTCCCCCGATATCGAGGATGTCGGCACCAGCGTCTTCCATTTGCAAAGCGCGATCGACGGCGGATTCGACTGTGAAAAAGGAGCCGCCATCGGAAAAGCTATCTGGGGTGACGTTCAGGATGCCCATGATGCAAGGGCGTTTACCAAAATCGAGTTGCCGGGTTCGTAAACTCCATGACTTTACTGGCTGAAGCGTAGGGATACCTCGATGGGCTGAAGGTATTGGCATCACGTTGTTCCTATGCGATGGAAGTCAATAGTTGGTGAACTTAGCAGTGGTGAACTTAGCTGCGGTGAGCAGCGAGGAATTTGAGTTGTTGGTATATGGTCTCAAGGATTGGGGCGGTGATCCCCTTGCGTTGAGCGGCTCGCAATGCGTTGCCGTGGATGGCCTCTACTTCGATGGCTCGTCCGTGAATGAAATCCAATCGCATGCTGCTGTCGTATGGAACCATATCATCGGTATGATCGATCACCCAGTCGACATAACTTGGGTCGATCTGCGAGCCGGTTTGGCAAGCGATCGAGCGGACTTCTTCGCTAATTCTGCGGGCTAAGAGGCGAGAGTTGGGGTCTTTCATGATCGCATCTGTACTGGCGTTCAGGATAACCGACAGACCATTGAAGGGAATGTTCCACATGAGTTTCTTCCACTTGGTCGTCGGAAGATCGTCGGTCAGATGGCATTCGATGCTGGCCAGATTCATGTCTTGATGAATTTGGGAGAGGATTTTTTGATCTGGCCCAATCGCATTGGAATCCGCTCCACGATACGGACCGAAAACGATCCGACCGTAGTCCAGATGTCGGATATGGCCTGGGCCAACTTTATTCGAGCAGAGAAAACAGCAGCCACCAGCGATTCGCTCGGGACCAAAAACCTCTGCTGTAGCTTGTTCGACGTTCAATCCGTTTTGCAGCACCAGCGCGATGGTCTTTGAGTTGATCCAAGGCTTGAGCAGTCTCGGCAATTCATGGTTCTGGGTGCTCTTTAGTCCAAGGATCACCACATCGAGCGGGGGCATCCGATCGACGGAGTCGTACGCGTGGACGCTTGGAAGGTGAAAGTCACCGTTTTTGCTTTCGACCTTCAAGCCGTGTTCTTTGACATGATGAAAGTCGGAATGGAAGAGAAAGTGAACATCGAGCCCGGCTTTGGCCATCAAGCCGCCGTAGTATCCTCCTAGTGCTCCGGATCCGATGATGCCGTAACGCAAGGGTTGTAAGGTAGAGGCTGTCCCGTTCGATTCAAGGCTGCTTGAACTCATCGCAAAACTATCCTGATCCGATCCATTGAAAAACCGATGTTGCCCGCTGGCCGCGTATTTACAGACCCGCCGGTTCTCGCTCTTTTGAACTTACAACGGATTGTGCCATTGAGTGTACCATGACCTCCTGAAATCGATAAGCATGCAGTTGTAATCGCAGCATGCTGCGAAGGAATCCATGATTCACAAGAGGGTTTGCCAAGTGCCTAATCGATCGATCAAGACGATTTTGCGAGCCACCATCGGTCGGGAGTTATCAGTCGCAATATAAGCCCAAGTCCGAGCGAAATGATTAGAAGCTGCAAGCCGATTGCTAGGGTCATGATAAATCCCATCACGAATCCGGTTAGGGTTGGTGCCCCATCAGCGGGTATCAGCCCTAGGCTTGCGAGGAATTGCAAGCTGATGAGTCCCATCAGAAGATGCAGTGCAGGGATGATTTGAGAGACCCCGACAAAAATAGATCCGCGAAGGGTAAAGAGCATCAGCAGAGGAAAGTAGTTGCACGCAACATAGCCGGCAAGAAGAATCATTGCGATGGCGGCTAGCGCGCCAATTTTGGCGTTGGAGTCGGTTAAACTCCAACCGATGAGGACGGGAACAATAAGATTGAACAACAATGCCGCAGTCCATCCGAGCCCCATAACAAGTGGGCTTGCTACCACACGTTGTGGAGTTGATTGAAAATCATCACCGGGGTTAGGGGGAGCGTATGGATTGTCTTCCATGTTTAGGTTACCCGACGGAATCGGTCGATTAAAACTGCTCCAAGGATAATAGCACCGAAGACAACTTTTTGAGCGTAGCTGTCTATTTGCATTAGATTCATACCGTTCTCTATGACAGCGATAATCAATGCACCGATTAGGGTTCCGAAAATAGTTCCGTAGCCACCACGCAGGGAAGTTCCGCCGACGACGACAGCAGCGATTACGTGCAGTTCGTACATCGCTCCGTATTTCGCTTCGGCAGACCCAAGTCGGCTTGCCATGATCACACCTCCGAGACCTGCAAGCATCCCTGAAAGGGTGTAGGTGATCAGCAGGATCTTCGGTACGCGGACTCCGCAAAGTCTTGCGGCGACTTCGTTCCCCCCGATCGCGTAAACGCTTCGACCAAAAGTGGTGTACTTCATTACCCAATGGGCTATAGCGAAGATGGCAAGCATCAACCAGACGGCCACCGGAATACCGATCCAAGTGCCACGACCTAACCAGACGAATTCGGTGGGTACGCGATCGATCGATTGTCCTTGGGAGATCATAAACGCAGCACCGCTTGCCATCATCATCATGGCGAGTGTCGCGATAAATGGAGGGATGCCGAATGCCACGATAAAAAGGCCGTTTGCCAAACCGCAAAGACCACATAGAGCGATTCCGAGAAGACCGGCGGTGCTGATCCCCAAGCTTGTTGCGTCGATTCCTCCAAAGTAGTCTCGAATGATGCTTGCGGTTACCACAGCCGATAGAGCGATCAAGCTGCCGACGGACAAATCGATGCCGCCGGTGAGAATCACTAGAGTCATTCCCACGGCAAGAACAGCGATCTCAACGATACGATTGACGATGTTGATGAGGTTTTGAGTTTTGAGGAAGTTCGGCCAACGCGATCCACCCACGACAGTGAGCTTCAATTCTTTATCTGGAAACTTCGCGTCAATCCCTTCGAACAGCACCCATTTGCTCGCATCGGGCGCAAGGATTAATTCCAGCGATTGTGATTTATCCTCTTGGATTCGTTTGCGGATTTCTTGCGGTGTTCCAGTCCAAATGCGATCCCACTCATTCGACACACCCCTGGACTTCCAACGATCGGCGAATTCACTTGCAAAAAAATAATCCTCATTGCTACCGCTTGCAACCACCACGGTTCCCCATTGAGTCGGAGCCCCGTCGCCCCATAACTGCTGCAAAGCTTCCCTCGGTGTGGGTTGCTGCATACGGATCGTCATCATGGAGAAGAATACGCAGAGTCCGAGCAGAACCCAGACCATGGAATAGGTCGCAAGGATTCTTAAAAGTGGAAGCAAGGAATTCCAACCTCGCATGAGCAGTACCTTCTAGCTAAACAAAACCGACGAAACCAGCAAAATTGCGATTCGACTTCCAAACTCAATGTGTACGGGCCGCGTCGCTGGTTGGATTGTAACCGATGCGAAGCTTTGCCGGTTGGTTCTGCGGTGTTTCTGAGGTATAACCATGCGTTGCTGCGAGCTCTCCAAGATTCCCGCCTCCGCATTCCCCCCCGCCTATTGTCGCTATGCATACCGTTTTATCTGTTTCACTCATGCGGTTCCGACTACCGATTTTTGTATTGCCGTTTTGGATTGCCGCCGTGGCTTTATCCGTGGCATTATCTGGGGCCTTATCCGTGGCTTTGCATGCCGAGGAGCCGTTATCCTTTAATAGAGATATTCGGCCTATTCTCTCCGAGCATTGTTTTCAGTGTCATGGGCCAGATGCGCAGCAACAGCAAGGAGGGTTGCGAATCGACAAGCGTGAGGCGGCTGTTGAACCGGCTGATTCGGGAAAAATTGCGATCGTACCGAATGATCCCACGACTAGTGAGCTGATCGCTCGGATCACAACGACCGACGCAGATCTTCAGATGCCCCCTCCTTCGACCGGCAAACCCTTGAGCGACGCTCAAGTAAAACGATTGCGGCAATGGATCGAGCAGGGGGCGAAGTACGAAGGGCACTGGGCTTTTTTGCCTCCAAGCAGATCGACAGTCCCCTTGGTTGAATTAGAACAGAAGTATCCAAATCCGATCGATCGCTTCTTATTGGCGAAGCTTCAGTCGCAAGGGTTAGATTTTTCTTCGCGGGCCACTAAAGAGACGTTGTTGCGTCGCGTAACGCTTGATCTGACAGGGCTACCCCCTACCCTCGAAGAGTTAGATGACTTCCTGGCAGATTCGTCAGAGGATGCGTACGAAAAAGTGGTGGACCGGTTGCTTGATTCACCTCACTACGGTGAACAGATGGCGCTTCCATGGCTCGACCTCGCACGCTATGCAGATAGCAATGGCTTTCAAATCGATTCTTCGCGCCAGCAATGGCCTTGGCGTGACTGGGTGATCGATGCTTTTAATAAGAACATACCATTCGATCAATTCACGATCGAGCAGATTGCGGGGGATATGCTTGAGAACGCAACGCTGGATCAGAAAGTTGCCAGCGGATTTCAACGCAATCATCGTCTCAATGGTGAAGGGGGGATCATTGCCGAAGAGTGGCGTGTGGAGACCGTAATCGATCGCCTTGAGACTACTGGTTTAACCTGGATGGCTCTTACTTTTAACTGTTGTCGATGCCACGATCACAAGTATGACCCGATTTCTCAACGAGAGTTTTATTCGCTCTTTGCGTACTTTAATAACGTAGCCGAAAGTGGGACATTGCAAGGGGAATCGAGAAATACCGAACCGGTAATTTCGGTACCCACGGCCGAGCATCGCGAGCAACTAGCTGCTTTGGAAGCAGAGCTTCAAGCATCGGTCAGCGGGTTAGAAAATGCGAATGCAAAGATTGCTGACGAGATGGTCCCTTGGGAAGCTGAGTTGACTAAAACACTCGCGGCCGATCAGCCAACATGGAGGACCCTCTCTGCGACAGCGGTTACCGCTCAAAGTGGCGCGACGCTTACCCGTCAAGCAGACGGTAGTTATTTGGCCAGTGGTCCCAACCCCAACCATGACATTTATGAGATAACTTCGCCGGTTGCTCCTGGGCCACTGACAGGGATTCTTTTGGAATGCTTTCCTGATGCGAGTCTTCCGCAGCAAAGTCTTGGCCGTTACCCGAACGGCAACTTTGTGTTGACTCGCATTGAGATCGAAGTGACTCAAGGTGCAGATGCCAAGCCTTTAATCGGTAAGGTTGCGAGTGTAGAAGCGGATTATTCGCAGAAGGGTTGGGAAATCGGTAACACGATCGGCGGAGATTCAGGCAAGGGTTGGGCTGTGGATGGGCCGACGCGCAAGGAGATTTGCCGTGCGATGTTTCTGCTCGATACCCCGATTGAAATTGCCGCCAATTCGCAACTGAAGATACGTCTGGTGCAGCAAACTCTTGGGCAGCATAACATTGGTCGATTCCGGTTAGCCTCGACGTCGCTGCCTAAAGGTTCAGTTGCGATCAGCGGTTCCCAAATCCCAGACTCATTGAAGAACTTGCTGGCGATTCGTGCCGAGGATCGCACCGAGGGGCAACGCAAAGAGCTCGAAGAGTATTATCGGAAAAACGGTAATGGCCCCTATCATGTGGCTTTCAAGAAAATCGAAGATGTCCGCAAACGCACCGCTGAGGTGCAAGCGAAGATGCCGACTGTGATGGTCATGCAAGAGATCGATAAACCTCGCGATGCTTTTGTGCTGATTCGTGGTGAATACGACAAGCGTGGTGATAAGGTAGAAGCAGCCCTGCCCAAAGTACTACCACCGATGCGTGAGTCTGAGCCGAACAATCGATTGGGGTTAGCACGATGGATCGCAGATCGAAATAACCCCCTGACAGCACGCGTTTGGGTTAACCGAATGTGGGAGAAATTCATGGGGACAGGGTTGGTGAAAACCACCGAGAACTTCGGTTCGCAATCGGAATGGCCTAGCCATCCGGAACTGCTCGATTGGTTGGCCTTGGAATTCATGGACCCGACTTGGACGCTGCGAGTCGGTCAGGAACCTGCTCATGGTTGGGATATGAAAGCTCTTCAGAAGACAATCGTGATGAGCTTCGCTTACCAACAAAGCGCTAGCCTGGCTGGCAAAGAGCGACTTGTGGAACTTGATCCTGACAACAGGTGGTTGGGGAGAGGACCGCGATTCAGGCTTTCCGGAGAATTGCTTCGCGATCAAGCGTTGCAGCTAAGCGGTTTGTTGACTGAAAAAGTTGGCGGGCCGAGTGTTCGTCCCTACATGCCCGATGGAGTGTGGGATGAGACAAGTGTCTATGGTGACCTTCGCAATTACCGGCATGATCAGGATACCAATTTGTATCGGCGAAGCCTTTACACGGTTTGGAAACGTACGGCAGCTCCGCCGACGATGCTCTTGTTCGATGCTCCTAATCGCGAGATTTGCACGGTCAAGCGTTCTCGAACCAATACGCCGTTGCAAGCGTTATCTTTGCTGAACGAAGTCACCTTCGTTGAGGCGGCCAGGAAGCTGGGGCAACGCATGCTTACCCACCCAACGGAATCTCCCGAAGAGAAACTTCGTTTCGGATTCCGTTTAGCGACTTCGCGAAACCCAAGCGATCGAGAGCTGCGAGTTTTGCTGGATAGTTGGAAGGAGGATGTTGCTTATTACAGCGAGCATCCAGAGCAAGCAGAGGAGTTGCGCAAGTTTGGTGAGTCGAAGTCGGAGAACTTCAATCCAGCACAGCTTGCGGCATTCACGTTAGCCGGGAATGTTTTGCTCAATCTCGATGAAGTCATCACGAGGGAATAGGTTGCTGATCGTTGCGAAAGTTACGATCGTTGCGAGCGGACGGGATGAGAGTGGAGAGTGGAGAGCGGGCACTGAGCACTGAGCACTGAGCACTGAGCACTGAGCACTGAGCACTGAGCACTGAGCACTAAACCAAGCGAAGGTTACAGGGGCGATGTGATGCGACTTACAAATAGGATTGGATAAGCGATGAAATCTTCTGACGAGCAAATGCGTATTACTTCGGCGTTCCGCGCGGTCAACCGCCAAACCTTTTTGCGATCAGCGGCTGCAAGTCTGGGGGTGGGGGCATTAGCTGGCTTGGATTCGCGGATTGGTCGTGCGCAAGAGTCGGGAAACAAATCGGCCCAGGAGGGGAGTGCAGGGGTGCAAGGTGCTCCTGCGGCGAAAGCCAAGCGAATCATTTATTTGTTTCAGTCCGGTGCCCCTTCGCAGATGGATTTGTTTGATTGGAAGCCCGAGTTGGCGCAGAGGCGAGGGGAGAATTTGCCTGATTCGATTCGGCAAGGGCAACGATTGACCACGATGACTTCGGGGCAATCGACATTTCCAGTCGCTCCCACCGCATTTCGATTCGATCAGCATGGCAAGTCCGGGATGTGGTTCAGCGAAATTATGCCGCATATGGCATCATTAGCCGATGATTGGTGTCAAATTCGCTCGATGCATACCGAGGCGATCAATCATGATCCGGCGATCACTTTCTGTCAGACCGGCTCTCAGCTTGCTGGCCGGCCGAGTATCGGGTCGTGGCTTAGCTATGGACTTGGGAGCGAGAATCAAGACTTACCTGCGTACGTGGTGTTAACCTCTTTTGGAACCGGTAGGCCAGATGATCAACCATTGTACGATCGGTTATGGGGTGCGGGTTTCTTGCCATCGAAGCACCAGGGGGTGAAGTTCCGCAATCGCGGTGATGCTGTGTTGTATTTATCGAATCCAAAGGGGATCGATGCACAGCGGCGTCGCATGACGCTTGATCGAATCAGCGAGCTGAACGCTCAGCATCACGAGCAGCTAGTCGATCCAGAGATTCAGACACGGATCAGTCAGTATGAGATGGCATTTCGTATGCAGACGAGCGTTCCGGAATTGCTTGATGTCTCCAACGAACCCCAGCATGTACTCGATATGTATGGGCCCGACGTGAAGAAGCCCGGCTCGTATGCAGCGAACTGTTTGTTAGCTCGCAGGCTCGCCGAGCGCGATGTGCGATTTGTTCAGCTTTTCCATATGGGTTGGGATTTGCACGGCAATCTGCCCAACGCGATCAAGCTTCAGTGCCGCGATACCGATCAGCCGACAAAGGCGTTGATCGAAGATCTCAAGCAACGGGGTTTGTTCGACGATACGTTGATCGTGTGGGGTGGGGAGTTCGGTCGAACGGTTTATTCGCAGGGGGCGTTGACTGCGGAGAATTACGGTCGCGATCATCATCCTAGGTGTTTCACAACGTTGCTTACCGGTGCTGGAATACGTGGTGGATACGTGCATGGAGAGACCGATGATTACTGCTACAACATCACGCGTGATCCGGTTCATGTGCATGATTTAAACGCGACGATTTTGCATCTATTGGGGATCGATCATACGCGGCTTACTTACCGCTTCCAAGGCCGAGATTTCCGACTGACCGACATTCACGGGAACTTGATCAAACCGATTCTTGCGTAACGCTCAAGTTGTTTCCTCTCTCAACTTCTTTTGCCAAATAGCATTCCCGGGGACGATGGTCCTCGGGTCGGAGTAAATACTATGAAACTAGCCACAGGTGTGACCGTCGTTTCGAACGGACAAGTTGTCGATGGGACCGGTAAGCCGGCGATGCAAGATAGTGTGGTGGTGATCAAGGATGGCAAGATTTCGTATGTTGGCCCAGCGGCCGGTCAACCCGCAGTACCTCCCGATGCAGTTCGAATCGATGCGAAGGGTGGGACGATCTTGCCCGGTTTGGTGGAAGCTCATTTCCACGCAACGTACTTCAATATCGCAGCGCTCGAAGATCTCGATATCAAGTATCCCGTTGAGTATGTGTCGTTGCTGACGAGCGTCAACGCGCGGCTTGCTCTCGAATGCGGCTATACGGCTGCAAGGTCCGGTGGCTGTCTATTCAATATCGATGTGTGGTTGAAGAAAGCCATCGAAGAAGACTTGGTTCCAGGGCCGAGGTTATCGGCGAGTGGCAGAGAGATCTGCTCGGCGGGTGGGCTCATGGATTGGAATCCTGAATTTCGCAAAATTGGGATGGAGGGACTCGTCTTTATCATCAACGGCGTCGATGACGCGAGGAAAGCGGTGCGGGCGTTGGTCAAAGATGGAGTCGAGTGGGTGAAAACCTACCCGACCGGAGATGCAGCTTCCCCCGATGCGAACGACCACCATACGCTTTGTATGACTTTCGAGGAGATGCATGCGGTGGTTGCCACAGCGCATAATCACAAGCTGAAAGTGACCGGTCATTGTCGAGCTACCGAGGGGATCAAGAACGCACTGCGTGCGGGATACGATTGCATCGAGCATGGGACGTTCATGGATAACGAAGCCCTCGACTTGATGCTCGAACGCGATGTGCCTTGTGTCCCTGCGTTGTATTTCGAAAAAGCGAGCGTGGAGCTTGGGCCTGAATTCGGACTGCCGCAGTGTGTGATCGATGGGCACCAAGAGACGCTCGATGGTGGGATTGAAAGCGCGCTGAAGATACTTCGGGCCGGTGGACGGTTGGGGATGGGTGGCGATTACGGCTTTGGGTGGAATCCGCATGGAGACTATGCGAAAGAGCTTACGTTCTTCGTCAAGGAAGTCGGGTTTACTCCATTGGAGGTCATCATGTGTGCGACGAAAACCGGAGCGCAAATCATGGGACGAGAGAGTGAATTTGGAACGTTGGAAGTCGGGAAGCTAGGGGATGTCCTAGTGGTTGATGGGGATGTGTTGAAGGACATTTCGATCCTTGAAGATCGCAAACGCTTTGTCGCTGTCTTGCAGGGTGGAGCGATCAAAGCGGGGCAACTGGCCAAGCCGTTTCCGACGATTATCAAGGATGAGAGAGTGCGGTAGGAAAGTAAGGTGCATGTGTGCAGTGTGAGCACGGAGCGAATACCGAGCAAACACCGAGCGAATACGAGGACGATTTCAAGGTCGAGTTCTATGACGAATACAATGATCAATGGGTTCGAGGAACGATGGTTGTTCGTGGAGAACAAACGGAAGTTGCGCATCGGTTTAAGGCAAGCCGGAGAGCAAGTGCTGTTCTTGATGCACGGTGTTACCCGTTGTTGGAGAGATTGGGAACCGATCATACCGTTCTTGGATCCAGCTTGGACTATCTTTGCGCTCGACCATCGCGGTCATGGAGAATCGGATCGCGCGGATTCGTATTTCGTACGGGACTACGCCAAGGACCTCGTCGAAGTGCTCAATCAAATCGTCGACACCAAAGTGGTCCTTGTCGGGCACTCCCTTGGTGCGATGGTGGCGGCTTATGGGGCTGGCGAAGTACCTGATAGGGTGAAGGGGGTGGTAATGGAAGACCCACCTTTTCTAACTATGGGGCAAGGTATTGCCGGATCGACTTGGCAAGCGTTGTTTCAAGGGATGCATCAAGTCGCACAAACGGTCGAAGAGAGTCGATCGGGTAGTGAGGGGGACGGTGAGGGGAGCGGTGCGGTGATGGGGATTGATCAGATCGCTCGCTTGCTTGGCGAAGTCGTGATTCGTGAGTCCGAGGCTGGAACTGTCCGTTTAAGAGACGTTCGGAACCGAGAGGCATTGCTTTGGGGGGCGAGTTGTTTGCAGCATGTCGACCCGGCCGTCTTTGAAACTTTGGTAAGTGGGCAGTGGCTCGATGGGTACAACCCAAAGGAAGTGGCGAGCAAGCTTGGGGTGCCATCCGTTTTGTTGCAAGCGGATTTTGGAGCGGGTGGGGCGTTGAGCGACGAGGAAGCGAGGCTTTTCTCGCAGGGGGCTGCGCAGTGCGAGTGGAAGCGATTTCCGGGGAAGAACCATCAGTTGCACGGCACGATTCCCGGCGAGATTGCGGCGGAAATCAATCGATTCCTTGCATAGTGCGAGTCGCAAACCGACGATTCCCGCCTTGTTTCGTACGCACAACGGGGTAAAAGTGAAGGGTTTGTCATTGAAATTCCGGCGGGATTTGTACCGATTTTAACGGAAATCTGGTCTGTTTTTAGCTATCATTTAGATTCCTCTATGAGACCGGCTTCCCGCTTGAACGACTTTTGCAGCTTGGAAAACCGAGCAGCAGAGTATTGAGCGTGGAGGGTAAACAACATGATGAAGGCGACGAAGCGTGCGACTATGAAGATTAAGAATGCCGTTATTGTTTTGGCGGCGATGGTGTTGAGCTTTGCGACTGGAAACGCGAAAGCGGATTTGGTTGCTGGATGGGATTTTCAAACGACGGCCAATGGTGGGACGGCAGTGGTAGCCGCTCCGAACACGCCGAACTTGTACGTGGCGAACTTCGGCACCGCGACGATGTATCTCAACGGGCAAGAAGGCTCGAGCAACTGGGTGGCTTCGGCTACTACAGCAGTAAACGAATTGGCCGCCTTCACTGGTACTGCAATTAACGCCGGCCCTGGATTTTCGACTACTACCACATCGCCGGCTGCACTTGCCTTGTTGAACAGCACGGCGAATGGCAAGTCGGCAGTGTTCAAGTTTTCGATGGGTGGGTTCAAGGACTTGGTAGTCAGTTACGCAACACAGCGTTCGGGTACAGGTTTTACTTCCCAGACTTGGGCATTTAGCACCGATGCGACCAATTGGACTGAGACGCAGGTTGTCACCGGCATTCCAGCAAGTTTCGGAGCGCAAACGCTCAATACAATCACTGGACTTGATGGCGCCGCAACCGCTTACCTTAGGTTGACGGTCGCCGGTGCTTCGAGTGCTGCGGGCAACAATCGTCTTGATAACATTCAGTTCAATGCGACGGCGGTTCCTGAGCCGACATCGATGATGTTGTTGGGTTGTGCTGCTGTGGGTGGTTGGGGTGTTCGCCGACTGCGTCGCCGGTAGATAGTCGGACAGGTCGGACAGGTCAGACAGGTCAGACAAGTGCGCAGCGAGAACCGAAACAGATCTACGCCGCGTAGCATGGGACTCCGTCCCGTGTCGCGGTCATTGCAGCCATTGCGCGGTCACCACCCTCATCCCCCGGCCCCTTGCTCCCGCCAGCGGGAGAAGGGGAGTCGCGCTTGAGAGTCAAGTCAGACAAGTCAGACA
>Ga0208225_1000140_pt1 | contig 19455 bp, 12 predicted proteins | sample LakMenEpi15Jun10_FD_150701 | JGI IMG/M metagenome (GOLD analysis project Ga0208225, IMG submission 150701) | Freshwater microbial communities from Lake Mendota, WI - 15JUN2010 deep hole epilimnion (SPAdes) | ecosystem: Environmental > Aquatic > Freshwater > Lake > Epilimnion/Euphotic zone ... | reverse complement strand
GCTCCAGCTACTGAACCAGCACCAGCTACTGAACCAGCACCGGCAAATGAACCGGCACCAGCTACTGAACCAGCACCGGCAACTGAACCGCCTCCAGCGCAGTCCCAAGTTCCGGCAAAACGCAACGAACAATTGCGACTGGTCTCGTACCAAGACCCTGCACCTGCTGCCGACCCAGCACCGGCTACAGAGCCTGCACCGGCTGCACCGCAAGAGCCTGTACCTGCCGCAGAACCTGCACCTGCTGCCGAACCCGCTCCAGCTGCCGAATCTGCACCGAATGCGCCGCAAGAGCCTGCACCGACAACAGAGCCAGCACCTGCAACCGCTACTCCGCCAGCAGTTCAACAGCCCGCTGCTGAGCCAACTCGTACGCAAAGCTTCGAAGAAGTCAAAGATCGCATCGCGCGTGAAATGGCTGCCGGAACCGCTTTTAAAATCCTTGATCAACGTATCAATGAGATTCGCGATCAAATGGAAATCTATTCGCAAAACCGACGAGCTTGGGAACGAGCCGTGCTCGAAAAAGACAAATCGATCTCCGAGCCCGAGCAAGTCAATTTGCAAGAACTGGCTGATAAATACGGATTCGCCTTTCAAGAAACCGGTCTTAAGGATGTCCGGAGCATAGCGAGTCAAGACATTGGACAATCGCGAATTTCCCGTGGAATTCGGATGCAACAGATTCCATTCCCTGCGTTGATCCAAGTCCCACCAGGGACCCCAGAAGCGGACAACTTGGGTGACTTGTATGTTCCATTGCAAAGCATGGCGTTGCTGAACCGATTTATATTCTGGAAAATTCAGCATACCGAAGCCAGCACGCCATCCTTTGAAGCGGCGAAAGAGGAAGTGATCAAAGTTTGGAAAGCTCAAAAAGCAGCTGAGTTAGCCGAAGCGAAAGCTAAAGAGTTAGCCGCCAAAGTTGGGACTTCCTCGCTGGTCGAATCGCTTGAAAACGAAACCGACCGTGCACTTGTCCAGCGTCCAACGCCCTTTACATGGCTCAATTCGCTGGTAGCGAACTTTGATATTCAACTTAGCACCATCGATGGACTGAAGCCAACCGATGGAGCGTTCATGGAAAAGATCTTTAGTGCGGCTCCAGGTTCGACTATCGTTGCTACCGATGCTGCCAAAGAGATTTACTATGTGGTCAAGGTTCAAGGCTTCAATCCGACCGAGGATGACTTGATGGCCCGCTTCTCAACAGCTCCTACCACGGCAGGCGTGCAAAACGTCTCGACGTTGGAAAGCAACAGTTCGATCAGCGGATGGTTCTCCACCTTGCAAAAGCAATTGGGATTCCAGTCTCGCTAAGCTTTCCAATCTCGCTAGGCAGTGGATTGAATATGATTCGCCTTCACAAGGTTGCCCCGAGTGGAACGATCCTCATCGATGCTCCATCGAGTTGCAATGCACTGACCAGAGAAATGGTCAGGCAGCTCCTCGATGCGATCTCGGATTTCCACCAAGATAAAAGCATCCGGGGGATCATCCTCAGCAGCAAAGGGGAACACTTTTGCTCAGGGATCAACTTGAAGGAGTGGCATGAGACTTCCCAGAGTCGCGACGCACAATCGCAATGGCAAGAGATCGCCGACGAGCTACAGGAGTTAGTCGAAGCACTGCTTCGATTGCCCAAGCCAGTCATCGCTGCGATCGACGGTCCTGTGCGTGGTTTTGGAGTTGCTTTGGCTTGCGCCGCAGACTTGGTGGTCGCAAGTTCGCGTGCTGAATTCTCCGCACCCGCTCCAAAGATCGGGCTCGTATCCGGCTTGTTAACTCCGCTGATTACCTTTCGTTGCGGTGGATCAACCGCCGCGAGGATCTTGCTCGGGCGTGAGACCTTGCAGGCCCCTGAATTGCATAGGCTCGGCATTGTCCATCGCTTAGTCTCATCGGATCAAATCTGGGCTGCTGCACACGATTGGATCGACAACATCGCCGAAGGTTCAGCGGACGCGGTAGGACTAACAAAACGACTTCTCAACGAGATGATCGGTGAGTCGTTGATGATGCAACTCTCCAGCGGATCGGCGATGATGTCCACTGCCGCAAACACCGAGTCGGCCGTGGAAGGCATGCGTGCCTTTGTCGAAAAACGTCCACCGAAATTCCCCTAAAATCTCTCAAGTGATTTTATCTTCCACTCTCGGGGGATCGCTTCGGTACACTTGTACGCTGGCATGGGGCTGAGCCGTTTCAGATGCGACTTGATTAAGAAAGACCAAAGTTATCTTGTTTACCGAAACTTCAAACAAACAACGTGATCTCAAAGCTCGTCTTGCAAAGCTGACGCTATCTACTGCGGCTTGGTCCGCACTCTTTGTATGCAATGCAACGAACATGGCTGTTGCACAAGACAACGCCAAGGTCGATACCGCAATCGCTTGGCCAAGTTTCCTCGGTGCCAAAGCTATTGGCGTCGATGCGACGAAGATTCCCGTTAATTGGAGCACCCAGGAAAACATCGCTTGGAAAACCCCGTTGACCGGTCACGGCCAATCCAGTCCCGTGGTGTGGGGTAACTCGGTCTATGTCACAACTGTCGATGGACCAAATAAAGACACTTACCATGTCATTAGCCTCGATCGGAAGACCGGCAAGGTGCAATGGGATTATCAAGTTGCCAACACGGCTCCTGTAGCCAACAGTTACTACGTCAGCCGCGCTGCTCCAACTCCCGTTGTCGATGCGGAGCGCATCGTCGCTTTCTTTGAAAGTGGTGATTGCGTTTCCCTAAGCCACGACGGGAAACAACAATGGTCCAAGTCCGTTGAGAAGGAATTTGGGCCATGGAAAGCCGAGTTTGGATTAGGAGCTTCACCATGCCAAGACGCACAGAGAGTTTTCTTGCTCTTGGAGCATGATGGGCCAGGGCATTTGGTCGCTTTGTCGAAGTCAACTGGACAGACACTCTGGAGCCAACCCCGTGCTGCCGGTCGATCATGGGCTTCGCCAGCTACCTTCGAAATCGGCGGTGAGACTCAAGTGATAGTCAGTTCGAATGGAACGCTCAAAGGTTACTCCGCACAAGAAGGAACAGAACTTTGGACGATCGGTAATCTTGGGGGCAATACAAGTGTATCGCCTATCGATATCGGCAAAGGGACTTTTCTCGTCGGGGCCTCAGCAGGTCGCAACGGAGAGAACGCTACACAATCGCAGAAATCCAACGGGTTGGTTCAAGTTTCAAAAAGCGGATCAGGTTGGGAAGCGAAGTTTGTTTGGCAAGCCGATAAGCTGAGCCCATCTTGGGCTTCGCCAATTCAATTTGGACAACACGCTTATTGGGTAAGTCGCGTTGGAGTCGTCAGTTGTGTCGACGTTGCAACAGGCAATGTCCTTTACAACGAACGCCTGAAACAAGCTTGTTGGGCTACTCCTGTGGGTATCGGCGACAAAGTTTACTTCTTCGGGAAAGAGGGGCTGACGACGGTTCTTTCGGCTGGCCCAAGCTTTCAGGTACTCGCCGAGAATCAAACGCTTGACCTGAACGACTTGCCCAAGGAAACAACGCAGATGGCAGAAGAGACCACCGAAGAACGTCGACGATCGGCCGCAGCTTTTAGCGGGCCGACCGTGTACGGCGCAGCCCTCGCTGGTGATACGTTGATCATGCGTATTGGCAACCAAGTCATCGCGATTGAGCAACCGACGGAACAAGCTAAGTAAGCTTAGTCTGCCTTCGATTGCACTCGCGTTTGCGACTTACTTCTCAGAGGGTTCTTTTGTCGTTGGAGCGAGGAACTCGGTGGTGTAACTAGCCGATACGTTCAGTTTTGATCGATCGATTAGTTTTAGATCGACAAGCGTATCTGCCAATTGCGTCCAGCGTTCCGGCTTCATCGCGCCGACACCTTCTGGGTTGCCGTTTTCATAACACAGTGGCTTGAGAGCCTCGACTCCATAGTCGAGGGCTTCCTTCGTCAATCCTTGTTTGTTTGCTGCCAAGATCACGGCGTTGGATTGCTGTGGTTCTGACAAATACTTCTGCCACCCTTCCACACTTGCTTGAACCATTCGTCGGCAAGTATCTGCATGTTGCTTGGCGTATGGTTCCGTTGTAACCAAAAGGCTTGCGTAAGGGTTGTATCCGATGTCGGACATCATCAATTGAGTCACTTCAACCCCTTGTTCTTTGGCCATGAATGGTTCGCTGAAGGTATACCCTTGGGCTGCGAATCCTGAGCCAGCGACAAGCTGTGCGACGCTTCCGAAGTACGGAGCGATTTTCACGGAATCATCAAGGAGTCCTTTGCCTTTCATAAAGGCGACGTAGGGACGTCCTGAATCGATTTGAAGGGTGAGGTTTTTAAGTTGTTCAAACGAGGTGATGCCCGAGTCTTTCCGAACCATGATGCAGCGTGGGCCGACTTGTATCGGAGCCATTAGGGCAACCATTGGAACATCTTGGTTGCGAGCAACGAGGACATCATCGGCGTTGGCGACTCCGAACTGAATCCGTCCGAGTGCAAGGCTTTGCGCGACGACGGTTGTTTTCCCGCCAGGTTGCAGTTCGACATCCAGTCCGTACTTTTCGAAAATGCCGTGCACTTTCGCAGCGTAAAATCCGCCGTGTTCGGCTTCCGGATACCAGTTCAACAACAACGCGACTTTAGTGAGTTTGCCAGCAGAAGCACCGGCGTTTGCGGAGGTTTCTGGGGCACCAGTTTCACCCGTCGAAACGGAGCTTTGCTCCTTCGACGTGGTCGTTTTCGCAGAGTCGCAACCGACCATGCCAAACAGCGCAACGGCGATCAGATGCCAAAGAGCAAATGCCTTGCGAACCGTTGGGTTAAAAGGAGTGGACGGAATGGCTGGTGATGGCATTGAATCGATGGTGCGAAGTCGATCAAAAAGTGGACGAACAACTTGCATGGGTCAGCTTTCTAGACGGTGAAGTTCTCGTGTGGGATTCTGGCGTGGGGAATTGCAGGGTGTTTAGGCGGAAGGAGTTGCCAATCGGGCAGTAATCCATCGGCTGGGATAGTCGAAAATCTCGGGCTTCCTTTATTAGGATATCCAACCCGGCTAGTGAAAGTCTGCGAAAGTTGGACGAAACAGGGGCAAAACAGAGTTGGCGAGCATGATCGCTGGTTTAGAATCCTGTTCTGAGGTTTTTGGCGAATCGAAGGCTTGGTTTTTCTCTTCAATCCTTTGCAGATATAGCTCAAAAACAAAATTCCACGCAGTTCCAAATTTCCCCCCTTCCGAGCGATCCTATCGTTATGGCTTATTCCACGAAGTTTCCTTACCGTTTGCTTGCGCGGGACAAGGACACCTCGGCGAGGCTTGGGGAATTGCATTTACCGCATGGGGTGGTTCGTACGCCAGCATTTATGCCTGTCGGGACGCAAGGGACCGTCAAAGGACTGACGAACGATCAAGTCCTCTCGACGGGTGCGGATATACTTCTCGGGAACACCTATCACCTGGGCCTTCGACCTGGCAGTAAGCTGGTCGCCGAGTTGGGTGGGCTGCATCGATTCATGGGTTGGGAAAAACCGATCTTAACCGACAGCGGTGGCTTCCAAATATTCTCGCTCGGTGAAATGAACCGAGTGTCGGAAGATGGGGCGACCTTCAAATCTCATTTAGATGGGTCGACCATTCACTTGCGGCCCGAGGACTCCGTCCGGATCCAGGAGGAGCTCGGCAGCGACATTGCGATGGTGCTTGATCACGTTGTGGCTTTGCCCGCCACGCGAGAGCAAGTTCGCGATGCGATGGAGCGGTCCCTTCGTTGGGCACAGCGATGCAAAGACTGTGCGGTGAGGGAAGACCAAGCGATGTTTGGGATCGTCCAAGGGGGATTGGATCCTGACATGCGAATTGTATCTGCCCAAGGCTTACAGAAGATCGGGTTCGATGGATATGCCATCGGTGGATTGAGTGTGGGAGAGCCACCTGAGGAGATGCAGAGAATTCTTGATCTGGTCACTCCTCATTTGCCTGAAGACCAGCCCCGTTATTTGATGGGTGTAGGTCGTCCGATCGATTTAGTAGAAGGGATCGCACGTGGCGTTGACATGTTTGACTGTGTGATGCCGACTCGCAATGGTCGCAATGCGCTCGCATTTACCGCCGATGGTCCACTGCGCATGCGGAACGCTTGTCACAGCCATGATCCTTCACCGATTGAAGCCGACTGTCCTTGTATCGCTTGCCGTCACTCGCGAGCATACATTCGACATTTATTCCAAGCCGACGAGATGCTCGGCCCGACCTTGCTCTCGATCCACAACCTCACCTTTTATCAACGATTGATGGAGCGAGCGCGCCGAGCGATCTCGCAAGGATCTTTCGGTGAATTCCTTCAAGAGCAACGAAAGCGGTTAGAGGGAGCACCTTCGAATCAAGATACAAAGAGTGTCCCTAAGAACCATATTTGAGTCAAAGCTGCGTTAGCAGTTTTTAAAGTCCGCAGTAGAGAGCAATGAAGTAACAACCATTCAAACACAGTCGTATTTCGGAGACTAGCGTTATCCGAAGTATTGAAGAAAAGACGAAATAGAAAACATAAGAAATAGACGACAGAGGAGAAGCGATGGCGAAGCGGGTTTTGATAATTGGAAATGGAATCATCGGCCTTTCATCCGCATTAGCTGCTTTGCAGCGAGGTATGGATGTAACGATACTCGATCGCAACACCGAGCATGCAGATAGTTGCTCGTTGGGGAATGCCGGGATGGTAGTCCCAAGTCACTTCATGCCATTGGCTGTGCCTGGGATAATTACGCAGGGATTGCGATGGATGCGAGACCCTGAGAGTCCATTCTATGTCCAGCCACGACTTAGTTGGGACTTGATGAAATGGGGTATGCGGTTCTACATGGCGACGAATCGCGATCAAGTCAACGCGGCCAGCGAACTGCTGCGAGATCTCAATCTCGCATCGCGGGAGTTGTATTCTCAATGGCAAGACAGCGGCATCGATTCATCATTGGTCAAGCGTGGATTATTGATGCTGTGCAAGACCTCTCATGGGCTTGAAGAAGAAGCCCACTTGGCAGAACGAGCCAGAGAGTTAGGAGTACCTGCTTCGGTTCTGACTCCGGAAGAAACAACAGCGCTCGATCCGAATGTTAGCATGCAAGTCAAAGGGAGTGTCTATTACCCTAAAGACTGCCACTTAAACCCGGGGCAATTAATCGCTTCCTTGAGGCAACGCATCTGTGAGTTGGGCGGGAAGTTTATTTTTGGACAGCACGTTACTGGCTGGAAGCAACAGCGGGGCAGGCTCGAAGCCGTCGAAACCGTGAATCAATCGGTGCATGCCGATGAGTTTGTTTTAAGTGGCGGTGTTTGGAGCGACGAACTTGCTCGGCCCTTAGGATTGCGAATACCCATGCAAGCCGGCAAAGGATACTCGCTTACTGTTCCGAACCCTGTGGAGCTTCCAAGCGTCTGCTCCATCTTGGTGGAAGCCAAAGTTGCCGTAACACCGATCGCGTCATCGCTGAGGTTTGGAGGAACGATGCAGTTGGGTGAATTGAACCAGTCGATCGATCCGAGACGAGTCAAAGGGATTATCAAGAGTATCCCCGAATACATGCCAAGATTCAAACCGGGCCACTTCGAAGGAATCGAACCGTGGGTCGGATTGCGTCCGGTATCACCAGACGGTGTCCCTTATCTCGGAAGACCAAAAGCGATCGATAATCTTGTCGTTGCAACGGGACACGCGATGATGGGGATGAGTCTCGGCCCGATCAGCGGAAAGCTCGTCGGCGAATTGCTTGACGGCGAGAATCCGTCGATTGATATCTCTCTAGCTTCCCCTGACCGATTCATCGACTAGTACCAACAGCGATTGGTTAGTACCTACAGCGATTGGTGTAGGGGATAAGGGCTCAATTCATGCGTGTATTCGTAACAGGTTCTAGCGGACTGATTGGATCAACGGCGGTTTTGCATTGGGATCGACTTGGTGCAGATGTAATAGGCGTCGATAACGACATGCGTCAGTTGTTCTTCGGGGCCTCCGGGAGTACACGAGCGAATCTCGAACGACTGCAACGTCAGACGCGTCGCTTTGAATCCTATGCGATTGATATACGTGATCGCGAAGGCTTGTTTGAATTGCTGCGGAAAGCTCCCCCAGACTTGGTGATTCACTGCGCTGCACAACCTTCGCACGACAAAGCTAAAGAGATTCCTTTGATCGATTTCGAGGTCAATGCCGTTGGCACCTTGAACGTTCTCGAGGGAGTAAGACTTTACGCTCCTGATGCGGTCGTGTGTCACATGAGCACGAACAAAGTCTATGGTGATGCGCCCAATGAGTTACCTTTGGTCGAATGCCCAACGCGGTGGGAGTACGCGCTAGAGAAAGACTATCATGGCATCGACGAGTCGTGCCGTATCGATCAGACCCTGCATTCCTTGTTTGGCGCATCGAAGACAGCAGCAGATGTTTTAGCCCAAGAGTACGGCAAATACTTCGGGATCAAAGTAGGAGTCTTTCGCGGAGGTTGTTTGACGGGGGGAGCACATGCTGGTGTTGAACTGCACGGATTCCTATCCTATTTGGTGCATGTAGCGGTCCATGGTAAACCCTACACCATCTTTGGGTATCAAGGGAAGCAAGTTCGCGATCAGATCGACAGCAGCGATGTTATCGCCGCTTTTGAGGAGTTTTACGCGCAACCTAGACCAGGAGAAGTCTACAACTTGGGTGGGGGGCGGGGTAATTCCGCCTCCGTTCTCGAGTGCATCGACATGATCGAAAAACTCAGCCCCTACCGTGTTGAATACACCCTAAGCGATACAAACCGTACAGGTGACCATATTTGCTACATCTCCGACTGCCGAAAACTTCAACGCGACTATCCCAGTTGGAAAGTCCGAATTAACCTTGAGGAAATCATCGGGAACTTAATAACTATTCAGGAGAGAAGCAAAGCTCTCCGGAACGATTGAGCAAGCGGAAGACTGATCAAGCGTAATACTGAGCAAGATTAGGAGCGATCGCGCGCAAGATAAAACGGCAATAAGCGTGATCGGGAATGCGGTCGATCATCGTGACGATCGTGACGGTCGTGACGATCGTTGTCAGCGGATATAGTTGATAGTTGTACGAGGAATTTGTAGCGTGTCTCTTGTCTATGTGTAGAGCACATGTAGCCCAAGTGTGGACCCAGAGTAGCCCAAGTGTTGGCAACAAGGAATCGCCATGAGAATACGAAAAGCGATTGTCACGGCAGCCGGGCCAGGCCAAGACGCGTTGCCACTTCACTTGCTTGTTGACCGCGATGGGGTCGAGAAGACAGCTATCGAAATGATCATCGAGGAGATCGATTCCGCAGGGATCGATTCGATCGGTGTGATCGTCAATCCTAGTTCTCAAGGAGCTTATAGGGAAGCGGCGGGTAAGTATCACGATCGGTTGACGTTCATAGAGCAAGTCCAGGTTGGGGCTGGATATGGACAAGCCATCCTCGCTGGCAGGGACTTCGCCGGAGGAGAGCCTTTCTTGCACATGGTTGGCGATCACTTGTGCTTTAGCAAAACTCCACAGCGATGCGCGATGCAGTTATGCGAAGTAGCGAGCAAGCAGGAGTGTATGGTCTCTGCGGTTCAAGCTACGCGTGAATCATTACTACCTGAATTTGGAACCATTGGTGGAGTTCGGCTTCAAGACTTGGAGAGAGTGATCGAAGTCAAACAAGTCATTGAGAAACCTACGCCGACGCAAGCCGAACAAGAGCTTACGATAGCTGGATTTAGAAGCGGAACCTATTTGTGCTTCTTCGGCATGCACGTCTTGATGCCGTCGATTTTCCCAAGACTCGAAGAGGTGATTTCCAAGTCTAATGGGCCAGTTCCGCTGACGCTGGGTTTACAAGCTGCACTGAGGCGTGAACGATACCTTGGATATGAGATCGACGGTTATCGGTATAACCTCGGCGTGAAATACGGTCTGTTGCAGTGTCAACTTGCATTGGGACTCTCCGGTGTTGATCGCGACCGAATTCTTACCCAGTTGATCGACTTGCTCAGCATCCACCGCTAAGGCATAACAGGATTCACCATGGACAATACGAATCCGATTCCCGCAGCAACAACCGATCTGTGGGTGAGAGTCATCACTTCCGACTCCCCTGAAGTTCGAAATAGATCGATCGAATCCTTAGCGAAAGACCAGTCAGCAGATGATCTGCTGCGCGTCTGCGAAGGACTTGATAATTTTCGCCGATCGACAAATAACTTATACCATCGAGTTCGAGCTGGATTTCTGTTGTCATCTGTCTACCGGTATTTCTTACCGTCAAAGCTCGGTGAAGAATGCGACGGTAGCGTTCCTTATGAGGCTCACGAAGAGATCATGGAACGTAGGTTCTCCGAGGCGATCGAGTCGCTGAGGTGCGAGCAGAATGCTCGGGGACCGACGCAGAGCGTTTCAAGTGCTCTGGCAAAAGCATATCATCAGCAGTCGTTTCAGACGTTGGCTGATCAAGTTCGCCAGAGCGTCAGAACTGTGCGAGGCAATCAGTGGATGTTTCGCATCGCTCATCCAGACGATCATCCGTTGCGATTGCACCGCGCGATGCTCAAAAAGGATCCGCAAACGGGAGACTACCCAATCCTCGTCGAGCGTACGAGCGTTCGGATGGATTTCTCACATTCAGCTTGGAGCGACATTTTCTTTCTAGGGATGGATTTCCCCGAAGGAGCACGAGTTCTTAACGCTTCGATCAACCTCGGCGTTCATGGAAGAGATGAGTGCCCCAAGCCGCCGCTAGAGGCTTATATACGAGTCATCGATCGGCCCGTCTTGCGATTGGTCAGCACTGACTTGGGAGTCGAAGCCGAATTGCATCAGATCGACGAAGTATTCGATTTTGCAAAAGACTATCTAGGGCTTTTAAAAGGGGCTGTAATCGCATCAGGACTTATTCCGCCAGCGATGGAAGGGTGTGGGCGCTCCATCGCACAGTGGTTGCAAACCCTTACTCAACGAAGCGATGTTGGGATTGAGATCGTAAGCAAGGTTAACGATATTCCAAAAGGATCACGCTTAGCCGTTTCTACGAATCTGCTTGGGTGTCTGATCGCTGCCATGATGCGAGCAACCCAGCAAACAAGCGACTTGATCGGAAAGCTTTCGCAGAGCGATCAAAGGTTAATTACCGCGCGAGCGATATTAGGGGAGTGGCTCGGGGGGTCAGGTGGCGGTTGGCAAGACTCAGGTGGGATTTGGCCGGGGATCAAAAGGATCGAAGGAGTATGCGCGACGGCTGACGATCCAGAGTATGGAATAAGTCGTGGCAGACTTCTGCCCGTGCACCATTTGCTGGATGAATCAAGTATTCCAACGTCCGCGAGAAAGTCGCTTGAATCAAGCCTCATTTTGCTCTACGGCGGAATGGCTCAGAACGTCGGGCCGATTCTTGAAATGGTCACCGAGAAATATCTCGTTCGGGGCGAGAGAGAATGGTCCGCTCGACTCGAAGCAATGGACATTTATGAAGGCATCGTCGAATCGCTCAAGCACGGAGATATTCGTCGGCTCGCAAGCCTCACAACGCAGAACTTCGAAGGTCCTTTGCAAACGATTATTCCTTGGTGCAGCAATCGTTTTACCGAAGCCCTCATCGAGCGATGCAAAGATCGGTGGGGTGAGCAGTATTGGGGATTCCTGATGCTCGGCGGAATGTCGGGTGGGGGAATGGGGTTCTTCTTTGCACCTGAGGTTCAACAGGAGGCTCGGCGTTGGTTGCTCGATACGTCGGTTCGGCTGAAGCAGACTCTATCTACGAGACTTCCATTTGCGATGGATCCCGTAGTCTACGACTTTGAGATTAACGAGCAAGGCTCATGCAGTGTGTTGCTTGAAGGACAGCAAGCGAATATGCCTGATAGGTATTTTTCGTTGATGGCACCGAAATGGATTCGAAAGGCAACCAAAGAGCTCAGTGAGCAGTCCAAACGGGATTTAGTGCGATTGAATCAAGCTTGTCGTATGGATCCAACGCGGTCGCAGAAACTACTTGAGAGATTGCTACCTGCTGCAAACCAGACAGCAAATGAAGCTGGACACTTAGCGCAGATGCTCGTCGAATACGGATTTGATCAAGAGGAGCATGATTACATCCGAACGGAGATCCTCTCTGGCCGAATCAGCCTTGGAGCAAATCGCATCTCAACCAACGCTGAAGTAACCGATGTATTACCAAGCGACGTGATCGACTTGCGAGATTCCTTCGGTAAACAAACGGCATTCGATAGTAAGTTAGGCGAGCGTGCGATTGCGGCGGGTGAAGTCGCAGTCATCACATTGGCAGCAGGGATCGGCTCGCGTTGGACGAATGGCGCTGGAGTTGTCAAAGGGCTTCATCCCTTTGCCAAGTTTGAAGGGAAGCATCGAAGTTTTATTGAAACACATTTAGCGAAGTCAACGCAGACTTCTGAGCAGTTTCAATGCCGTGTTCCACATATCTTTACCACAGGGTATTTGACTCACGGGCCGATCGAAGCCTACTTGGCTGAGCGAGCGAACTTTAAGCATCCAGGAGATGTGTATTTATCGCGAGGGATGTCGGTGGGGCTTCGTATGGTCCCAACCGTGCGCGATTTGCTTTTTTATTGGCAAGAGACGCCCCATCAACGGCTCGATCAACAGCAAGAGAAAGTTCGAGACAGTCAGCGTCACGCGTTAGAGAATTGGGCTAGAGCGGCGGGAGAAGCAAGCGACTACACCGACAATCGCCCCGAGCAATGTCTTCATCCGGTGGGGCATTGGTATGAAATTGCGAACCTGTTGCGAAATGGAACACTGCAAAAGGTGTTGGCAGATCATCCGCAGTTAAAAGTCCTTTTCCTCCACAACATTGATACCCTTGGGGCGAATCTCGATGCGCAGTGTTTGACCAGGCATTTGGAGTCCAAGTCGAGTTTGACATTTGAGGTCATTGGCCGAAGGATCGATGATCGGGGGGGTGGGTTAGCTAGGGTCGATGGCAGAGTGCGGATTCTTGAAGGGTTAGCCATGCCTAACGATAGGACCGAATCGCGACTGACGTTTTATTCAAGCATGTCAACGTGGATCGATATCGACAAGTTGCTATCGCACTTCGGGTTAGAGAGAAGTGAGTTAGGAAACGTCGAGTTAGTGCATCGGGCGGTGCGAGGGTTGGCGGCGAAGATGCCGACCTACTTGACCATCAAGGAGGTCAAGAAGCGGTGGGGGTTAGGTCAGGAGGATGTCTACCCGGTGACGCAGTTTGAGAAGTTGTGGGGAGACATGACGAGTCTGCATGAGTTGGCGTGTAGTTATTTAGTTGTGCCGATGCGTCGGGGTCAGCAGTTGAAGGATCCTGGCCAGTTGGATGGATGGGTACGGGACGGATCGGGAGAGTATGTCTCGAAGCTATGTCGGTGGACCCGGTAGTTGATTGCAAGCATTGATGAACATGTAAGGCCAGGCAGTGCAGTCCAGGCAGTGCTGTCATACAGGGCAGTCATACAGAGCAATCGTGCATGGCGTTGTGCAATGCAGTCATTTAGGGCAGTCATACAGAGCAATCGTGCATGGCGTTGTGCAATGCAGTCATTTAGGGCAGTCTTGCAGAGCAGTCCTACATAGAAGTCTTGTAGGGCAGTTGTGCAATGCAGTCAGACAGGTAAGTCTTGCAGTGCAGTCAGGTAGCGCAGACTTGCAGCGCCGTCAGATAGAGAGTAGTCAGGCAGAGTAACGAGGCAGAGTAGTCGGACAGGGCAGCCAGAAGGGGCCGACAGATAGAATCATTGCTAGAAAGTAAGGCACAGCCCCCAGGCTCAAATGCATGCTTTATCGCGCCCCCATCCTTGCATCTACTCCCCCTTTGTGGGTAGCTATTCAGCCTCAGGTTCAGGGACTGTCCCCAATCTGACCCTGAAAACCCCTCTTTGGAGTGGTTTGCTGTTGCTCGGGTTCAGGGTCTGTCCCTGGTTTTGGGTTGGAGTCCCCTCGCAGGGAGGGTTCGTGTTTCCTTTTCTGGCTAGCTAGCAAACCGAATTCTCTTCTCTTTCCCTCCCTTCCCACCCCAACTTCTCGCCGAGTTCCGCTTCGCTGGCAACTTACCCCTTTTTATCTACCACCCACCCTCCTACACTATGGGCATTCTTGAACGTCTAGCGCGAGAGCGTCACCCCTCCAAAAGGGGTGGCCGCCGAAGGTGTAAAGTGTCCCACAAACACTCAGGCAAAAGGACCGCTAGAACAAACGGAATCTCTGGAGAGCGGTCCTGATCGGACTAACCATCGTCAAACCCTTCGCCTTGGCTTCCTCGGCTTAGGTCGCGATCGATGGATAGCATTTCCGATAAGCACCCACCGAAGGGGCAAACTGGCACTCGCCAGTGAATCTCTCAGGTACATGGACAGAGGGGCAGTCGATTGCACAACTGGCCGACTTAGCGTCGGTTCCGGTGCAATTCCCTGCATCCCCCTTTCTTTACCTTGTACCAGCCATGCCGATCTAGTTGCGCCGCTTTTTCATGCGCTGCACTAGCCACGCTTTCCCACTTTCCCGATTCCATTCGTTCTCTATCCCTGTCTTTGGGTAACCATGCAAAACTCGCAACACAATCCTTCGCCGTCTGCTTCATCCCCTCTAACTTCGAATCAATCTCCATTCGTCTCCCGTCACCTCGGGCCCCGATCCGCTGACATCCAATCCATGCTCGAACGCTTGGGCTACCCCAGTATTGATGCTCTTACTAACGCTGTGGTGCCACCTCGCATTCTTGAACCCTCGCAAATGCAACTCCCCGAAGGTGTCAGCGAGGAATCAGCTCTCAGCGAGCTGTTCCAAATCGCAAGCAAAAATCGTCTGCTTAAATCTTGGATCGGCGCGGGTTACTACAACTCGTTTCTTCCCAAAGTCCTTCAACGCAACGTCTTGGAAAACCCTGCTTGGTATACCGCTTACACTCCATATCAACCTGAAATCTCTCAAGGCCGTTTGGAAGTCTTGTTCTACTATCAAACGATGATCAGCGAACTGACCGGCTTGGAAATCGCTAACGCTTCGCTGTTAGACGAAGCCACGGCGGCGGCGGAAGCGATGGCTTTGGCTTTCCGTAACGCAAAAGGTGCGAAACGATTCCTTATCTCGAAATGGTGTCATCGCCAGACAATTGAAGTCGTTCGAACTCGGGCTGTGCCACTCGATATCGAAGTGATTGAGTTCGACGAGACGATCGGCCCCGATTCTTGGGAAAATACTTTCGGTGTTTTAGCGCAATACCCTACAACCGATGGTCGTGTGGTCTGTCCGAAAAGCTGGATTCAACAAGCGAAGCAACATGGTGCGATGGTCATCCTCGCTACGGATCTTCTGGCACTAATGTTGCTACCGTCACCCGGTTCCCTCGGTGCTGACATTGCGGTGGGTAGCTCTCAACGCTTCGGCATCCCCCTAGGGTTCGGCGGTCCTCACGCTGCTTTCTTCGCAACTCGCGACTCACTGAAGAGAACGATGCCTGGACGATTGGTTGGTCAATCGGTCGACCGCTTGGGCAATCCCGCATTCAGGCTTGCACTGCAAACTCGCGAACAACACATTCGACGCGAAAAAGCAACGTCGAATATCTGCACAGCTCAAGCCCTCCTGGCAATTCTTGCAACGCTGTACGCATGCTACCACGGACCTGATGGACTTCGCGCTATCGCTTGGCGAACGCATCGACGTATATCTCGACTTGCTCGCACTCTTCGCTCCGCCGGATGGACAATATCTAACGATGCTTTCTTTGATACTCTTGCGATCCGAACCGCAGGACGAACCAAAGAAATCATGAACCGCGCTCTGGGCCTTGGGATCAATCTGCGCGAAATCGACAACGAGACCATTGGCATCAGTTTCGATGAGACTACCAGCCTTGAAGATGTAGCGTCGGTTGCGAAAGCTTTCGGTATCGAGAAAGTTACCGACGATGATTCCCCGATGTTGGATGAATCGATGATTCGCACCGATGTTGTGATGAGTCAGGACGTGTTCCATCGCTACCGAAGCGAAACGGAAATGATGCGCTATCTCAGACGTCTTTCCGATCGCGACATCGCTTTGGATCGAGCGATGATCCCGCTGGGTTCCTGCACGATGAAACTCAATAGTGCGGCAGAGCTAACTCCCGTTACTTGGCCTGAATTCAACGCCATTCATCCATTCGCTCCCGCCGATCAGTGCGAAGGTTACCGCATCATGATCGATCAACTGGAGAATTGGCTTAGTGAAATCACTGGATACGATTCGGTCTCCTTACAGCCTAATGCTGGTTCTCAAGGTGAGTATGCAGGGCTATTGGCAATCATGCAGTACCATGCATCACGCGGTGAACCGAATCGCAACATTTGCTTGATCCCAAGTTCAGCTCACGGCACCAATCCTGCTAGCGCTCAAATGGCCAACATGCAGGTTGTTGTCGTCCAATGCGATGCGCAAGGCAACGTGGACTTGAAGGATCTTGATCAGAAAATCGAACGCTACGGGAATCAGATCGCTGCAATCATGATCACCTACCCGTCTACGCACGGAGTGTTCGAAGAAGGTGTTAGTGAGATCTGCGAAAAAGTCCATCGCGTCGGGGGACAAGTCTATATCGATGGTGCAAACTTGAATGCTCTGGTCGGTGTTGCAAAACCTGGAAAGTTCGGGGGCGACGTATCGCACTTGAACCTTCACAAAACCTTCTGCATCCCTCACGGTGGTGGTGGCCCAGGGGTTGGGCCTGTGGCAGTTAAAAGTCATTTGGCACCGTTTCTACCCAAGGACACGTTTCACTCCTCACGCCAAGGGCCTCAAGTCTCAGCAGCAGCCTTCGGCAGTGCAAGCATTCTGCCGATCTCGTGGATGTACATCCGTATGATGGGAGCAAAGGGGCTTAAACTCGCAACACAAGTTGCGATTTTGAATGCGAACTACATCGCTGACCGACTCAAAGATTACTACCCGATTCTTTATAAGGGAAACGATGGGCTTGTCGCTCACGAATGCATCATCGATACACGTCCCATGGACCGCGACGCGCACGTCTCGGTCGATGATATCGCTAAACGATTGATCGACTACGGATTTCATGCCCCGACTATGTCGTTCCCTGTGGCTGGGACGTTGATGATTGAGCCAACCGAAAGCGAATCGCTCGAAGAGATCGAACGCTTCTGCCGAGCCATGATCTCTATCCACAAAGAGTATTGCTCGGTTCGCGATGGAAGCTGGCCAAGCGACGATAATCCGCTCCGCAACGCCCCGCATACGCTTGCGGATATTCTCGGATCAGGACCAAGTTCCTATAGCCGCGAAGTTGCTTGCACCCCCGACCCGTTGGTGCCAACCGCGAATAAGTATTGGCCATCGGTTGCTCGCATCGATCACGTGTACGGTGACCGCAACTTAGTATGCGCTTGCCCGCCACTAACAAGCTACGAATCCACGGAGGAACTTGTCCATCCGTAAAGACCATCCAAGATCATCCATAAAGATCATCCGTAAGGGCTGATCGAAGGGGCGACTCGTAGGGTTAACGCGTAGGGTTAACGGGTAGGGCCTATTCGCAAGGCGCAATCGTGTAGTACATCCGTGAATCGTGATTAGTTGCTTGATATCCAAGCGGATAATCGAGCAGCTAACTTTTCCGGATCGGATTTCGCAATCGCCCCAAAGCGATCTTGAGCAAGCACTTCTGGAACCGAGAGGATTTCGACAGAGTCGTCTCGGTCCGTTTCTTGGTGGAGTTGATTGATCTCATGTTGCTCGCTGAGAATCAATTGGTCGGTGACGACTGAGTCATTTGCGTTTTCGGCTACAAACGGACTTGGTCCAGCAGGCCGATGCATGGCGATTGATCGCAAAAAGAACATCGCAGTCAGCAAAACAGCCAACATCGATAACATGCGCCACGAGTCATTAAGCCAATCGATGATCGCTTGGGGATTACCAATACCGGCAATCGCCGAAACCGGGGCATCGTAATGTTCTGAAACAGCGATTCGATCGACTAGCTCATTTGTGCCGATGGTACTCAGTAATAATGGTGCTAGCGTCTTGCGAATACGAAGGATTGTCTCGTCGCGAAGCTTTTGCAAAGTTTCAGGAGTCATCGCTGGAGCCGTTGAAGTCGACTGTCCTGGGTTTTCCCACTGCCATTGCTGTAAGTAGGCTTTTTGGTAGTAGGACGAAGGAAGCGATACGGCCAAGGAAACGGCTGTTGGGCTCAATTCCATCAAAGGTTGATTTGTCGCCTGTCCCTTGGACTGCCCCCTCGAATGAGCCACTGTAGTTCGTGTCCCCAGCGTAGCTCGGCGATTGGTAATCAAGCTTGGAGTTGAAGCGGAAGCATTATCCGACTTGCTCTCCGATGCTTCCTCCCCTGTTTTATCGGTCTGCTGGGCGGCAAGTGTCTCTGCCGGTTTCGCGGTTTGCGATGGTGTGTTGGCTTGATGCTCGATTGCCGATTGTGAACGACTCGCCTCTGCATTCCAATCCGCCGTTGCAACGACTTTTACATCGCCATACCCAGCCAGAAGAGCCAATGCCTTTTTTTGCAAATCCTCTTCGAAGTGTTTTCGCAGTTCGACCCACTTCCATTCGTTCGCAGTATTCGAAGCATCGGCGAGAGATTCAAATTCAAGACTTGGATCGGCGTAAGTCTCTCCGCGTTTCAAGTCCACCAGCACAACATCGGTAGCTTTAAGCCCTGGAAAGGACTTTAGAACCAGCCGAATAATACTTCCCTTTTGCGACCGCGTTAACTCAACATGGCTGCGAGGCTGAATCGATACGGTTGCAGATCTTTTTCGCTCGGCGGCAAAGCCATCGGTTTTTTCGTCATAAGTAACAATCGCTTGACGAATAAACGGAAATTCCGCGAGGGTGTCTTCGATTCGCTTGATGCGATACTGACGATCCCGCCGCTCTGAAAGGGATCTCGGTTCAAGAATCTGAAGCGTATTGCCTGCTAACTGTTCGTCTGCCAGGGATTTCGAAGGTAAACACTTCGCTTGAGATAAAGCCTTTAGATAGGCATCTCGGGAAGCCGTTGGGATCCGCATTCGATTTGTGGATCGCTCATACGCTTTAAGCCCTGCGTTGCTGAACGCAAACTCGAATTGATCAAGCTGCTCGACCGAGAAGTCTTGGCCGTCGAGCAATGCTTCCATCCGTTGCGAGAATCCATTTGAATTTTGAACTAGCAACGCAATTCCGACGACCAGCATCGCCGAGCAAAAAAAGAGTGCAACCTTGGTCTGCGCATTGCTGCGCACCAAGAAAATTCTGAGGGATTCGTAACTTCGCAGCCATGGTTTCATAGACCATCGGTATTAGCAAATTACTTGCACGCAAACCAAGCCCAAAACAGCGAGGAAGTCCAGACGATGCGGATCTCAACTCAAGGAGCGGCGATCAGTTACATCCAGAAATGGTGGCTAGTGAATGCTATCAAATATTCTTTTGAAACACAG
>Ga0208225_1000139_pt1 | contig 19647 bp, 14 predicted proteins | sample LakMenEpi15Jun10_FD_150701 | JGI IMG/M metagenome (GOLD analysis project Ga0208225, IMG submission 150701) | Freshwater microbial communities from Lake Mendota, WI - 15JUN2010 deep hole epilimnion (SPAdes) | ecosystem: Environmental > Aquatic > Freshwater > Lake > Epilimnion/Euphotic zone ... | reverse complement strand
TCGGCGGGCTGTTAATTCTCATCGCGAATTTCGTAGCTCTCTATCGGCCTTCGACCCAGTCGCAATAGGCAACACCGCCCCCGCGATCCGCAACACGTAGCATGGGGCAACACGTAGCATGGGGCAACACCATAGTAATGGGCAACTACTTCGCGACAGGCAACTGATAACAGACGACTTCTTGTGCATTGCGCAAGAACAGCCTATCTCCAATGACCACTGGGTGATTCCAAGTCTTATCGTGCAACGCTTCGATCTTGCCGATCTCAACGAGTTTCTCAGGAGTAGCTCGCAGCAAAACAAGCTCACCTTTTTCACTGATAACAAGGATCAAATCTGAGTCGGCAAGCAAAAAGGCTTGTCCCTTCTCGTAGCGTCCACCCTTCCATCGACGTTTCCCGTCCTCAAGACTGATGCAAGCGAAGATAGCGTTATCGAATCCATAGACATTCCCCTTGTGAACAAGCAGATCGTTGAAATCAGGCTTCATGTCTTTGGAAGTCCAAAGCTCCTTTGCGACCAACCCTTCGGAACCTTGGCTGAACTCAACGAGTCGCGTCCCTGTCCCCATACCAGCGGGGACAAGAAGCTTATTGCCATCGATCACTTGGGCTTGGAGAGCTCGATATCCTTGATGGACGAATTCGTAGTCGAGAACTAGTTTTCCGTTGAGATCCCAAAGATGAACTCCTAGGTTCGAAAGCAAGCAGAGGTAGGGCTGGCCTAGGAGTTGAATTTTTTGCACGGAACTGTAGGACATCTCGCCGGCCGGTGCGGTCCAAGCGACTTGACCATCATCGATTCGAAACGCGACAATCCCTTTGTCACCCGCGCCACCCGCGTGAACGATTACAACTTCGTTTTCGACACATGGGGACGATGAGAATCCCCACATGGGAGGAATAGCGCGATCCGAAGCTGCCTTGAGATCCGCTTTCCAAATCAATTTGCCCGTTATTGCATCGAGCCGCACAAGGACACCTTCTGCCCCCAAAGCGAAAACGGAGCCATTGGCAAGCGTTGGCGTGGCCCTTGGGCCGAGTCCTCCAAGCGATTCAAAGAAACGTGAAGGTGTGCTGAATTCCCAAATCGGTAATCCAGTCGACGCATCGTAGCAAACGACGGACTCTTTATCCTTACGCTGTTCTTGTGTGAACAACCGATCGCCAGCTACGGCAAAGGAGCTCCAAGCCGGTCCGATACGACTGCGATAGACTTCCACGGGTGGATTCGCACTCCAATCGTCCGAGAACACGATTCCCGATTGTCGACTGGCCCCTTCAGGCCCACGGAATCCTGGCCACTGTGGAGCCAACAATGCATCGCGGAATGCTTGGGAAGTTTCATTGGTCCCCGACATTTTCTCTGCTTGGCGAATCTCACGCATTGCAAGTTCTTCTGAAGAGGTTTTCCATCTCCAGTCTAATCCAAAAGCGAAGTTCCCCCAAACGCCATCGGTTCTTAGCAAAGCCGAGACTAGGGCAGCGGCGAGAGCAAATCCAATCGCGATGCGTGTCCGATCCATTGAAAGTGTATTGCGGAAAAGAATCGCACCGATGGCAAACCCAGCGATAGCCATCGGAATCGTCATGACAATCAGAAGTGGCCCGCGCATCGATTCGTGACATACGACTTGTTCGATCGCAACGGCAGCTCCAATTCCTAAGATGCCGACAAGGCGTTCGGACCAGCGAGCACGACTGAAAAATAACCACCAGATCACTATAAGTAGTCCAACGAGGAATGGGCCAAAAGCGCTCGCCATCCAAATCATCGATGGACCGTTGGGAACAAGATCAGGTACGAACCGCATGAAGGCCATCAGGGGAAGGATGATCAGCGGTAGTCCTACGCTTAGGGGTCTCCATTTTTGTTGATTAGCCAACTCAATCGCCTTTGGGTCAAAGTCCCCAGGAAGCGGATTGGGTAATCTCGGCTCAAAGACATTGACTTCGTTGCCAGTCGGAGCGCGATTTTCACCAGCTACAGATGCTTCCTTACCCTTTTGTTGGATGTCTTGTGGGGTTTGCGAATTGTGGAGTGGATCAGAAGAGGACATCCGAGGGACCTTGTTTGGTAGGAGTTACTGGTGATTTGATACGACGACCCGATTCATTATTCCGCAGGGCCAATTATTCCCATGGGCCATTATTCCGCTGGATCGGTTGCAACTGGAATGGTGAATTGCCCAGCTGCTACATCGAGGGTACCGACTTCTTTGCCATTCTCGATAAAGCGAACCGAGGTGAAGTCTTTTTTGGGAAGTCTAAGGGTCATCCAAACTTTTTGCTGGGATGTCGCAGGTTCCTTCGGAGCTTTGAAGCTATAGGAGAGAGTCAAGCGAGGTCCGTCGGCGAGAAGTCGTTCGACCGCAAACACTTTTTCCGGTTCCCCCGTAGCTGCGATGACCCTTGAGACGACCAATAGTTGTTCACGAGCGTAGAACTCATTCGGTGGGGCGAATTCCTTTCGATTACCGATCACCGCAGCGGCTCCGAACAATTGGTCGTACTCTTTGGGGTTTCGAATCAGCGCCACAAGGACAGGTACTTTGGCATCTTCCCAGTTTTTGAGGAAGTTTTGGTACCGGTCCATCGGAATCCGTTCGAAAGGAACTTGCTCGGGTTCTTGCGTCTGAGCATCAACGCCTGAACCAATGCATTGAGAATCACAAGTTGCAGGGAGCATAAGCATGCTCAAAGACAATGCGAAGCCGCAGAAAAGCTGAAACAGGGCAGATTGAGTACACAACATAGAATCGCCTTTGGGATGAGAGTCGTATTAGGGTGGACCAGTAGCTTGGGTGAGCAGCAAGCTTGAGTAAGCAATAGGAATCACGTGATTACGACAATGATTCCGTGTCGCAATTGTAGCAGGTAAGCCAGCGATTCACGCGATGGAGGCATCGCTTAACCCGAGAATCGAGTTTCGATCTTTTGGCGCAAGAACTCTAGTGCGTGCAGCGTCGCACGATGCTGCATCACGACTCGCGTCTGGAAAGGACTTGTCGTTTCGCTTGGAATACTCATCTGCTCTGTATGCGAATCGCAGTCGCCGGAGTGCTTGAACACAACCGTCGTATGGACGATTCCGAGTTGGTCGGCCGGCGCATTGGGGCCAAGATGACCGGTGATGGCAAATGCCAAGGAAGCTTCGGGGGTGCGACTGAGAGCTTCCCGAGCAAGCTTTTGAGTCACTAGCGAGCTAACCGACGTGATCAGCGGATCATCCAAAAGTTTTTTCTCTACCCCAAGCCATTTCGATTTTGAGTCATCGCGATAGACCACCAGCGATCCGCAAAAGTGTTGCGATGCACCGGGAACCGATGTGAGAAAAGAAGCCAGTAATCCGCCGGTGCAGCTTTCAGCCGCCACCAATCGAATGTTGTGTCTGCCTAGCAATGCGAGGATCAAGTTCGCTTCATGGGACGCTTGGGTGTAAGTCATCTCGAGCGCTGCGAAGAAGTTCGTTTGCATTTGCAAGTTCCTAAAAGTGGCCATTGGTAGCCGCTGCCCCCAATCCTGCGAACTAGATTTGGACCGCCCCGATATTAGACAGAACTGGGATTGGACTTGGGAGAATTCCCCCAATGCATTAAGTTAACATCGGTTATAATGCGAAGCTCGAACGCTCGAAAACCTACGCTAGGCAAAAATACCAGCCGCACAACAAAGTATCACAGCACCCAATTGACTCGGTAGTGATGCAGTCGTAAGGCTGTAGTAAATTGACAATACCTTTCGTAGCACTCCCCCCCATTCAATTCCACTCAGCAATCATCCTCAATCATAATGGACCAACCAGTTCGGTCGAGTAAAGCCCATCCCGTATCTGGCACGAATGTTCCTGCATTTTGCTTCGATACCATTCAAGAGCTTTCCCATTACGCGGCACACATCGTCGCGGGACTAATCCGAGAACGCACGGCGTTGGGGCAAAGAACGACGATCGGGTTGCCTGCCGGCTCGACCCCTTTGACGACCTTTCGTGAGCTGATCCGCTTGCATCGCGAAGAATCGCTCGATTTAAGCAGCGTCGAATTATTCTTGCTTGACGAATACTACGGCTTGCCTTCCTACAGCCCGCAGTCGCACAAAGCTTGGCTTGAAGAACATTTATTGCGGCACGTCAATATTCCCTCGAGACAGATCCATTTTCTCGACGGCAATATTGCGGAAGATCAAGTCGAGACGCATTGTTTGCGTTTCGATGAGATGATCCACCGTTCGGGCGGATTCGACTTGGTGTTACTGGGAATTGGCACCAATGGCCACATCGGTTTCAATGAACCGTTCTCTTCGCGTCGCAGCCGAACTCGCCGAAGTAGTCTGGATCCTAGCACTCGCCGAAGTGTCGCAAGTGACTTTTTTGGCGAATCGAACGTTCCAACAGAAGCTTTAACCGTCGGTTTGCACTCGATCCTTGCAGCAAGACGCATTCTGCTGCTGGCCGTCGGCGAGCACAAAGCCAAGATCATAGCGGAAACGATCGAAGGGCCGGCAACGGAACGTATCCCCGCTTCGTTGATTCAGGAGAACACCGACGTCCGCGTTTTGCTTGATGCCCCAGCGGCAGCAAATCTCAAAGGCATCGCAACGCCTTGGCTCTTGCACCATGTCCACTGGGATGACGTGATGACCAAGCGTGCAGCACTTTGGCTGTGTCAACAAACGGGCAAGTCGTTGCTCAAGCTCACCGATGAAGACTATCGCAATCACGATTTGCATGAATTGCTCGGAACCAGAGGCTCCGCCGAATCCGTTTCGCAGTCTGTATTTCAATGGATGATGAAAACCATCAATCACCATCCTGCTGGCCAAGAGCCAAAGCGAGTCTTGTGCTTCAGTCCACACCCCGATGACGACGTGATCAGCATGGGAGGAACCCTCATCCGGTTAATCCAAGATGGCCACGATGCGCATATCGCTTATATGACGTCTGGAAACATCGCGGTTTTCGACCACGATGCTCGGATGGTTGCAGACCTTGTTTCTGAATACAACCGAATCTTTGGTATCGATTCCCAAAAGTCCACTGAGATGGCTCAGCGAGTTCGAGCAGATCTCGAAAAGAAACACCCGGGGCAGCCCGACTCCGATGCAATTCTCCAAATTAAAGGACTCATCCGTAAGAATGAGGCAAGAGCTGGCGCTCTGGAAATCGGGTGCCCAGAAGCGAACTTGCACTTCTTAGATCTCCCCTTTTATCGCACCGGAACCATCGCCAAGAAACCTGTTGGCTCTGAAGATATCGCCATCATCGACGAGCTGCTCCAGCGTGTGGCTCCCGACCAAATCTATGTCGCCGGGGACCTTGCCGATCCGCATGGAACCCACCGCGTCTGCGCTGAAGCGATTTTTGCCGTCCTGTTCCGATGGCAAGCCGAAGGCCGAACCCTTCCTGAAGTCCTCATGTACCGAGGCGCTTGGCAAGAATATCCACTTCATGAAATCGAAATCGCCGTGCCGCTTAGTCCAAGCGATTTAACACTTAAGCGCAATGCGATTTTCATGCACGAAAGCCAGAAAGATAAGGCGTTGTTCCCTGGAAGTGACCCTCGCGAGTTCTGGCAAAGAGCCGAAGATCGCAACCGAGGGACCGCCGACAGCTACAACCGCCTTGGGCTCCCCGAGTTCTTTGCTATCGAAGCTTTCGCGCGCTGGAAGGGTGCCCCGATCTAATCGGGCCATAAGTAAATCCCCTCTGCAGCGGGTTGCTTTTCGCTTTCTTCTTCCAACTATTACAAAACTTTTTACCGGCATTTTCCATCTAATTGAACAGACGGAAATGTGCGTGCCGATTGAATTATTCGTTCTGTAGGGGTTATCCACTAACACTGTTGCGGATTGCCTCCGGATTCTTCAAAATAATTGACGCGGCTTTCCCAAGCTGTAAACTTTCGCGATTCACTATTTTTTCACATTTCATTCATTCAAGGAGACTTGTCACATGTCGCTTCGACGTCGACAGGGGTTCACACTTGTTGAGCTGTTGGTCGTGATCGCGATCATCGGCATTCTTGTCGGTCTACTACTGCCAGCAGTGCAAGCAGCCCGCGAGGCGGCTCGCCGCATGTCCTGTTCTAACAACATTCGCCAACTCGCTTTGGCGGTACTGAATTATGAGTCTGCTTATAAGAGACTCCCTGCGGGGGCAACCGGTCCTTGCTCCTACAATCCTTGGAGCGTCCACGATGCCGATATGAACGTCGGTCGCTTTCCAATCAACCGATACTCGCTGTTTGTCTCTATCCTTCCAATGATGGAACAAAATCAGCTCTATACTCAGATCCAAGATCAACGCCCATTCTTCCGTTCCACCTGGGACATGCAAGGCAACTTCACCCCTTGGCGAACTCAGATCGCGTCCTTGCGATGCCCTTCTGATCCTGGCAAGATGAACCCAGATGCGAACTGGGATTACGATGGCTCGGGCCGTGTGAATTACGCCGGATGCTATGGGGACACCATCATCAGCGTCAACAACGCTTGGCACCCAGCAGCTAACCGAGGAGCATTCCAAGGCCGCTACGCTCGTCGCTTGTCCGAAATTACCGACGGTGCTGCTTACACCATTCTCCTCGGTGAATTTGGAACCACCCCATCTTTGAACCTCGGTACCGGGGCTGGTAAGCTTCGGATTCAAGGAGCTCGATGGCAAGCCGCCGGTTCAGGTAACGTACAACCACCAAGTGGTTGCTTGCGGGTAAAACTCGGAGATCGTTACAACCCAGCGATGGTCAACAACGGAGACCTGTGGCACTCGCAAGGAATGCGATGGCACGACGGCGACTACAACCACGCCTCCATCCAAACCATCCTTCCACCGAACTCACCTTCTTGCAACACATCCCTTTGGGACTGGGGTATCTCGTCCGCATCGAGTTATCACGGTGCGGGAGCACACGTAGTCTTCGCAGACAACAACGTGCGATTTATCCCTAACTCGGTCGATGCCGGCGATGCCGGACGATTGGGTCCAGAAGGAAACGACGGTCCTCGCTCAAATCTCCCAAGTCCTTTTGGACCTTGGGGTGCCATGGGAACCAAAGATGCCGGCGATAGCTGGGATGCTTCGTTGGTAGAATAATCTGCAATAAGCAGCTATACTTTCTCGATCGGGCTGGGTTTACTCCCAGCCCGATCTTTTTTTAGTGACTGTTTTTGAGCAATTGTTTTTAAGGCGATTGCCAGCCACCACTCCAGCGACGAGAGAAGGTCCAAGATGGAAATCGATGTCCAAGCAGCCAAGCAGTGGCTAGATGCAACGGTAGACGATCAAGGCACTCCAGTCTTCTTTCTCGATTGCAGAGAACCAGGTGAACACCAAACCGCCAGCATCCCTGGTACGAATTTGGTTCCGATGAGCCAATGGCCACCTTCCCAGGAGCAAGTCCAAGCTATGCAAGGCAAACGCATAGTGGTCTTCTGCCATCATGGGGGCCGGTCACTTCGCGTTACCCAGTGGCTCAGGCAAAATGGTTACCCCGAGACATTGAGCATGGCAGGTGGAATAGACGCTTGGAGCACCGAGATCGATACCTCGATCCCAAGGTACTAAATCACCAAGTAGTCATTGTGAGCGGCCGAAATACCGCTACTCTCTGCAATCGTTAGCGCGTTCTGGGTAACTCTGTGGTCCAGTATGCGATGCGCTAAATTGCAACGGTTCAGATTGCAATGTGCCAGAACCACTACATGCCAAAAACCGCTTTATGAACGTCTGATGAATTACAATCGAGCGATGACTTGATCTCTCTCGCAACTCCAGCGAAACTGTTCCTCTCTCGAGTCGAGCAACTCCACAACCAATCCCACCCATTTATTGCCCATGAGTATTGGGGCAATTCTCCAAAGATGCAAACTTCAAAAAAACGACTTCTAAGAGACTCTCTAGCCCTCTGCTTGGCCATTGCTCCTTGGTCACAAATTGGGATTGGACAGGACAAAAAAGTGGAAGAAGTTCCACCTCCAAGACCAGAGGATGTGGTGGTCCCCGCAGGCTTGGATTTGCTTGCGGCAAGGCAGTATGTCGCTATCAAAGCGAGGACTGCCGACTGGGGCTATTGGGGGAATCGTCCACAAAGTTACAGCGGCTGGACGAACCACTCGAACCGCTTGATTCCTTTGTATGTATTCGGCGATTCGCTCGCTCCCTATGTCGAAGCCAACAGCATCTACCGCGATGCAACGCGACTGGAGAAACTCTACGGCCGCATGCCGGTAAATACAGTTAACCCTGAAGCAAACTATGCTGATCAAACCGATGTGTATCGCATGCAGCGACAAGCGATCGAAAGCGGAAAGAAGAAATACGTTTTCCTCGTCGTCTTCGACGGCATGGACTGGCAAACAACTTGGGCTGCTGCCATCTATCGCAATCGAAAAGTGGCTTATTCTCAAGGCCGTGGGAATGGCCTGCTGTTCCAAGACTACAACAAATGCCAAACAGACTTCGGGTACTTCGTGTCTTCCGCTTTAGGAGACGAAGTCGAAACCGATGTCGATGCCCAATTGGACAAAAAGGAATCAACCAAGTTCGGTGGCTACGATTGGCGATACGGCGGCAACACCCCTTGGGAAACCGAAAGCGACCCAGAGTATCCGATCGGGCGAAACAAGTCCTCGCCGCACGTTGTGACCGATTCATCCTCGTCGGCTTGCTCCATGACAGCAGGAGTGAAGATCCTCAACGGAGCGTTGAACATCTATCCCGATCGCCGGCATGTCGAGACGTTAGCTCACTGGGCTCAGAAGGAAAAGGGTTTTGCCGTAGGAACGGTCACTAGCGTACCGATTTGTCACGCGACTCCCGCAGCAGCCTACGCAGTAAACGTCAGCCGCGATGATTATCAAGACCTTACCAGGGACATGATCGGCTTACCGTCGGTGACCCATAAATCCAATCCTTACCCAGGATTGGATGTCGTTCTTGGAGCCGGCTACGGGGAGATGACCGACAAGAAGACAGGTCAAGGAGAGAATTTCATTCCAGGCAACCGGTACATGGCCGACGTGGATCGCGATGCCGTAGATGTTCGGAAAGGTGCCCCCGGCGCGAAATATATCGTGGCCGAGCGGACCGCTGGCCGTACAGGCAGCGATGTCTTGAGCGAAGCAACCCGCAGCGCCATCGAAGGCAAACACCGTCTGCTCGGGTTCTTCGGCGCGGTCAATGGACACCTTCCCTTTCAAACGGCAAACGGTGACTACCAGCCTGTGGAGACCGTCAAAGGTCCCGAAGTCTACAAACCAGAGGACATCACCGAGAATCCAACCCTCAAGGAATTGACCCAGTCGGCAATCGCCGTCTTGGAAAATCGCTCGGATCGCTTTTGGTTGCTCGTCGAATCTGGAGATGTTGACTGGGCGAACCATGGCAACAATATCGACAGCGCGATCGGGGCAGTTTACAGCGGTGAAGCCGCTCTAGCATCGATTTTCGATTGGATTGAAAAGAAGAACGCTTGGGACGATTCACTCGTAATCGTCACCGCCGATCACGGCCACTTTTTTCATCTATCGAAACCCGAAGCGATGATCCCTGAAGAGCCGATTGCCCAAGACGCGTCTAGCAAGCCTTAGGCTTTTGAAGTTCAAGCTAAGCTGCATCGCCCCTCAGCTCAACTTATGCGGCTTTGACGGCGCGGCTATGCTTTGACCATTCGATCCAAGAGCGAACACGTTGTCGATCTGGCGGATTACCACCTCGAAGGAACCGCAAGCCTTGTTTTGTGCTCGCTGTGCGAACAATGGCATCGTAAAGCGCATCGGGCTTGGCTTCGGCAACCGCTTCGGCAGTTCTATATCCAGCCGCTACCAGTAACTGTGCGTCTTGACCACGCAAGTTAGGGATCCGGCAAACCAGCATAGACTGTGCTTGCCAGTTCTCGACAACGGCAAGCGTAACACTCTTCTCACCAAGTGCATCTGCGATTTCGGAAGGTACGGCACCGAGAAGATCACCGATGGTTTTCACTTCGATCGCATGAAGCTTCTCTGCCATTTTCGGGCCGATGGTTGGAGCATCAACAACCGGGCTGTTGAGGTCGAGGTAGAACTTCCATACTGAGTCAGGTCGGCCGGGATGAATCGTAAATTCCGAAACGCTTTCCCCAGCATCTTCGCGAACATCGGGATCTTCTTCGACCGAATCGGTATCCGTTTCGGTTTTCGCCATCCGAACGACGGCCGTTCGATTGGATTTTCGTTGCAATCTATCCCAATCGAAATCAACCGAATCGCCATCGTTGAGGGTTCGAATGCCGTTCTGCTGGTAGACGGTCTGGATCCAAGTACGCAGGCGAACAAGTTCTCCGCGTTCGGAAGTTTTCCGAAGCATTCTCCCTGCATCTGTGCTGAGGAATCGATGAACACGCTTCGCAAGAACCAACGGTTCGTGGCTAGCGAGATCATTTGCATTGCAGATACCGCAAGCAACCAGAACACGAGCATCGAATACCCGCATCTGAGGAACCTTGCACATCAATTCAGCAACGCTCAAAGTGTTTTGTAACCATTTGGTTCGCAAGCCTGTGACTTGTGCAAGTCGACTGAGGCTCATCGCGAACAGGTCGCTGACTCGATGGACGCCCACCGAACGGAGCCTCCGCAAAGTTTCCGTTCCGAGTCCAGGGACGCAATCCACTGCACTCTCGTCGGAGAGATAATAAGTCTTCCCATTTCGCTGAACGACAACCGGCGCACTGCGAACTTGCGTCGCAGCGCGATTCCCAAGCTGCCAAGGATCGAATTGGCCATTTTGTTCGAATTCAACGTGTTCATGCTCGAAAGCAAGACCGTCGAGATGCCGGTTCACTTCGCGATAATCGTGAAAAGCTTGTGAGCCCTCGGCGGCACGATACTGGCTGAGCATCGGTGCGCGATCCAAGACGGGATGAAGCCCCAAGTCCGTATCAGAGTCAATTACATAGTGCGGCTTTGCGTAGCGGAGATTTTCATGAACTCGTGCAACGCATCCACCGTGGCCCGCGATCCGGCGAGCGATGTGTTCGTCTGCTGTGATCAACAAAACTTGCCAACCATCGCGTGAGAAGTTAGCAAGGACATGAAGGATCTGCTCGAGAGGCTCTCCACGGAATCCATCGATCGAATGTTCGAGCATAAATGGAATCCGGCCGATGCGCGATCGAGCGGACTGTGCAATCGCAAGTCGAATCGCTAAATCCACAAGGCGACGTTGACGAGTCTGTGCAGGAGGTAATTGCGTATCAATCGAATCGATTTGCAATCCCGCATTCATCGATTCGGCTTGCATGTACGAAGCTTCCATGGCCCAAGCTGGTAGCTGTCGAACAGCACCGGCAGTAAGCTCGCTCAAAAAGCGTTCAGCAGTTGGAATTAAGGAGCCACTGGAAATTCGACGATAAGGGGATCGAGTTTGCAGCAACGACTGGACTTGAGCAAGTCGTTGATGCCATTGTGCCCGTTGGTTCCATCGGTCGATCATCAATTCCGCATGGCTGAGCTGTTGGCTGAGCTGCGAATGATCCCAGACGACAGGTTTCGAACCTGCTTGCGGTTGCGTAGCCTGCTGCTGCGCATTCGCTGATGCTGGAGCTTTATCTAAAGGTACGCTCGGTGAGGTATTACTGACTTGCAAAGTATTGTTCAGCTGCACGTATTGCAATTCGGCGCGAAGTCGCTCGCGTTCGGCGATCCACCAAGTCTGGTCGTGATCGACCGGATCCGAGTCTCGAAGTCGACTCAACAACGAGGATTCTTCATCCTTCAAGTGCTTGTACCCGTCGTCCAATTCACGTCGAGCTGCACAGTGAACTCCAAGCTTGCTTGCCCCCCACCACAATTTCTCCGGTGATACCGAACCTAACGGAGAGCAGAAAATCATCGATAACAGGTCAGCGCGAAGCTCATCCCAACGATGATCCTCCCCTTGGCCTTCCCAAAACATATTGCCCGCCCCACGAATTCGCTCGTCGTCATCTTGAAATGCCGTTGGAGCATTCAAGGAGTTTGAAGTGTTGCGATGTTCAAGGGTACGAGTGATCTGAGCCAGCAATGGCTTGCCCCCTGCGCAATCAAGCATGCGCAAATGCCCCGAAGCATCGACCCAAGTCAGTGAGCCGTCAATCGAAGCGAATTCCGAGTCATCGAATTCACCGAGCGTTTGGCCTCGGAACAGCAAACTCTTGGTAAAGCGTGTCAGCAATGTGCTGTTCGCAACCAGAGGCGAGTAGATCGCATTTAGTCCGGCACCCAATGGGCCAACATGATATTGTGAAGCAGCGTTTTTCTTATCGATATCCAAGCGAACCAAATGCATGGCCAAGACTCCTCCATGAATCCTACTTGCAAATCCTACCTGCGAATCCTTCTTGCCAAGAATCCTTCTTGCCAATCAGCGACAACAATTGGGGTAGCAACGTTGATTGGGTACCATAGCACAGAGAGTCAATTTGGGTAAATAGCAGAATCCCACCCGAGGCAATTGGCACAGGGGTGCTCCTACCTCGGGCTAATGGCAACACTAAACAGGGATCGCTGCGAAGGGCTTGAATCGAAACACATGCCCAAGGGGCTGTACCATATGAAGACGGGGGCTGTGGCACAGAAAGCCGAGGGGCAAATCCACCCGTGGGATTTTTGCAGCAGTAAAGAAAAAAGGCTCCCGGACGTGAACGAGTCCCAGGGGGGACGGAGGACTACGAGCTATTTCCGGGAGCCAAAGATTTGTACAGTGACTTTATGCAATCGGTCAGCGGAAAATCGCGAATTCAAATCCGTTTGATTCGCGAATCCCATCGATCCTTGTCCACACCGAATTACCACGGACTCTCAAACCTAAGTTTGACAGACCCGCCGATAATCTCGTCATCAGAAGGGGGCACATCCATGTGCCAACTTCTGATACCGTCCAACTTGGGAAGTGAGACTCGAACCTGCTGACCTTGCAAAATCGATTTTCCAAAGAACATTCGCCATCGCTCGTGGGCGATCCTTCGCCTCGCCGTTCGACGACGGGGCAAAGATTAAAAAAAACCGATGGCTCAGGTCAACATCGATTTGTAGGAATTTCTATTTTTCGAAAACTCTTTGTAGGTCACTTTGTAAAAACATTCCTCACACGCCCCCAATCTGCCAAATTTGCTTGGACCAAAATGAGATTGCTATCATTCCAGACTGAGACAATGGAAGTTTTTTCAGTCTTTGGCAAGTGATGAATTCCTCGCTAGAGCGTCGAAGACCAATCTGTAACAACATAGATTGGGAAATTGGGGCATATACATCGACCTCCATTTGGTAAACTAGCGAGCTTGCATCGGTCCTGAGGTTTTGGGTATAAGCCATCCCGACAGGATCGGAGTCGAATTCCGGAACTTGCTCGAGTTGCACTTCGTTTTGGTACGCTGATTGCAACTTAGGTACGTTCGATGCGAAGCGAAACGGGTAGCGCATGCCAAAACGTGCAAACACCCGCAAGACCCGCATCATCGGTATAAACGGTAGGAGACCAAATTCGTTGAATTGTTGTAGAGATGTGACCGATGCAACGAGACGCTCGCGAAATGCGTTGTCTCTTTGCAAAGTCGCCCTGACCCAAAAGGCCTGGCCTGTACGGATGGTCTCTCTCTGCGACATGGACTGCGAAGAATGAATGGTGGATTTTTCAGCTCCGCTGAACCACCCGCGAGTTTTGTAGCAGTCCAACCAACGAAGTATTTCACGGGAGATCTTGAAGATGCACATTTCGAATCAGTTTTCAGTGTCCGGTGTCGATGCAGTTCGCTCAACAGCAAAGGCTGCTGCACCAGCACAGACGCAAGCGGCTGCCTCAACCGGCTCGATCCAAGAACCAGTTGATCAACTCGAACTCTCCGCAGAAGCTCTCGAAGTATCGCAGGCTTCTGTCAGCGGATCGTTCCGAGCCGATAAAGTCGCTCAAATGCGAGAAGCGATCGCTTCCGGAAAATACGATACCGATGAGATGCTCGAAAAAGCATTCGACCGAATGCTTGATCGATATCTGTAATCCGAAAGAAACCACTGGCCTCCCGGCACGATTCGGGCCACTTGATCTTTCGAAGCCCGATCAATTCGGAGCCCCTGATCCGTTCGGAGTCCTTGATCCTTTCGGAGACCGTTATCCGTTCGGAAACATCCTATAGCTTCTAAGTCGTAAGGCATTGCCTACGACTAGGATGCTCGAGAAACTCATCGCAAGTGCCGCCATCACCGGGGTGAAAGTCCAATTCGTCCAAGGTGAGAGCCACCCGGCAGCAAGCGGTAAAAGTACCAAGTTGTAGATGAAGGCCCAAAACAAATTCTGGTAGATGTTTCGCATCACCGCGCGAGATAAACCAATCGCTTCCGGAATCCGCTTGGCTTGCCCCGTCGTCAACACAACATCTGCCGTACTCATCGCCACCTCGGTTCCACCCCCCATCGCGATCCCTACATCTGCATTCGCCAAGGCAGGAGCATCGTTGATTCCGTCACCAACAAATGCTACGCGTTGGTGAAGTTGCCGAAGCTCTTGAACTCTTTGCGCTTTGTCCTGAGGTAGCTGACCTCCAGTGAATCGATCAATCCCCAAGGTCGAGGCCACTTTGGCTACCGCTCCTGGGTGGTCTCCGGAAAGCAATTCAGTAGTGATGCCAAAGCTCTTCAAAAGTTGAATCGCCTGCGGCCCATCGTCTTTTAATGGGTCATCCACTCCGAAGACTCCCGCAAGGGTCTTGCCAACAGCAAGCCAACTAAGGCTCATGCCTTGCTCACCTAGCTGAAGATCGAGTCGATCCGATTCTTCGTTCGAAATCCCGAGCTGTTTCATCCAACTGTAAGAGCCAAGCGAAATCCTTCTTCCATCGCTCAGACGAACCTGAACTCCACGACCGGGAACGGCATTGCTCTCCATGAGTATCCCCTTAGCTCGTACACCCTGGGTGCCATCACGTATCGCAAGTGCAACCGGATGATCGGAGCTTCGTGAAGCTATGGAACCAAGTCCATAAAGTTCATCGAGCGAGAGGGAATTCCCAGAACTGGAGAGAACCCAAGCGCCACGAAACGCTGGCTTACCCTTCGTGAGTGTCCCCGTCTTATCCAGAACCACACTCTGGACCGACGCAAGCTTCTGAATCGCTTCTTGAGAACGAAATAAAATCCCCAGCTCAGCTCCTCGCCCCGAACCGACCATCATGCTCATCGGGGTAGCCAACCCCAAGGCGCACGGGCAAGCGACGACGAGAACAGCGACCGAATGGATGAGCGCATTGCTGAGTTTATTCTCACTGCTCAACGCCCACCAGCCGATTGCAGTAAGCAACGCGAGCGCGACAACCGCTGGTGCGAAATACCGAATTATCTGATCGAGCAAACTTTGGATCGGTGGTTTGTTTGACTGAGCTTCCGCCACCATCGTCGTGATTCTCGCCAGAAACGTCTGTGATCCAGTTGCTGTGACTCGAATCACTAATCGACCATTTCCGTTTACCGTCCCTCCGATCACGCTATCACCAACGCCTTTCTCCTTCGGAATTGGCTCACCGGTAATCATGCTTTCTTCAAGAAAACTATTCCCTGATTCGATGCGCCCATCGATTGGGACCGAAGCCCCAGCGAGAATCTCCACTCGATCACCGACAGTCAATTCCGATACCGGAATTTGCCGCGATTGGGTTTGATCATCAGAACCCACAAGGAGTCGTGCTGTGGCAGGCTGAAGCTTGCTCATCGACTCAATCGCGTCCTTCGTGAACTTCTTTGAGCGCGCTTCGAGATACTTGCCTAACAACACCAAGCAGATAACCACCGCCGAGGACTCGAACATCACATGAAGCGGCGACGATCCAGATCGATCAGTCGAACCCAATGCGTTTGGGAAGAAAGTGATAAGGGAACTAAACAAGTATGCAGCGGTGGTACCCAAAGCGACCAAGACGTTCATGTCGGGTGACCATGCCTTCAAGCTGTAGTAAGCATTGCGATAAAATCGCCATCCCGGACCGAACTGAACCGGTGTAGCCAATGCCCACAATAAAAAATTCCAACTCCTCATGCTCATGAATTGCATGAGCCAATCCATCCAAGGTGGATACAGCATTGGTCCCATCGAAAGGACAAAGATCGGAAGTGCAAAAGTCAACGATATCAACCATTCCCGCCAAAGCCTTTGCGATTGGTCGAGTTTGGATTCGTGCGACGCATCAGCGGCGTCCAAGTCTCCTTGCAGTGTTGAGCTTCCCTGCCCCAGCCGGTTTCCAGGGTAGATACGTTGAGTTTCGTAGCCCGATCCCTCGATCGCTTCAATGACCTGTTCGGCCACATGTTTCGTGATCTGAATGTCAGATTGCTCGACTTCGATACTCGCCCTTTCGGTCGCCAAATTCACGCTGACCGATCGCACCCCGGGAACTCTTGCCACCGCTCGCTCGACCCGCCCAACACACGCCGCGCAGGTCATACCTCGGACCTCAAATTCAATTCGCAAGTCCTGGCTTGATTGTGTTGCGGAACCGGCTTTTTCGTTGCTGCTTGCCATGCAAACTACTATCTTCCTCGTAAGGATGTGACACCATTTTCTCGCTTCAAGACCTTGCATCCCCACCTACACTGGCATAGTCTCAAGGCATTCTATACTTTCGCAGCAGAGGAACCAATCGATGACTCGTCTGATCACTCCTTGGATCACCCCAAACAGACAATCTCCCAAACGAGCTTTTGCCATCAGGAACCTCTTGTCTCTCCTCTGTGCGGGTACCGTTTTCGCTACGCTCGTCCCTAACTCGGTCTGCGGCCAAAATGCCGAAGGCCAAGTTATCTCCGATGCACAAGGAAAAATTCGAGAAACAACTCTTCGAGGACACATCCGATACTTGGCTGACGACCTACTCGAGGGCCGCGGGCCTGGAAGCGCTGGAGATGCAATGACTCAATTGTATCTCGAAACACAGTTTCAAGCTCATGGTCTGGAGGTAGTGCCCGCCATCGGCTCCTACCGACAAGTCTTTCCGATGATTGGACTCACCAGCGAACCTGAGAAGACTTGGACGTTGCAAGGAAAAAATGGCAACGAGAAGGAGTTCAAGTACTTTGACGACTTCATCGCTGTGGCTGGCAAGCCAGATGAGAGAATCGAACTAAACGACGCTGAATTGGTGTTCGTTGGCTATGGTATCGAAGCTCCTGAATTTCAATGGGATGACTTCAAAGGTGTTGATCTTCAAGGAAAAATTCTGGTGATGATGAACAATGATCCGGAGGATGACCCCGAACTGTTCGGAGGTTCTCGCCGGCTCTATTACGGTCGATGGGACTACAAATACGAGAGTGCAGCCAGACAAGGCGCTGCGGGTGCGATCATCATCCATACCGATGCATCCGCTGGTTACCCATTCTCGGTAATCCAAACTTCCTGGACCGGTGAAGAATTCGAACTTAAAGATTCCGCCGGACCACGACTCGACATGAAAGCTTGGCTCACGGAGTCGGCAACCCGCGAACTGATCGCTCTAGCAGGTTTGAACCTAGAGACACTGCGCGCTCAAGCAAACAGCAGAGATTTCAAACCGGTTCCTTTGGGAATCAGCCTCTCTACACAAATCGAATGTTCGGCCAGAGAACGTATCACGGCAAACGTTCTAGGAGTCCTTCCAGGCTCCGATCCAAAACTTGCCCAAGAATACGTTGTGTTCATGGCGCATCACGATCACATCGGTATGGCAGCAGATCGCGACGAGCGAGGCGACAACATCTACAACGGCGCAATCGATAACGCATCGGGAACCGCCGCCCTTCTTACGATTCTTCAAGCGATTACCTCTTCGGGTTACCAACCCAAACGATCCATCTTGTTCGCTGCCGTAGGTGCAGAGGAGCAAGGACTCCTAGGGTCGAGATATCTTGCGGAACATCCTCCGATTCCAAATGGAAAACTCTCGGCATTGATCAATATCGACGGAATCAATTTCCTAGGTCCTACACACGACGTACAAGTCATCGGTCTAGGCAAAAGCAGCTTGGACCAACTCGTTCAAAGCGCAGCGACAAAGCAAGGCCGAGTAGTAGTCGGTGATCTTGAACCAAGCAAAGGATATTACTACCGCTCCGATCAGTTTTCACTTGCGAAAGTCGGCGTTCCTGCCGTGTATCTTCACAGCGGACATGCCGTTCGCAATCAACCCGAAGGCTGGGGCAAAAGCCAATTGCAAAAGTGGACCGATAAACACTACCATCAACGCTCCGATGAATACGACCCGGCTTGGGATCTCGCAGGAGCCGTCGAGGATCTACAACTCCTTACCGAAGTCGGATTAGTCGCCGCTGATGCACCTACGATGCAGTCGTGGAAACCAGGGGATGAATTTGAACTCGCGAGAAAACAAGCTATCGATCAAGCGGGAAAAGAAAATCCGTAGTTCGACACATTTTCGACCGCTATCCGCACACCCTAAAAACAAAGGTACATACATGGCGATCCTGAAACTCGTTCGCTTCCTTCTGAGTGCGATCGCGATAACAGCACCCTTCTCAGGGTGCCAGCCATCGACTTTTAACAACGAACAAAATTCAAAACCAAAAGAATCAACAGTGAACTCTACCAACGCGCAAACGAAACTTGTTTCCACCTCCTCGAAACCACGTTGGAGCATCGCAATCCACGGTGGCGCTGGGGGTGATCTCGACCGATGGAGCCCACAACAGCGTCAAGCTCGTATCGACGGACTGCAACGCGCCCTGAGTAAAGGAAAGTCGATGCTCAGCAATTCAGCCAATGCCATCGATGTCGCAGAAGCCGTCGTGCGAGTTCTCGAAGATGATCCGAATTTCAACGCAGGGCGTGGAGCTGTCCTAAATGAAATCGGCGAATATTCGCTCGACGCAAGCTTGATGGACGGCAAGGACCTCTCGTGTGGAGCTGTCGCAAATATCCGTAAATCCAAAAACCCTATCTCTCTCGCCCGCGCTGTTCGAGATAAAACTCCACACGTGTTCTTGGTGGGCGAAGAAGCGGACGCCTTTGGCATCGAAACCGGCCTACCCACCGAAACAGCAGATTACTTCAAAACCCAAGAGCAACTCGATAGCTGGAACGAATGGCGGAAACGTCAAGCCGCAAAGAAGAACACTACTTCGAGAAACGACCATAACAAACCGGAAGACCGTTTGTTTTATCTTGGAACCGTCGGCTGCGTTGTGATGGATGACCAAGGCGCGTTAGCGGCAGCAACCAGCACCGGAGGGCTGCTCGGGAAGAAATACGGCAGGATCGGGGATACTCCTATCATCGGTGCCGGAACCTACGCGAACAACAAGACATGTGCCGTAAGCTGTACAGGCATCGGAGAACTCTTCATCCGAAATCATATCGCTTCCGCCGTCTCTTCCCGACTGGAATTCTTGAATGAGTCGCTCGAACAAGCCTCTCGCTATGCGATCGAGAAAACATTGCCAGTCGATTCAGGTGGACTGATCGCGGTCGATGCCCAAGGAAACATCGAGACGATCTATAACACCCCAATCATGGCGCGCGGGCAAGCGAACAGCGAAGGTCTCTTTCGTGTAGGCTTGGCCGACTGGATCGACGGCGAACCGAAATAAACCCCTTACCGAAGTAAACCCCTTACCGAAGTAAACCCCTTACCGAAGTAAACGGAGTACCCAAATA
>Ga0208225_1000137_pt1 | contig 19750 bp, 13 predicted proteins | sample LakMenEpi15Jun10_FD_150701 | JGI IMG/M metagenome (GOLD analysis project Ga0208225, IMG submission 150701) | Freshwater microbial communities from Lake Mendota, WI - 15JUN2010 deep hole epilimnion (SPAdes) | ecosystem: Environmental > Aquatic > Freshwater > Lake > Epilimnion/Euphotic zone ... | reverse complement strand
ATATACTGTGTTTTGTGGCCATTCTGGTAATGGTAATCCCTTTGGCTCGATGACCTGGGCATTGACCTGAGTTACCGGCGTCCGTTGCATTGGGGGCGAATACGCATCGATCGATTCAGGGGGATGAAGTCGTTTTGGTCCGATACCTACACCATACCAATAGGCTGCGAAGCCTACCAAATTCACGATTCCCAACCCTGCGATGACTAACCCTAAAGTCTTGATCCAACTTCTTGCTGCCATGATGCAATCTCCTTTTCTTTCTCTCGATATTCTTCCTATCGATACTTACTTATTGATTAGGTTCTTCTGGAATTTTAGTAGCTGGAATTGATTTGAATCGGTTTTGCGGCGTCTTGCTCGTGCTCAGTGAAACGGCGATCGTGCTCGTAATCGAAAGCAACCTGCATTGATCTTTTTTTCATTCAACACACGACCTGTCTATGAAGGAAAACAACGGATCTCGTTATCCGAGCACGAGCACGAGCACGAGCAGGTGCACGATACTGCACCCGAATCCCTCTCCGTGAACTCTGTGACTCTGTGTTTCAAACGGGGGTGAATCATCTTCGTTCGATTCCATCGCCAATCGAAGCAGGGACATTTGATTTTGCTGGATTCTCTTTCCAAGCTGCCAACAAAACGATCAATCGCTCATGGATCAGCTCGGTCCCTCGGACCAATAATACGGCACCATGTAAGTTCAGATCAGGCGATGAGCCATCCTCCATGCGAAGCATCGTTCGCAGTGATTCGACCAATGCAAGCGCTTCGGTTTCTTCGTCTGTAATGTAAGAAAGGTTGTACGCTCGTACCGACGGGCGAGCAATACAACCCTCTTGGCTTGCAAGCTCGATCCGGGATGGATGAACGATGTAACCGAGCGATTCGGCTTGTAGAATCCGTTGCAGTATCTGCTGTCGAGTACCGCCACTACGGTAGGTTACACGAACCTCCTCGATGGGTTCCAAACCCTTCGCTCTTCGCGTTTCAAGCTCTGAGGCAGTAAGGGACAACTCAAAGGGAATATCGCCGAGGACTGTCGCGATAGCGTCCGAGAAAGTTGCATTCATGATGTTGATATCAATCGGCCTTGAGAGTTGCTCAAAGATGGGATCTTCGGGCTGAAGAGCAGGTGAGGCGAAGTTTCTACCTACCCGTTGCGAATTCGTCAGTTGCGAATTCGTCCCCGTCGACGTTCCAGGTGCCGCGTTGACTGCGGACAATTGCCCATCGCGACTTGCTAGTGCCGAAGGCTCTATCACCTTCGCCCCTGGAATATTTGATGACCTAGACAGCGTTCCCCATAACGCAGCAAAGACGCATAGCGAGCCGATACCGATTAGCATCGCACGGACAACTCCCGTGCTGTGCCGCTTCGTCGATGCGGAGGACTTACGCCCCAGCGCTATGACTTCGGTGGGTAGCTCAACATTTAAAGGTTGCTGGACGTGAGCAAGACACTTTTCCAATAGGTTCGCAACATCACTTGCAGATGAAAAACGATCTTCGGGTCGCTTGGCCATCGTCTTATCGATGATATTTGCCAGCCATTGTGGAATATCGGCATTGAGTTCGCGGATCGGTTTGGGATCGGCTTCTGCGATAAGCTTCAATATTTGCCAGGGGGAGTCCGCTCGAAAGGGAGGTCGGCCAGTGCACATCGCGTACAGGACGCTGCCGGCGCTATAGATATCGCTTGATGCGGTGAGTTTTTCACCGCGCGATTGCTCGGGTGACATGTACGAAGGCGTACCGGGGATCGCTCCCGATGCGGTCACTTGAGCTTCTTCAATACTCTGCGCCAACCCGAAATCGGTAAGCAGCGCTCGATCGATCCCTTCTTCGATTAGCACGTTTGCTGGTTTAACGTCGCGATGGATCAAGCCTTGAGCATGTGCGGCGGCTAGTCCGGCCATCAACTGCTTGCCGATTCGAAGGATCTGCTTGAGTTCAAGCGGCCCTTCTCGATCGATGCGTGCTTGCAAGGACTCCCCAGGGATGAATCGCATCACCAAGAAAGGGATATCTCGCTGAGTTTGCACATCATAGATCGGCACCACATCGTCGTGAATGACAGCCGCCGCAGCACGTGCTTCTTTGGCGAATCGATGCCGTGCGGCACCATGAAACGCGAGTGAGGGGGCGAGGGCTTTGATCGCCACTACACGTTGGAGTTCCGAGTCAAATCCACGGAAAACGATTCCCATCCCACCGGCACCAAGCATTCGTTCGATATCGTATCGACCGATACGTCCGAGCATTTCAGGATGTCGTGCGGGTTCAAGCAGTTTCTTCGATAGCGCATCCGTCCAATCTTCAGCGCGATCGCGATGTTCCGTATCGTGGGCATGTGTAGTCCGCAGTTCGCTCGCTTGCTGCCAATCATCGAGCTCGCCCGACAGGGCTTCGAGTCGCTCTCGGCATGAGCGGCAATTTTCAATGTGCAGAACCTCGGAAGCGGAATCAGCTTGGCCAAACTCACCTTCAAGCATGCGTCTGAGTTGGTCTTGATTGAAGCATTCCTCATTGGATGACTGAGTTACAGATCGATTCATGATGCGTTCTCCCATTGCTTGACAAGGGTCCGAATGCGGTTCAATACACGGCAGCGACTCAAGTAAACCACCCCTTCGCGCACACCGAGTTTTTCGGCAACCTCTTTGATCGGGACAGCTTCCACAGTCGACATCCAGAATGCTTGCCAAGTCGACTCCGATACTGCTTTTTGGATTTCTTTGGCGGCTCGAGAGAAGAGTTCTAGGCGATACTCCGATTCCCAGAACGACGAGATGGCCGTATCGCGATCGGCGATAGATTCCCAATGACGGTTTGGAGCGTTTTCAGGCCGGGTTGCTTTTCGTGTGAGTAAATCCAAGGCTTTGTTTTTGGCGATTCGAAACAGCCAAGCGCGAAAGCTCCCGCGTTCCGGGCGATCGAGCCATTGGTGTATCGCTTGCGAGACCACCAGCAGAACGTCTTGGACGACATTATCCGCGTCGGCATTTTGCAATCCCATGCGAAGGGCCGTGCGACGGATAACCGGGACATAGATCTCGGTAAAATCATTCCAAGCGCACGAATTTTCACTTTCCTGGAGTTTACCCAGGAGGCTGGCTCGTGTGTCGGGAGTGAGTTCGTTCATGGAAAGTACCAACTTGTCGACCGGTGAACGTCGTTGCATGCTTCGAACATGCGATTTTACGTCGTTGCATAATAAAGACTCAGCCAAAAGCGAAATCTTTCATCGGCAGTGAAATTTTTTCTTCGAATCGCTTGCTACCCGGTAATAGACACCGGCCGCATGACAAAAAGAGAAGCGATAATCAATCGAATCCAATACGGATACGTCACTCCACGCGTCGGTAATTTGTCGGGGAAAACCGAACATCAATCCTGAATTTGATAGACCTCAACGCGTCCGAAGTCCGGAAATTTGCCATCGGCCTCTTTGCCCGGTTGACCTTGGCCACCAAAGACGACCAACTCCCCCTTCGAATTGAACAGCATTTCGGTGATTCGATACCCGGACTTGATCGTCCCCAATCTCTCACCACTAGCGAAATCAAACAACGCGGCGTTCCATTCGCCTCCTCGCAACCTTCCACCCATCAAGAAACTCTCACCATTCGGATGCATCACCAATGCTTCCATCAACCCTTCCCCCGACTGCTTCTCCTTGGTCTGCCCCACCATTTTCGCTTCACGCCAATTCCACCGTTGCCACAACTGACGCCCATTACCAGCCATCGGATCCCGCATGTCTCCCATCCCACAAACAATCAATTCATGGCCATCTGGCGAAAACCGGATCGCAAAAATACCACCTAGATAACAATGACTCTTGATGATTCCCCAACTCGTAAAATCCTTACTGTGAAAGCCCCCGACTTGCTCGCCAGTGAGCACATCCCATACGCGGACTTCTCCCATCAAGTTCCCTGCCGCAACGAAGCGACTATCGGAACTAAAAGCAACGGACTGAACCGACGGGACATGCGGTAGTGCATGAGCAACCTCGCCATCTTCCGCGCGCAATAACTTGACCGAAGGCTCGGTTTGAGCAGCAGGGGTGTATTTATAGTCCCCGGCAATATATTGCCCGGTTACACTTGCGATCCACTTTTGATCCGGGGAAATCGCCATGTCCCACGACCAAAATTCGTGCACTTTTTGATCGCGTACCAACGACGCATCCTTGGCCGAAATCCACTGCAATCGGCCGTCATAACAAGCAGTGATGATCGTCGAACTCGACTGATGATACACCGCTGAACTTACGTAACTATCATGTCCTGCAATCTTCGTATGGGACTTCGACGCGACATCGACTCGGTAAACACCGTCCATGCAGGCGACTACAAGCTCATTGTCGTTGTCCAGAAAACATGCTCCTAAGACCGCTGTCGGAACTTTGAAATCATGCACCCGGTTGATCGTCTTTTGCATAGTGATCTTCGATTATCCAATGAGTAATTCTTCAATGGGCAATGCATTGCCTTCGACCCGATGAAAAGTGGGTAAATCCGGCAAGGTGTATTCTTCTTGTGAATTGATACCGAGCGTTTTGAAAATCGTTGCAAACAATCGCCGATTGTCGATGGCGTTTTGTGTCACCTCAAAGCCCATCGGATCGGTCTGACCTAACACCACACCGCCTCGAATTCCGCCACCGGCCATGGCTAAACTCCAAGCCTTCGAATAGTGATCGCGGCCGCGAGCTTCATTGAGCCATGGGGTACGTCCAAATTCACCCATCGCGATGACCAAAGTGTCTTGCAACATCCCTCGCTCTTGAAGATCAGTAATCAACTGAAAGAACACGTTGTCTAATTCGGGGACTAGCATCTGATGCATCTCATGCTGAAACACATGATTGTCCCAAGGCATTCCGTTGGCTACCATCACAAAAGTGGAACCATTTTCGATCAAGTGCCTCGCTTGCAGAGCGTGCTGAGCAAAAGCACCATGTCCATACCGCTCTCGATCCGCTTGGGGTAGTGTGTCTAAATCAAATAGCGGTGCGCAACTCATCAGCCCTTTGACCCGCTCGAAAGCTGCGTTGTATCCGGATGCCGCTTCGCTGCGCTGATCGTTTTCGAACTTGCGACTGAGAAACTTGCGCAACGCTTCCCGATCCTCATGATCGACCTCACTGAGCGATTGAGGCTTGAGGATATCCGGGATCGCAAACTCACCTCCAGAACGCACGGGACCATATTCAGCCCCCAACCAACCAGCCCAATTCCCAGCTTTGAAGGATTTGAATTCGTTCCCTTCAGGACAAGGATCAAGCAAAACGAACTGAGGCACAGGACTATCGAGTTGGCCGAGTTGCTCAGCGACGACCGAACCGAGAATTGGCCTAGTGAATGGTGGACGAGGTTTCTCGCCGCGAGTCAGTACATCAATGCCTTGGAAATGCTCATTCGGCTCAGTACTCATCGACCTGATGACTGCAATCTTGTCCATGATGGTCGCACATCGCGGCATCAACGAACTGATTTGCACGCCAGGGATACAAGTAGATATCGCCCCGAAAGGTCCACCAGTAGGTGTCCGTGGTTTCGGATCCCAAGTCTCGAACTGGCTTGGTGCACCGCACAGCCACAACAAGATGCATTTTTTCCCTCGTTGCTTGGTCTCCTCGGCTAACGCGGGGATCGAAAACAATCCGTTGAAACTTGCAACCGAAGCGACCCCCGCAGCCAATGTCCCTTGCAAAAACAGTCGGCGATGCGCTGAGTGCTCTGGACTACCACAGTCTGATCGCAAGCGTCGATTCCGCGCTGATGAATTCCCCACGTGCTTACCCATGTTTCTTAACTCAGTGATTGAAACGAAACTCGGCGGAGGTGATCACAGCCCATACTGCATTCTTCCAAGCATCAAGTGACTTTGTATCGCCTGTTTGCCCGACTCGATTTTTCACAAAGCTCAGCACAGCTTGTTTCTCGGTATCTTGAGGTTCGCGTCCAAGAGTCGCGATAAACAATTCAATCACAGCCTGATCAAGCTCGGTAACCTGCGCTAATCTGCTTGATAATCCCCCCAAGGCGACCGAATCATCGACGATCGCTTGCATCGCCGGATTGTTCGTCAAAAACATCGCATCTCCAACATCGGTGACGATCGTCTCGGGCATTACCTCAGGCATGCGATCTCGCAATTCCGCAACAAGCGCATGATCGTTGACAAAACTTTGCTTGAGCGCCACTTGAATCGACCTTGCCAACTGTTCGGCGGTCAACGATCGCTCGATCCCCCAAGCGAAGGAAGCCGGGTCGTTGTTACCTTCCCGACGAATGGAACTGAGTTGATAAGGGCGGCTTGCGACGATACCGCGCACAAGCATTCGTATGTCATAGCCAGAAGCAACGAAATCCTCCGCTAATCCATCGAGCAATGCTGGATGAGACGCGTCGTGAGCCGAGTCCATTTGGTCGAAGGGGTGGACGATCCCTCGTCCCATCATCATTGCCCATAGTCGATTGACAAAGGCTCGTGGCACCATCTTATGCCCTTGCAGGATGTCTTCGACGAACCTTTCTCGGCGAGAGAACTTCGGTATCCTCGGCTCATCAGGATTGGCGGATACAAGATAGAACTCGTCAAGGTCCTCCTGCTTAGCGTCCTTCTGCGGTCGTTCTTCAGGAACCGTCTTCGCTTCGTAAAACGTCAACACGTTCGGATAGCTTGAACCATGAATATTTGCGAAGTCCGAGAAACCACCTACAGCGGATTCAGCTACTCGCGGCCCGGCATTGGTCTTCTGATTTTTGCTTCGATTAAAGAAAGCGACCAACCCCCAGTAATGTGCTTGATGAATATCCGAAGCGATCATGTGGTCGTGGCATTGTGCGCAATCGATACGAATGCCAAAGAATGCCGGCGCGACCGCTTCGGCAATCGCTTGCGCGTTGTCGTTGCGTTCGTAAAGAAACCAAACGGCTCCAGATTGCTCCGCGTTCTGCGGACGGGCTAACAACACTTCTTTGGCGACTTGATCCCAAGGACGATTGTTGCGAAATACATTTTCCAAGTAAGGCCGCCAAAGCTCGCGACGCTGCGCGAGTTTATTGCGGGGTACTCGCCCCATCAAAAGGGAATCAAAGGTGTCGCTGAAGTGCTGCACATAATCTTCGCTACCTAACAACTGATCGATCAACCGCAACCGTTTATCGACACGGGCATCCTCTAAGAAAGTTTTGCGTTCGGCCAACGTCGGAATTCGACCTACCAGATCAAGCATCAATCGGCGGACGTAAACTTCGTCGCTACAAACCTCCGAGGGTGTGATGGCTGCCTTCTCGTAGCCCGTTTGGATTTCACGGTCGATCCGTGATGCAATGGATGCACTTGAGATCCCCTCGGCAACTTCCGGGGTAATGGGAAGGGCAGGGGGCGTCTGAGAAGCAGAAGGGGCTTGAGCCACCAGTGGTCCGGAGCAAATGGGGAAAGCTATGCATCCGACGAGAAGCGTCCAAGCGGCATACGGAGCTGATCGGGGAAATAGCATCAGAGGAGGGGGGGGAATAATGAATGGAGAAGGTGGGGTGGGGTAGGGGGGTATCCGTATTCTAGCAGTTGGTATGAAGGGTGTCACGGAGAAGAGCCATAACAAGGGCTTCCTTGACTATGTGTGAAGTTACAGAAACTCACGCAATGAAGCAAAGAGACAAAGAAAGCCGAATTGTTCGTTTTGGAAGGACCGTTTCACCAATCGACCTGAGCCATCATTGAGCAAACGCCGCATCAAGAAACGGACCGTGAAATGGACCGCGGAACGTACCATGTGCGCGTGGGTGGGTTTACGCGCGGAATGGTGGGTTTCGCGGTCGGTTGATTGAACCGGGCTGAGGAGATGGTCGTGGTTGGTTGTAGGGTATGTGCAGCGGTCCCCGTTCAAAATTGCAATCACTTGCACCAATCGACCTGAGCCATCATTGAGCAAACGCCGCAGCGTGAAATGGACCGCGGAACGTACCGTGTGCGCGTGGGTGGGTTTACGCGCGGAATGGTGGGTTTCGCGGTCGGTTGATTGAACCGGGCTGAGGAGATGGTCGTGGTTGAGGCGTTAGAGTGGATTTAGAAAGAATCGGCCGACCGCTTCACCACACCCTACACAAGGGGAACCAAGACGATGATGCAGGCCAAAAGCATTACAGAGAGGCAAGAGCATCAAGCGAACAGATAATCGCTTGGAAAGGTAGGTACAGCGAGAAAACGCTGGCCTGAAGAAATCCATGAAGACCACAAAATGGAGAATAGGGGACTTGAACCCCTGACCTCTTGCATGCCATGCAAGCGCTCTCCCAACTGAGCTAATTCCCCGTCAGAACAGACAAAAAGGTACCTATCCGAGCAAACACTGTCAAGCCAAAGTCTACGGCAAAGTATACGCCAAAGGACTCAAGGGGGGCTTGCGAAAGGGACGATCAAGGAATCCTCGCATGATTTTCCCTGATTCAGCGAACAAAGCCGCCGCGATGACGCGACGGCTTTGTGTTTCATACCAAGCGAGCTTGGAGGCTCGCTCCAGGAGTCCACTAGGAAACAGTGTAAGCGGTCTCAGCGTGATCGCTCAAGTCGAGTCCCATCTTCTCACCGTCTTCGGTCGTTCGAAGACCGATGATCTTGTCGATGATCCACAAAAGAATGGCAGTCATAACAGCGGAATAGATCGCCGTAATCAGAACTGCTTTGCCTTGGAGCATGAACTGAGCCATGCTTCCGCCACCACGATTGACTCCGACACCCGGAAGTGCAAGTAGTCCGGTTGCCAAAGCACCGAAAACACCAGCCATTCCGTGAACACCGAATACGTCGAGCGAGTCGTCGTACTTCAGTGCTGGCTTGACAAACGCGACGAAGATATAGCTAACGATGGTCGCTCCGACACCGATGATCAAGGCACCGCGAACGTCGACAAACCCAGCCGCTGGGGTGATACCAACCAATCCAGCCACAACGCCGGTGATCATTCCCAACGCAGTCGGCTTACCGTTGCGAATCATTTCGATCAGCGACCAAGTCAAACCTGCGGTCGCAGCAGCGACTTGAGTAGTCACAAACGCTTGAACAGCTTGTGGTGTTGCACCAAACGCACTACCACCGTTGAATCCAAACCATCCAAACCATAGCAAACCAGCACCGAGAACGGCGAATGGCAAATTGTGTGGCGGATTGACTTGCTTTGGATATCCTCGGCGAGGTCCGATCATCAAACACGCAACCAACGCGGCAATACCTGCGTTGATGTGAACAACGGTTCCACCTGCGAAATCCAACGCACCCTCAGGTACCGCGTCTTTCGCATTGAAGCTTCCCAATCCGAAAATTGGGTGAGCAGGACCGTACCAAACCCAGTGAGCAACTGGGCTGTAGACGAGCACAGACCACAGAGCGATGAAAACGGTAAAAGCAAGGAACTTCATTCGCTCAGCGAATGCACCGATGATCAAGCCCGGGGTAATGATTGCGAACATCATTTGGAAGACCATAAAGGTCTGCTGACTGATCCCGAGCTTTACTCCGGTCACAGGTTCGAACGATGCATCCGTTGCAACTCCGTTGAGAAGGAAGTGGGTCATCGGATTCCCGCAGAACCCGCCACCTACTTCCGTACCCGAGAAAGCGATGCTGTAACCTACGAGCACCCACAACACAGTGACCACACCCATGCACATAAAGCATTGCATGAGGATGCTCAACACATTCTTGCGTCCAACCAACCCGCCGTAGAAGAAGGCGAGACCTGGGGTCATTAGCAACACCATCGCGGAGCTTGCCAACAACCAAGCTTGATCCCCCGTATTGAGGGTTGAGGCCGGAGCCGCAGCAGGTGCGGACTCAGGAGCGGCCACGGTCGGGGCTACCACTGCGGGATCTGTAGAGGTTGCCACCGGCGGATCTGCCGCCGGTGCGCCCTCCTGCCCAAGGCTTACGTTATTCCCTAACCCACACAACATCATCAGTCCTAACAGCCACTTCAACATGTTCTTCCACCGCCTTTTTCCAACTCTCTCCCATCATGGATCGAACGTCGACAAATTGCTGAGAGATTGCGCAACTGCCTGACGCAGGTATTCTGATAGCAAATCAAGGGCCAATTGGACTTAGAGGGGCTAATAATGCAGGCAGAGCAATGAAACCAAAGGATATTTAGCGCCTAAAATCTTTGGTTTTCCCTTGAGCCTTCTAGATGTCCTCTAGGGTGCACACGAAAAGCGCAACGGCGCTAAATCAGCATACTTTTGAAGCAAAATCATTGTTGCGCCGAGTTGAGAAACCTTAACATTCCCACAAGGTCGCAATTCCGAGCCTTAACCAACGGAAATCCGATCCTCGCAAGAAATTGCGGCGAAAGAACCGGCATTAGAGAACTGCAACTACAAGCTTCGTCCTAGAAGCATCGACAGCAGTGCCATCCGAATATAAACCCCATTTCTTGCTTGTCGGAAATAACCAGCAATGGGTAGTGCATCGACTTCCAACGCAATCTCATCGACCCGAGGCAACGGATCGAGAATCAATCGAGCCGAAGGGGGAATCTGGTCGGGGGTCAGTCGGTATTCGTAACGGTACTTTTCGAAAAGTGCTCGGTCGGGAAACCGCTCTTCTTGCAGCCGGTTCAAATAAATCACATCTGGAGAGTGTAAGTCTGCGATCCGATCCGCCTCTCGAACGCGTACCCCCCGCTCTTGGCACTGCTGAATCAGTGACCTTGGTGCTCGCAATTCCGGAGGTGAGACGAACTCAAAGCCCAAGTCCTCGAATTGGGAAAGCACCATGCACAAAGAGTGAATGCTTCTTGATTGCAGCGGATCGAAACCGAAAGCGTAGTTCAGGTGAGAAAGGGTTCCGAGTTCTTCGCGGATCGTAAACGTATCGACGAGCGACTGTGTTGGGTGCTCGTTGCCTCCATCACCGGCATTGATGAACGGCACATCGGATGCGTCGGCGGCAATTTGCGCATCACCTGACTTGGGCAACCGTGCGACGATCAAGTCGCAGTATCCGCTGAATACCCTAATTGCATCGGAAAGAGACTCTCCTTTTTCGAACGATGTCGAGCCGACCCCTTGGATGAAGACGATCCCGGCACCGAGTCGCTGTGCGGCGGACTGGAAGCTCAAAAGTGTTCGCGAACTAGGTTCGAGGAACACCAATCCGATCATTTTGTCGGAAAGGAGAGTGATACGGCCCTGTTTTTCGCAGATCTGCCGCATCTGCTCAGCAACGTGAAAAATCTCTTCGAGTACCGGTAAGGTCAACTGCCGCGCTGAGGTGAGTTTTTCCAATGCCATCAGACCACTTTTCAAATAATGCAAACTGTTTCCGCCGTCCGAACCGCCGGTGCGGTTGCACCCGCATCGCAAAACTTTATTACCATACAACGAACCGCTCCGACTGGATAGTTGGCTTCCTCATCCCCTAGCCCCAATTACGCATTCACTCCCCCCCTCAAGGCCTCCTCTATGGACCCCCAAACCCCAAAATCCCAAACCCCAAAATCCCAGGACACCGCATCCCAAAACCCAGCATCCTGGATTCTTAGCCAGCGATCAGCGATGGCCAACGATTTGATCGGATTGTGCAACATCAATTCGGGTTCAGAAAACGTCGGGGGACTTTTGCGAGCCGCCGACTGGCTCGAAGAAGCTTTTTCCGCACTTAAAGTACCTTGCAATCGCCAGGCCTTGCCTTCCTATACCCTGGTCGATGACGGGGGCGTCCAAGCTGCGCTTCAGACAGGCCCCGCCTTGATTTGGGAGATCGGTGCGTCTGCCGATGCGCCTGCCGTTAGCCCCAGTTCGCCGGGGTGCTTGTGGACAATCCATTACGACACGGTTTATGGCCCCGAAGAGCCCTTTCAGTTTTGCGAACATCTTCCGGAAAACCGATTGCGAGGCCCGGGAGTGATCGACGCGAAAGGTGGCATTATCGTCATGCTCTACGCAGCTCGACTTGCTCAGAAATTCCTCGACCTATCGAAACTTCGCCTTACGCTAGTCTTAACCCCCGATGAAGAGATCGGCTCTCCTTCCTCGCTTACCCTTTGGAATCGAATCGCTCCGGAATACGCGAATGCGTTCCTGTTTGAACCGGCGATGTCGGATGGTTCTTTGGTCCAGGCCCGGAAGGGGACAGGGACGTTTATCTTCGTTGTTCGGGGCAAATCCGCGCACGCGGGACGCAACTTTCACGAAGGCCGTAACGCGATCCTGCAAGCTTGCCGAATCGCCGAAGTTCTCGATCAACACAATGGCAAGCGGCCCAATGTTACGATCAACATCGGTCGACTTCGAGGTGGTAATGCAGTGAACGTCGTTCCAGAGACTGCCGTCTTGCGGGTCAACGTTCGAGTCTCTTCTGCAGAAGACCAAGCTTGGATCGAATCTGTTTGCAAACAAACGGCGGAGAATTTTTGCGATCCAGAAAAAGGTTTTCGCGTTGAGCTTCATGGCGGCATCCATGCGCCGCCAAAAATCGTCGATGAAGCGACAAAGCGTCTGCAAAGCTGTGTTGAATCCGCCGGTAAGTCGCTCGGGCAGCAGATCCAATGGAAGGAGTCGGGGGGTGCGAGCGACGGGAATAAGCTTCAAGGACTCGGGATTGCCAACCTCGATACCTTCGGTCCTCGTGGAGATGCCTTGCATAGCCATAACGAATGGATTGCACTCGATAGCTTGCCAGAAAAAGCTCTATTGGCTTTCGAATCTCTTCGCGAGCTGTATTTCAAATAAAACGCAACTGCGAGCAACGCTGAGCAAAGTGCACCAAAGCTGGCTCAGTCACAGTCGCCGAGCGATTTTGCTTAAAAGCGATTTTGCTTGAAATCGTATCCGTTACGATTCGCTCGGAAACAGCGACTTGAGCAACTTCGTCGACGGGTCATATTCTTTGGTAAAAGCCAACTCGACGCTTGCCGTCAGACTTTGTTTAGCGGAAAGCTCTTGAACAACACCCAAGGGTTGCCCATCGATGAAAGCTCTCAATGGTCGCTTACCGAGCGTATCTAAACTGGTCAACGTGATTTGACTTGAGCTGGGCAAGTTCATCGGTCTCCAGAATCTTGGTTGGAAGATATTCGAACCTGCCAAGATCAACGAAGGGGAATCCAACGGGACGGGAACCGCGCCCATGGCTCGTGCGTAGGCACTCGAACCCGCAGCAGTGGCGATCAACATTCCATCTCCAACAACTTTCTCGAGTTGCACTTCACCGTTGACCCGGACTTGCAACCAAGCTGCTTGACCTTCTGCTCGTTCGATCCAAGCATCTCCGTAAGCGAGGTTCATCGTATGCGAACCGTCGGGGTATCGCACATCGACTCGCAATAGCGGCAACGATTGCGAGATCAGCTCGATTCCTTCTAGGGCATCGGGCAATGAAGCGTTCATCAGAAAGCCCAGATGTCCGGCGTTTAATCCGACGAACGGCAACCGCCGTCGCCAATGTTCTCGAATGGCTTTGAGCATCGTTCCGTCCCCACCGATGACCAAGATCATGTTTGGTCGATTCGACTCGTAGCGTGCGTAGTGTTGAGCCAACTCCACGGCACGAGGATTTCGTTCATCGCAGACGACGAATATTTCCGGGGAGTGAATTTCGAATCGCGCGTCGCGACCTGGGGCTCCGGGTAGGAACAATCGGTGGCGCTCGATGTAGTCGGCAACATCGCGGTGCAACATTCCTCGAATATCTCTGCCGTGGTAAAGTTCCGCTCGTAACTCCGATGGTTCTAAACCGCTTGCAACGCGTACACACTGATAATGAGGGGGAAGTTTAACGGCCCCATCGCCCAAGGAACTGGATCCTTGTTCCGAATCTTGCAGTACAGCGAATTTCCCTTCGCTCCACAACCGTTGCGCGTGCTCTTGATAATCGAGGATCGGCGCTGTCCCTCCATCGTGAGCCATCAAATCCGATTGCCGGACCACTAACCATACGTCTCCTTGCGACTGATATTTGTACATCAAATCCAACAAGGGAGATGAAGTTCCATCGCTGATATCGTCGTAGTTGATCTCAACGTTCGGCATGTCTTGAAAGGCTAACGAAGCGAGTGCCGCTCGGTGCTTTGGCAACGCGACTTCATGCTCTCCACGATCCGATCGAACGCCTCTTGGATGAATGATCACTCGATCAAACCCTTGAGCAAGCAACTGCTGCACATGCTGTTGCTGGACAAGTGTCGGGGGGGAAAACGATTCTGAGTAAACCGCTATCCGCGCTCGAGGTATCTCCAGCCGACGACCATCATACAATCCGTGTTCGCGGATATAGTCGTTGACTGCTGGTGGCAAAAATCGGCTTGAGTCCCCATCCCCTCTCGCTAACAAACCGCGTATCTCCGCACTGCTTGATACAGCCGACTCATCGACTCTCATCGGCAACCAGCGATGCGGCGTCTTGCGATACCAAACTCCTTGCGACGGCGGCACTGCGGCTTTCGAGTCCAATACAATCATCGGGATGATATCATCGATACGCTCAGCGACATCCGTCCGTTGCAGCTCGTCGGCAACGCCACGCTCAATCATCCAAAAGAAATCCACTCTGTCTCGATGGCTCTGCTCGCCGAGAATCCGTTTGATCAAGTGGTAACACTCGCCGCGATAATCCGACTCTTGCTCGTAAGTCCAAACACGGACGTTGGGTAAATCCTGAATCGCGATCCGACACATCGCAATCCGGTCTTTACTGGAGCAACCCGTTCCACCAGAGGCAGCTTGATTCGTCGGCATCAACCAAACATCGTCTACCAAGCCCGAGGCGAGGACCGTTTGAATGATCGTTAAGTGATGATTGCTGATCGGATTGAAATCATCGCGAAGCAGCCCTACCCGCTGCTTGCGATTGAGCCGTTGATAAACTTCCCGCCGCTCCTCGATACGATCCAAAGAGTCGCTTAGCAATTCACCCGGATCCCATCCGCTCTCATTGCACAATTGCAAGGTACTGGCGAGCAGGTCGCCGACACCTTGTCTCAAGCCTGCCAGATCTTGGCGTTTCGCGACACCATTGGCTTGGCGTTGAATATCCCGCAGTCGCTCTTCCAAAGAAGTACGCCCAAAGGCCTCCAAAAAGACTGTGCGTATGCGTTGAATAATGGATTGCATGAAGTCCTTAACAACTCAGAGCTCGTGGATACAACACCGGTATTTTAGTCTATTCCCACTGCACAGTGGATGCTGCACATTCCCCGAATTGTCGCGACTTCTCGCAGAACCTCCCCCCAATCAGCTCATCGATTGTGCTAATATTCCCTCTGAAAAGTGAATAATGCCCCCTCCCAATTGGCTCTCGACCTAGCACTCCCCAGTGAAATTTAATTACACTGTGAATGTAGGGAATGGGACAAGGCTCAGTGGAGAGAGCACAAGTGACGGTGGGGCCGGGTGTATTTATCGCGGCCTTTTTCAGTCGCTTTGCCTAATCCCACGCGACTACTCGATCGGCTGTTCCAGTCGACTCTGCCAGTCGGCTTTTTCGATCGACAACTCCAATCGACCCTACCGACCAATCTGTTCCACGCAAGACAACCGCATCGATTCGACTTCGTAACTTTTATTCATGAGCGAACGCAAACTATGAAAAAACTTCTTACCAACCGGCTGTTTGCTGTCGCTACCAGCAAATTTGCATTGCTGGCATCTGCTTCATTCTGCATGGCAGCAGAACCAACGATGCTCGATGTCTTGAAGTCCTGCCCCAAGACCGCCAACGCGTTCGTCCAAGGAGACTTGGTCGCTCTTAGGAAATTGACTCTTGGAAGCCCATTGCAGGCAGATCTTCCGAGCAATGTTACTCGTGTTCGCATCGCGGCAGAACTTGACCTCGAAGCCCTTCAGCCTGACTGGGAAATCGGTTACGCTGCCTTAGAAAAAATGCCTACCGCAGAAGCGATCGCGCAGCGAGAAGCCGGCTATGTTGACACGCTTGGAAATCGCTCCATTGTTTGGACTCCGAACGAACGCTACTTGATTCCTCTTGCGGACAACGTCTTATCGATCGTCCGTCCTGCCGATCGCAAGTTTGTTGGTCAATGGCTTAAGAAAGACCGAAGCAACGTAATCAGCCCATATTTGCAGCAGTGGGCCGCGACCGAATTGGCGAACTTCTCAACCCTGATTTCTGTCGACTTAGAGGATGTCGTATCGGCAGAAGTCCTCCTCGATAAGCTTCCTCGCGCGAAATCCCTCAATGGTCGAAACATTCAAGCCGTTGCGAAATCAATTTCGGAACTCAAGGGGATGTCCATCGAAGTCGCTAAGGATGCGTTGAACGCGAAGGTATCGATCGAATTCAAGTCCCCAGCGACAGAACTGCAACCGGTGGCGAAGGACTTCTTCGCAGAAGTCCTCGCAGTGCGAGGCATTTCGCTTGCCGAATACTCCAGCTGGCAAGTGCAATCGACAAACGAAGGAAAGACCTTTGTTTTCAGCGGCCCGATCTCAGCACAAACCCTTGACGATCTGCTTGGGATGTTCACTTTGCATCGCGGATCTTCCTCGGTGGAAGCGGCTTCCAACACGTCGACCACTGCATCCGGTTCATCGACTTCGACAAGCGGTTCATCGGCTCCGACGAGCGATAGCGTCATCGCAGAGAACACCAAGAATTACTTCAAGAAGGTCGTCAACACCGTCCACCGCGTCCGCGACTATTCGGCAAACAACACCGGTGAGCGAGCTCAATGGAACGGCAACATGGCGAACCGTATCGATGAGCTTCCCACGCTCGATGTCGATCCACAAATGGTCATGTTCGGAGCTGAAGTTGCCAAGGCACTTCGCAACAATATGATGTCGATGCAATTGGTCAATATTTCCCAAGGGGCGGCCGCCGTGGCAAACGATGCTGGTACCAGTGGATTTTCCACTGCAACCGCCGGCGGGACCTATGCCGGGTCCGGTGGTGGATATGGGGGCTACGGATACGGAAGTTACGGTAGCTACGGCGGAAACTTCGTCGATCCAAACTCGCCGGTAAAGTACTATCAGCTCGGCCAAGCGCGCGGTAACTCCTCTTTCAAGGAATTGATGGCTCAGCTAGAACAGTCCATCGCCGATATGCGCCGAATTATGACCGACAAATTCAAAATCCAATTCTAGAAATGCTTCCGAACTCCCAATCCATCCTCGACGAACTTCATTGGCGAGGACTCATCCACCAATCCACCGACGAGCAAGCTCTCCGCGAACAACTCAGTAAACCCACTGTGGTCTACGCGGGATTCGATCCTACGGCAGATTCTTTGCACGTCGGCTCGCTGCTACCTTTGATGATGCTGCGCCGCTTCCAACAAGCCGGCCACCAGCCCATCGCCCTCGTCGGCGGTGCAACGGGGATGATCGGGGACCCAAGCGGGAAGTCGGACGAACGACAACTCCTTTCGAAAGATGTTTTGGCTGCCAATGTTCGCGGCATCCAAAACCAAATGGAGCAATTCCTGGATTTCTCCGGATCGAATGCCGCCATCGTCGTAAACAACTTCGACTGGATGCAAAACTTCTCCTTCCTCGATTTTCTTCGTGACGTTGGGAAGAACTTCCCGATCAACGTGATGCTCACGAAGGATTCGGTGAAAAGCCGACTCGAGCGATCTGACAGCGGGCTTAGCTACACCGAGTTCAGCTACATGCTGCTTCAAGCGTACGACTTTGTCGTACTCGCGAAAAACCAAAACTGCCTTTTGCAAATCGGCGGAAGTGACCAATGGGGGAACATCACCGCTGGCATCGACTTAGGTCGACGCATGCTTGCAAAACACCTCTACGGATTGACTTGCCCGCTGCTGACTACCAGCGACGGAAAGAAGATGGGCAAGACCGAAAAAGGTGCGGTATGGTTGTCGGCAGATCGCACTAGCCCTTTTGAATTCTATCAGTACTTCATCAATGTCGCTGACGCCGATGTCCTTATGACATTGCGATTCCTATCGGATGTAAGCGAAGAGCAGTACCGCGAACTTGAGACGAGCGTCAAGGAAAAACCGCACGAACGCGCCGCCCAAAATTTCCTTGCACAGTCCCTTACCCGACTTGTGCACGGCGACGCCAAACTGCAAGCGGTTCAGCACGCGACGAAACTTCTATTTGGCGCAGAGCTCAGCGCGCTGACCCAAACCCAACTCAACGAGATCTTCCAAAACGTTCCAAGCCAAGAAGTCCCCCGAGACCGCTTGGTAAGTGGACTAGGTATTGTCGACGCCCTGTGCCTTGCAAGTCTCGCAAACAGCAAGAGCGAAGCTCGACGCTCTGTCACCGAAGGTGCAGCAAACGTGAACAACGTGAAGGTCACCACGCCAGACCGAATCCTCAACGAATCCGATCTCGCCGGTGATTATCTCATCCTGCGAATCGGCAAGAAACGTTACGGACTTCTTCGCTTCGCTTGATACACAGGCTTGGCCTTTGCCCGTTAGCAACGCCCCTCACACTACGGCGATATATATATCCACGGCGTACGATCATGCGAATTGTTCATATCATCACACGCATGATCGTAGGCGGAGCCCAAGAAAATACTCGCTTTAATTGCTTGGACCTGGTCCGCGACTACGACGACGAAGTGACTTTGGTCACTGGCCCGAGCCTTGGTGCCGAAGGATCCCTGCTCGATAAATTCTCCGACCCAGATCTTCGCGTCGTGGAGATTCCGGAACTGATTCGTTCCATCCGACCTTGGACAGACTTCCAAGCTTACCGAAGACTTCGGTCGATCCTGAAAGATCTTCGCCCGGATGTCGTTCACACCCATAGTGCCAAAGCCGGCATCGTCGGTCGCGCAGCAGCTTGGTCTCTGAAGATCCCGTGCGTCGTTCACACAGTGCACGGCGCTCCTTTTCATCCCTACCAACCGTGGTTAGCCCGCAAGTCTTTTGAAGCTTGCGAACGCTGGGCCTCTAAACGCTGCCACAAACTTATCAGTGTCGCCGATGCGATGACAGATTTGTTGGTCGAAGCCAAAGTGGCTTCTCGAAGTAAGTTCCAAACGATCTATAGCGGAATGGACATTGAACCGTTTCTTCAAGCCGATCGGTTTCGGGATTCGGCACGCGCAGAGCTTGGGCTAGGTCCCGAAGATGTCGTCGTGGGAAAAATCGCAAGGCTCTTTAATCTCAAAGGCCACGAATATCTTCTAGAAGCGGCTTCCGGAATCATCGAAAAGAATCCGAACATCAAATTCCTCCTCGTAGGGGACGGATCTTTGCGAGCTTCGATCGAGCAGACCATCGCTTCGAAAGGTTTAGGCCGTCATTTCTTATTCACGGGGCTGGTTCCACCGACTGACATTCCGAAATGGATTTCCGCGATGGACATGCTCGTCCATGTATCGCTGCGAGAAGGACTAGCTCGAGCGTTGCCACAAGCATTGCTGGCTGGTAAACCGGTTGTTAGTTACGACATCGACGGGGCGAAGGAAGTCGTGTTGAACAACTCGACGGGCTTCCTCATTCCGCCAAAATCGATCGATGAACTTCAATCTGCGATCCTGAAATTGGCTTGCAATCCAAGCTTGCGTGCGGAGATGGGAAGCTACGGGCAATCGCGATGTTCAACGATATTCGATCACCGGCACATGACCCACCAGATCCGCGAACTCTATCAGACAGTATTGACGTCTTCGTAGGGTGCGGTGAAGCGGTCTGCCGCATACTTCTTAAACCACCGCAACAACCCAACCACCTCCATCCCCTCCGCCCGGTTTAAACCACCGACCGCGAAACCCACCGGTC
>Ga0208225_1000136_pt1 | contig 19805 bp, 10 predicted proteins | sample LakMenEpi15Jun10_FD_150701 | JGI IMG/M metagenome (GOLD analysis project Ga0208225, IMG submission 150701) | Freshwater microbial communities from Lake Mendota, WI - 15JUN2010 deep hole epilimnion (SPAdes) | ecosystem: Environmental > Aquatic > Freshwater > Lake > Epilimnion/Euphotic zone ... | reverse complement strand
CATCGGTGGTCGCAAGAGAGCCGACGACGGTGTTTGCCGGTGCATTCTCAGCGATCGTATTCGCGGAGAGCGAAATGTCCGATGGGGCTTCGTTGGTATTCTCAACGGTGATGGTGAATTGCTTCTCGGTGAACAAACCATCTTGATCGGTGGACTTGATGCGAAGGGTATAGCTGGATTTCGTTTCGAAATCGAAGCTGCTGGTTGCACGCAAGTTGTTGCCATCGATGTTGAATGCTGCGTTGTCGGTATCACCCGTCCCAGCGACGAGGGAGTAGGTGAAGGTGTCACCGGAATTAGGATCTGTCGTCGTGAGGGTGCCGACGAGAGTGTTTGCCGAAGCATTCTCTAGGATGGTGTTCGACGAGAGGGCGATATCGGTTGGAGGTTGATTTCCCGGTCCGAAATCGTTGACCGCTCCGATGTCATCCAGTGGGGCTCCGCCGTATACGGTTGGTCTAGAGAAACCGCCTGTGGCCAGCGATACGCTTGGCATTTGTCCCGAGAGTTCTCCGACCACCCAGTCGGTTGTCGAGTTGTTTACAAGGTTGTAACCCGTTGAAAGTCCGTTGCGAGCCATGTAATCGGGATGATAGCCACTTAGGTTGATCAGAGTCGATCCGGCAGGTACTAAACCATTTCCGTTCCCGGTGGTGTTTAGAATACCGTAGGCAGTATCCGAAGCTCCGCCGTCGATATTGCCAATCCGATCGCGGATTACCCATTGCGATGCGGCCCCATCGAGTTCTCCGTTGTTATCGCTATCGACATCACTATCGACAGACGGCACGGTTGTCGCAAGAACTACAAGAACGGTAACGCTACCGTTTTCAATATCGGTAGAGCGACTAGACCAAGTTGCCCCCCAGCCCTCAGACGTAGCAGTCACCACGGTCGATTGGCCATCGGTAACGTAAGTGCTGCCGAATTGTCGCAGGACTAAGAATCCATTGGCACCGAATTGCATTCCACCGAGATAGATTCTGTGATCGATGTTACCTGGTCCGTCTTCGTTGTCTCCTTCGAGCAAGAGCAGGTATGCCGTTCCTGGTAGGTAAGCGTTCGCTTGGCCTCTTAACTCGATGTACTCTTCGCCAGTGTCCACATTAGCAACGGGGTCGAATGTGATTTCGCTGAGGAAGACTTCTGAAGAAACATTGACGAGGTTGAAGTTGGTCGGCGAGATTGGACCTGGGGCGTTGTTGGTAGTCCAGTTCGCAACGTTGTTGACGACAGATCGGATTTCATTTACCGAACCTGTGAAGGATGGTGTTTGGTAGGCACCGTTATCGATATCGGTGGCAGTAGATGATAATTGAATGGCGCTGACGCCGAGGGTCAAAGCTGTTGGCAATTCCGATTCGTTGTTCGTAGCTCCACTAGACCAATTCCGAGTGTTGATTCCTGCAATCCAAGCTGCGGACGATCCGTCTGTGGGAACCGAGGGGCCTTGGTAAGCAAGGATTGAATCGCCGGATGTCGCAAGGCCGCTGATTGAACCGGACACCAAGCCCGCAGAGAGTTCCGTTCCTACGACGCGGAAGGCAGGTGCCGTTCCTCCATTGACATTGACGAAGTGAGTTCCGGCACTCCAACCTGAGCCGTTGTTTGCAAAGGTTAAGATGAGAGTGTTTTCGTTTGTCGCAAGCGTAGACGTTGAGTTGCTCCAGCGGTTATCGGTGAAGCGAATTTGCGATCCATCTATGACATCCTTCAGTAGCACGAAGGAGAACGTGTCCGGGTCATCGGTTTGGATGCCGGTAAAGGCGATATCACCGGCGGTCAATGTGGTGACTGGATTGACCGTAATGGTGTTATCGTCCAGGACGGGGGCCACGAGCGCATTGTTCGAGGTGTCGAGGATTGTTGCTCCTTCGGGGATCCGAAGCTGCAGTGTGCCGGCTGAGGTTGGGGTAACCACGACGGTAATCACACCGGGGGTTGGTTCCAAGATAGTCCCGATCGAGATGCTTGCGGTGCCAGCGTTATCGAAGTCGGTAGGATTGACACTTGCGAGCAACACGTCTTCGCTGAAAGTGATCGTGTAGGTAACGCGGAAGTTCGCGTTGATCGCCGCACCGCTGCGATCGTCTTCGATCGATACCACTGTCGGTGGTGTAATGTCTGGCTCGGTGACGGTGAGCGTGTCGTTGTCTTGGACGGGTACTGCGAGCAAGTTGCCTGCAGTGTCACGGATCTCGGAGCCCTCCGGGATTCGTAGGATTATCGTGCCGACCGTCGTCGGTGTGACTTCAACCGCAAATGTACCAGGGGAAGTTTCGGTGATCGCACCTATAGTTACTAACGATGTACCTGCGTTATCGAAGTCTGCACTCGTTACGCTGGTCTCGTCAATATCTTCGCTGAACACCAACGTATAGGTAAGTGTGGCATTCGTAAGGACGGCATTGTCCGCGTCGCCATCATCGATGGAGAGAACTGTAGGAGGAACACTATCGGGCAGCGTCGTGAAGTTCCAAAGGTCTTTGTTGGCAATTCCTGTGAAGAAGTTATTCGATGCGTCCGCGAATGCAGTTGCAGGAATTTCTACGTAGTAGCCAACGTTGTGAGCGAAGTCCGACGAAGGATTGATGGTTACTTGTGTTCCCGAGACGTCCACAAGTCCCGATGCAACGTCGATGGTATGAACAACGGAATCGTCAAGCGTTCGCTTGACGAGAATGCTGCCTGTGCCTTTGACGACGTTTTCATCGAAATTGATCACCAAATCGGTGTTCAGTGCAACATCGGCTGCATTGTCCACAGGGGAAAGGCTTGCTATCGATGGAGGATTCGTGTCCCCCAAGGAGACCGTTTCGAAATTCCAAGTCGTTGTGTCGGAGATGCCAGCGAAGAAGTTCCCTGCGATGTCGCGAACCGCGGTCGATGGGATTTGAACGTAATAACTAACCCCATTCTCCAAGTCGCTCGGCGGATCGATCGTGAGGGCTGCTCCAGATACGCTGACTTGAGCTCCCGCGACATCGATCTCGAATGCCGTCGAGTTGTCGCTGGTACGTTTGATCAGAATGCTGCCCGTACCCTTGGCGATTGTTTCATTAAAGGTCGCGACAAGGTTTGTTCCGATCGCCACGCCGGTTGCTTCATCGGCTGGATTCACCGACGAGATGGTGGGGGCAGTCTTATCAGGGGAGACTGGAGAGAAGTCTGTGCCTCGGAAAACGTAGTTTGTACCGGCGGATGCCAACAACGTAGCGGAGGTGGGAGTGGTTCCTGAATCGACGATCGAAATCAACCGATTGTTCGATGTTTCGGAGGCAGTGGTTGCGTACAGCGTTGCGGTGCCGTTCGCAAAGCTACCGGTAAGTCCTCGCAGACCTGCGTATCCTGCGGCAGCCGTTGTGCTCAGTTGGTTCGAACCGTTGACTAGCAACGCCCAACTTCGAGTCCAGGTTGTGCCATTGAAGGCCCACTTTTGAAGTCCACCACCAGCGGCCGTTCGGTCGTCGGCGATGTAAGCCAAGTCCAACGTTCCGTTGGTATCCGTGTCGAATAGAACGAATCCATATGGGCTTGCACCGGTTCCCATATCGATTGCGACATTTACGGTTTGTCCCGACGTGGTCGGCATGCCAGTTCCGACGGACGAGATACCTAGGAATGATCCAGAGCTTGATGAAACGTAGAGTTGATTGTTGTAGATCTCTACGTTTCGAATGTTGGTAAGGGCCGTGCTGAGCTGGGTGAAAGCAGATCCGTCGTAGTACCAAACTCCCCCGGTATTCGGAGTGCCGCTTGAGGTTCCGGTCGCGTAGAAAGTTGACTGTCCAGTGGCGATCATGCTTCGGAAGTTGTTCCCGGAGAACGGGGACGCAGGGGTTGCTGCTGGACCACCGGTTGGGAAGAGAGTTCGGGAAGCCACGTTGCCGTCCGTTCCAAGGACGGTACCGACTTTTGTGTTCGAGCCAGCGACCGATGCGGTTGCTGCCGCAGAGTTATAACCGGGGAGGGCTAAAACTCCGTTGAACGAATTTAAGTACCCGTTGGAAGTGGCGGTGCCAGAATCGGTGACTTGATTCGCACCTGAGGATGGAAGTTCGATCGTTTGAACGGCGGACCCACCTGCGGGCAAGTATTCTTGAACCGCCACTGGGAATGCCGCACTGGAAAGGGCAGTAGCGCCACCGCTTCCGATCCGTTCAACCAGCAAGTTGCCAACGGTAAATCCAGCGAAGACTTCTCGTGATTCGAGAACTTCGACGATCATGCGCCGAAGTTGGGATCTCCCAACTCGACCGCTTGTTTTACGAACTTTGGACACCTTCTCGCTACCCAACCATCGCTTCATCGTCATCGCTACTTCCCTTCAAATCAACCCACGCATCATTCAAACCTGCCGCTAGGATCCTAACGCACTGAAAAACACTGCTTTCGCTAAGTTTCAGAAGACGTTATCACTCCAGCGTCTGGTTTAGCACAATCGCTAATGCTAAGTGTCAATGTTGTCCGGAATCCGAGTAAAGATTGGATGAAGATCTCTGGACTTTAGCGAATCGTAATGTGCGAGTGCGGCTTCGTAGAGGTTGGTCCGCCAGCCGCAAGGTGCGACAATTTGTCGTGCGGTTGGAAGGTTGGGAAAGACCTTCGACTCGAGAATTTATCCAATATGTATGGGGCGTGTGCGAATTCATAGTTGCTGTTTTGGCAAGATCGACCGATTCGAAAGCCGGAATCAGAAAGTCTAATTGAGGGCGGTTGGGTCCGCGCAAACCCCCTGGGATTCCCAGATTAGTGAGCTGAACTGACGAAACCTTTAGGTTTAGGGTGGGTTTGCAAGGGGGCTCGGATCCGCCGGATTTTTGATGGCAAACCGGTTATTTGCTATCAAAATCGAACCTTTTGTTGATGAACTGGCCAAACCTTGCGCCGGTGCCGAGCAAAGAACTGGGAAATTGTTGACTTTTAACTACAGTCAGTTGCCTAATCCTATTCACGGTGATCCTGTCAAATGCTTTTCACCCCAAGAACCCGTATGAGTCATCGAACGAAATCCAGAAAAGTAGCCCCTTTGTTTAGGGGATTCTGCTTAGCGTTGTCCCTGACGATTGGGTTCAGTACCCCAATTCTGGCTGATGGAAACCCAGACATTGTCGGTGTTTTGGCGGTTTTGACCGACACTAACACCGCAGCCGACCTCGGACTCAGCGATGAGCAGCTTGAAAAACTCAAAGTCTTGGTCAAGCAGCACGAAGCGAAGGCGATTGAGTTTGCTTCTGAGTTACGGGCTATTGAGGATGTTGCTCAGCGTCGGGAACGATCGCGAGCAATCCTTCGTGGTGTAGAAAACGAAGGGATGGGATTGTTGAATGCCCAGCAGCGTGCTCGCGCTGAGCAACTGAGACTTCAGGGGCTCGGTCTAACAGCAGCACTCGAGCCTGAAATTGCGACAGCTTTGACGATTAGCGAAGAGCAAGCTGCGAAGCTTCAAACCATTATTGAAGGCAAACGCGGTTTGATGCGGGAGCTTGGTCCTGAGCGTGGGCCGGTGGAATTTGCAAAGCAGCTCGATGGCTTGCTTGACGATACACAAAGAACAAAGTGGGCTGAATTGATCGGTCCAGTGGTCGGAAAGGCTTCCGCAAATCCTGCAGATCTACAGTCTGCACCCGGTGCTTCGGATCCTCTAGCTTCGAACAATCCGTCTGCGATTGCATCGATGCCTCAAGGGGAGCAGCGATCGACACCGATGCCGGAGGGCAAGCCGGGGGAGTATGGTTTGCGATTGAATTTCGTGACCGGTACACCTTGGTCAGACGTTTTGAAGTGGTTGGCGAAAGAAGCAGAGTTAAGTCTTCAGACGGATTTCTTCCCTCCTGGTACGTTTACCTATCGCGACCCGTTCCGTGTTTATAGTGTTCCAGAAGCGATGGACATTATGAACAGCGTGTTGTTAAACAAGGGTTTCACCTTGGTTCGCAAGCAGCGGGTTTTGATGTGCGTGGATCTTGGTGCCGGTGATCCCGAGGTAGTTCGTGGATTGATTCGAGAGCTCTCCGAGTTGGTTCCGCCCAAGGAATTGGATTCACGTGGCGAGTATGAAATTTGCAAGTCGGTTTTCAACCTAAGCCGATTGAGTGTCGAAGACGCGGAAAAAGAAGTCAAGCCGTTGCTGGGTCCTCAAGGGTCGATCGTTGCTCTACCAGCATCGAATCAACTGCTTGTTACCGAGACCGGTGGCAAGTTGCGAATCATCCGCGAGACGATCGAGCGATCCGAGATGCCTGATGCAGGAAGAACCTCGAAGATCGTAGCGATTGCGCTTAAGAACATGAGTTCTGAGGAGTTGCTGGCCATCGCCCGTCCATTGGTAGGGCTCAAGGAAGGGATCAACGTATCGGATGACTTGAGTATCTCGACCGACTCATTCGGAACGACGCTCTATGCAACCGGCACCCCTGATAAGCTTCAAAAATTAAGGGACATCGTTACCCAAGTCGATGTCGAGCAAACGGATTCCAAGGCGGCAACTTCGACGGCTGAGCAAGTAGCCGTTAAGAGCCACAGCATTCGTGGATCTGACCCGCAGACGACGATGGATGTTTTGCAAACGCAATTCTCGGGGCAGACCAACATCAACTTGGCGCTAGATCCAAAGTCGAGCAACATTATCGCTCGCGCTACTCCGAGCGATCACAAGATCATCGACGAGATCATCGAAACGCTTGCTGGTCAAACCAGTGACTTCGAAGTCATTGAGCTCGACAAGATGGATACGCAAGCAGCGATCTTGACCTTAGAGAAGTTCTTTGGCAAGTCGAGTTCCAAGGATAAAGATGCAGCAGCCAAGGGCCCGATTTTCTACGGGGATTCCATTGCGCGGCGGATCATGGTCCAAGGATCACCGCAAGAGGTTGCTCAAGTTCGCGAGTTGCTTCGCAAAGTAGAGTCGACTGGTCCAACGCTCGAAGGGCTCTCGAAGAAGGCTCGGTTCTTGCCTTACTCTGGCAAGTCAGCAGATAAGTTCCTCAATCAGATCGATACGCTTTGGGATGCGACCAAGCAGAAGGGGCGTATTCGCAGGATTGAATCCAAAGGAAATAGCGTAACGCCGAGTCTCAAAGAAGAAGATAAACAACCGGATGCAGAGAAGTCGAGCGAACCAAAAGCAAGCAGCGACAAAGCAGCATCGAGCGAGCCAGCGAAGCTCCCGTTCCCGGGTAGTGATGTTGCTGGATTTAGCGGGACGGCACAGCGTCCAGTAAGACTTACAAGGTGGTCGCAAGATCCTGCTGATCCCAATGCCCCAAGTCCGTCGGATCAAATCAAGAGTCCAGCTTCGGTCGCTCAAGATGATGCATCGAGTGGCAGTCAAGAACCGGTCAATTCAGATGCTCCAGCAGTGGGGCAACAAGGTGAAGAAGCGAACGAACTTCGGGTCTTCAAAGGGCCTGCTGGATTGATAGTCACGAGTGATAATCCTGAATTGCTCAACGAGTTCGATGAGATTTCGAGGATTGTTCAAGAGCAACTTGCGGCCGGCCCAACGGAACCGACTGTAGTTTATTTGAAGTATATTCCTGCCCTTGCTGCGGAAGAATTAATCCGTGGGGTGCTCAATGGGACTTCGTCATCCGGTGGCTCAGGGGGTGGTGGATTACTTGGAGAAGTCGCTTCCGGAGTTCTCGGGGGTGGCGGGTTCTTGGGGAACCTTCTAGGAATGGGAGGAGGTGGCTCCTCAACGTCCAGTTCTTCGAATTCCAGCGGTGATGTAACGATTACTGCGGATCCACGGTTGAACGCGTTGTGGGTGCAAGCCAATCCGTTGGACATGCAGTTGATCGAAGAGTTGATCGAGATTATCGATACTCCGGAAAGCCCGGTGGATGTTCAAACCCGTGGTGTTCCAAACATTATTTACCTCGAGAACGCACCGGTAGCTGATGTCGAAGCGATGGTTCGCGGCGTATTCGCTGATCGGATTTCAGGTGCGGCATCGCAGAATGCGCAACGTCAACCGAGTCCTCAAGAGTTCATCGAGGCGTTGCGAGGCGGTGGTGGTGGAGGCCGTCGTGGAGGTGCAGCTCCAAAGGAGCTTAAAGAAGCCACGATGACTTTGACAACCGACAAAAAGAACAATGCGTTGATCGTCGTTGCACCGAAGCAACTCTTTGAACAAGTCGAAGAGTTGGTCAAGATGCTGGATCAAACAGCGGAGGGGAGCGAAGACAGTGTTGTCGTGGTTCCAATCGGTGGTGATATCAATCCTACGACCGTGAGATCCGCTTTGTCGTCGGTATTCGGTTCACAAGCGAGAACTTCTACAACATCGAATCCACAGACCAACACTCCGCCTGCGAATAATAACAACAACCCCGCGGCTGCTTTTCAACAGTTCCGAGGGATGAATCCAGGAGCCTTCGGCGGTGGCCAAGGAGGTGGATTCCGTGGAATGCAGATGCAGATTCCTAACGCAGGTGGCGGTGGTGGGGCTGCTTTCGGATTCCCAGGAATGGGAGGTCAAGGTTTCGGCGGCGGAGGATTCGGCGGTAACAACCGAGGTCAAGGTGGCGGAATGGGTGGCTTTGGTGGTTTCGGCGGCGGTAATACCGGCGGTAACCGTGGCGGGAACAACGGTGGGAATCGAACGAACCGCGGTGGGCGATAACCGCACGGCGAGCGGATAATTCCCCTGGACGAAATGTTGGAATGAAACTGTAAAGCGAGCGCAACGAGCAATGATTTTAGAAGCTGGTGAAATTCTGGTTCGACGCGGATTGGTCAATCAATCGCAGTTGGATGAATCGCGCGCCGCGATGAACGGTGGGGGGATCATTGAGAGCGTCGTGCAAAAGGGGTTTGTCAAGGAAGAGGTTGCGCTCAAGGCGATTGCTGATGAGTTCGGAATCGACTACATCGATTTGCGAGAAGCGAACATCGACCTGGAGTTGCTTCAGTCGTTTCCTCAAAAGCTGATTTATCGCCATGCAATCTTGCCAGTTAGGAAAGAGGGCCGGCGGATTTATGTAGCCACCAGCAACCCGCTTGAACTCTATCCGCTTGACGAAGCGGCTTCGGCGATGAACTGCGCCGTTGTCCCGTTAGTGGCAGAGAAGATTGAAATTGCCAAGCTTGTTAAAAAGCACCTTGGGGTCGGCAGCGAAACGATTGAGGGGCTGATCGCGGCGAGAGCCGATGACGATGATGATATTGAATTGCTTGAGAAGTTCGAAGCGGATGGAAGCGAACTTAGCGAGCAGGCTCAAGAGGCCTCGGTGGTACGGTTGGTCAATGAGATTTTGGTTGAAGCCGTCGATGCAAGGTCTAGCGACGTTCACATCGAATCGCAGGCTAGCGGAATCGTTGTCCGTTATCGGATCGATGGTATCTTGCAAACGCAACCGGTTCCTCCTGAGATCAATCGATTTCAAGCGGCGATCATTTCGCGTTTGAAGATCATGGCCAAGCTCAATATTGCCGAGAAGCGTCTGCCTCAGGACGGCCGGATCAAACTTCGGGTGCACGGTCGCGAGATCGACATTCGTGTTTCGGTGATCCCGATGATTCACGGCGAGAGCCTTGTTATGCGGATCTTGGATAAGGGGGCGATGAAATTCGACCTTCGCAGCCTTGGGATGGGAGCCGAGACATATCGACTGTTCAGCGAGTTGATCCGAATTCCACACGGAATCATTTTGGTTACAGGGCCTACCGGTTCTGGTAAGACAACGACGCTCTATAGCTCGCTTCTTGAAATCCGCTCGCCTGAGAACAAAATCATCACGACCGAAGACCCGGTCGAATATCAGCTTGATGGAATCAACCAGATCCAAGTCCATCCGAAGATTGGTTTGACCTTTGCTGCTTCGCTCCGAAGTATCTTGCGTCACGACCCCGATATTGTGCTTGTGGGTGAAATTCGGGACGCCGAGACCGCCGAGAATGCGATTCAAGCATCGCTTACGGGCCACACTGTGTTTAGCACCTTGCACACCAACGATGCTGCTGGTGCATTTACCCGGATTGTCGACATGGGTATCGAGCCGTTCTTGGTGGCTAGCACTGTGGAAGGGATCATGGCTCAGCGACTTGTGCGTCGGCTGTGCCCTGAGTGCAAGAAGCCTTATCATCCGAAGCAAGACGAGCTTCCTCGCGATTTTCCTTGGGAGCAACTGCAAGACAAGCCCATCTACATGGCTGAGGGATGTAGGGCTTGTCGCGGGCTTGGATATGCAGGTCGATTCGGTATCTATGAGTTGTTGATCACCAATGAAGCAGTCCGGCAACTGGCACACGACCGAGCGAGCAGTTTTGAAATCAAGCAATTGGCTTTGAAGCACGGGATGTTAACATTGCGGATGGATGCCTTCCGCAAGGTGCTTGAAGGGACCACGAGCATGGACGAAGTCTTGCGGGCTACCAAGGGAGATACCATCGGATGATGACCCGCCTGCGAAGCTTACAACCATTGTTCAGTCGAATTGATTCAGTAAACAGCCAGTCTGCTTTCAGATGCTTTAAAGGGGGAATCTATGCCTGATTTCGCCTATATCGCTAGAGATCTGTCAGGGAAATCGGTGACCGGTTCGGTGTCGGCTGCAAGCGTGCGCGATGCGGCATCACAGCTCGGAGCGAAGTCGCTGTTTCCTATCTCGATCAAGGTCGATAAGACCAAGCAAGTTCGCAAGACTGGTCGTGTGGGCGGAAGTCAGATGGCTTCTTTCTACGGCCAGCTTGCATCGCTACTTCGAAGTGGCGTGCCATTGCTCAAAGCCCTCAGCGTGCTTTCCCAACAAAGCGGTTCGAGTAGAACGCTTCGCAATGCGATCGCGGAGATCAAGTCCAAGATTGAGGAAGGGGAGTCCCTGCCCGATGCGATGGCGAGATATCCGCGGATATTCAACGACATGGCCGTCAACATGACGCGTGCGGGGAGCGAAGGTGGGTTTCTAGAAGATGCGCTCGAGCGTGTCTCGGGGTTCGTCGAGCAACAAGAAGAGCTCAAGGGTAAGACGATCAGTGCACTGGCTTATCCCGTCTTCGTGATGGGAGTTGGTGTGGTCGTCGTAACCGTCTTGCTGATTTTCTTCGTTCCAAAATTCGAGACGATCTTCCAAAGCATGCGTGCAAAAGGTGGCTTGCCAGCCGCGACGGAATTGCTGCTTGGTATCAGCAAGTTTGTTCAGAATTACTGGTGGGTTGTCCTAGCGTTTATCGCTGGGGTGATTCTGTTTCTTAAGAAGTACTTGGAAACCACCGAGGGTCAATATCGGGCGGACTTGGTCAAGATCAAGACGCCGATGCTCGGTGGAGTTTTTTTGAATTTGGCTGTAGCTCGATTCTGCCGCGTTCTCGGAACTTTGTTGAAGAACGGTGTTCCTATTCTTAAGTCGCTCGACATTAGTCGCAATGCTTCCGGGAATAAGATCCTTTCCGAAGCAGTTTCGAACGCCAGTGCCGAGATCACAGCAGGTCAGCGGTTAGCCAAGCAGTTAGAGAAGTCAGGGCATTTTCCTCCAACGGTGGTCGAAATGATTTCCGTTGCGGAAGAGTCCAATACGCTCGATACGGTTTTGGTCAACATTGCCGATAGTCTTGAAAAGACAACTTTTCGCAGACTTGAGACCGTCATTCGCTTGCTCGAGCCCGTTATGTTGCTTGTCCTTGCAGGGCTCGTAATGTTCGTGGTTTTAGCTTTGATGTTGCCGGTTCTCAATAGTGCCAATACCCTTTAGCCATCAACCTTAGTCTACAAATAATTTTATCAACCCGAGTTGGAAGGAGAATCCAATGAAATTCAGCCGTTCGCAACGTCGCAACCGCCGCGCGTTTACTCTTTTGGAAGTGATGTTGGTGCTGATCATCTTGGTCGTCATCGCAGGTTTCGCGATTCGCAATTTCTCCGGGGTTCTCGAACAAGCGAACAAGCGGGCTGCTACGGCCCAGATCGCACAGTTGTCCTCGGCTGTAAAGCAGTACCAATTGCTAATGCAACAACTTCCACAATCGCTCGACGCGTTGATGACTGCACCTGCGGATTTGGCGAATCCGGGGGATTGGACCAAGCTCCTTGATAAGATCCCTTCCGACCCTTGGAATCGACCTTACGAGTACAAACTCAACGGTTCGACTTTTGAAATAAGAAGTGTTGGAGCGGACGGACAGTCCGGCACCTCCGATGACGTTATCTCGTCGTAGTGGTTTCACGCTCTTTGAGCTGATCCTCGTTCTTATCATCCTTGTGACCCTTGCGGCGATTGCATTTCCAACGCTCGAGGCAATGGTCTCGAGTAGACGCTTGCAACAATCGGCTGAACGACTTCAAAACGAGCTTCTCGAAGCTCGAGTGGAAGCCATGAAGACTGGTCAAGCGCAAGTTTTTCGCGCCACGATCAATGGGAATACTTACACCATCGAACCGTGGCTAAGCGGGAACGAGGATTCGGACGCTTCTGCCGGTGCGACAGTCATGAGCGCTTCGGGTGTTGTAGAAACGGAGAGGACGAGTACTGGCCAAGTTGCTTTATCGAGCATCAGCGCAGACGGTGATGCAAAGCAACTCGATAATGATGTTCAGTTCATGGGAATTGAAACTCTCGTCGATGCACGCAACGCCCTTGAGATTCAGAAGTCGGGTGAAACAGTCCCGATGGCTGGTGTTGGAACCGCAGTCTCTGGCGGGATTTCTTCCCCGCTCCTCGTTTATCCAGATGGATCGTCAACCACCGCACAGATTATTCTTGCGGACAGTCGTGGGCGTCGCATGGCAATACAACTCCGAGGCGTTACCGGTCGATCGTCCATTGTGCGGCTCGCAACCGTCGATGCTAGTTCCATTCCGGCGATTGCCAACGCTGCTCCGAGCAAAGGAGGGTGGTAGTCGATGAGATCACGTTTGTACGGTAAAGACACATTAGGGCTCTTGGCACGGACTGATCGCTCAGCGAGAAGACTCCAAGGAGCAAACAGACAAGGCATTTCGCTGCTTGAGGTCGTACTCTCGTTGGCGATTCTTGCGATGTCAGCGGCAATCCTCGCGCAGATATCTTGGACCGCCACGGATAACGGATTGATCGCAAATCGCTTGGCAACAGCGCAAATTCTCGCTGAATCAAAAATGGCGGAGATCGTCACAGGTGCGATCCCGTTGCAAGGTGCAGTGGGTTGGACTCCCATTACAGATGTGGTCCCGAATGGTAGTTGGTATTACCAAGTTCAAACTGTTACTGCCACTAGGCCGAATATGGTCGGGGTGCGGTTAAGCATCACCGACGAGGCTGGAGTAACGGATAACCGGGAGATGTTTTTTGTCGTTCGCTGGATGATCGATCCGAATCTCGGTCTCGATACCCTTCCTGCTGCGACTGGAACAACCGGTTCGACTGGTTCATCAAGCAGCGGTGGAGCATCAGGAAGCACAGGAGGTACGCCATGATAGGCCCATCGACCAAAACACGGCCCGCAGGGTTTACTTTGTTGGAGTTACTTCTGGCTCTTGCACTGACCGCCGTGGTATCGATCCTTATCGGTGGACTCGTGCAGTTATTCCTCGTCAATGGAACACGGGGGCGCGATAGCGTTCGACAATCGCAGATGGCTCGAGCCATTTTGAATATGATTTCAGAGGATGTACGTTCAACGGTTCGTTATTATCCCTATGACACGAGCGGATTGCAGCAGATGCTCGGTGGTGCTTTGAACAATGCCGTAGGTGGAGCTCTGGGCGGGGCGCTCAGTGGAGCGGGAGGCGGTGGCGACCCAAGTGGTGCAACAGGGGGACAAATTCCTGGCGGAGTGAATCCAGCAACGGGTGGAAACGGAGCAGGTGGCGGTGCGGGGGCTGCCGGGGCCGGCATGAGCATGGGGGGGGCTTCGCAAGGAGCCTCAGGGGCTGGAGCATCCGGTGGTGAAGCTGAGGATGTCGCAAGTCTCTCGCCTCCCGGAATCTACGGGTCGACTTCGTCGATTGAAATCGATGTCAGTCGATTGCCCAGACCCGACGAGTACGTTGTTCAGTCCGGGAACATGAACACCGGGTCGTTGGGAGATATGCCAAGCGACATCAAGACGGTTGGGTATTACGTTCAAGCCCCCCGAAGCGATGGGGTCCAAGATCCGTTAGCAAGTTTGACATCCCAGATCGCTACGGCTTCGAGTGGAGCAAGCCAGGGGCTCTCCGGCGGTTTGGTTCGTCGCTCGCTTGATCGTGCGGTGACGCAGTACGCTTATGAAATGGGAAACAGCGACCAATTGATTCGAACCGGAGAGATCATTGCGCCTGAAGTGTTAGGGATTGAGTTTTCGTACTTCGGAAGCAACGGATGGCAACTGGAATGGAATTCGAGCACTATGGGATTACCGAGTGTGATCAAAGTTACCCTTGCTATGCAACGTGAATCGAGTGCTAGGACCAATCCGATGACCCCTGGGATTTCTTTGCAAAATCTAAATTCATCGATGATGCAAGAATATGGCATAGAGCTTTATTCAACCAACATCCTGATTCCTGGTGCAGCGCTTTTAGCCTCACCAGGATCCTCGTCGTCAACCTCTGGCGGAACCTCTTCGGATGGAATGAGTTCATTAGGATTATGAAAACTACCAAACACCGCAGAGCCACTGCAAACCAAACGAAGTCTAAAAACTTAGTTCGCCAAACGCGTAGTGAAGCTCTGCTTCGCAACCGGCGCGGTTTCCTACTTTTAGCTGTATTATTGGTGGTCTCCGCCGTTACGCTCGCTTCGTTGGCTTTTATGAAGTCGATGTTGTTGGGGCATGAGGAGTCACGCCTGACCGGTCAGAGCATACAAGCCAGATATGCAGCGGATTCAGGCATCGACGCTGCGAGATTATTTGTCGCGTACACAAAAGCACAACGACTGGAGGCTGGTGGAAGCTTCGATAACCCGAATACCTTCCAAGCAATTCCTGTCTTGCAGGGGCCCGATCCTGCGAACCCATGCAACTACTCGCTTGTTGCACCGAGCTTGAATGAAGAAGGAAAGTACTCAGGGGTTCGATTTGGTTTACAAAACGAATCAGCCAAGTTGAACTTGAATGTGTTGCCGATGATCGATTCAGCGCTGAGCATTCCGGCAGCGATGCTCGGAGCCGTTTCCGATTCGATGATGCCCACCGGAGATTCGGCATCGCAACCTACGGGTAGTCCAAGTATCGGTCGAGATTTGTTGATGGCTCTGCCGGCGATGGATGAATCTGTTGCCGATGCAATTTTGGACTTCATCGACCCAGATGATGATCCGCGAGAATTCGGATGCGAGCGAGAATACTACACGCAGTTGCCCAATCCTTATGCCCCCACGAACGGACCTTTATCGTCGATCGAGCAATTGCTTCTCGTTCGTGGCGTGACCCCGTATCTACTTTTCGGGCTTGATCAGAACCGCAACGGTATTCTCGAATCAAGCGAATCGAGCGCGGCGCAAAGCGGGATGCAGCCTGGGGCAAACGGTATGGTTGGTTCATCGAGTCCGATGAACTTGTCCGCAGGATCGGGAACTTCCAGTGGAGCGAAAACCGAGTCTCCTCCAAGCCTTGGTTGGGCAATGTATTTGACTCTTTATTCCAAAGAACGGAATTTGACTTCTGAAGGTCAACCGCGAGTGAATATCAACAACTCCGATATGTCGACGTTGCGAACCGATTTGTCGACTGCTCTCGGGGAAGATGTTGCCACGTTTATTCTCGCTTATCGCGCTTTCGGACCCTCTAGTGGCACGGGTAGCACTGGAGGTATTCCAGGTATGAGTGGCGGGGGTGGGAATCCTGGGGGTGGCAACGTTGGAGGCCCTGGCGGTGGGCAAGGCGGCGGTGGAGGTAACGGGCGCGGCCCTGGTGGCCCAGGTGGAAATAATGGTGGCGGGCGACAAGGAGGTGGTGGACCTGGATTCGGACCCGGTGGTGGGGGCCCTGGAGGAGGTGGAAGACCTGGCGGCGGCGGTGGAAATCGAGGTGGTCGCAGCGAGTTTGCTTTGATTCAGTTCACGAATCCAATTTTGTCATTGGTGTCGATGCCTCAGCCTCCCGCTGGGGGACGCGGCGGTAATGCCGGTGGTAATCCTGGTGGAGGGAACCGTGGAGGTAATGCCGGAGGTGGAGGAGGTCGTGGCGGCCAGCAGCAGGGAGGTGGTCAAGGAGGCGGTATTGGTGGAGGCGGACGCGGCGGCAATGGACGCGGTGGCAATGGCCCCGGCGCAAATGGACCTGGAGGTGGTGGACGCGGTAATGGTGGCCCAGGTAATGGTGGACCGGGTGGGGGAAGAAACGGCGGTGGCTTTGGCGGTGCGGGTGGCATCGGTGGCAACAACACCGGTGGGCAACCGACCGAAACACGCCCTTGGACGGCCGCAGACTTCGAAACCCTAGGCATCGATCCCGCACTTCCTGGGCAATTCCAAGTAAGCGGAGTGCTGGAGCTTGTCGATGCGAGTTTTGTAGCGAACGTAAACGGGACCGATGTGAGGTTTTTGTCCCCACTGACCTCATCACCGGTACAGATGGCCCTCTATTTGCCAATGCTTATGGACAAAGTCACTACGGTCGAGGCGCCAATGCTGCCTGGTCGAATTAACATTAACGAAGCTCCCAAAGAGATCTTGGCAGGATTACCTGGATTGGGATCCGAAGTACTCGAGAAATTGATGGAAGCCCGAGCCCAAACCGCTGACACCGAAAATCGCAAATACGAAACTTGGCCGATGCTTGAAGGGATCCTAACACTCGACCAAATGAAGTCCATTTTGCCGCTTGTAACAGCCGGTGGGGACGTCATGCGGGTTCAGAGCGTTGGATACTTTGAACAATCCTCCGGGTTTGCGAGGACAGAAGCAGTGATCGACGGGTCGGGGCAAGTCCCTGTGATTGTGCTATACCGAAAACTTGATCATTTAGGGCGAGGATTCAGCCAATCGACGCTCGGGCAACGGGCGATGATGGGTGCGATGGTCTCGTCGAAATAACTGGGATATTCCATTCCGCTACAATTTTACAAAAACAACAAAGACTTAACAACCAAGAGTTAAAGAACAGTATCGCAACCGGAAGGGTTGGATTTTCTATGTCAAAAATAATCAGTATCGAATGCGATGCGCAGGAATTGCGGATGGCGGTTGGCACCGCTGGCATCACTGGCATCGCTGTCGAAAAAGTGCTCAGTGCACCGGTTTTGCGCGAGGGAGAAGGGCAAGCTTGGGGTACGCCGGAGTCGATCGAAGCACTCAAGGAGCTTCTCAAACAAGCCGGCATCAAAGCCGGTGCTGCGATCGCTTGTGTAAGCCGCAACGACATCGAGCTTCGCGCTATCACGTTGCCTCTGATCGATCAAAACGAACTTCCCGATATGGTCCGTTTTGCGGCACCTCGGTACTTCGCTAGTGTCAACGACAACTGGCCGATGGACTTTATCACGATGCCTTCGCACATCGACGGCAGCATCGACTGCATCGTCGGGGCGATTAGTCCTGGATTGATCCACAAGATCGATACCACGGTAACCGGTGCGGGTTTGACCCTTAGCCACATGGTCTTGCGCCCGATGGTTGCTGCCGCAGGTGCGCTTAGCAAACATCCTGAGTGGAATCAGTCGACCGTGTTGTTCATTGATTTGCTCAATGACGAAGCCGACGTTGTGATTTCCGAGAAGGGGAACGCAGTCTTCATGCGAACCTTCTATTCGCCGACAGATACCGAAGATGCTCAGTCGGTAAAGATGCTTGCGAGCGAAGTGAAGCGAACGATTTTTTCCGCAGTCGCTCAGCGACCTGGTTTGAACGTTGACCAAATCGTTGTCTGGACCAAGAACTCTTTGGCTCCATTTGCCAATGCGCTCAGCCAAGCCGTCTCGATGCCGGTACTGATGCTTGATCCATTCACCATGGCTGAAAAGGCTGAGATTCAGATCGCAGCAACGACGCAAACCGTCGGCCGCTTCGCACCAGTCATCGGAGCGCTTCATTTTCAAAATGAAAGCAACCGATTGATCGATTTTGCGAACCCACGCAAGAAGGTCGAAGCTAAACGTCCTGTCGGGCGTTACATTGCAGCATCCGTTGCGGCCCTTACCGCTCTTGGGGCAGGTTTATGGTGGTACACCTCAAACCATTCTGCGCTCGATAGTGAAATCGCATTGCTTAAGCAAGCCGTCGAGAGCGACGCACCGATATTGAAGAGTTCCGCAAAGAACCTCGCCGATTGGAAAAACGTCGAATCGTTCATGCAAGGTGATGTATTGTGGATCGATGAGCTTGAGCGGCTTTCGACCCAAGCGAAGGATTCCGATACCACATACTTCGGGCCAACGACCTTCTCCCTCGAGCCACGATCGAAAACCGCGACCATCAACTCTAAATTCTTCACCACCGTGCAAGATTTAGTTCCCGAAATACAAGGTGCTTATCGGGATGAGAAGCACATGGTGCGGGGAACCGGTTTGGCCGCTAGCCAAGACAAGCAATACCCTGTTTCCTCCGATATGAGCATCACGGTTGCTTTGAAGGAAGTGCAAGATCCCCGCAAGGTAGAACGCAAGGCTATTCCTGCGGCAACGGAAGAGACAGCCACGACTGCTTCGGAGGAGTCGGCCAAAGCCGCTTCCGAGCAGACTGCCACAGCCGCTTCAGAGCAGACTGCAACGAACGCCCCAGAAAATACTGCGATAACCGCTGCTCAAGAGCCAGGGAATCCTGCCGATACTCCAGCAACTCCGGCAACTCCAGCTCCTGAGAATGCTGGTCTTGGATCCGCCCCGAATCAAACCCCAAGCACCGAGCCAGCGCCTCTTACGCCGCCGAATTCAGGTTCTGAACCTACAGCGGTGCCCGAGCCTCCAGCAGTGCCTGAGGTGTCACCTAATGCTGAGCCACAAGTCCCGACCACTCCTGTCGTAGGAGGCCAATCATGAATTTATCGAAACGCGAAAAAATCCTAGCACTGCTCGTCGGCGGAGTTGTGCTGCTGATGGTTGGAAACTACTTCTTTCAGTCGATCACCGCTGGGTTTGAAGCCAAGCAGAATCAAATCATTGCGTTGCAGAAGCAGAAGGATGATCAGTTACTTCAAATCACTGCTGGGAGCATTGCCAAGGCCAAGCTCAATCGATTGGTGACTCAGTCGTTGCCGAGCAACGAGGAAAAAGCCCGAGCGAGATACCTTGAATGGTTGATCGATTTAGCGGATGAGTGTGGTTTGATCGACCCGTTACCGAAGTCGATGGGGGATAGCACCGAGAAAGATCTTTACCAATCGTTTCGCTTTCAATTGACCGGAAGTGGAACCATTGAAAATGCGACAAAGCTTTTGCACGCGTTTCATTCCAAAGATTACTTGCATCGCATCATCAGATACGACATGCAACCGATTCCCAACAGCAAGATCCCGAACATGCTCAAAATTGCGTTGGACTGTGAAGTGCTTGCACTGAAGAATGCGAAGCCTGATCAACCGGCTCCTGAGACTCTTGCACCTCGTATTGAGCGACCGATTGAGGATTACACCAGTTCCATTGTAAGTCGCAATATTTTCGCCCCGACGAATCATGCACCGGTGCTTGAAACGAGCAAACGCGTTACTGCAACTCAGGGTTTGCGAATGGATGTGGGGGTCGATGCGAAGGATATCGATCCGAATCAAACGGTCCGATATGAATTCGATGGTGAGGCTCCTCAAGGAATGCAGCTTGATCCTGATTCTGGCAAGCTGACTTGGACATCGACCGAGTTAGGAGATTTCCAAGTTTCGGTTCGAGCTACTGATACCGGTATTCCTGCGAAATCTTCCGTTCAGCTCATTTCGATCAAGGTGGGTGAGCCACCACCACCTGCGAAGAAGCC
>Ga0208225_1000133_pt1 | contig 20022 bp, 16 predicted proteins | sample LakMenEpi15Jun10_FD_150701 | JGI IMG/M metagenome (GOLD analysis project Ga0208225, IMG submission 150701) | Freshwater microbial communities from Lake Mendota, WI - 15JUN2010 deep hole epilimnion (SPAdes) | ecosystem: Environmental > Aquatic > Freshwater > Lake > Epilimnion/Euphotic zone ... | reverse complement strand
ACAGGCCCTTTGTCGGCGGGCGATAAGGGGAATGGTCTCGCCCGCTCTCTCGATGGTTCAAAGATTTCTTCGTCCGGCTTCGCACCCACAAGACCAAGCACTAGAAACTGGGCCATGATTACGCAACCAGCGAAAGCGATCAGATCAATAAATCCGATTCGATCTGGTTTTGAATCACGTTTCCAACCATCCCAGAAAGCGACTTTATTCCAGCGGAATAGCAACCAAGCATGTACGAAGATCATTCCGAGAAACATCGTAAGCAAAACGATGGTAAAGAGGGCCACCAGAGCCAACTGGTCTGGAGGTAGATCTTCCGGTTTCATCACTTACCACCTTTGCTACCGCGAATCACAAGCAGAACGTACTCCACAGCCGAGGCGACTGTCAGCAACAGCATTCCCCAGATAAGCAGGTGGGTAGTGGGAGCTAACCAACTTGGAGCACTCTGTGCGAGAACTAATTGCAACAGTACCGCAACTATCGCACCGCATTGTAAAACCATTTTCCATTTGCCGAGCTGCTTGGCAGAAAAATCCCCACCTTGGCCTTCGACCATCCCTCGAAGACTGGTAACTAGCAACTCTCGGGCGACCACCAGGGTTGCCATCCAAGGAGCGATCGCCGAGCCGCTAACACCCACTAATGCGATCATCGCCCCGCAGATGATGACTTTATCGACAAATGGATCGAGGATTCGCCCAAGCTTCGTTACTTGTTGGTATTTCCTTGCCCACCATCCATCGATCCAATCGGTCGAGGCCGCGATGACGAACAGAACCAAAGCCGGCATCCAAGCTCCCCATTCAATACATCCACAGACGACAATCGCGAGGATCAATCGTACGGTCGATAAGGCATTTGGGACGTTCCAAGGGTTGCTTGAAAGGGTCGAAGAGTTCTGCGTTGCGTTCATGGAATCACTCGTAGAGCAGCACCGATCAGATCATAGTTGTCGGAAGAAACAATTTCGCATTCAACGAGATCACCTGGTTTGACCGAAACGTCCTCTGTTGCCGAAACGTAGACGCAAGCGTCAACATCTGGAGCGTCGGCATAGGAACGACCGATCCAAGCTTGCTGCATGCTTGGAGCTCCGCGTTTGCCCTTTTGAGGCGCCGCAGTGACCTCGACCGCTTTGTCGATCAGTATCGGAAGCTTCTTCCCTAATTGCTTCGCGCACCACTCAAACGCGTTCTTCTGCTGAACGGCCATAAGCTGATTGCGGCGTTCCTTTTTGATTCGCTCAGGAAGATGTTCATCGAGCCGAGCGGCAGGCGTGTCGGGCTCGATGGAATAAGTGAATACTCCAAGCCTTTCGAAGTGCATCCGATCGACGAATTCTACAAGATCTTCAAACTGCTCATCGGTCTCGCCGGGAAATCCGGTGATCATGGTTGTTCTCAGAACAAGGTCGGGGATTGTCTCGCGCATCATCGAGACCATTTCCACCGTGGACTCTTGAGTGACTCGCCTAGACATCCGCTTGAGCATCGTGTTGTTGATATGCTGCAAGGGCATGTCGATGTAAGGCAGAATCCTCTTTGACTGTCCGATAGTGCTCATCAGAGCTTTGTCGATGTACATCGGATAGAAGTACATCAAACGGATCCAATCAAGACCCTCGACTTGGTCGAGCTCTTCGAGCAACTGACGAAGCCTTGGCTCTCCGAACATATCGATGCCGTAGTAAGTCGTATCCTGAGCGACGATGATCAATTCGCGAACACCGTTATCCGCCAACCGCTTGGCCTCGACGAGAATATCCTCGGGTGGTTTGCTCGCATGCTTGCCACGCATTTTCGGGATGGCGCAAAATGTACACAGCCGGTCGCAGCCTTCGGAAATCTTCAAATACGCAAAGTGCTTTGGGGTAACTTGCAATCGCAAATGATCCGACAAGGCTCGAATCGGAGCGGGCCGAAAAACAGTCCGTTGCTCATCCAAGCCATCCATGATGCGGTCGACTAAATTCCCAATCTCATCTCGCCCAAAGACTCCAACAAGCCCATCGATTTCGGGCCTCTCTTCAAGCAGTTGTTCGTTTTGACGTTCAGCTAGGCAACCTGTGATAACCACTCCGCGAATCTTCCCTGCTCGCTTTAGGTCCAACATCTGATCGATCGCTTCGAAGGACTCTTTACGAGCGTGATCGATGAATCCACAAGTATTGATCACCACAAAATCAGACTCTTCAGGGTCTTGAACAAGTCGATACCCTCGCTCGTGCAAGATGCCAAGCATCTGCTCGCTATCGACCAAGTTCTTAGGGCACCCAAGGCTGATAAAGGCGTAAGCACCCCGCTTGCCTTGTGGGTTCTCCGAAGCCAACGGCCCCTCTGAGGCTTGAGGGTTCTCGATGATAGGTAAAGCACGCATAAAAGCTTGTACTGTAGGTGCAAAGATGGGTCGGAAGGGAATTTACGACACTCCTGGCGAATCTTCGCGGCGAGTCTACTCGGCGATTCTTCGCGGGGACCCGGGGTTTCGGCAAACGAAAAACCGGTCTGTTGGATCATATCAGCCCCACTGCTTTGGGCTAGGTGAAATCGCAGCGGCTAGTTGGTATCGTACCAGTTATGCCGAATTTTCCAAGGAATCCTGCGGCTCGGCGACTCCTACCTGTAACCCCAATGCGGGTTGTAGTGTGACCGCTGCTCGAATCGCTACACCCGGTATCAGATTTCACGAACGGGGGATTCCGATCGATCCGAAATCCCAAAGAGAGGATTCGGGCTAGAAACATCAATGCCCCTGATCTTCCGAGCGTGCGATCAGACCGAAGAAGGAGCTTCGTCAATGATTCGGAACATGGAACCGGTTTTTCGTTCTAGGGCATTCGTAAAAGCAGCAGTCGCTACGGCGTTTTGCTGCTCGCCGTTGGCTCCGTACCGTTGCGAAACTCTGCTGGCTCAAGAACCTACGACTCCGATCCCGTTGGCCTATGCCGAGCGCATCGAACCGGCGAATCGCTATGAACTCGGACAAGGACTTGCTCCTGGGTTCTTTCTCCCGCCGATTCCCATCGTAGCCAACCCACCGACATCGCTTCCAAGCACAGTCCCCAGCTCAATACAAAGCACTACATCGGCTCCCAACACTACACCGGCTCCCAACAGTACATTCCCCGAGCTTGTTACTGGTCAGTTCGCCGGGCAACTGCCCAGGACAAATTACGGGCCACATGACGGGCAGCACCCAACTCTCGCTCCAGAAACAAAGTCTGGCTCATCGGGTGAGATCATCATCGGCAGCGGCGTTCCACAAACTTGGACACCCCCGAACGCCCCCGCGATCAGCCCAGAGATAAGCCCGCAACCAATTGCGCCCTCCTATGCAGGTCTCACCGATCAACCAACAACCTCGTACACCCCTCCAATCGAACTCGACCTGCGTTCTAGTCCCCCACAGGTATCCAATAACACGATCGGTACATCGCGCCCTTGCGCTCCGCTTGCCTGCCCGTCCCCTTGGTTCTTTTCTTCGAACGCTCTGTTAATGCAGCGTCATGAGTCCCGGAATACGATCTTCTCCAGTAGCTTTGACAATCCGTCCGAAGCTAGACTTACCAGTCGCGATGTGGATTTTGGCACTGCAGGAGGGTTTGAACTCGGAGGTGGACGCTACTTCGGGTCGGGCAAATACGCTTGTATGGGTAGCTACTGGACTTTGTTTTCCGACCCGCAGTCACTCATCGCTCCTGCCTCATCCCCTAACTTCTCGTCTGCACTCCAATCCAACCTTCCATTTAACGTTCCCTCCAATCACATCCCTGGGGTCAGCGAAGGAATTACCTTAAACGGAACACCCGTCCAAGAGCTCTTCGCGAATGCTTCGGCGCATCGACTTGTTCGCGACCAAGACATCCAAAACATGGAGATCAACTTGTACTGGTTTGCGATCGGTGGATCAGCCCGCCAACCACTCGCACCTAATTGTACCGACAGCGATTGCTGGAACATCAGCAAGCAACCGACTGGTTCGAACGCTCCTTGGTTTCAAGTCCCAACCAAGCTTCGCGTAAGCTTATTTAGTGGGGTTCGGTGGTTTCAATTCCGCGATGCCCTGTCCTACAGCGCCGATGATGTCGCTTACAACATCGATGCGAGAAACGATCTGTGGGGTATACAATCGGGCGCTATCACTCATTGGCTTGCAAGCCCTCGCTGGAGTTTTTTCTCAAGCTTAAGCGGTGGTGTTTACAACAATCATTTGCAATCTGCATCTAGAGTTGGCGATTCTCTTTCCGACGCTCAAATCCTGGCCTCAGGCCCAGCGAATGCTCAAGCATACCGCTTCGAAGGGTCGGATAATGCATCCGCGTTCTTGGGCGAAGCCTCCACCGGACTGGCTTGGCACTTCGCTCGAGGGTGGACCGCAAATGCATCCTATCGCGTCTTGGGAGCTTCGCAAATCGCGACTTCCCTCGGACAAATCCCCTCGGATTTTCGTGTCCCCGCTGCGTCGAATCCGCAAAACGATGAATCACTCATGTTGCATGGCGTCTCACTGGGAATGACTTATAACTTCTAACTTTTCATGAGCATCTTGCTCCACGCGCTGAGCGACTTATCAAGCAACTAGCAAAAACATCAGTCCGACATGACTTCTCAACCAATTTGCTCTCTCGAGCGTTCTGTTGCCCCCTACTTCCTCGGCATCGACGTCGGCGGCACTGGGATAAAAATCGGTTTGCTGGACGATCAAGGTCAGACGCTGGGTTTTACAGCCATCGACACGCTTGAAGCTCGCGGTCCCGTCGACGCCATGCAACGTGTCGCACAAGCTTCGGAAAAACTGCTCGATAGTGTTGGGATCAGCAAAAACTCCGTTGTACGAGCAGGCCTAGGTACTCCTGGCAGCCAAGACATCCCTAATGGTCTCTTGATCGAACCCCCAAACCACCCCCATTGGCACCACTTCCCAATCGTTGAATGCCTCAAAAACGAACTCGGGCTTCCGGTCTCCTTCGCCAACGACGCCAATGCGGCTGCTTTCGGTGAGTTCTGGATCGGGACAGGAAAAACACATTCAAGCTTGGTACTGATTACTCTTGGAACAGGCGTCGGGGGTGGAATCATCATCGACGGACAGTTGATCGTCGGCCATAATAGCTTCGGAGGGGAATGTGGCCACATGCTCATCGACCCGAGTCCGAATGCACGGCTGTGCGTTTGGGGCGGGGGGCGAGGACAGCTCGAAGCCTACGCGAGTGCCTCGGCACTCGTCGAGCGAGCCAAGGAATCCCTCCATTCCGGAGCAAAAAGCCTCCTTTCCGACGAAATCGAGGGATTGACGGCCAAGAGAATCTTCGAAGCCGCCGAACTCGGAGACGATTGGAGCTTGAAAATTATCGAGGAAACGGCAGATTATCTAGCTGTCGGAATCACCAGCCTGGTGCATATCCTCGACCCTGGACTCGTCGTCCTAGGGGGGGCAATGAACTTTGGCGGCCCAAAACACAAAACAGGACGCCGATTCCTCGATAAAGTACGCCAAGGATTCGAAGAACGAACTTTCCAGTACGTAAAAGCTGGTACCATCATCGAATTCGCCAACCTAGGAGCGGACGCCGGCTACATCGGAGCCGCAGGGATCGCTCGATCCGATTACCATAAGACCTTATGAACCCAAAAGACCCAAAGAACGTCGGCGATATCCCTCTGGAAAACATCCGGAACTTCTGTATTATCGCCCACATCGACCACGGAAAAAGCACCCTTGCAGACCGACTCCTCGAAAAGACCGGAACCGTTGAAATCCGGAAAATGAAGGAGCAGCTCCTCGATGCGATGGATCTCGAGCGTTCTCGCGGAATCACAATCAAAGCCAAAGCCGTATCGCTGCTGCATCGCTACAAAGGCCAACTCTACGAACTAAACCTCATCGACACACCTGGCCACGTCGACTTCCAATACGAAGTCTCCCGCTCACTCTCATGCTGCGAAGGGGCGTTACTGCTGGTCGATGCGTTCCAAGGGGTCGAAGCTCAGACCGTGGCCAATGCCTACTCGGCGATGGATCACAATTTGAAGATCATCCCGGTCATCAACAAAATCGACCTGAACCACGCACGTGTCGACGAAGTCACCGCAGAGATGAACCAATCCCTGGGTATCGATCCAGATGAGATCGTCAAATGCTCAGGAAAAGCTGGGATCGGTATCGATGAACTCCTTTCGGCGATCATCGAACGCATCCCCGCACCTTCTGGGGACGATAAAGGCTCCCTGCAAGCGATGGTCTTCGACTCTCACTACGATGACTATCGAGGTGTAATCACCTACGTACGACTCATGTCCGGCGAAGTCAAAAAGGGTGACAAAGTCCGCTTCTATCGCGCAGGGGTGAACTACGAAGTCCTCGAGATTGGGCAATTCGTTCCAGAACGAAAACCGGTCGACAAACTCCGCTCCGGCGAAGTAGGTTACTTGATTTGCAATATCAAGTCGCTCAAGGATGTCCGCATCGGAGATACCGTCGTCCACTTGAACGACGAAAACGTCGAGCCACTCGAAGGCTATGCGCCACCGAAACGAATGGTCTACTGCGGTCTGTACCCCAGCGACGGACAAGACTTCAGCGAATTGCGTGATGCTCTCGAAAAGCTATCTATCAACGACCCCTCGTTCGAGTTTGCTCCTGAGACGAGCGAAGCTCTTGGGTTCGGTTTCCGATGCGGTTTTCTCGGACTGCTGCACATGGAGATCATCCAACAGCGACTTGAGAACGAATGCGATATCGATCTCGTTCAGACCGCTCCGAACGTTACTTACGAAATCATCAAACGGGGTGGTGAAAAACTTGAAATTCACCGACCTCAGGAAGTCCCTGATTCCGGGGAAATCGAAGAATTCCGCCAGCCAATCGTTCGCGTAAACTTCGTCCTACCCACCGAGTTTATCGGCGTCGTGATGAAATTGTGCCAAGACCGACGCGGTATCCTACGCGGAAACGAATACCTCTCAGGTACTCGCGCATTGGTTAGCTATGATCTTCCCTTGGCCGAAGTTATCTACGACTTGCACGATAAACTAAAAAGTGCAACGCGTGGCTACGGCACCATGGACTACGAAATCATCGGCTACGAAAACGCCGATTTGGTCCGTATGGATATCCTCGTAAACGGAAAGCGGGTCGATGCACTGAGCATTATCTGCGACCGACGCGATGCCGACCGAAGAGGACGCGCTGTCGTCAAGAAACTCAAAGAAGAAATCGATCGCCACATGTTCGAAGTGGCGGTACAAGCGGCGATTGGCTCTCGAGTCATCGCACGCGAAACGGTACCAGCCGTCCGAAAGAACGTTACCGCAAAATGCTACGGTGGGGACATCACCCGGAAGCGTAAGCTTCTTGCTAAACAGAAGGAAGGTAAGAAGCGGATGAAGTCGATCGGTTCGGTCGACATCCCGCAAAAAGCCTTTATGGCTGTCCTGGACACCGGCGCAGAAGGAAGCAAATAACCCCCTGCCCGTTTGCCACAAGCTTCCGCCTCCGGACTGTTGCCGGACGCGGAAGGCTTTTAAATCACAGAGAGGGAAGTACTAGTTACTTCCCTTTTTCTTTCCAAGCTGTTCGGCGATAAAGTCACTCAATCCTTCGCCTCGCAATTCGCGAGAGGTGCCGAGGATCTCACCGCTATCGCCGTCAACCAAAAGCACGAACGGAATACCACTGACGTCGTGCATCTTGCCCAAGGAAGTCTCCCAGAACTTTCCTTCGTAGATTTGCGGCCAAGTCAATTCGCGATCGCCGAGGAAGGTCTTGACATTCTCCTCCATGTTCGCTTGATCGAAACTTACTCCGAGGATCTCAAAACCATTTTCATGGTGAGCCTCGTAAGCTGTCTTCATGTTTGGAATCTCGGCGATACAAGGTCCACACCATGTTGCCCAGAAATCCAGCATCACGATCTTACCCTTGTAGTCCTTAGGGAAAGACAATTCCTTCCCGTCCATCGTGGTAGCTGTAAACTCAAGTGCCTTCTTCCCAATTCGCAAATCGGGGGGCATTGGCAACATTGGCAGTTCTGTATCGGATTGCTTCAGCGCAAGCTTGCCATCGACAGCATCGAGCACGTATGTTTTGCCGGTGAAGTTAAATGGAACACCGAGTTGTACTGTCTCGTAGTTGCGGCTCACGCGACCATCTCCATTGCGATCCATCGGCAACGAAGCCTTCTCGCTCAAAGGCCCAGCAACGAATGTGCTGAACTCCTTGTCATCGAGCTTGAGCTGAAACTCACTTCCAAAGTCCACGAAAAACATCAACGTGTTTTTCAATGCTGCTCGCGCTGGGTCGTTCGGGTCGAATCGATATAAGCCAATCTCTCCGATCTGGTCAGGCCCAAGCTGCACCGTGGCCTTGCCACTGTACATCGTCATCTCACCTTGTTTGCGCGATGCCCACTCGGTTTCCGGATCGTTTGTGAGATCCCCATCGCCGTTGGTATCAACATAAAGCTTCGCGTCTCCTTCGGAACGCTCATCAAGAATAAAAGCCCAAGATTTCCCATCGAGCTCGATCTGCCCGTACTTTGGAGCTTCAAGCCCTTCAGGGCTCTTCGAGACCCCCATGGCTTCCTCCGACATCTCAGCCCTAATCGGACGATAGCCACCAATCTTTTGCGTTATCCCAGAGGGGACAAACTTTTGTTCAATCCCACTTGCATCTCCAACTGGATTCGCAAAAACAGAGCCAGTACCGATCGCAACGAGCAAACCGGTTTTTGAAATTGATTTGAGCATTATCCTCATTCCTGATAAACCTACCGTTCCCCCACGAAATCGATTCGAGGGCATATGAACACTTCATTATAGCTTAATGGATCGCATGTCATATTGCGAGAGATTCGTCCACTATGAATATCAGCAATATCTAATTGACAACCCGATGCGTCAGCGAGGAATCTGCCGTACTACCCCCATCTACTCACACCACGACATGCGTGAGATCCACTTGCAAAAACAGCGCTGATGCGACTCATGCTAGCGACGTGCACTCCACTGCTGCCTCGCTGACACTTCGGGTTTCTGGATATCGTGTATCATGAGGAGCAATCGTCCCTGCATCGCCGATCATACGACCATAGAAATGTTTACGAGGTAAATAATGTTTCGCAGACAAGCGATTCAGATTCTTTCCGCAAGCATCCTTGCAAACAACGTGTTGTTTAATTCCAAAGAATCCGCTCTCGGCTCGCCTTCACATCCCTACCCAAACGAACCGCTGGGCAGTGATGCCACCCCAAGACACCTCTTGGCAACCTCTCTCTTTGGCACCGAAAAACTCGAAAGTATCCTGCCCATCGCCGAGCAACTAGGGATAGAGCATATCGACCTGTGGCCCAAAATTCACGGTAGCCAACGGGAGGAACTCACGGAGATGGGCGAAGATCGCTTCGCTGATCTTCTTGCAAAACACAAGGTTAAGCTAGGCTGCATCACGCAGTTTCCACTCGGCCCCTTTGGGCTCGCAGACGAAATCCGACTTTGCAATCGACTTCATTGCCCGACAATCGTTACCGGTTCTGGAGGAACAGCCGGTTTGCAGGGACAGGAATTGAAGCGGGCTGTAGAAGCATTCATCGAAAAGATGAAACCTCACTGGGAGCTCGCACGCGAGCATCAAGTAACCATTGCTATCGAAAACCACGGTAAGAGTCTCTTGGATTCCCCGGATTCCCTTCGTTGGTTTCATGAATATCGCATGAAACATGCTGCGGGAGCACCCGAAAGCCTTGCCATCGCTTTCGCCCCCTACCACCTTCCGCAGAACGAAGAGCTTTTGGCAAACCTTTTATCCGAGATACTCCCGAGCACCGCACTTTTTTACGCTTGGCAACACGGCAAAGGCTGCATGCAAGCCCAACCAAAAGAAGACGAACTCTTGCAACTTCCAGGCAAAGGGCCGTTGGATTTCAAACCGTTATTAAAAGCTCTTCGCGATGGGAATTTCCAAGGCTGGACCGAAATCTTTATGCACCCGTTCCCGAGAGGAATTCCGATCCACAGCGATCTTAAGAAAGTGACCGAGGAGATTCGATCAGCTCAGTCCTATATCCATGAAATCTGGTAGTTTCACTATCACGTGAACTTCGAGTCTATCACCAATCAAACTTAAGGTGATCGAGCTCTTGCCCATTTCGTGTTGCCATGGCGCGAACAACAACAGGGTCGGTAGTGTTCGTAAAAAACCGAACCGCCCCGTCACCCAAGAGCGTATTACAACCACTCACGTGGAAACTTGAGAAGCCTCCCATGATCAAGCTTCCGTTATCCGGATTCGAGTCCGTTGTCCAACGTTGGGTGTAATCCAATTTCCCTGGTTGCGCAAAAAGTCCATAACGCAATGTCGCACGCGTTCCTGACATCCAACCTAAATCTCCTCGCTCAGAGACCTTCTCCGATACGAAGATCGTATTTGAAGCCCCGTCATCAATGTCACTGAACTTGGTCCTACTGTTGCGATAGAAAACGCCGTTGTTGTTGTCATCTACTGGAACATCGCTGTCGCCGTAGCAAGCCGCATATGTGCTTGAGCCGAGAAAGTTATCATCAGCGCCCGGTCGCCCAGGCAATGGGAATGATGAACATACGAGACTTGCGATCTGCACTTTGCGGAATTGAACATTCACTGGATCGTACACCCCCTTCGCCATATCAATACCGCGATACAAAGCGTTTTGCTCGATATATGGCAACAATTGAACCGTCCAGCTGACATGCTGCCCGATAGGCTCGTTTCGGATCGGGCCCGTGGAATTGATTGTGCCGGAAGGCAAATGCTCCATAGCGAATTCATAGTGATGCATTGCCAATCCCAACTGGGCAATGTTGTTCGCGCAACTCATCCGCCTTGCCGCTTCCCTCGCCGCTTGCACGGCCGGTAGCAACAGTCCAACCAAGATCCCAATGATGGCAATGACCACCAAAAGCTCAACTAACGTAAACCCACGACGGGAAAACCGCATTTTCTTTGATAATGATCTCATCTTTAAAGCTCCTAGGTTGATTTATACGTTCCTAAAATGTTTGTTGATTACAACCGAGAACTACCGTTCGCTCGGTGTTGGCAAATAAATAATTCGACTTCGTTGGATCGTCTCAGGTGCATGCGCTCGACCTGTCATTCGAGCCACAACCTGAAACGCCCTCTGCGGTGAATCTGACACAGCAACCTTGTCCGCACCCGAACCTTCTATAACCGGATCCGCAATGATTGACACTTGAAACCCCCGTCCGGTTACCAAATCGTCTTGGTCCAACCACTCCTCACCGCGATACTCCGCATCGAAATCGAAAGCCGACTTGGCCCTCATCTCACCTGCATCGCAGAGCAAGTGAAGCTGCAAAACATCGCGCTCGGTCTTGATCGATTGCCGACTGCGAAGTATCCAACGAATGCTCGTCGAAGACATTGCAACAAAAACACTTACCGCGACCAACGCTACCACAAGCACCCAACCTTGACGTTTTGAACCGACCCGCCCTTTTTTAATTCGCATCGGATTGCACCTTACCTTCCAATCCGGCGACTTTCCCAATCACTCGCAACCGCAAACCTGTGATTTCTCCCACCGAATTGACTGCGTTGACTCTTAACGATTCACCTTGAAAGCTCACTTGATGTGTTTTGCCCAGCTCGAATTTCTCGACGCTCTTGATGTTGCTTCCAGATCCTTCAAGACCAACTTGTCGGCTCTCCTCCCGAATCACACCCTCTTGCGCAATCGCATAGGAAACCTCAGCTCCATGCTTCGCAATAACGATCCGATCCGGCGATTCTGTGCTTATCCTGCTTCCACCTGAAAAATCGCTTCTCCAAAATTCCGCAAGACGCCCAAGCTCCCGCTGATGATTCGAGAGTTGTTGAACTTCTCTGGCCATATGAAACGACCGCTCAATCAAACCAATCCCAAGCAGCATGACTGCACTTCCTCCTGCAATCACTCCGCACAATTCAATCAGCATCGAACCTCGTCTACGCCTCATGATCGAACCTCCCCTTGAGTTTGATTGCCCGTAGGGCCCGTCGAAATCCAACCTGTAAGCTCGACTGGAGAAGGAGCGCCCACCCTATCCCATAGGATTCGAACTTTGACCCTTGTCCCCTTCTGATCGACAATCTTCTCGATGAACAATTTCCCATTCGGTAAGGAGCGAAGTACATCCTCGGGCAAATGAGCTTTCTCGATACCATCTTCAAGCTCCAATTCCGTCATCCCCTGAAGCATAGATATCTGGTTGGCTGCCTCGTGCAAAGCCAATTGATAATGCTTGGCATCTTTTGCAACACCCAACAATCGATACTGCAACGCCGCATACCCACTGACGATGACGATCAGCAAGCTTGCCGCGACCAAGATCTCGATGCTAATAAAACCCTTGCGATTCATCATTCGATTCCCTCGTACTCGTACACTGCTAACCGAGATTAACTTCACACAATTCGTATCAATCGAAATTTCATCATTGAGCTCGTCAATTCCGTTCTGATTGTTCATGACAAGCGGTACACCAAACCGTATAGAAGCCCGAATACATACAAGCACACAACGAGCACAACCCAGCCTACCGCTAAAACCATAATGGGATGAATCAGTGCAGTAGCAAGCCGCTCTCGAGCCTCCCGCTTAACCACAACGCATCTCGCATAGGCACTCAGTATCCATGACTGCGATATGCTCGACTCACCCTTCAGCGCATCGGCTTGATCTGAATTCAATAATCCAACAGACTTCAGTGCATCCCAAGCATCCACACCATGTTCGATCTCGTTTCGAGCTACCAAAAGCTTGCTCCGCATCACGCTGTTGGCTTGATACTTTGCCATGGTGGATAAAGCACCGATGACTGGTCTGCCCTGGTTGGTCGTCATTCCAAGCAATCGAAATACTGACTCTTTCGATTCATCAAGTCGCCCCATAGGCATTTTGAAGATAGTACGTATCAAACGCCTCAACCGGAACGACCAACTCGTCGTGATCAACCACAGGACTAGTATGAGGAACGCAGCCCAGGCATAACCTAAATACTGCAAGAACATTCCGAATCGAGGTGCCTCCAACCCCAATTCTTCCGCAACCCTTCGTAGACTTGGTTTAATCAGCAGTTGGAAGAATGTAAGCAGTACTAGCAGAATGCCGAACAACACGATCCAGTACAACCAAAACGATTTCCAACTCCGTACCGGCGGATCCATGGTGCGTTCAACAACTTCATCCTTGAGCATCTGCAATGCTGGAAATACCGCGCCGCTTTGTACCCCAAGCCTGAGAGACAGAACTGCATGCTCCGACAAAGCGTCAGGGACTTGCTCCAAGGCTTCAATCAACGGAACCCCCTTCTCCAACAAGTTTGCCAGTCGCTTTAACGTCTTTCGGTACCCCCCTGAATACTCGTTCGATAGCGAGCGAACCAATGGTGCCAAAGGTAACTTCTGATCGATCGCACCGCGAATTACAGCAAGCAGTGAAACCTGCGCATCCTCCAACGAACAACCCGGTATCCAAGTGGCACTTCGCCAAGCGGGAAACCGTGGCAAGTCCAAAAAGGCTCGTCCCGAATTTGCGTTTGATTCTTGATTACTCATCGGTAAATCTCCGTTCCCTTCCGCGCTTGTGTTAGCTACTCAAGCTCGTGATCATGGACGTCAGGGGCATGAACAACGCAATCAAAATGAACATTACCAGTCCTCCGACAAGGACGATGGCGAAAGGCCCTATCCAGTCCGCCGTTGGCCTACCTCGACTTGCCCATCGCAGCGCATAACTATCTGCAATCTCTCGGACAAGCGTCGCGGTGGTCGCCCCAGTGCGAGCCAAGTCCAATGCTGCGATACTCACCGACGAAAAACTCGACGCCTCGCGATGGGAACTGCATGGTCGCTCAGGCTCCTTTTGCAGTTTCTTTGCAAGCTGCTCGGATCGCACCCGCAGAAATCGATGATCACTGGCGATTCCGGCTGTCAACACAGCTTGCCCCTCCGGTACGCCGATAGCTAAGAGTTCCCCAAGCGTCCCAGACCACCGGGCCATCGCAAGAAGACTCCGCTTCGAACCAAGCCGAAAAAAACGTATTAGCGAAGAATGCTCTAGTAAATCCAAACATCCCCGCCAAAAGTATCTCAACAAAGGAGTTATCGCTAACAAAGCTCCCAGTACAAGGAATGCCAACCAAGGAGCCGATGCCACGACGCGAGAAGCCGTAAACAAGAACACCGTTGGTGCTGGAAGCCTCAAGCCGAAATCGATAAACATCTCCTGAAAGACAGGCACGATGAACATCGCAATGAACAGAAACAAAAGCAGCGAAAGAAGTACCAAGATCGCAGGATAACTGTATCGCTGAAGGCTGGCCCAAAAACTCTGGTCGGATTTCTCGATCAGAACACACCAAGGCTCAAGAGACTCAAAGCCTGGCTCGACACCCCTTGCATCTGCGCTAGCAAGCCCATCACCTAGCGACACATTCTTCGTCACGGCACTGACGGATTTCATATCCGCAGATCGCAACAACAGCGGTAAAGCTGCTGCAAGCGTTGGATCCTGAAGCCAACGATGCGCAGGGACCGGAGTGCGAAGGGCTTCGAGAACCCTGAGAATCGCCGGATCGCTCACCCCTCGCCCACCTTCATTACGGCTCGCCAACCAATGCTGAAGCGGCTCGCTTATCGATACGGCTTGCGCAATTCGAGCTAAGTATGCGTCGTGCTGTTCCATGATATCCTCCGCAAAATTCAGCTTCTAAATGCGACTCGGCTCGCTGACGCGATACAACAACTCAATCAACGGCCAGAACACCATCAACCCCAATGCAGCCACGATCACCCCACCTACCAGCACTGCAACCCCAAGCCAAAAACCGGGCAATTTCCTAGAAATAGGCACATGGCGAAACCCATTCGAAACAACCCCACGCCCCAGCGACACGAAAGCTATCCAGCCAATACTCGCGAGTGCTACCAACCAAGTAAGATTCTCATTGAGCCACGCAAGAGACTGAAAACCGACCCCCGGCACAAGCCTCGCATTCTCATAGTACAACTTCATCGGAGGGAATAGATTCCGGACCGTAAACCAGAAAGTTAGGATCGCGATCGCCCCAAGAATCCAAAATGAAACCAGGCTTACCCACGACTCCTGCACGCGACGCTCCCCTTGCACTCCGCGAACGACCCAAGGCTCAAGCACACTTAAATCCCCAGCCTCCTGCTCGTAAACGTCTCGCTGACTCGTTCCGCACCACGCTACGAATGCATCGCGATACCCAACCTGCCCCCCGACTTCCGAATCTACCGCCTCTAGCACCGCTGCTCCGGTACCAACCCTTAAAGCCACTTTTTGGCTGAGATCCTGCAACCATTCACGCATCCGATTCGGTGCGCCCGGAAACCGTATGGGCACCCCCGCCGCAATAAGCTTTTCCAGCTTGGTGTTGAACGCCAAGAAATCGCTCAAGGCAATTCCAGGCTCAATACTTGCTGACGAATCCTCAGTACCCATGATGGAAAAATTCGAGTTGAAAGGTGATAGTGGAAAATGGAGAACTAAGTACTGACGCCTGAAACTGACCAATCTGTGAATAAGTCAAGAACCACAACCCACTAAGGGCTAATTGATTCGATGTTCGGATGCAATGGAGCCGGGCAGGCCAGACACCGGGCGGCTTGCGCCGCACCGCTTGCGTTGAGCCCTTGGCGTCCAGACACCGGGCGGCTTGCGCCGCACCGCTTGCGTTGTGCCGATTGGCACGCCAAACACCGGGCGGCTTGCGCCGCACCGCTTCCATGTAGATTTGACGGCACTTGCCTAACGCCTGCTCGCTACTCCCAAGAGATGCATCGAGCCAGAGAATTTATTTACACCCCTACAAGTTTTTCGATCAAAGTCCTAAAAAGACAGATCCGAAGCCGGAGCGCCTTGCGGATCCAAGCCCGCAATTTCAAGAAAATTGCGCAAAATAACATACCCATGCTCGGTCAGTATCGACTCTGGGTGAAACTGCACACCAAAGACCGCCTCGCTTCGATGCTCAACCGCCATGATCGCACCGTCGGCCGTCCAGGCAGTTGGTTCAAGGCATTCCGGTAAGCTAGCTGGATCAATCACCAGCGAATGGTAACGACCGACTTTGAAGTGGTTCGGCAAGCCCGCCAGCAGACGCTGACTTCGGTGCTCGATCTGCGAAGACTTCCCGTGCATCGGCTCGGTAGCTCGGACAATACGCCCTCCGAAGGCTTGCCCGATCGCTTGATGCCCCAAACAAACCCCAAGGATCGGGATCGAACCATGAAAACGGCGGATCGCTTCCATCGAACACCCGGCATGATCGGGATCCTTCGGACCAGGTGAAATTAAGATCGCGGAAGGCTTGAGCCTCGCAATCCCATCGCAGCCAATCGCATCGCTCCGCAGTACTAACGTCGACTGCCCAAGACGCTGTAAATACCGATCAAGGTTGTAGACAAAACTGTCGTAGTTATCGAGCAACAGTATCATCGCAAAGCTTTCATGCCCGCTTCGAGTACTTCGATAATCCGTTCTGGATCGTACACACACCCTCCCCAAGTTCCTCCGCTAACACGCTGAAGCGCAGCCCAGAGTTGGGTGTCGACCGGCAACCGAGGATCGGCGGATAACCCCGGAAATGTTGGTCGCTGTGCAAGTACCGCAGCTCCTTCATCAGCCGTGAATTCTTTTCCATCGCAGCCGATGAAATCAACTTCTGCATGCAAGCTTTTGCGATCGATGATGATGCGCAGGGTATCGCCATCGCGCAACTTTCCAATCGGTCCACCTGCGAGAGCTTCGGGACCGATATGGCCGATACAAGCGCCTGTGCTCACACCAGAGAATCGCGCGTCGGTGATCACCGCAACATGCTTGCCATACTCCAGATATCGCAAGGCACTGGTCAACTGGTACGTTTCTTCCATGCCCGTTCCCATCGGTCCGCATCCGATGAGCACCGCGATATCTCCAGCCTTCAGCGGATTCGGATGCTGCCCCTTCGCCGCCGCAACGGCTTCTTTCTCCGAAGTGAACACCCGCGCTGGCCCTATCTTCCGATAAACCCCATCGGCATCGATGACACTCGAATCGATTGCGGTCGATTTGATGACAGAGCCCTCCGGTGCAATATTCCCCTGAGGAAAACAAATCGTACTTGTCATCCCCATCGCCGCAGCCTTTGCTGGAGGCAAAATAACGTCATCAGGATCCACACCGTCGCGTTCTTTGAGCAACTCCCTCATCGCCTTGCGACGCGGGGAATCCTTCCACTGATCGAGAATCTGATGCCATGTCAGCCCAGTGACGGTCTTGCAATCGCATTTCGCAACCCCAAGCTCCCGCAAGTGCCACATGATCTCCGGCACACCACCCGCTAGAAACAGTCGGATCGTCGGATGGAACTGTGGACCATTCGGCAATACGTCGACAAACCGCGATACCTTGCGATTCAGCTCACTCCACATTTCCAAACTTGGTCGAGGAATCCCGGCAGCAAAAGCCACCGCTGGAATATGCAGTAAGAGATTCGTCGAGCCCCCACAAGCCGCATGAACTGCAATCGCATTGTGGAACGAATCCTCACACAGAATGTCTGAAAGCTTCGCTTTGCGATGATGCTGATCCCAAAGAACCTTCGCCGATTGCCTCGCAAGATCCAACCATACCGGCTGACCACTTGGTGCTAAAGCCGCATGTGGCACCGTCATTCCCAACGCTTCGGCAACCACCTGACTCGTCGCCGCAGTTCCCAAGAATTGACATCCACCGCCAGGGGATCCACAAGCCTTGCAGCCCGCTGATGCTGCTTCTTCCAAGCTGATCATCCCATTGGTATATCTTGCACCAATCGTCTGAACCTTTCCAAGGTCTTCCTCCGGCCCAGTCTCGTTGCGAGCAGGCAACGTGACTCCACCCGGAACCACAACGCTCGGCAACTGAGAACAGCCCGCAAGCGCAAGCATCATAGCCGGCAACCCCTTGTCACACGTTGCCACCCCCAACACTCCACGTCGCGTTGGCAAGGAACGGATCAATCTCCGAAATACAATCGCCGCATCGTTGCGATACGGCAACGAATCAAACATGCCCGTCGTCCCTTGCGAACGTCCATCGCAAGGATCGCTCACATAACCAGCAAAAGGCACCCCGCCACTCTCGTAAAGCCACTCGGCCGCGGCTCGCACCAACAACCCAACCTCCCAATGCCCCGTGTGGTATCCTAGCGCTATCGGATGGCCATCCTCACCACGCATGCCACCTTGAGTGCTAAGCAATAAAAACTGCGGGCCAAGCATCTTCTTCGGATCCCATCCCATACCCGCATTCTGCGTCCAACCGAACAAGTCTCCACTAGACCAAGTCTTGAGCATCTCATCGGTCAGGGGTAAAGCTCCCTCAGGTCCCTTACCGGAGGTCTTCAGGGCGACCTCGGATCCTATATTCGAGAAAAACGAAGCCAGATCAAATGCATTGCTCATAAATAAAACTTCTAAAGATGTCCGGATTGCGATCCTGCCCCGGGCCAACTCTAGAGTGTCGCAAGAAACCCGTCGGCGGCCCTTTGGTGAACCGTAAGTTTATCACCCATGCGATCGATCTGACTAGCCATGACTTTCATACGAGGGTTTTGTTCGAAAAAGCTACGATGTTTCGCCACAAACGACCAATACAATCCGTCCCAAACGGCGGTCCAAGCTCCCTTCTTGAAGTTGCTCATTTTTAAAACGTAACTCGAACCGCTGATGTAAGGCTTCGTTGTGATCAATCCTCCATCGGCATGCTGGCTCATCCCATAGACATTCGGCACCATTACCCAGTCGTACGCATCGACAAACATTTCCATGAACCACTGATAAATCGCGTCGGGATGAAACTCGCACAAAAGCATGAAATTCCCGAGGATCATCAGTCGCTCGATGTGGTGGCAGTACCCATATCGCAATACCGTTTGAATTACATGATCGACCGGTTCAATACCCGTTGTTCCATCATAAAAAGAAGCCGGGAGCCTTCGCGAATGATCCCAATAATTCCGCGTTCGCTGCTGCGTTCCGAACTTTCGGTAAACAAGTCGCATGTACTCGCGCCACCCGATGACTTGCCGAAGGAAACCTTCAAGGGAGTTCATGGAGATATCCCCCGCACCAGCCCCCTTTAATTCCGCTCGCTGTATCGCATAGTCGACAACTTGTTGGGGAGCGAGCAAACCTGCGTTTAGCATCGGAGTGATAACCGAATGGTAAACGAAAGGATGCTCCATGCTGATCGCATCTTCGTAGTCGCCAAACAGAGGTAACCGTTCGCCGATAAACTTCTTCAAATGAACGATCGCCCCTGCATGGCTCGACGGATACCACAAAGCTTGCTTCTCTCCCCAAGCATCCGCAAAGTTCTTGTCGACATAATTTTTCGCTTCCTGAGCGATGGGATCATCGTCACCGCGAAGCCCTGCTGCGGGTGGCTGATGCCCGGCCGGCAATCGCTTGCGATTCTCCGTGTCAAAACTCCATTTCCCACCGCTAGGCTTTTGAGCTTGATCGACGAGCACGTCGAGCCGCTTGCGCTGCTCGATGTAGAAATTGGTAAAGAAGAGCTTCTTTTTACCTTCTACAAACGCATCAATCACCGGAAGGGGAGTCAAGAAGTTAGGATCCTCTAGCACTTCAAGCTCGAGCGATTCTTGCCGACACCCCGCTCGCAATCGCAAGAGCAAGTTATGATCTTCCGGATCGATCACGCGCAAGCTAGAAACTTTCGATCGACCTATCTTGGTTTGTCTGACCAACTGAGCGATTTGAGAACTGTGTTCTAATTGGGCCGCATCGACGTAAATAACCTTCTTCCCAATACGGACTAAGTGCTCTGCATATCGCTTCATCGAAGCTCGATGCAGTAGCAACTTCTGTCGATGAAATCGATACTGTCGAAAAAACAGAGGATCTTCAACAAGAAATACGCAGCTGATATCTTTGAGCCACTGAGGTTCGCTCAGAGCGAACTCGCTC
>Ga0208225_1000131_pt1 | contig 20241 bp, 17 predicted proteins | sample LakMenEpi15Jun10_FD_150701 | JGI IMG/M metagenome (GOLD analysis project Ga0208225, IMG submission 150701) | Freshwater microbial communities from Lake Mendota, WI - 15JUN2010 deep hole epilimnion (SPAdes) | ecosystem: Environmental > Aquatic > Freshwater > Lake > Epilimnion/Euphotic zone ... | reverse complement strand
CGATGAGACATCAGTAAACTTTACTGCACCCACAGCCCCGTTCACCGCTTCCTGACCTCGAAGCTGCTCTTCGAGAAAAGTGTGCTGGAGAACAAACATCGCCACACAAGCTACCATGAAACCCACATGGCACATCCACCGACATCGATCGCGCATGAACTTACCTATTCCCATTGGTAGGCCCCGTCGGAGTTACCAGTCCATCCGTGACGCTTTCCCCTTTCTCAAAGACCACATTCGCTCGACCGACCAACAGTGGATCGAGACTGCCGATCGTGGTTGCATTGCGCCCAACATAAGGCATCTTCAGCAATACATAACGCATTGCATTAAGCCGAGCTCGCTTCTTGCAGTCCGATTTGATTACCGTCCATGGAGCATCCGTAGTGTCGGTGTAATAAAACATCGCCTCCTTGGCTTTCGTGTACTCTTCCCATTTGTCTAATGAAGCCATGTCGATCGGTGAGAGTTTCCACTGCTTAAGTGGATGGTTCTTCCGCTCCTTAAACCTTCGACGCTGTTCATCGCGCGAGACAGAAAACCAAAACTTGATCAAGTGCACTCCGCTACGAACCAAGTTCCTCTCAAATTCTGGAGCCTGTCGCATGAACTCATGGTATTCATCCTCGCGACAAAATCCCATGACCCGCTCGACGCCCGCACGGTTGTACCAAGATCGATCAAAGAGGACGATTTCCCCAGCTGTCGGTAGATGCTGTACGTAGCGTTGAAAATACCACTGCCCCCGCTCCACTTCGCTAGGCTTCTCCAATGCGACGACGCGCGCACCCCGAGGATTTAGGTGCTCCATAAAGCGTTTGATCGCGCCCCCTTTGCCAGCAGCATCTCTCCCCTCGAACAAGATCACTACCTTCTGACCAGTACTCTTGACCCAAGCTTGTAACTTCAACAACTCGACCTGCAAATGATACTTTTGCTTCTCATAGGTCTTTCTCAACATCAAGTTGCGGTAGGGGTACCCACCCAACCGCCAATCGGTAGCCAACTCATCATCCGGCCCCAAGGCCATTGGGAGCTGCAAATCATCACCAACGGCTAAAGCCTTGCGCAACACAGCGGCATCATCGGCCGATGCCCCGTCCATGATGGCTTTCAAAACCTTCGTCAACGTTTGCAAATCGCTGCCCGGTGCTGCCTGGACAATATCTCGCACCGCATGCACCTTCGCCTCCTGCGCCGCTCTGGTCGCTTCCTCTATTTCGTGTGAAGCTATACCGCTAACCTCCAAAGAAGGGGACACGTCCCCGTCCCCCACCAACCGAACCGCACTTTCACTCTCAGTCTTTCGCTTACTCTTTCCACGCTTGACTTGCGATGGACCATCGGGAGTGGACTTCGTCATGCTTCCCTCCCATTCACAGGGAGCCTCTAATTCCGCTAACGCCTTCGCTCCGGTATCACAGCAACCGGACAACTCGTCATCCGCAAAACACGTTGCGCATTCAAACCTCTTAGTCCATAGAGAAATCGATTCGATCCATCTGTTGCCATTACAATCAAATCCGACCGAAATTCAATCGATGCGTCGAGAATTGACTCTGGTACCTTTCCTCGGTCACCAGAAAACAGACGATCGCCTCAGCAGCATCAAGACCATCTAGAACAGCGAGAACAACAATAGCCCCTACAGCCTATTTCTCAAACAACCAGCCGAAGGGCTTCCAACGCTTCTTCTCTACCGTCAACTGAAAATCGTCGACCGTGTTCTCATGCAGATACGCCACGGCTTCATCCACCGAATCCGTGTAGAAAAACAGATCCTTATCGCTCGGCGAGACGGTTCCTCGCTCGATCATCTTATCGATATACCGCATCAACTCTTGATGGTACTCTTTATCCATCACAACAATTGGAAACTGCGAGATCTTCTTTGTTTGAATCAGCGTGATGGTCTCGAAAAACTCGTCGAGTGTCCCAAAGCCTCCCGGCATGATGACGAAACCATACGAATATTTCAGCAAGAGAACCTTGCGAACAAAGAAATAGCGGATATCCACAGAGCGATCCATGTAAGGATTCGGATTCTGCTCGAAGGGAAGCTCGATATTGACTCCCACGCTCCTGCCACCGACTTCCTTCGCACCCCGATTGGCCGCCTCCATGATCCCGGGCCCGCCACCGGTCATAATCGTAAAACCGTGCTTCGCGATCTTTCCAGCTATTTCACAGGTCTGCCAGTACTCCGGAGTCCCTACCTTAAGCCTCGCTGAACCAAAGATCGTAATGCAGGGGCCGACGAAGTGGAGTGTCCGGAACCCTTTGATGAATTCCCACATCACCTTCAGCGTGAAATAGAATTCTCTTAGCCGAGACTGCCGACCCTCTAAAAACTGTATCTCGCGCTTATCCACTGTCATTCGAAAAGCCTTCGTGGATCAAGCCTACTCGTCAACCTCGGTACCGAGTGCACCAGGTTGCGATGCCTTGACCGTCGAACGATAAATCAACTTCTCGCGGTACCCTTCAGCATCCATCAAGGTAAACCCAAGAAACAATGCGACGAAGATCAAGCTGCTGAGGATGATGATCGCATTTAGCGGCTTATCCCACAACAAGTGCATGAAGAACAAGATAACCAAAGCCGCCTTCACGGTTGCAATCGTCAGCGACAACCAGATTTCCGCATTTCCCAAGTCAAACTGAGCTTGGAATACCGTCAGACCGGTCAAAGCCAGCAACGCAAAGAAAACAGAAAGGAGCATCCAAATCGGCATCGGGTGCGAAAACCCATGGTGATCACCATGCCCACCACCGTGCTCACCATGCGCACCGTGTGCACCTTGCTCGACCTGACCGTGTCCTGCTTCGCTTGTCGCGTGTCCCATAATTACTTATTCGCTGTTATCGTCGTTAATTCGTAAGCTTTGAAATCTATGCCAACACCACCCATGGCAAGCACCTATTGGGTTGCCATCTACCGCTTGAGCCCAAACGACCCCTTAGGTAATCAAATACAAGAGTGGGAACAGATAGATCCAAATAAAGTCGACCAAGTGCCAGTACAAACCAACGTTATCTACCGGACCGAAATACTGCTCATGAAACTCTTTGCGTGCGGCCTTCACGATCAACCAAGTGATCACAGCCATACCACCTAAGATGTGAATCGCGTGGACCCCTGTCATGCAGTAGTAGATGCTAAAGAACAACCCAGCCATACTCTTCTGATTGACATCCGCATCAGGCGTCGCCAACTGCTCCTTCATGACCTTCACATCTTCGCCAGCCGAAGCGGCAACCACAGGCATCGCTGCAGCACCATCGGCTGGATGCTCTGCATGCTCTGCTGCTGCATGGTCATGCGAAGCGTGGTCCACGTGACCTTGAACCATGTGATGATCAGCATGCTCCCCACCGTGCGAATCAGCAGCCTCGGCTTCAAGCGTTTGCCCCAGAACCACACCTACGAAGAAACATAGGCCTGCTACCAACAACGGTCCTGCAACTTGCTTGTGGAACGAACTGTTGACGACCCACGAGTAAACGTAATACAAAGCCGACAGCACGGTCAGAATCATCGGCACAACGCACAACGCCTCGAGGTATCCCTTCGGCTCGCCGTGATGCCCACCCAACTGAGCTACATAAAACTTGCCAGGCAAGAGACCAAGCTCCCACTTGTGGGAATACTCGACTGCTTTGACCCCAAGGAACATCGCAGCACAAGCCAAAGTCGCTGCCAACATGCCCACCAACAATGTGTGTTGGCGAAGCTGAGAAGCACGCACAGCCCAAGCCATCGTGAGGGAACTGAACAGCAGAACCCCTGTGTTGATCGCACCGAGCTTCTCGTTTAGAAACGCGCTGCAGAATTCAAACACCTCTGGATTGCGGTTGCGATATAGGGCATACGCACAGAACATCCCGCTAAAGAACAAGACTTCTGTTACCAAGAACAACCACATCCCCAGTTTGCCAGAGTCGTACTGCTGCTCCGCATCATCAAAATGGTGCGCCAACCAACTCGGATGATCATGATGATGATCATCGTGCGCGTGATCCGTGTGCGGTGCTGTGTCTTGAATCGCAGTCATGTTCTCTAGCCGTGGGTATTCTTACTGTGGAAATTCAAATGTCTATCTATTCAGTCAGACGATTAGTCCTTGCGAACGTAACCACCAACTCGCCCGTCGTATTCGATATTGCTGAAATCGTAAGGATCGCCAACCGTCGGTGCAGAGGAGAAGTTGTCGTGTGGAGGTGGTGAAGAACACATCCACTCAAGCGTTGCTCCACCCCAAGGATTCCTTGGAGCTTTCTTACCACTTACCAACGATTGCAACAAGACAACCAAAGCGGTTACCAAGCCGAACCCAAGGATCAACGACCCTACAGTCGAAAGACGATGCAAGTCTTGGAACTCTTCGAGATACGTTGCGTAACGACGAGGCATACCACGAGTTCCCAGAACGAACTGTGGCAAGAACGTCAAGTTAAATCCAATAAAGACAATCACAGCCGAAACCATGCCCAACTTGTCGTTGAACATACGACCAGTCATCTTTGGCCACCAGTGGAACACACCACCCAAGAACGCTACTAGAGTTCCACCCATCATCACGTAGTGGAAGTGAGCAACAACGAAGTAGGTGTCGTGGAAGTGCATGTCAGTCGACAAAGCACCCAAAGGCAATCCGGTCAAACCACCGATGGTGAACAAGAAGATGAACGCTAACGCGTACAACATCGGAGTGTTTAGAGACACGGTTCCTTGGTACATCGTTCCTAACCAGTTGAAGACCTTGATCGCCGATGGAATCGAAACCGTAAAGGTCAAGGCACTGAAGACAACCGTAGTCACGTCCGCCATACCGGATGTAAACATGTGGTGACCCCATACCAAGAAGCCGAACAACGCGATCGCAATCGAGCTATAAGCGATCATGCGGTATCCGAAGATCCCCTTGTGGCAGTGCACGCTCATCAATTCGCTGATGATTCCCATCGCAGGGAGAATCATGATGTACACGGCTGGGTGGGAATAGAACCAGAAGAAGTGTTGGAAGGTTACAGGGTCACCGTTGAGCTTTGGATCGAAAATACCGATGCCCAAAAGACGTTCAGCGGAAAGCAACAGAACCGTAATACCAAGAACCGGCGTTGCAAGAACTTGGATGATCGAAGTCGCGTAGGTCGCCCACAAGAACAACGGCATTCGGAACCAAGTCATTCCGGGTGGACGCATGGTGTTGATGGTCACAATGAAATTCAAACCGGTGAAAATCGAGCTGAACCCCAGAATGAACACGCCGAAAGTAGCAGCAAGAACAGCACCACCCTTTTGAGTTTCAATGCTGTAAGGGGTGTAGAACGTCCAACCAGTATCGAGTCCCGTCACAGACAAAGCCGTCAAGAACAGAATCAAGCCTGTTACCCAAAGGTAGAAACTCGAAAGGTTCAGTCTCGGGAAAGCGACGTCTTTCGTACCCAACATAATCGGTAGAAAGAAGTTCCCTAACGCTGCTGGGATACTTGGGATGATGAACAAGAAAACCATGATCGCCCCGTGGAGCGTAAACACTTGGTTGTAAGTCTTGTTATCCAGCCACCCATCTTGGAAATTCCAAAGATGGATCCGAATCATCAATGCGAACATCCCACCCAAAGCAAACGACGCCATCACTCCGACCAAGTACATCAACCCGATCCGTTTGTGATCGAGCGTAAGGGCCCAACTGAGAACCCCCTTGGTGTGATTCAAAAAGTGATGCTCTGGATAGCTGTCCGCCCCGGCTGTCTCGGTGGACACGATTGGACGATCAACGACACTCATTGCTTTGACCTATTTAGTTTAGTTTGAGTCTAAAAAGCTTGTTCTGTTTTCTTCGGATCCTCGTGCCGGCTCTCGCTAACACCCGAATCCTACCAATTTATTCGTCTCGACTTTAAACCATCCGGACTTACTTCGCCTTGGGCGGAGCAGATTCCAAAGACTTGATGAAAGTGATTAACGCATCAATCTGTTCATCCTTCACGCGACCAGCGTAGCTGTTCATCGGAGTAGCCGATCCGTAACCCTTCCGGGCCTTAGCGGCTGGATTCAAGATAGACTCCCGTACATAGTTTTCGTCGAAGGCAACCTCTTGACCGTTCTCCAACGAAACTTGCTTGCCCCACGATCCATTATAGCTAGGTCCAGGTCCGCTGGCACCATCTTCTCCCGCGTAGTGGCAAGTCGAGCAACCAAGTCGCTTGTAAAGCAACTTGCCGCGCTCGAGGGGATCCTCTGGCTCTTCAATCGCTTTCGCTAGCGCTAGTTGGTATTCGTCCTCTGTGACAACCTTGACCTTGGCGATCATCTGACTGTGGTTATCTCCGCAATATTCCGTGCAGAACAGATCGAACGTTCCCAACTTCGTCGGACGGAACCACATGTAGTTGTACCGACCTGGAACCACGTCTCGCTTGGCTCGGAAAGCCGGAATGTAGAAACTGTGGAGCACGTCATCAGATCGCATGATCATTTTCACATCGCGATCGACCGGCAAAACCAATACAGGAAGCTCGGTTTTACCGATCTTCTCGAATCCGTTCTCGCCACCGTTCTCGTACTTGAAAGCCCACTTCCACTTCATGGCTGTGACGTTGACATCGACAGTTCCCTTAGGAATCCGGGCCATATCCAAGTAACCCATGGCACCCTCCCAGAACACCCAAACGACAATCGCTGTCGGGATGACGGTCCAAGTGATTTCCAATGGAGTGTTGTGCAACGCTTCCGGCGACCCACGATACCCGGGTCTCTCTCGGAATGCCCACATGAAGTACCCCATTAAGATAACGATGGGGACGAAAAACAGGATGCAAATCCAAAGGATCGCGGTAAACAAAAAGTCTACCTGCGGAGCGAAACTGGACGCCCCCTCTGGAAACCAAGCGTATGGTGCTACTTTGTCTGCTAAAACGAAATTCATATCCGAGTCTCTAGTTGATAACCGAGTTCTTCAAGTCGTTGTCTGTTGAAGATGCTTGAGCACCCTCATCACCATCCGACGACCCAATCGCCGCCTGACGGTTCTTTTTCTCTAAATGGCTTCGTCGCGCCAACCAAAAAGGAAGGGACGCAACCGCCCCTAGCGTTACGAATAGACCAGCACCAATCGACATCAGTCGCCTGGCACTCGTCGAATATCTGTTTTCATTCGCATCGTAGTGGGCACACCACAAAGCGATCATGTCCAATGGTGAACCAACCCGTCCTTGCCCCGCTTCTACAAAAGCCATCTTCAAGGTATTCGCGACGAAGCCGATTTCAAAGACGTATCGAGTGATCGTTCCGTTCGGTGCGATGAAGATCGCTGCCGAAGGATGATTGAATTGCTTGTGCTTTGCATCGTACGTGTACCGAAACCCAACCGCATCCGCCATCTTTTCAATGGACTGCTTGTCGCCAACCCAAAATTGCCAAGAACTAGCGTCGTGATGATCGAACAAATCCTGAGCGTATCGTTGTTGAGTACCCGAAGCTTTTGCAATGGTTTCCGAAGGATCGATGCTAATGGAAACCATCGCAAAATCCTTGCCCAACTGCACCGAACTCAATTCATTCAACCCTCGAACCAATCCGTTGAGTTGTGCGATACACATCCCAGGGCAGTTTCCATAATTGAGCGTCAGCAAAACCGGTTTGCCTTCTCGAAGCAATTTCCCCAGAGAAGTACGAACACCAGCGATTTCGCCGAGTGACTTCGAGGCGGTTGCACAAGTGAATTCCAAATCAAGCGGAACCAACTCGCCAAGCTTCTGGTCGATCCCCACACCTTCCATCGATTTAGGCAAGGTGTTGTTCACACTGCCGTAGTCTTCGCCCTTCGCCGCGCAACAAGCAACCGTAGCTACTAAAAACACTAGCAGCTTTGCGTGCGTTCGGATTCCGAGGAAAACAGACAGTGACATGTGCGCGGTACTAAGCCCCGGTAGCGGGTGCCATCTCCTTGAGGATCAACTTTTGTGCTTCGGTGATCGGGATGTAAATTACATCCTTCATTTTTGGCTGCTGCCCCTTCTCAGGAGCTGGAGCCGTCTCGTCGATCACGCTTTCCTTCTTATAACCGGTCAAAGACTTCAATTGTTCACTCTTGATCTTCAGCGGTTTGTCCGCTTCCGTACCAGTTTTGTCGACTCGCTCGTCCGTCCAGTTAACCATGTTGTAACAAAGGGCTTGTGTCCCTTGCAAAACCAACACCAACACCACGATGCTCAACACCGCAGCGTATGCGATCATATTCGTGTTTAAATCGTCGTAACGCGCCATAGCGTAATTTCCTTCGATTGATCTCTTCGTGGTACTTATCTGACTCGCCGCCCTCTGCACGCTAACACGCAGACGACGATCGAGTACCAAGTGATTGCAGTGATGAACTATAGGAGTGGGTTCGCGTACGTCAAAGCTTCCGGCAAACGAGGATCTCGCATTGGAACAAGCGGCGTTCCGCTCGCCTTTGCCAAGAAGAATGCTAGGAAGACCATCAACATTCCCAATCCGCCAATGAAGTGCCCAACCATCGGCATGAGATTGAAAGCTCCTGCGTTTGGCATAACCAAGAAGGTCATGTCCAACCAGTGAACCACCAATGCCCAGACCGCCCAGAAAGCAAGTCCCGCTCGGTGACGACGGACGTGTCGGCTAATCGTCCCCAAGAAAGGAATCGCGAAGTGCAGGGGAATCAACCCGTAAGCCAAGTACTGCCAGCCATTTGAGAGGCGAACCAAATACCAATTGGTTTCTTCAGGGATGTTGCCGTACCAATAAAGCAATAGCTGGGAGAACGCGATGTAAGACCAGAACATGATAAACCCGAACATGAACTTACCCATGTCGTGGAAGTGTTCTACGGTGATCAGTTCGCGAACCTTTCCGGCTCGTTGCAATGACAGGCTGATGAGAATCATTGTTGCGAAGAACGCCATCATGCCGGCGGCGAAAATGTAGACACCAAAAATGGTGCTGAACCAGTCGGCATCAATGCTCATCACCCAGTCGAAAGCGGCGAAGCTAACCGACAAAGCGAAAATCATGATACATGGACCAGCCCACTTTTGCCGTGCAAGCGAAGGCCCGATATCCCCGGACTCATCTTGCTCGCGACTGCGCTTGAAAAACCACCATCCCATAGCACTCCACAAGGTGAAGTACAGGATCGTTCGCAGTGTGAACCATTCCTTGGTCAAATAGCCAACGTCAATCTTCGCTTTGATCACACTCGAGTGCACGCGATCCGGACGATTCCACTCATAGAGCGAATCCATGTTGGCGAACAACATGATGATGATCGGGGCGAATACTACAGCAAGGAAAGGAATGGTTTGCATCAACAATTCAGCGATGCGCCGAACCGATGTGCTCCAACCAGCCCTGGCGACGAACTGAACGAGGATGAAAAACAAAGCTCCCAACGCAATCGACATGACGAACATAAAGTTTGCCAAGTACGAGTGCGCGAAAAACTTCATCATCGCTTCGGATGCATTTTCAGAACTTCCACCAGCGAACAAACTGAACGCAAATCCAACCGCCACGAGGATCACCCCCAAGGCAACCAAGATCGGCGTCAACTTTCTCCAGCCTTCCGGCAACTGGATCGATTCAGGGTCGTACTTCAGGCTCATAACTGGATTTTACTTTGTTGTTTGAAACGATTGATTCGTTGATTGAATTCTGCTTGGTAGGCTGGTCTGTCGTCCGACCAACCGGTTGTGATCATCAGGGTATATCGAAGCTTTACTTTGACTCTGCCGGTGCGGCTTCCGAAGCACCTGTCGCAGAAGCGGTCAAACCACTTCGTTGTTCAACAGGTACGTCTTCGATGTTCGCATTTCGGGATCGCTGCAAAGCTTTCACATAGAGAACCACTGCCCATCGCTCTTTGGCACTCAGCGACGATGCATAAGAAGCCATCTTCCCTTGTCCCTTTGAGATCGTGTGGAAAATTTGTCCGACCGGTTGCTTTTGAACTCGATCGATGTGCAACGAAGTTGGTGGCGTCCAAGTATCTTGCAACAAACTAGCCGCACGCTTTGATACCAATCCGTCGCCAAAACCTGAGTATCCATGGCAAGCCGAACAGTAAGTTTCATACTTCGTCTTGCCGATCTGCATATGCTCTTCGGTTACTTCGATAGGCAACTTCTCAACCCAAGCATATTTCGGAGCCGTTCCACCGTCACCCGCAGCCGCTGGTGGGTTTGCTGGTGCAGGGGCTGCCGCTGGAGCTTGTGCCGCCGCTGAGTCTTGTGCCGCGGGTTTGGCTTCCTCAGCAACCTTCGGTTCTTCGGCAGGCTTTGCAGCCTCCGCTGGGTCTTGATCGGTCGCAGACACAAATACAGCCTTGCGGTAGTCTGCAAGACTCATCTTCAGGGGATCATGCCCAAGATAGAAAGGGTCTTGTTCTTCAAGCTGCCCTCGGGAGATGGTCCCAGGTACGGCAGGTCGCATCGCGCGTCCATCCGCGAAAATCGTCGTGCTTTGCTGTGGCTTCTTCTTAGGTTGGAAATCCATATCAAAGAACACGTGCCAACGTGGCAAGTCGCTGTCGCTTGCACGCATGTTCAACACGATCGCTGCCGGAATCAAACCTGCCAACACTAAGAGCAAAGCTCCCAACCAAATCGCTTTGGGCAGATGCGTTGAGGAGTTGTCTTCCATCACTTCATCAAGCGATGTTGGATGAACAGATCCCAACAATTCCCGAACCGAATCACGATTGTAGTACTTGTCAGTCGAATCGACGTACAAGAAAAACCGGTCGTTGGTCGCTCGGTCAAAATTCGGATTAGTAAAAATAGGATTGCTGAACTTGGGCAACCCGTTCAACGCCAACATCCCAAAGACGGACGTGAAAGCGGAGAACAAAATCGTCAATTCAAAAGATACTGGAATCGACGCTGGGGTAATACCAAACGGCTTGGCAGAAATGATGTACTTGTAGTCCACCCCGTTCATCCACCACTGCATCAACAGAGCGGTGCACAGACCGGTCAAGCCAGCGCAAAGAACGATGAAAGGCAAAATCGTCGGCTTGATTCCCAACGCATGATCGATTCCGTGCACGGGAAACGGCGTGAACGCATCGGTTTTGGTGTAACCAGCGTCACGAACTTTCCTAGCGGCGTCAAGCAAATCGTGCTCGTTGGTGAATTCCGCCATCCAACCACACGCCTTCGGTGGCCGTGACTCGATGCTCTTTGTGGATTTATGTTCACTCATGTTTGATTACGCTTTTGTATTTACCAACCCATTTATCTTTTGATGCAACCACTGATTCAAGCCTTCGCTCGAATCGTCGTCCTAGTGACCGTGTCCGTGACCATGGCCGTGATCATCGCCGTGGGAGTGTCCAAGCAACGCCGCTTCAGCGTGCTCGGCATGCTCCGCCGCTGCAATCGTTCCCTTGACTTCGGAAATTGCAATCGTTGGCAAGAACCGACAGAACAAGAGGAACAACGTCATGAACACACCAAAGCTTCCGAAGAACATCAAACCGTCGAACATCGTCGGACGGAAATAACCCCACGAAGCAGGTAGGAAGTCCCGGCTCAAGGAAGTCACCGTGATCACGAATCGTTCGAACCACATACCGATGTTGACGAAGATCGAGACGATCCACATCGCCACCAAGTTCCTGCGGAACCACTTGAACCAGAACAATTGCGGCGAGATTACGTTACACGTAACCATGATCCAATAAGCCCACCAATAGGGGCCGAACGCACGGTTGATGAACGTGAAACTCTCGTACTGGTTCTGGCTATACCAAGCCATGAAAAACTCTGTTCCGTAAGCCAATCCCACCAGAGAACCTGTGGCGAGAATAATCTTGTTCATGTTGTCGAGGTGTCGCAACGTGATGACATTCTCAAGCTTGTAAATCTTTCGCATCGGAACGAGCAACGTTACTACCATCGCGAAGCCGGAGAAAATTGCACCAGCAACGAAGTACGGTGGGAAAATCGTCGTGTGCCAACCTGGCAACTGCGATACGGCGAAGTCAAAGCTAACGACGGTGTGAACCGACAAAACCAACGGTGCAGCCAACGCGGCGAGAAGCGTATAAGCCTTCTCATAGACCAACCAATGTCGCGATGAACCTGTCCATCCGAGACACAAGATGCTGTAGATCATCCGGCGAAACGGTGTCTTGCTACGGTCTCGGTATGTCGCGATATCAGGGATCATGCCCATGTACCAAAACACCAACGAGGTCGATGCATACGTACCGACCGCAAAAACGTCCCACAACAAGGGACTACGGAACTGCGGCCACATCCAAAGATTCAAACTTGGATAAGGTAACAACCAGAAAGCCAACCAAGCGCGACCGACGTGAATACCAGGATAAATCCCGGCACAAATAACGGCGAAGATCGTCATGGCTTCCGCAGCTCGGTTGATACTCGTTCGCCAATTCTGACGGAACAAGAACAAGATCGCGGAAATCAGGGTACCGGCGTGACCGATACCGACCCAGAACACGAAGTTCACGATTGGCCACGCCCAGAAGACCGGGTTCATGTTCCCCCAAATACCAACGCCCTTGTAAATCAAGAATGCGATCAAGGAAAGAAACATCGTCGCGGTCAGCGTGGAGAACCCAAAGAGCAACCACCACAATTTCGGTTGCGGATCCTCAGCCACGCGACAAACCATCTCCGTGACCGAAGAATAGGTCTGATTGCCGGTGACCAAGGGTGCACGCCGCCCTGGGATGTCCTCTGTATTGTCGATTTCCCTTGGGTTATACGAACTAGCTGTGGTTGCCATGGTCACCTGAGGAATGTTCGTGGTCATGATTGTGATCGGAATGCCCGCCGTGCCCTGGTCGTGCAGGCTGCAATTGACTCTTAGTCGCCAATCGCTTTGGTAAATTTCGGATTCGCGATAAGTACAAGGTCCGCGGCTTGATGTTCAACTCTTCGAGAACAGCATAAGCCCTGGAGTCTTGATGAAGTTGGTAAACGCGGCTGGTCTTGTCGTTCAAATCTCCGAAAACGATCGCTTCCGTTGGACAAGCTTCTTGGCAAGCACTTCGGATATCTCCATCGTGCACCTTGCCATCACCCTTCGATCTTGCGTAGATCTTACCGTTCTGCACTCGCTGAATACAGTAAGTGCACTTCTCCATCACACCCCGGCCCCGAACAGTTACTTCAGGATTCAAGACCAACTGCTGGAGCTTCTTCGATGCCTTCTCCCGCTTGTCCTGCCATCCGTAGTAGTAACCGTACTCGTCGTTGTAGTTGAAGTAATTGAACCGGCGTACTTTGTACGGACAGTTGTTCGCACAGTACCGAGTTCCAATGCAACGGTTATAAGCCATGGCATTGATACCTTCTTCGGTGTGCACCGTTGCTGCAACAGGGCAAACCTCTTCGCATGGTGCTGTCTCGCAGTGCGCACATGCCATCGGCTGCATGACAACCTTCGGGTCGATCGGATGATGCAACGAAGATTGTGAAGTCAACGGATTCACGTCGGCTTGGAAGTATCGGTCGATTCGCAACCAATGCATTTCCCGTCCGCGAATCACTTGCTCTTTACCAACGATCGGCACGTTGTTCTCTGCTTGGCAAGCCACCACGCAAGAGTTACAGCCCGTGCACTTGTTCAAATCGATCGCCATACCCCACTTGTGGTTTTGGTCGATCGCTGGTTCCTTCCAAAGCGACTTGTTTTCAAAGTGATGCTCGACCACTTCGTTCGTGAACTTAGGATTCTCTAAGTACTCGAAAAGAGTGCCTTCACGCACGAGTTGCGGAGCACGCTTCGCGGTTTCACCAGCACCCAAATCGTCGATGGCAAAGTGATCTTGAGTTGTCGCCAAGCGATAAGGCTCGCTTGTCGGCAATGCACTCACACCGGTATACAGTGCCGCTTGATTCCATCGACGGAACGTCGAAAGATCGGTTCCAACCGCTCCTGCAATCGAGCCACCAAGTTCCTTGGTGCGGCCATAACCGTAGTTGACCGTAAACGACCCTTCGGCATGACCAGGAACGACGAAGACCGGCAACTTCACTCGGGACTCCCCGAGAGACAAGACAACCATCTCGCCTTGCTTGAGACCAAGAGCCTTGGCAGTTGCTGGGCTGCACAAAGCAGCGTTATCCCAAACGAGCTTCGTTACAGGATGCGCACACTCTTGAAGCCAGCCGTTGTTACCTAAACGACCGTCGTACACTGTGTCGCTTGCCAAGACCAAAACTTCCAACCCAGCCTTATCCAAAGCCAGATCAATCTTGGAGTCGGGTAGCTCATAGTTGCGAGCTGAAACCGTTGTTCCCTTGACTTCCTCAACCGCCGACTGCAATTCCTTCGGATCAGCCTTGAGGTCCCCGGTGAACAGTTTCGCTTCAGTACCAGGCATAAACCCAGCATGCAAAGCTTCGCGGTACTTTCTCAATGAAGCGATCACACTCGCTTCGGTCTTCCCGGCCGGGGCAGTTCCGATCGGCTCATTGCCGAACAAGCGAGGAGCGGTCTCCGCAATCACGACTTCAGGCGGAAGCGAATCGACGGTCAATCCCGCCAACATCACGAGCAACTCAGCCGCAGTCTTGCCACCCAACAGCGGAGCAATCGTAGGCTGACAAATTCCATAAGTACCATCCACGGCACGAACGTCACCCCAAGACTCCAAGGGGTGCGCCGCAGGCACCGTCCAACGCGAGGATCGCGCTGTCTCGTCATCGTAGTGCGAGAGGTATACAACATCGCCGATCTGCTCGATGGCCTTCGCCAAAGGCACATCCCCAGACACCGTAAAGACCGGATTCGGCGCGAGAATCCAAAGCTTGCCGAACTCCTGGGCATTGTTGACGAAGTCATCAAGCTTCATCGACTTGACCGGCAGAATGTCAGCGGGAGCTTCGTAAATCTTGACCGTCTTGCCGACATTCCCAAGCTTGGCATTGATCCGCACTGCCGCGACCTGAGCCGCCAATGAGTGGTGCGAACCGACAGCAAGAACCGCCTGGCCTTTGTTCGCCAATAAATCGCTTGCGATGCACTCGACCAAACGAGCAATTTTCGCATCGCCATCGAGCGTCTCGATCGTTTGCGATTCTTCTTTATCTTCAATCACTACGCCCGCATCGATCGCTGCTTCAATTCGCTTGAGCAAGCTATCGATTTGCGACGCTCGCAGAGCGAGGCGGAAGTCAGCCGACGTACCGGTTACCGAGTACTGCGACTCAACCACGTAAAGACGATTCATCCATTCGCCCGATGGTGAACGGTGGTTCGCAAATTGCTTTGCGTACAAAACAGCGTTCGGGTCACTTCCGAGCAAATCGGAATCAAGAGTTACAATCACTCTCGCATTTTCGAGATCGTAAGCCATCGAGCAATTCGATGCACCTACAGCATCAAGAGCCTTGCTCACATTGCCGGTATAAACCGACTCATAGCGAACAACTTGAGCATCAGGCAACCTCTTCAAGACCTCTCGCAAGACCGTCATGAAACTCGGGCTACGGGTTGGCTCCATGAGAATCGCCAAACCCTTACCAGTCCCCAAAGCAGCAACGCTCGATGCAACGTAGCCCTTGAACGACTCCCAACTTCGATCGCGATCTTCGTCGCTATCACTATTGGCAATCAACGGAGTCTTGCTCGACTTCTCTCGCTGAAGGACAACCCCGATGCGATCCGGATCATAGAGCGAGAGAATCGATGCCTGAGTGAAGACATCCGTACCGGCAGCAGCAAGCTTCTTGTTAGCCAAGGCTTCTTTGCTCTGGATACGAGCATATGCAGGATGCTCTGCATTGCCGTCGACCTTCAACGGACGACCATCGACGTTGGCAACCAACGCATGTACGACTCGACCAGCCCACTCGAAGTTGCTGGCGAAATACTCGGGAATCCCAGGGATTCGACCCTCTGGCCGCATCACGAAGGCCGCCACCTCTTCGCGGTTGTACCGGCATCCGGACAACCCACCAAGAGCCAACGAAGCCCCCATCAACTGAAGCCAGCGACGACGAGAAACCCCTTCAGGGAACTCAGACGCCGCTTGCGGAAACTCGCGTGATAAAAATTGTTCAAACTCAGGTGTCTTCTGAAGCTCGTCTAGGCTGCGAAAATACCGAGTTCTGCTTTCGGTCCCAGTATGGCTCATCGGTGACAAACCGCGCAATTCGTTTGAGGGTTAATGTTGTTCTCGGCTCGAAGCTTCTTGCCGAGTTCCAGTTGCTCTTTCTCGCCGCCGGCAGTCCAAGCCAAGTTGGTAACTTGGTCGACCGGACGCAAGTGAGGCTCTGGATTGCGATGACAATCCAAGCACCAAGCCATCGACTGATTCTTAGCTTGATGCACTACTTCCATTTGATCGACTCGACCATGGCAACTCACGCAGGAAACCCCGCGGTTGACGTGCGCCGAGTGATTGAAATACACGTAATCAGGCAAGCGGTGAATGCGAACCCAATCGACCGACTCACCCGTCCGCCAGCTCTCACGAAGAGGCTTGAGCTTCGGCGATTCCGAGTGAATCGCCGACAACTTCGGAGCACCATTAGCACCCGTCTTTGGACTGTGGCAGTTGATACAAGTCTGCGTCGCGGGAATCTGCGAATGAGCAGACTTATCCACTGAAACGTGACAGTACTTGCAATCCATTTTCAACTCACCCGCATGCAGCGCGTGGCTAAATGGAATCGGTTGCAAAGGTCGATAGCCGGTGTTGAGCGTCTCCGGGCTGGTGACCCCAAGAAACAAAACGCTCGCGTACGCGCCGCCGGCTAAAATCAAAAACCCAAGCAGGGCGAGGAATTTATTCGTCCACCTTGGGAAAAGAAATCGTTGGGACATAGTTCGAAATAGGGTTTCCGAATGGTGTGCAATTCTCGCAGTCAGCTCAACCAACTTCGTCAGCTAAACCAACACAATCAGATGTACTATCAACCAGCAGTGTGGCTTCCCATCCTAAAATTCTACGGAATTTCTGCGGGCTTCAGTGTACTTTGAACCCGCACCGGACAAAAGGGATGCAACTACCCCAGAACAATGCGGGCGTGCTCCTCATCGACCTGTTTTCAATGAAACTATTGGAAAAGAGCTAGCAAGCTTCCTTTAGTGGCAATTCGTCGCATCTGCTTAAATCACTCGGCGACTTCACCCGAACTCGCATTAGCCGGACTTCTAAAGAGACTGATGTGGGCTCATTCCGACAACCCCTAACTAAATACCTAACCCAAATCCCTAATTTTATCCCTCACACTCGTCAGGCTCGAAGCGAGTCTGCATATCCCCCATATCCGGCAGATCCTTATCCACCGGTGTGTCCAAGCCAGGATCGCTAGTAGCACAATCCTGCGAATTTGCAGAGCTACTATTCGAAGATGCACCGCTTGGCAAAGCCGCCCTGTATTTGGCACGACCTTCGCTGTACTTGTGTTTCTGCGGTGTGCGAGCCTCTAGCCAACTTTCAATCTCCAAAGCCGAAGGGGGTGACTCTTCGCATTCGCTAAGCAACTTCTGCATCTGCTTGCGACACCATCCACAACCTGTCCCAGCCCCGCCACACTCGGCTAACTGACTGGGCAACTTGACGCGATGGATGCGGATGTAATTGAGCACCTTGCGACAGGAAATGTGAAAACACAAACACAACTCGTCGTCGGCTTGCATACCCCTATACCGAACTAGCCTTCCTGCTTGTACTTATCAAGCTTGCGATACAACGTCCGCGCGCCGATATCTAGTATTTTCGCTGCCTCCTCGCGATTCCCTGCGGTGAGTTTCAAGGTCTCTTCGATCGCCCACCTTTCGATGTCGTCCATCTTTTTTCCAATCAAATCCGGGGCCGGACCGGTAAGTCCTTGGATTCCATGACTCCCCCCGACACTTGATTTTTCCCCATGACTGCCTGAACTCCCCACTCCGCTCCCTTTGCGGCCCCCCTCGGAGTGATCGCCAGGAAAGTCCGCAGGAAATTCCCCCGCAAATGATCCAGCAGCACTCCCACCACCAGACCCATTGCCGCCAGATCCATTGCCACCCCCGGCGTCGTCGAGCTCGGGCGGCAAATCGTCGATATCCAATCGCCCATCGGTATCGAGAACCACCATCGTTTCAACGAAGTTACGCAACTGGCGAATGTTGCCAGGCCAGCCATACGCATAAAATTTGCGAGTTACAGCAGGAGTAAAATTGCAAGGCCCACGATTGTGCCGACGTATGAATTGCTTACGAAAATGATCCATCAGCGGGATAATATCCTCGCGGCGTTCCCTAAGCGGCGGCAAATGAACGGTGACAACTTTCAGCCGATAATACAAATCGTTACGAAACTGACCGTCCTCGATCATCTTCTCCAATGGGCGATTCGTGGCGGAAATCAATCGAACATTGACTTTGATCGATTTATTGTCACCAACCCTGGTTATTTGATGCTCTTCGAGAACCCGCAGAAGCTTGATCTGCGTGCTCATCGGCATATCCCCAGCCTCGTCGAGGAATAACGTCCCGCCATCGGCGTACTGAAAAGCACCTTCGCGGTCGCTAACCGCATCGGTGTAAGCCCCCCTGACGTGTCCGAAAAGCTCGCTTTCAACCAATGTTTCCGATACTGCCCGCACATTCAAAGCCACTAATCGCTTGGCTTTTCGCGGACTATTTTGATGGATCGCCCGAGCGATCATCTCTTTACCGGTCCCGCTCTCACCGGTAATAAGCACCGTCGCATCCGTCGGCGCTATGCGTTTAAGCCGATCGATCAGTTGCTGCATCGCCGGACTGGCAAATACGATCCCTTCAAATCCAAACTTTTCGTCAAGCCTTCGCCGCAAATCGATGTTCGTCTGCCGCAAATGCACCGCCTCACTCGCCTTGACTGCGATAGCCCGCAAGCGATTCGGAGTGATGGGTTTTTCAAGGAAATTAAAAGCGCCAAGCTGCATCGCTTCGACGGCCTTCGTCACCGTCGCATGGCCAGTGACCATCACCACCTCCGCCTCTGGCAACAACTGCTTGGCAGTCGCCAAAATCTGCATCCCATCGACGTCATTCATCACTAAATCGGTGATCACGACATCGTAGGTGTTCTGCTCAAGCTTGCGTTTTCCCTCAGGCCCGCTGGTCGCCACATCACACCGATACCCGACTTTCTCAAGGCTCTCGGTCATGGCCCGCGCGTGCGCAGGATCATTGTCTACGATCAGAAAAGCAAATTGCTTCGGATCAAGCTCTGAAACAGCCCCCGTTTCGGTAACGGGCGCGATCGTTGGGTTGGCATCGTCGATTTCCATAATTTGAAGTATACTTCCAAGTTTTCGCTTGCGAATGCCCGTTTATTTTCCCCAGGCATCGCAACTGCCATTCGATGTAAATCCAAAAGCTTTCAACCCCTCGCGTTCTGAAGTTTACGATGCAAAACCAATCCCCGAACTCCAGCCCAAGTTCTCCTGAGACCACCTCGCAAAATCCTTCGAATTCCCAACCAACTGTCTGCCGAGGTGTTCGCGGAGCTACCACCGTCGAAGCCAACACCAAAGAAGCGATCCTCAAAGCCACCCGACAATTACTTGCCCTGATCATCCGCCGCAATGAGATCAACCCAAAAGACCTCGCTAGCGCGATCTTTACCGTGACCCGCGACGTCAACGCAGAATTCCCCGCTCTGGCAGCCCGACAAATGGGTTGGCTTGATGTGCCATTGCTCTGTGGCTACGAAGTCGAAGTACCCGGCTCACTACCCCTGTGCGTCCGGATCCTGCTGCACTGGAACACCACCCGAACTCAAGACGCGATTCACCATGTCTATATTCACGACGCTGTCGCTCTTCGACCCGACCTGAGCAAACTACCTCCCGTCGATTGGCAAGAACTCGAATCGTGGATCTCCACCCAAATGTCTCAACGAAACCCCTAAACCTCGACTTCGCTCGTCAGATTCACTCGTCAGCTTTTAATCTTTGTTACGTTGTTAACCGTTTTAAGGCTTACAGAAAAAGGGTTCTTCGGGGATTCTTGTCGCTGGTTTTGATTTGAATCGAGTTTGCAAGAAGTACTCTCGCTCTGCGACACCGCGCTCGTGCTCAGTGAAACGGTGCTCGTGCTCGTAATCGAAAGCGGCTTGTAGTGTTGGTATACTAAATCGATACATGACCTACCTCTGAATGAAATAAAACCATTCCCGTTGTTCGAGCACGAGCACGAGCACGAGCACGAGCACGAGCACGAGCACGAGCACGAGCACGAGCACGAGAACGAGAACGAGA
>Ga0208225_1000127_pt1 | contig 20594 bp, 9 predicted proteins | sample LakMenEpi15Jun10_FD_150701 | JGI IMG/M metagenome (GOLD analysis project Ga0208225, IMG submission 150701) | Freshwater microbial communities from Lake Mendota, WI - 15JUN2010 deep hole epilimnion (SPAdes) | ecosystem: Environmental > Aquatic > Freshwater > Lake > Epilimnion/Euphotic zone ... | reverse complement strand
TTCTGGGCCTCAATACGGTTTTGTTCTCCGCCATCATGTTTTTCTATTGGGCTGGTACGAAGAACTTGGATATCGCAGGCTTCGGAATTGTACAGCGTGCTGGGTTCATGATTGCTTGGCTTTTTAACTTGTATGTGCTCAACGACTGTCGGAATATATTGAAGGCTTAAAAGGGTAAAGTGCAGAGGGCGATTCAAGTCGGTTCCCATGTGCGGCCTATTGGTAGTCTTTTTTGATCTTGGTAAGCATGAGTGTTCTTGATGGCTTGCATCAGTGCTCAAGCGTGCTTTACACGCTTTGAGCACTGGTTATTCACATTCCCACTACATGTGTGCGATTTCGCTCGCTTGTTGCGCCATCGCTTCACAGCTGTACCACCGAGAAACAGCGATGCGATCATTGCACTGGTAGGCTAAAACCCAAGCAGCATTCAGCAATTCGAGAAAAATGAGCTGATGTGTTTTATTTGTTCTCAAAGAGTGTCATGTTTGCAGCGAAGACTATTTGGCTCTTGGCTGCTCTGACAGTGGTACTCTATCAGGTTTCTTCCTGCGACCTCCAAAAGCAGCCCCTTTCTATAGGGTCGTAGGACGCCCTCTCGTACGCTTTCAAAGCCTGATATATTGGCGATCTTTTGAAAGCTTATTCCGCTGCTCCTAGGAATTGGAACGCACGTTGGAAGCCTATGGCTTGTCCAGCAAAATGGAATTCGAATTTTAGAAGGGGCCGGTTGATGTCCGTTGAAACAGCAGGGGGAAATTGCGTCAAATGAGCGAATATCAAATCGTCATGTTCCGAGCCATCGATCGGCCATTAACTGATAATCAGCTTGCTTTCATGGACCGTCAATCATCGAGAGCTGAATTCAGCAAGTTGGAATTCAAAGTTGAGTATCGTTACAGTTCGTTTCGTGGCGACATCGATGGAATGCTGCGAAACGGCTATGACATCTTTTTGAATTACACCAGCTATCGCTACCGAGAGATTCGAATACGGCTGCCTAGCGGGTTGCCTTTTCCCAAGAGCGTCTGGTCTAAGTACATAGGTACCGAAGGCCTAACGTGGAGCGCCGATAAGAGAGGGAAGGGTGGTATACTTCGCTTAGTGCCATGTCTCGAAGATTCGTGCGATCCAATCTGGGCGTTCGATGACTACTTGGATGCAACCGCAAAAATTAGACAAATGCTGATCGATGGTGATCTTCGCGTTCTCTATCTTCTTTGGTTATGCAGCGCGATGCTTCCCCGTCATGACAACGGGGAAGAAATGGAGCCACCTGTACCTCACGGTCTCGGAGATCTTCCAAGTGGAGTTGCTGACATATTGGCCTATTTTGAAACTGATCGATTACTTGTTGATGCTACTGCCATGGGTATCCCAAGGTATAGCGATCAACGTTCACGAGGTGATTCGATAAAAGCTTGGTTAGCCGGAGTATCCGATTCGCGACGGAATGAGATCATTGAGCGGTTAGCATCCGAGGACCCCGTCGACTTGAAAGCTGAGTTGCTATCTGAAATTCGAGATAGCCAACAAACACAGAGTTGGCCAGTCGAACCGCCGACTCGCACCGTGGCACAACTGATTCAACTGTACGAATCGCTACGTGAGCAAGTAGACGCGAAGGAGAAAAAGCAAGCTGCTGCGAAAGCCAAACGCGAAGCCGATAAGGCAGAAAAGCAGCGTCGAGCGAGAATGCTGGAGATGCAGTCCGATCCTGATTCGTGGTTAGCGAAAGCATCAAAGCTTGTAGAGAGTCGGGGTGCTGAGAACTACCGCGAAGCGGCTAGAATTCTCGCTGATTTGCGAGATGCAGTGGGAGGCGAGCAAGGGAACAAGATTGCTCGCGAGCATGCGGCACAACTTGTAAAGAAATACCCGACGCTCAACGTGCTCAAGTCATCGCTTCGAAAGCAGCAGCTATGGGGCTGACCTGAGCGAAATTTCATTATCGACCGTTGTGCCATTTTTACCCATCAGGCTCTTGGGATCGCAAGCGAATTTCGGTCCATAACAACCGCCCAGACTTGATCGATCGACTAGGGCTCAGTCACTGTAGCCATAGGGCGGTGAACTGAACGGACCCAGATTCGAGCTTTTTCCAAATCGGTTCGATGAGTTTCTCGCGTCCGACGACGTTTTGAGGACCAACCTGCCTTGCCAGTGAGCCACCTCCGAACACCCACCAAGAATTTCGCACGACCAAGATATCGCACGACTGTTTGGCCGTGCCTTAGGTCTTTTTCGAGAGGGATGGTGATTTGGAACATTCCGGCGTTTAAGGCTGTTTTCGTTTGGCACTCATCGCTTTAAGTTTAGCTTGAACAATACCTCAGTCTGATCGCCAAAAAGTCAGCGGTCTTAAAGTGGCTATTGAATAGAGCACTGCGCATCTGCTTCTTCGCTAGAAACATCGCGGAGGAAAACGACTATTTCATGGCGTCGGCGGTCATCGACAAGCGTGATAAAATCCTCGGCAATCACCGTTCCGTCCAAGACCAATTGCGTAAGTCGTTTGGAAGTGGATGCCGATTGCAGGTCAGTGGTGTCGACGTGAGACTCGATACGGACATGATAAAAAGTCTCGCGGTACCGAAAGTGAAGTTCAACATGAAACCAATGATGTGGCAAACAGGGGTGGATGCTCCAGCGGTCAGCGCGCTGATCGATACCGAGCAAGGACTCGATGATTAAACGATACATCCAACAGGCCGATCCGGTGTACCAAGTCCATCCTCCTCGGCCTGCGTGGGGTGCTACGCCGTAGACATCGGCCGCAACGACATAGGGTTCCACACGATACCGATCGATCGATTCCTTTCGATCCGCATGGGACAATGGATTGATTAGAGCGAATAGATCCCAAGCGCGATCGCAGTCCCCGAGTTTCGCAGCAGCCATCACCGCCCAAATAGCGCTATGAGTGTATTGTCCACCATTCTCTCGCACTCCGGGCACATAGCCTTTGATATAACCTGGATTAAGTGATGAGCGGTCGAAAGGTGGATCCAACAGTTTGATCAATCGCGAATGGCGATCTACCAATCGCCGTTCCAGGCTATCCATGGCCAGTTGCGACCGCACCAAACTCCCAGCCCCGGAGAGAACCGCCCAGCTTTGCGAAATGGCGTCGATTTGGCATTCGTCGTTTTGAATCGACCCCAAGGGGGTCGCGTCATCGAAGTAGGCACGTCGGTACCATTCTCCATCCCAGCCGTGACGTTCTAATTGCACCCGGAGTTTCTCCGATTCGGTCGCTAACCGCTGCGCCAGCGCGTTGTCTCCCCGTAGTTCCGCTAGTTCGATGAATTGGCGCATTGCGTCGTATAGAAAGAAACCTAGCCAGACACTTTCCCCTTTGCCATGTTGGCCGATCAAGTTCATCCCGTCGTTCCAGTCACCGCATCCGATCAGGGGCAAGCCATGTTCACCAAATCGCAATCCATGAAGGATTGCTCGGACACCGTGTTCATAGAGCGATGCGCGATCTTCTGAGATGGTGGGTAAATCATAATTCGACTCTTCATCGTCTCGGAGCGGGCGATCGCTGAGGAATGGGATAACCTCGTCGAGGACGCCGCTATCTCCGGTCTTTTGAACGTAGCGGCAGATTGCGATGGGTAACCACAAATAGTCATCCGAAAAATGTGTGCGCACACCGCGCCCCTTAGGTGGGTGCCACCAATGCTGAACATCTCCTTCGCGAAACTGATGTGCAGCGGCTCGCAACAAATGCTCGCGGAGCAAGGCGGGTTGGGAGTAGGTAAGGGCCATTGCATCTTGCAGTTGGTCTCGGAATCCGTATGCGCCACCTGATTGGTAGAAACCGGACCGAGCCCACATACGACTAGCCAATGTTTGGTAGATCAACCAACCGTTCGCGAGGAAATTGACGGAAGGATCAGGGGTTTCGATGCGCAAGCTACCTAGAGTGTGACTCCAGTAATCCCAGACCTGGTGGATCGCTTGATCGGCGCTTTCAAGGCTTCGAAAACGGAGGGCCAGCGAACGAGCTTGCTCGATGTTCTTTCCCGCACCGAGGGTAAACGTAGCAGTTCGTTCTTGTCCAACGGCTAGTTCGAGCGGCATTTGCAGGGCTGCACATGGATCGTATCCAGCTCCTGTTCTGCACGAGAGCCGGATCCGTTTCATGGCTGCGGGTTCTGACAACGATCCATTTCGGCCGATGAATTCGGTTCGATCACCGGACCAGGAACGAACAGGTTCGCTGCAATTGGCAAAAGCAACACGATCTCCAAAGTCCGGGTTATAGACGTTCCGGGCCAGTAATGCTCCGCTGGCAGGATCGATTTCGGTCACGACATGCTGTAAGGTCTTGCTTCTGATTTCTCCAAGGACCCATTCCCAAAACCCGATGAGCGAAATCTTTCGCGGTCGATCCGAGTTGTTGGTTATTTTTAATTTCGAAATTTTCACAGGTGCATCGATAGGCACATAGACCATCAATTCCGTTGAGATGCCATCCTCGGTCGTTTCAAAGATGGTGTAACCAAAGCCATGCCGAACGGTGTAATGATTCGATCGTGGAGAAGGGGATGGGCAGGGAGACCAAAAGTGGCCCGTCTCGTCATCGCGCAGGTAGATGGCTTCGCCACCGACATCGCATACAGGATCGTTATGCCATGGAGTCAAACGGTACTCGTGACTGTTTTCAGCCCACGAATAGGCACTACCGGCTTCGGAGACAACGGTACCAAATTGGGGATTGGCAATCACGTTGACCCACGGCGCTGGGGTGGATTGTCCAGGAGCAAGGTGAGTGATGTACTCACGACCGTCCTGAGAAAAGCCACCGAGTCCGTTGAAGAGTGCCAGATTGTTGGTCGAGGCTGGCCGCGCGGTCGGGCTATCGACGATCCGCCGAGTCGGGAGCAGTGGCGGGCTGGTTGGTTCCAAGCGACTGCGCCGCTCGGTTTGTTCAGCCATGGTTCCATTTTCACCGTAAAGCACGATTCGCGCGACCGATTGCAGCAGCAAGCGGTCTTCGTTGGACATCTGTTCACCGCGTCGAATGAATACGCCTCCCGGGCGATCGGTGCCGACTGTTTCGTTGCTGGATACGAGCAAATTGGAAATCATTTCCTGGAGATTTTGACGATAGACCGAATCGTCTTCGTTCCAGATTACCAGATCGGAAACGAGTCCCTTCAGACGCCAATAGGCATGGGCTTGGATCGCCTGGCGAATCAACTCGAGCTGATCGGCGTCGCGGATCCGCACCAGCATGATTGGTAGATCTCCGGAAATACCGTACCCCCACAACCCAGACTGCCCCTGCTGGTTACCGATGAGTATGCTGGGATTTGCCCGTCGCAGGGAGGAAGCTACGAGGATGGACGATGCCAACCTCCCGTAGGTTTGCGCTTCCCCTTCGGTGATACCGAGTTGCTGCAGCAAGATATGGCTATGGGTCCAGGCCAAGTCAAATACACGGTCGGCCAAATTAGCATCGTGATAACGTTCGGTCAGGATTTCGATGTTCGCTCGCGAATCGGCGATCCCAGTAACGATATCGATTGTGATCGATTCATTAGGTTGCAAGGAGACGGTTTGTCGAATAGCGACCACGGGATCGAGAACTGATCCGGCAGTATCGGAAAGCCCAGCTAATGAATCAAAGGCCTGCGGCGATGCGAGTGTTCGACGCCTGCCGATGAATCGCATGCGGTCGGTTTCGTACGTGGTACCACCGATGGTGGGCCCTCGCACCTGCATCATATGGGTCATCCAAGGTGGATGTTCTTCGGCCGATCGAGGCCGGCGGGTACAGAAGATGGCATTGCGATCCCGATATAAGTCGGTTTGCACAAACAGATTGCTGAAGGCAGGGTGCGATTCATCTTGAGCTAGGGTAGCAAGAACTACCTCCGAATAGCTGGTGATCTCGATCAATCGGCGACTGCTGGACCGATTGGTCAGTTTTATACGTCGCAGTTCTACATCGTCCTCCGGAGAGATACTGATCTGCGTGTAGGTTTCGATCTCCTGATCTATCCTTCGGAATTCAGCTCGGGATTCGGTAAAGATGGCTTCGTATTTGGTCGGTGTTGCTCGGGTTGGCTGATAGGTATTCGACCACAGTTTGTTCCGTTGGACATCTCGGATATAGCAAAAGCTTCCCGATGCATCGCGTGTGGCATCCTCCCGCCATCGGGTGACGGATAGGTTTCCCCAGCGACTAGTACCGCCCCCTGCGCTGCTGATGGCAACGTGATAGCGGCCGTTGGATAACCAATGGGATTCGACCGTAGGACTGCTCGGGTCCGTGATGACTCGCATGGTTGCAGTAGCTTGATTTGTTACTGGCCTGAGGGCAGCGACCTCGCTGGCATGAGGATAAAGCGGTGCGGTGGTTTTAGGAATGCGTTCTTGGAGGAGCAGTTCCCCTGCGTGCAATGTCGGGCTGGCTTGAAAACGTCGCTGCATCGGCTGGTCGAGAAGAAGGTGGGCTAGGGATAGCAGGTTCATCCCTTCGTGGTGGGCCATGAATTGACGTACCGTGACACGGTCACTTCCTGGCGGCATGCGACTGGGTGTGTAATCGACCGCTTCAAACATTCCATAAGGACCTAGTTGCCCATCGTCAGCCAGACGCTGGAGATTCGCACAGGCAGCTTTGGGGGCGACCATCAACGCCAGGGCACTAGCGTAGGGTGCAATCACGAGATCGTCCGCTAACCCACGCTTCAATCCCAATCCAGGGACGCCAAAGGCGCGGTACTGGTAGGTGCGAAACTGATCGATCGCGTTGTATCCCGACTCGGAAATGCCCCAAGGTACACCTCGATGTCGGCCATATTCGATCTGACGCCTGACGGCTGCTTGGTAGGTCCTGTCGAGCAAAGTATTTGGAAAGTTCGGCATGATTAGCAGCGGCATCAAGTACTCGAACATCGAGCCGCTCCAACTTAGCAATGTCGGGAGTCGCCCGCTGCTGGTTAGCAGTCTGCCAAGGGAGAACCAGTGCTCCTGGTCGATCTGTCCTTGTGAGACGGCGATGAAACTTGCCAACCGAGCTTCGGATGCGAGCAAGTCGTAGCAACTGCTATCCATGCGGCGATCGCTGACGTTGTAGCCGGTAAAAAACAACTCTCGAGGTGGACTGTAGAGCAGTGTGAAGTCCATCGTCGCCAACTCTTGTGCTTGGTTTGCAAGTCGCTCCAACCGGCGGATCTGGTCGCATGCATATTCGGATGCATTTCGAATGGACTCTGCGATCTCGTCGATCCAAGCAACAATCTCGGGTTGCCAATCCTCGCGCTGAGCCCTCTGGAGGATCGTTTCGATTTCCGGCAGTTGCGTCACGTTAAGTTTCGCGATCGAAGCCAAGGTCGACGAGTGATTCAGAGAGTCCTGAATCGAGCGGATACTCGCAATGGCATCGGCTACCGAGCGGTCTGAAACCAGCTGCTCTTGGCTCTCGGCAATCGTCGGCTCAATGCGTCGCAACCAAGGAGCTAGATTCAGCAATTCAGATTGATGGTCGACGCATGCTCTGTGGAAAGCTTGTATCCACCATGACATCGCTGGGCTCGATTCTCCATTCAAGCCATCAGACCAAGCGATCAGGCGTTTCATTAATTCATCGGATTCGCGAAGTCCGGATGATTCGTTCCGCAACAGCGTTATCCAATCTTGCATTTCGATTCGAACGGAATTCATCCCGTCTTCTTTTGGCGATGAACTGCATACCTCCAACAGTACATCTAAGGTATCGCGCAATCCATGCGCCCAACGCGGTGAGAGAATGGGGCTATCCATCAATTCACGACATCCGCTCGCAAGTACTAATAAACAACCTGCGAGATTTCCGCTGTCGACGGTGGAAACATATCGTGGTAGCAAAGGAGCGAGCGTTCGAGTGTGATACCAATTCAACCAATGGCCGTTGTATCGCTCCATCTTTGCCATCGTATTCAACGTCTTAGATGTTTTCTCCGCGAATACGGACGATGAGCAATAACCGAAATCGTATGCAGCAAGATTGGATAACAGTGACATGCCGATGTTGGTAGGGCTGGTGCGGGAGGCTACCAATGGGTCTGCTTGCACGTGGATGTTATCGGGAGGTAACCAGTTCTCTTCTTCGTTGACAAACTCCTCGAAATACCTCCAGGTTCGCCTCGCCAATCGGCCCAGGAAATCGACTTGGTCGCTGGTCCATCGAATCGTTTTGTGCCTCAACGGTTTGCTGATCCACCAAGCGATGGCAGGAGATGCAATCCATAAGGCGATCCATGGTAGAAAGACATACATACGACTACGCTGTAATGCCACCGCGAGGACCGCAGCACCGATCGCTAGGGCGGGTGCGATGAGCATGTGCCGATAGTTCGCTACCAAACTACGAGGGATCCTGATCTGCGATTCGCTGGCAGTTTGCCATTCCAATAAATTTCGTCGAGTGAAGAGCATGCGAATCGCTGTGCGGAGGATCGCATCGATGCTCACGGCAGCCTCGTAAGGCATGAAGGCCAGGGTCAAAAACCCTTGCAGTATGGGATTCCAAAGGGCTCCCAGCGAGCGTTGGAAATGCAATCGGATTGGCAAGTCGTTGGGCTTTGCAATGAGTTGAGCGATAAAGCTTAGGATTGCCGATGTATAAGTCGCTAGAAAGATCAAGAGCATCGCGCCTATGCTTGACCTGCTTGAAGTCATCCATGCTCCCATCAACAGGGCGAGCATCGCGATAGGCACGAGGCTTCGCCGGATATTGTCTAGTAGCTTCCATGCCGATAGCCAAGAGATAGGGTTCGGAACTCGGCGCTGCGCGTGGTTTAGAATCGAAGGTCGAAGCCAACCTACGATCTGCCAATCCCCTCGTATCCAACGATGGCGCCTCGCCATGTCGGTGGCATAGTGCGATGGATAATCCTCATAGAGGGTGACGTCGCTGATCAACGCCGAGCGTCCATAAGCCCCCTCGATTAAATCATGACTGAGAATGGTGTTCTCGGGGAAATCCATGCACCATCGTTCAAATGCATCGACCTCGTAGATCCCTTTGCCAATGAATGAACCTTCGCCAAAAAGGTCTTGATAAACGTCAGAAACAACGCGTGTGTATGGATCCACGCCGACATCAACGGCATTCCATTTCGCGAATAGAGATCGTTGTGAGCCGGGTAAACTGATGTCCACCCGAGGTTGTAGGATGGTGTATCCGTCGCGGACTCGGCCACTGCTCGGACAGACTACGGCTCGATTCAGGGGGTGGGCCAAGGTTCCGATCATCTGCCTGGCCGCATCGCGCGGCAGCTGCGTATCGGTATCCAAGGTGATCACGTAGCGGATCTTCGGCAAGATGCTCGACTTGCCAATCACGACTGAAAAACGATCGGTTGCGCCTCGGAGAGTGGCATTTAGATCTGCCAACTTCCCCCGTTTTCTCTCGTACCCCATCCAGCAATTCTCGGAGGGGTTCCAACGTCGATCTCGATGGAACAGATAAAAGATGTCATCCCGTACATGAGCGTACTTGGCATTTAACTTATGAATTCCCTCTTGCACCAAATCCAATCGTTCGCGATCGCGTGGCGAATCTTGCAACGTCGAATCGACCCAATCGGTCAACAATGCAAAATGAATGTTTGGTTCATCGTTATTCAGAAATCGCAACTCGAGGCCAGAGAGCAACCCTTCGATCCCCGCAGCGCTCGAAAGCATCGTCGGAACCACGACCATTGTTCGTTGATCGGATGGGATTCCAGATCGATAGTCCATCCTCGCTAGAGATTGCGGCACGAAACATCGGATCGCGAGCCAATTCGCAATCACAACCCCAAGATGCGATGCGACCAAGAATGCGGGTAGCCAAAGCAACCATCCAAGCCGATTGTTGATCCCGGCCAATCGATCGAACAAACAGACTCCAAAGCATGTGATCGTCAGAATGATTGTCAGATGGATAACCAGTGGGTAGCGACGACGGAGTCGATCGAGCAGAACACCAAGGGTGGTTCGCATGCGTGCCGCACGCTCCAATTCGGGTCTCCCACGGTCAATCAGAAAGTAACCGACGTGCGTTTCTCGATCATGGCCTTCGATGCCTTGGTTTGCTGCGGCCAAGCGGACGACAATTTGGCTAACTTCCAATTCGCTGACATCGCTTCGCCGAGCAACTCCCTCGATGGCATGGCGATAGCGATTGCGGGAAGCAAAGTCCATATGGCTGTAAATGCCAGCAGGGTCGCAGGCAAGGGCCTTTTCGACCACGCTTTGATTGCCGACAAAGGCGCGCCAGTCGAAGGCATTCAAGAAGCGAAGACTTGAAAAACTGTTACCTACGCTTAATTGATCAGCGGCTTGAAGCTGCCCGTCGGCGCGAACGAGTTGCTCGGATGACAGACCCAGATCGTTCAGTCGATTTTCGAGCCAGCTACTAGCCAAAGAGTAAGACGGGCTCTGGGTTTGAAGATGTCGCGTCAACTCCGATATAAAGGGCCCCGTAAGATCGATATTGGAGCGAGCTAATTCAGCCAGCACGACGACCAGATCCGTTGGCTGACGATCAACTACTTCCACCATGCGTTGGTTCCATTCGATGGCCAGATCCCGTTCGCAACGGGCTTTGCCAATCCGCACGCACACACGTCGCAAATTCTCAATCAGTGCCATTCGCAGCATGAGAGGCAATGCCCAGAGTTCACCGATTTTCAGAGGCTGGACCGATTGATAGGCCGTTATAAAAGCATCCAAACTATTTGCATCGATACGGCCATCGACGTGCGCGATCAATTCCAATGCGATACCATAAACCCGCGGTCTATAGAGGTTATTGCCATTTTTTACTCGAGGCAATTCGCGGCAGAAGGATGGTGGAAACAACCGCTCGATAGCATGAATCTGCTCCTCGACCAGATAGAAATTATCCAGCAGCCATTCCGCCGCAGGCTCGATCGCAGCACCATTGGCGGTCGCCGCAACGATCGAGTCATAGGTTTCGGTGATAAGCCGATTGTTCTCAGACAGCCGAACTAAAAGATCATCCGGTCCCCGTCTAGCGACGACTTCGTGTAATTCAGCAATCTTTTTGGCGTGCCGCTCAAGCTGTTCGACACTGTAAAGCTCCGAGCGGAGCGGTGGTTCCACCAATGCAGGTGCTCCACCGAAAGCTAGACTCACTATTTGACGAGCCCCACTGAAGCATGCGCGGGTTAAAGAAGTCCAGAACTCATGCACATGTCCTCCTCAATGCTCAGAGAGCCGCATACCACCACCAGGTCGAATCAATTCACTATATCTTCCACGTGGCTTACTGGTTAGTCTTAATCCTTGAATTTAAATCATCCGACGCTGCGGTACATTCTGAAGACATGCGTTCGATAGTTCGCCGCTATTCGTCGAGTTATTGCAGCAGATTGAGTTTCTTTCTCACGAACTTATCCTTCATGCAGATCCTAGCTCCGGCGAATTCCAGAACGTTGATATAAGTTGATCGGCACTATCCAATTGAAGAAGATGGGCGGCTCGCCTTTCGCGCAGATACACACTAAACCACCTCAAGTACTCAGCTGAGGAATCGAGGTTTGGACGAAGTATGGCTGACGACATGCTGCAGGTCGAAGCTCTGCTGTTGCCTCGTTGACACTTCGGGTTACTGGAGGGAGCGATGCTGTGAGGTACTGGAGGATATGACTTCAAACTTCTGGTGGTTCTATTAAGTGGAAAGTAGCGATGGTCAAACGCGAATTCCCAGCTAGATCACTCAAGCGGAGTCAACGGCGAGCATTCCTCGCGAAATCGTATGCGAAATAATACGATGCGGAGTCGTCCGGTTAATTTCCTGGATGATTCCCCGCTAAGCCAAAAATACTTATTCAAAATAAAAAAATTGCCAATTCTTACTTGCCTTCGGTTCTCCCTTACTGTATTAATTAGTTAACACAGTGATGCAGGAGGTTTTTCGATGCAAATTCACATACAGTCCCAGAGCGGAGTGCCGATCTACCAGCAGGTCATGCAGCAGATCAAGTACCTAGTCGCCTCGGGGCGGCTCAAGCCTGGGGAAGAACTTCCGTCGATTCGTGTATTGGCCGAGCAGTTATTGGTTAATCCAAACACGATCGCACGTGCCTACCGAGAGCTTGAGACCGCTGGAGTTGTTGAAAAACGGCGCGCCTCAGGAACTTACATCGCTGATATCGGTTCCCCTCTGGCTCGAAAAGAGCGTCTGAAACTGCTCAAGCAACAGATCGATGGATTGCTGGTTGAAGCATTCCAAATGGGGTTTGAGTTGGACGAGGTGCTCAAACTCGTGCAGCAGAGCGAAATACTTTCTGAAACGTCGAAGAAGGGATAACCTTACTATGGGTGATTACATCGTCGATATTGAAAACCTGAGCCGCGCGTTTGGGAATACTCAGGCGCTTCAAGACGTGACGCTACGGGTGCCTCGTGGCGGAGTCTTCGGGCTCATCGGTAGCAACGGGGCTGGAAAAACGACACTTATCAAACACATTCTCGGTTCTCATGATGCTCAAAGAGGATCGGTCAATGTATTTGGGCTAGATCCTGTGAAAGAGCCAGTAAAAGTGCTCGGAAGAATCGGGTATATGTCCGAAAATCGGGACGCTCCAGGATGGATGCGGATACAAGAGTTGATCGATTTTACGAGCACTTTTTATCCTTCCTGGGACTCCGGCTATGTCAAAGAACTACTCGAACTCTTTGAGCTCGATTCCAAGCAGAGGATCCGCAATCTGTCGCGCGGCCAAACCGCGCGAGTCTGCTTACTCCTAGCCCTGGCCCACCGTCCGGAGTTGCTCGTCTTGGATGAACCATCTTCGGGCTTGGATCCGGTGATCCGTCGAGACATCCTAGCGGCGATCGTACGGACGACCGCTGAGGATGGACGCACTGTTCTGTTCTCCTCTCACTTGCTTGATGAAGTCGAGCGACTTGCCGATCGCATCGCCATACTTCATCAAGGCCGATTACTTTTAGAGGATTCCCTCGAATCGGTTCTGGATTCGTTTCATCGAATCACCCTTCGATTTGATCAATCGTATTCGGTGGCACCAAGTTTTGACGGTGCGATCGATAGCCGAGGGCTAGGTTACGAATGGACTTATGTCGTTCGCGGTGAGAAGAACCGGCTTGAGCAAACCGCCCAAAGCCTCCATGCTCAAATCGTCGGCGAAAGCCCTTTGAGTTTAGATGATATTTTTGTCAGCAACATTCATCGTTCCTAGAGAGGTCCTCTCATGCAATCGATCATCGGTGCCCTTACTTGGGAATACGTCGCACGCAATCGTTGGCTTCTGCTCGCTCCGATACTGGCAAACATACCCTCCTGCATGATTCTATTACCCCTTCGCGGGATCGGTTCCTTGAACCCGTCGCGCGAACTCATTGGGATCCACATCGTTTTATTGCTGAGCGTCGTATTGATCGTCGGTTTCGGGGTGGTCGCAACACAAGGCAGGGGTTTCAAGCGACTGTATTTGATGCCCATCTCGAACATTAGGCTTGCAAGTTTCTACTATTGGAGCGGGGCATTGCTTGTTGGCCTTCAAGTCGGCTTGTTGCTTTGGGCTTGGAAAAACCTCTTTGCAATCGACTGGCCTATGACCAGTCAGGTTCTTTTTGCTGTCGTTTGCTGGTGCGCCTTTCAACCTGTTGTTCGAGGGGGAATGCACTCACTTTGGTGGATCATAGCCGCCTGTATTATCTTAGTGGCGGTGATTTGCTGGCTGCTCAATGCGCACGGAATTCCCCTAGGATCAGGTGGGATGATGTCGACGGGAATTCATCTTTGGACCAAGATCTCTGCTTTCGATACTCTCATCGCCACTGCTGTGGTGAGCATCAGTTTTCCTCTGACGATCTGGCGGGTGGCTTGCGATCGCAGCGGGCAGCGACAGACAGCATTTCTCGAGAGAGTCGAACAAGCCTGTGAGCATCTTCAGTCCCGTTGGAACGTTCGAGCCAGGGAGTTTCATTCCTCCAAACAAGCCATCGGATGGTTCGATTATCGCACTCGCATGTTCAGCCTTCCGACGGCTATCCTCTTTGGCCTAACAATTGTCTGGATCATTGCAATCCTGGCTGGCGTCATCACAAGCAACGCCAACTTGCTAGTCGCAATCGCTCTTGGCGGTACCAATCTATTTGCCATGAGTCAGTTCCTATTGGCATTTGGGCTTATTTTGAACCCGTTCGGATTGACAGGTTCCGGACAAATAACCCTCAAGTCCCTCTTTTTCGAATCCGCTCAATTCATCGATACGCTTCCGATTTCGGCTCTGGATAAAGCGACTGGAAAATTGAGATCCTCCAGCGTCGCTTGCGCCATTCCCTCGTTGGCCTTATTGGTTTCGTTCCTGCTGGTCGCCACCGTGGCGGGTTTACTAGATATCGACCTGAAAAACATCGTCGATCTAAAAGTCAATTTCTGGAAATACATTACCTTTGTCTGCAGTGCCGTATTCCTCGCATCCTTTGCATTATCCAATTTGCCCGCCTCAATCACGACGCTTATGTTTCGTGTCGACCTGTGGCTTTATCCGATTGTAGTCATGGCCATCCTGTTAGCATTCGGAACTCCAATAGCAACCAGCTTAACCGCAGGACTTGGCGTTCTAATCCTTGTGGCCCTGGTGTACGCGACGATCCAAAGCCTGATTGATGAGGATGTTACGTACCGAAATGCAATCTGCATTTGGCTTGCAGGTCTCGCTCTTGCCCTAGGATCGCTCGGTCTGTTTCAAAACGGATGGCAATCCAGCGGATCAGTGCTTCTGATGAGTCTCGTCGGACTGGCCATGCTCCCATTTTTTACCACAGCCGATTCACTTCGACGCGCCCGAACCACTTAAAGACTTGGATTCCCCATTCAATTCTTGTCGGCGCGTATATTCGACACCCTCCGGCCTCCCGTTGCGATGCGTTTACATAATCTCAACTGCTCGCAGTAAGTTGATCCGGTAAAATGTATAGGTATTATCGTCAGAGGTTGGCGTTTTAGGTGCGGATCGCGCGTTGACGAATTACGGCTCGCGAGTGTTGTATTTAATCAATAAAAACCAAGCGGATAAACAGATCCATGGAAGCATCCGAAGCTCCAAAGATAAAACAGGTCATCGTCATGCGGCACGACCTGAAGATGCGTCGAGGCAAGCAGATTGCTCAGGGTGCGCACGCTTCGATGTCATTTATTACGCGAAAGTTGCAGAGCCAACCATCCATTTGTATCGATGATTTTTCACACAGCGAGCGAACCTGGATTTTGGGATCGTTTGCCAAGGTGTGTGTACGCTGCAATAGCGAAGAGGAATTGATGGCGATTCACGACAAAGCCATCGATATGGGACTTGAAGTTCATCTGATCACAGACAGCGGTCGGACTGAGTTTCACGGGCAGCCAACTCGAACTTGTTTGGCTATCGGACCTGATGAAGCTTCCAAGATAGATCATGTCACCGGTCACCTTGAATTGCTCTAGAGCCACGAGCACCGCCTGCTGATGGTCGCGGGGGTCTAACGAGCCTGCCGGTTCTTAGCCTTGAGTTGCTCTTTCATCTTCAAGTGATCTTCCTGCATCTTACCTTTCCCTTGCCGCTTGTATCGGGCGTAGTGGGAATAGAGTCTTCGTAGCCGCTCGTTCGTCAAAATCATACGAGCGGTCTTGGAGATTGTTTTATCGGTGATCAAGTGAAGTTCAGGACTCAGCATCAAGTAATTGCACTTTAGCCGATCCGCGATCATCTTCAGTGTTCGGGGCTGATAAAAGCTGATGTGTTGGCCCCCCTCGAAGGAATAATACCACCAATCGCGGGGCGGTATTTTTTGATCGAACACCAGTGTCGAAAACATAACCGTTCGGCATCCGTAGGTTTCGAACATCTCCGATAGAAATTGGATTGGTTCTTCAATGTGTTCGAGCACCTCAAAGGCAAATATGGCCTCTGCTTTGAATCCCGGATCAGGTTCAAAAGACTTTGCGAACATGTTCTTGCAGTATTTATCGGTAGTGTAACAATCGAATCCTTTGTCCCGCATTAACCTTGTCAGCAATCCGTAACCACCGGCGACATCGAGCAATTTTCCGCGTCCGATTCTTAAGCACTCCAGGACAGCTTCGAGCATACTGCTGTTGCTGATATTTCGGTAAACAAGTCCGGTATCGGTATCAGAAATTGCTTCCTGGTAGGCTTCCTCAAGCCAATATGGGTGCTCGGTTTTGAGCAAACCGCTTTCGTTGCAATAGAAATACTTGACCAAGTGTTTCCCCAAAACAGTCTCGGAAAAGACGTACTCCATGGGCTTTTGGGAAATCGGGCACGTGATCTGGGTTTCTTGTGACATCGGTTATCGATCGCATTGTGGTTTCGGCGTTTGCTTTTGGTAGTGCGGGCATGCATGCCCGCACTACCAAAAAACATCTTTGTTCAATCACGGGCAGCGTGCCCGTGTTACCCGGTTGAGGCACCTTCGCCAAAGAGGGGGGCGAAGGTGAGATAGAAATTGTGGTGTTTTACCTGCTAAGCCTGCTAATCCTGCTAGGACTGGGCTGCAAAGTGTTCCCACCACCCATCCATGCTCGTTGTGGGTCCGTCTATGCTCGACGATGGATTGGGAACCGCATTGCCGTGCTTTGTCGCCACATGCTCTGACTCGATCCTGAGATTCGATTGATCGTCTTGCATCAAATCCAACGCTCGCTCGATATCTTCCACGTTGCGGTAACCACTTCCCCAAGGTAAGTCTGCTGAATCACTTTGAGCATTCGCATCCTGGGAAAGCTCGTCCGCAGCAGGATTGAATTCTTGCTCGAACCAGAGCGGGACATCATCGCGTTCGACTTCCGCTACATTCACGACCTTCACTGCCGAAAGCTTGATCGGGGGCAGTTCCACCTTGGCCGCAACGCGCGTCTTGCCCGGTAACACAAGCGGATCTGGCTGGAGTATCTCGATAACTTCTGGTTCAGGAGCTCGCTCCAAAACGATTGGGGCTGCCTGCTCCGGAGTTACAGAGGTCGCAGCCGCTTCAGGCTGTGCAATCGCCGGAGCTTGATCAATCACCACGCCACTGATTAGTTTCTGTGGATGATAGATCTCCGCGATACCCGGTTCGCCTTGTGTCGGCAACACGCGAACTTGCACTCCAATCGAGTCGAAGAGTCGCATGATGTGTTCGTGGCAAGTAAACATCACGACTTGGTTTCCAAGGGCGGCGAAATCGCGGAGTACCTTTGCTGCACTCGTTGCCCGAATGGTATCGAAGTTGACGAGGACGTCGTCGAGGACCAATGGCAAAGTTGCTCCGCGACGTGAGTAAGCCGCAGCTAGAGAGAGTCGAAGTGCAATAAAGACAGCTTCTCTCGTTCCTCTACTGAGTACTTCCAAAGGCAGACTGTGACCTTTGTCGTTATCGATTCGAAGTGCGTTCTTACCCAGTGGGGTCCAGACTCGAACGTACTTCCCTTCGGTCAATTGCTTGAGAAACGCCGAAGCCTCGCGCAATGTTTCAGGTTGACGTTCGCTCTCGTAGATTTCGCAAACTTTCTCGAGCATGCAAGTTGTCAAGCCGAGGCTTCGCCAGTGCGATGCGCAGCGTTCGATCTGCTGTTCTAAACAGGTCAGTTCAAGCTTGGCTTCGGCTAACCTTCGATCGGCGGCTAACGTCTTCATCTCTTGGTTGACTTCGCCTTGACGCTGTTGCAATTGCCCGACGCGTTCGTCGGCACCAGTGATCCGAGTACCTAAGGTCTCCCATCGTTTGTCGAGCTCGAAAGCGGGGGAATTCTCAAGCATCTTTTGAATCGCTTCGTAGGATACTTGTGTACCCATCGTCGCTCGAATTCGCTCATCCAAAGCACCGATTTGCGAATCTATTTGCAAGTACTCGCGTTTCTTGGCAAGTAAGCTTTCGAGTTGTTCGGTAGATTCAGCACCGATCTCAGCAAGATAGCTCTGCCGCGTGGAGATCAATCGCTCGACTTGGCGTTGGACACCCTTTTGCTTCTTGGATACCTCTTCGTCCTCACGTTTGAGTTCTTTGCGTTGAGCAAGGAATTGCCGATGCTGAGCGAGAGTGTTGAGCAACGCTTGCAACTTTTGCTGAGGACCTTCGACCGATAAATCGCTCGGCTTGAGATTCGCTGCTTCTCGAAGACTAGGAGATTCTTTACGTTCTTGCTCGTTACTTCGCGTTTGGCGATCTGCCCCTTGTCCTTTGTTGTGCATGACTTGGGGCTGCGCCGCCGACTTCGCATTTGCGTCCCTTTGTGCGGAATCCGCGAGGGCTACGCTCATCTGAGTGGTAAGTGCTTCAAGCCGTTGCAGTGAACTGGTCAACTCGATCCGACGTTGAGTCAGCTCATCGCTCTGGGTAGTGAGTTTCTTCCGCGTCTGCAAAAGCGACTCGTAGCCTTCCGACAAAATACGGATACTTTTTGGAGATAGCGACTCAGCGAGGCCAAGTTGGTTTAGCGTTTTCTTCCATTGCGATCGAGCGGACTTGAGTCCATCACTCGCATCGGCAGCTTGTTTCCTAGCTGACTGATATCGCGCCTTGGCGGCCGTTTGATTGTGGAAAATCGGCAGGTAGGATTCGCAAGCGGACAGCTCGTGTTCGGCTTCACGCAGTTGCTGTTCGATGGATGCTCCATGATCGGGCAATGCACCGAGCAGTTCTTGTTTTTCATGTTCGGTTTTGCGGATTTGACCGACCAAGGCATCGAGTTGGGATTCGAAGTCGGTCAGCTCCCCTTGCATACCTCGTTCCATCGACTTCCACCACAGGTAGGTCGCTACGAGGATGATCATCCCTAGGACGGTCATCAAAACGCCGGTGTTTTGAGTGTCATTCGACTGAAGTTCCAGTGCTCGGGCCGCAGCAGGAAGGTTGGCGTTGTTGTACCATCCAAAGAAATTGTTCATGCCGGAGATCAGCATAAACGCGCCGATGAAGAAAGGGATCGCGAGCATGATCACTCGCTCCCATGAAAATCCATCGTCGCTTTCTAAGTCGATCGTTTCTCCTTCGAGCTCCTCGCGGTTGACGGCGAGTTTGCCAAGTCGTTCTTCGACTTGTTGATACTTGCGAATCGATTGAATGCGGTCGCTTGCTGATTGAATCGAGTTCTGCAAATCGGTGGAATTCCTCAATGCTAGGAATCCTGAAATCTCGTGCTGAAGCCGATCGATTTCCTTTTTCTCGCTCTCGACTCGCTCGCGGGCTTGCTTCAGACGCATCTGTTGTGTGCGTACATCACGCGCAGGGCCAGCTAACTGACCGATGGCTTGCCTGGAAAGGTCAGGCAAGTTCGCCAATCTGCGATCGCTGAGCAATGCTTCTTGGTCGGCGTCATTGAGTCCAAGTCGTTTCGCGTCTTCGACAAGCTGTTCTTGCGTTTGCTTCCATTCGGACTCAAGTCGATGAATTTGCTTTTGTAGCTGAGTGATCCAAGGACCTTGTTCGGCAGCAGCTTCGATTTTGCTTGCGAGTCCGAGAACATTGCGATTCAGCGGCAGGTCGTCAGCGCGTTTGCGCAGGGATTTGCGTTGCTCGGAAAAGGACTGCATCTGTCCTTTGCGTTCATCGATTTGCGACTGAATATCGTTCAGTTTTGCAAGTGACTCTTCTTGGACGTCGGTTCTCGCGTGCAGAGCTTGAAGTTTGCTGCGCAAAGTATCTCGCTGAGTCCATGGCTCTCGAACGCTCATTGCGATTTCGATCGTTTTGGCTTCAAGCTCCCACTGTTCGGTTCGCTGTTTGAGTTCTTCGATTTCGTTTTGTTGATTGCGGCGATGGACGGCGAGTTCACCCCAACGTCGGCCTCGCTGAGTCAGTTGTTCGATTTCATCGCGAAGGCGTTGCCGTTTCGCGAACATGGACTGAAGCTGTGAGTTCTCATCGGTTTGCGATACGATCGACATCCGGGCAGTTCGCAGCTGGCGAATAACATCGACTAGCGAAACACGGTCCAGGCCGCTCGATAGTTTATAGAGTTCGTCTGCGGCTGCTGTGTCATCGAGGGTGCTGAGTTCTTGCAGTTCTCTCAAACCGATTGCGAAGACGTTCGTGAAGATCGATTCATCGACATTTCCAAGGAGCGACGTCAAGCGATGTTGACCTTGAGTGATTCCATCGCTGCTCATGACCGTCAATTGCCCAGCAACGCTTGGGTCATTGAGGGTTGCGCGACGCGCGATCTCATAACCTCCGCCAGGGCCGGTGACCCGAATTGCTCCGCCCGGTTTGCCGCCGTAGACCGGTGGCAAATACCGCATGCGTCGCTCTGGAGTAAATCCATAGAACATTGTGCGCAGGAAGTTCATCAGCGTGGTTTTGCCAGCTTCGTTCGGCCCGTAGAAGACCGTCATGCCTTCGGGCATCGAGTCAACGGACAGCCCTGACCAAACACCGAAACCGTCGATTTGTACGTCGCGTACTTTCATCCTCGTGTTCCTCCAAATCTCCTAGTTGGAGCGATCAAGTCCACCTTGTGCCCACGCAGTAAATCCACTCCGAGCAACGTCGCTTGTTCGAGTGCGACGGCTCGCTCTGCCGGGTCCTCATCGATGAGTATTTGTTGCCAGACCGCTGTTCCTGGCGTTTCGGAT
>Ga0208225_1000119_pt1 | contig 21088 bp, 13 predicted proteins | sample LakMenEpi15Jun10_FD_150701 | JGI IMG/M metagenome (GOLD analysis project Ga0208225, IMG submission 150701) | Freshwater microbial communities from Lake Mendota, WI - 15JUN2010 deep hole epilimnion (SPAdes) | ecosystem: Environmental > Aquatic > Freshwater > Lake > Epilimnion/Euphotic zone ... | reverse complement strand
AAAGGACAAGATGGAACCGATGCAGCGATCAAGGAGATTTCAGAGAATCCCCAAGTGATTGCAGGTGCGAGCCGTCCGTTGACGGAACAGGAATTGAACAACCTCAAGAGTTCCAAATGCAAAGAGCCGATGGCGGTGATCGTCGCTTTGGATCCTCTAGCTCTCTACGTTCACAAAGACAATCCCCTTGCAAGCGTCACTCCGGAGCAACTCGAAGCGATCTTTCGCGCTGCTGGGAGTGGAAAACCTCATGCGGTGAAATGGGGAGATCTTGGATTGACTGGCGATTGGGCAGATCAGCCGATTCGAATCCACGGTCGCAGTGATGTCAGCGGTACCACCGGGTTTATCAAACAGTGGATTCTCGGTGGTGGAGAGTTAGCCAAAGTCGCCCAAATCCACGAGACGAATATTGCGGTGACGCAAGGGGTCGGTAAGGATAAGTACGGAGTATCTCTATGTGGATTCGGCGATCACAATGCGGATGTGCGTGCTGTGCCTTTGGTATTGCAAGGCATTGCAGTGGAAGCCAGCGAAGAGAACTTTCTTGCAGGCCGATATCCTTTCGTTCGCCCGCTGACATTGATCGTCGACCAAGCCACTTTGCGAAGTGACGGCGGGTTGCGTGAATCGGTCCTTCGCTATGTGCTTAGTCGAGATGGACAACTCGAAGCCATTCGTGCGGGATTCTTTCCCCTAGATCCAGCTTTCATTCGAAAACAGCTTGATCTGATCAGTGGCCCCCAAGTTCGGTAAACACTGTCCGGTAATTACAGACAGATAAATCTCGTCCGGTAAGTTTCCACCCGCTTCGATATTTCGATACCGGGCTAATGTTCGATGCTTTTCCAGATGCGGATAAGACTCCTTCTGCATCCTGGCGAATCTTAAAAATTGAATGCACTAATCGTTTGCAACGAATCCAAAGGACTATCATGAATCGGCAATCGACATTTTGTTTGACATCTTTGTGGCTTGTTTCGCTGATTGCATCTACTCAACCAACACATGCTCAAAGCTGGTTGGGATTCAATGCCGCGGTTCCCAAGGTTGCCCCTGGGTACGGCACTCCTAGTTATGGATTGCCAGGGGTTAACGTAAGCACTCCTGGTGTTGCCGTCCCTTCCCTTTCGAGTTCACCCTCGCTTGTGCCTGCTACCAAGACTTGGAAGCTAGGGGTAGTTGTTAGAAATACAGATACTGGGGCGGTGGTGCAAACCGTTGAACCAGGTAGTGCGGCCCAAGCTGCGAATATCATTCCCGGCGATGTTATTATCGCTGTGTCTGGAACACGGATTGGCGAATTCGATGGTCGTGTTGTCGATATCGGTGAAGAGTTACGGCGGTACGTAGACGGTTACGGTAGGGTGTCCCTTTTGATGCAAGATTCTCGCACGAGGGCACTTCGTGCAAGCGTCGTAACACTCGCATCGACTTCCACTACCTTGAGTGGAACAGCAACTTTGATCGATCAATCAAGCTTACCGGCAGGATCGGTTCTTACCGTACAGCTTCAAAACGCTTCGAAGCCGTTTGTTGAAGTTGCGGGTGGGAAAGCTGTCGTTCGATCCGAGGGATTGGGCCCATTCCGATTCGATTTGAACATTGATCCTCGCTATCTCGATGCGCGGGATGTATATCAGTTAAGTGGGTGGGTAAGTTGGAACAACCAAGTGCTTTATCAATTGCGACAACCTGTAGTGGTCGCCCCAGCAAGCCTTAGTCAACCGGTCAGTTTGGTATTGGATCGGGCTGCAACATCGATTGCAGCAAGCGGAGTTGTAAGCGGAACGACAGGGCTGCCTGCTCTGGCACCGACAAGCCTACCGACTAACCTTCAACCTAATCCAGTGACTAATACCCCAAGTAATATCGTGACTGCTTCTTACCCAGCGACTCCGGCACTGCCAGGGGCTATGAACACCGATGCCTTGAATCAGATCTTTGTATCCCTATTGGGGAGGCAACCTTCAAGTCGCGAACTGATCGCTTGGCAATCTTACATGCAGCAAGGGCACAGTCTTAACGATGTGGCTGCGAAGATTATGGCGACCCCGCAATTCAAAGAACGGTATGCAACGGATGCTTTGTATGTGCAACAAGTGATCCAGACGTTAACCGGCAAGTTGCCTACAAGCGCCGAAGTGAACTATTGGGTCGGCAGACTTCAGACTCTTGGATCTCCAGAAAAGATGATCGCTGAGCTGTTAGCTCAAAATCGATAGCGTTTAGTCGGCAATGCTAACCTTTGACATTGGGCTTGGTCCATGACGAGAAAGCTTCGATGTCAAGGTTGATGACGATTAGGTTTTGATTAGGGTTTGAAGACACTTTATTTGCGGTCTTCAAGCCAATACACAGGCCATCTTGAATAGGATCCCATGGCGTGTGCATCGCTCTCGGAGCGTACGAAAACAAACGGTAACGAGCCACCCTTCGAAGTCGCGTTTAATCTGCTATCACAGATGTCGTTGGGATGATCGCAGGATTCTGGGTGTATGCTTGAATGCGATACTTTGGGCTGACGAGTGAGAGTCGACAGACGCAAATCACCTGTAAGACGCCATTCCCTTTCGAGTCGCCAATCATTCGTGGAGGATTCGTTCGGGGATGGCTGGCAGAAAACCTGCTCGTCCGCCGGTAAGCGATCGATTTGAGGTTTCGGCAAGTATCTTACTTGCTTGATTCCCAAGGGGATCAGCCAGTGTTTCGGGAATGCCAATCCGTACGGTTCCCAATCCCAGCGAGCTAGGTGGGATTGGAAAGTGCGCATCGATTGGAGGGTTGCCAAGTTGTTTTCCGTGAAGCAGATTGTGGCGTAGTCCCCTCGACGGCAATGCGTCGTTGCGCACAGTCGCTGGGTGCGAAGGATTCGGTGAAGCGAATCTAAGGGTGAGGCCGTTGGCGTCCAGTCTTCTTGAAACACTTCGTCAAGCATATCTTGATCGGATTGGTCAGGCCACCGATGTTGCCTCGCACGGGTGCAATGGATGAAGTACGATTGTTGGTTGTATAGAGAGTCCGTAATGGGGGCGATAGGTTGCCGCGTTGCTGGAACGGTTCGCAAGGCGCATCGCCACGGCGAGCTTTCGGATAAAGCGTTTGCTTGGGTGATTGAAGTCCTGGGTTGAATCCATAGCACTGCCCCTTTGTCGCACAGCTCCTTGTTGACTTGTTGAGCTTTATCGATGAGCGTGGTTTTGGGGTTTTTCGTTTGTACTTTATCGGTGGGTTTAGTTGCTTTGGATGGGCCTGGACTTTGGGGATGAAGCTCGCAGAGGACCCATGTCGTATGGCGAGGGATTTCCGGTTCGAGAAGTCGGCGTTCGAGAAGCGTAGCTATTTTACCTCGCGGTTTGAGTGCAAGTGCGACAACTCGGGTTGCTAGAAAAGTAACCGCTTGGTCGTTGGAGCGATCTTTCGTTTGGATCTCAAGTGACGCGATATTTAGCTTGTCGCAAGCGTAAGCGATGCTTGGCGAGTAGGGTGCACCATTCGGAAAGAGTACGACCGAGTCGAGTTCCTTGGCAAGCTTCAATGCCGTTTGAAGTGAACGTTGCCATGCAGGTTCACAGAATGCGTTTTTCGAAAGGTGAGAAGAGAGGATTCCAAGGGTGCTTGCCGGTGGAAAAGTCACATGAAAACGGGCAGTAATTGGTTTAGGAATTGGAATCGAAGATGGTCCAGAAAACGGGTTCTGGTAGGGGGTGGCGAGGATCATGGGGAAGCGAGCCGAAAAAGTGGGGTTCGGGCTAGCGATTATCTCTGACTTGGCTCCGATAATTTCCTGCAATCGGATTGTCCAAGGGCTGATCCAATCGGAGGGAGTGAATTCCAAACTGGGGGTAAGTAGATTGAAGACCATAAAACTTCCCTTGTGCTTGTGCGAAGAAAACTCACCTGCAACAACTACGGCCAAGATAGCGTACAATCAGGAAATCTATGTCATTTTGGTCAAACCATTTTTCGAGTGATTCGACATGTCCGACGTTTCGACGCCTGATGTTTCTCAGCAGATGCCGAGCAATTCCCTCGCTCGCGATTTTTTCTTGCGCGCCAGCCAAGAGATTTCGAAGATTTTTGTAGGTCAGGAAGAGTTGGTCACCACGGCGCTCGTCGCTCTTGTCTCTGGCGGGCACGTATTGATCGAAGGAGTACCGGGGCTTGGGAAAACTCTTTTCGTTAAGACTCTTGGCCGGGTAACCGGATGCCAATTTGGAAGGATTCAATTCACTGCGGATTTGATGCCCTCGGATGTGACCGGAGCCCCGATCTTCGACATGAAGCAGCAGGACTTTCGGTTTCGTCCCGGTCCGGTCTTCACGCAGTTATTGCTCGCGGATGAAATCAATCGCTCCCCAGCCAAGACGCATGCTGCGTTGCTGGAAATCATGCAGGAGTCTTGTGTGACGATCGACGGGGTTACCCATCCGGTTCCCGCTCCTTTTTTGGTTTTCGCCACTCAGAATCCGCTGGAAAGCGAAGGGACTTATTCACTTCCTGAAGCTCAGCTCGATCGTTTCATGTTTAAGGCCATGGTGGACTATCCGAGCGAAGAGGAAGAAGCACGAGTTCTGGAGATGCATTCGCGTCGGGTGGATATTTCAGAATTGCTAAATTCTCAAGTCCAGCAGGTTTGTGATGGGGAGGCTATTTTAAAGTTGATCGAGGAAGTAGCTTCGGTGCGGGTCGAAGAGAAGTTGCTGCAATACATCAATCGTATTGTGCGATCGACGCGCAAGTGGCCAATGTTCCACTTGGGAGCTTCTCCTCGGGCGGGGCTCTCGTTGGTTCAAGGAGCAAGGGCGCTTGCGGCTTTTCGTGGAAGGGATTTTGCAGTACCGGATGACGTGACTGAAATCGTGCTTCCGACTTTGCGTCACCGGATTGTGTTGGGAGCAGAAGCCGAGGTCGAGGGAGTTCAGATTGACAACGAGCTGTTGACCCTTTTGAAAACCATTGATGTTCCTCGCGTTTGATGGGAGGAAGTTACATCGCATCGATGAGTTCACTTGATCAATTCGTACAGCTGCTGTTTTGGGCTCCGTGGTTGGGTCTACTGGTTGTCCTATGCCCACTTTTGGTGTTAGCTTTCCTCTGGCGCATCTATCCAACATGGCGCTTGGTCGCGGTGGCTTGTGCCTCGCTCGCACTCTCCTTGCTCATGCTCCTCGTTCCTTTGTTGACGCTTGGACGAGGCAGCTCGCAAGGGGGCGGGGGATGGGTGGAAACGCTTCAAAGCCAAGCGTCTTTGCTTTTCTACTTTTTGGCTCTTGTCGATGTTCTCTTGCTCACCTTGCTAGCTGTTGACCTTGTTTCGGTCGTCAAGGCAACTGCGATCGAAGTTACTAGGCAGATGCTCAAGAGCGGATCACTGGGGGCATCTCAAGAAGTTACGCTTTGGATTGAAAACCGTGGGACGAGAAAGCATCGGATGATTGTCCGCGATGATCTACCAGAGTATATGGTAGCGAATCCTCCAGAGCAGTTGCTTGAGTTGGGACCTCGAAAAAGAGCGGAACTTACGTATCAGCTAAAGCCAAACAGGCGAGGTGCTTTCAGTCTGGAGCGAGTGCATTTTAAGCTCGTGAGTCAGTTAGGTTTCTGGACACGCTTGTTCGATAAAGAGTGCAAACAGGACGTAGCTGTTTATCCTAATATGCAGCAGTTGTCCGAATATGCCATGCTGGCGAAGACCAATCGATTGAGTTTGATTGGAGTTAGAGCCACACGTCAGGTTGGCCAAGACAATAACTTTGAGCGGTTGCGCGACTATACGCTTGACGACAACTACAAGCATATGGATTGGAGAGCTACTGCTAGGCGACGCAAGCTGACGGTCAAAGAGTTCCAGCAAGACAAGAGCCAGCGAATCATGTTCTTGCTCGATTGCGGTCGATTGATGACCAACGAATATCGAGGGCTGAGCTTGTTGGATTACGCAATGAACTCCATTTTGATGATGAGCTACGTTGCGTTGCAACAGGGAGACTCGGTGGGGATGATGTGTTTCTCCGATCATATTGAGAAGTACGTCCCGTTACGAGGTGGACCGAAGCAGATGAATCACATGCTTCATGGACTCTTCGACCGGTTTCCAAGAATGCACCAATCGAATTTTGACGAAGCGTTTTTGTACCTCTCTCAGCGATGCAGGCGACGGACGTTAGTGGTACTTATCACGAACGTGATAGATGACATCACGGCGGCTCAAGTCACCGGATACCTTTCGACGTTGCGGCCGCGACATTTACCTGTTTTGTGTTTGATGAGAGACAGGCGTGTTTTCGAAATGGCAGACAATCCAGCCCTTGAGGAGGAAATCCTCTACCCGAGCGCTGCGGCAGCGCAATTGCTACTCTGGCGGCATGAACTTATTGAGAAAGTGAAGGTTTCCGGGGCCCTTGTCCTCGACGCTTTCCCCGATCAATTGACGTCCTGTATGGTTAACCGTTATCTTGAAATCAAAGCCAAACACATGTTGTAGACGGCTAGCCTCATTCCCTCAGTACTAATTTGTCGATGCCACTCGATTCCTCCGAAAGCAATAGTCCCGCGGGTAAGCGATGGGAATTGATCGACAAGTACGGCAGGCGGCATACTTCTTTGCGGATTAGCGTAACGGATGCCTGCAATATTCGGTGCAAGTATTGCATGCCAGCAGTGGTTTCGGGGTTCCTCAGCCAAGACCGTTTACTCTCGTACGATGCGATTGCAAGGATCGTCCGGGTGTTGGCTCAAGCCGGCATACGAAAAGTCCGTTTGACCGGCGGTGAGCCGTTGATGCGACCTGACTTATTCAAGTTGGTTGAGAAACTTCGCGCGGTTAGCGGGCTTACTCAAATCGCGATGACCACCAATGGCATGATGCTTCGCGATTCCCTGGACCGGTTAGTTCAAGCGGGTTTAAGTCACGTAAACATTTCACTCGATACACTGCGCGAACCTGCTTTTCGCGAAATATCCCGCCGCGATGGGCTTGAGAAAGTCCTCGAAGGAATCGAGGCTGCAGTTCGCAGTCCACTGCATGTTAGGCTCAATGCGTTGATTCTCAAGGATATCAATCTCGATGACTTGATCCCTCTGGTCCGTTACGCGCGAGAACTGCGGATTGTCATCCGGTTCATCGAGTTTATGCCCTTGGATGCCAACCGGGCTTGGAGTGCCGACCAAGTCGTCACCGGGGATGAGCTACGGCGGATTGTGGAGTCTGAGTTCGGGCCCCTGACGCCGGCAGATTCAAGCGATCCGTCGCAACCGGCCCGAGATTACTTATTTGAGGATAAGATCGGTGGAATCGGTTTCATCGATCCGGTTTCCAAGCCATTCTGTTCGGACTGCAATCGCTTGAGATTGACGGCGGATGGTAAATTCCGAAATTGCCTCTTCGGGCAGGACGAATGGGACGTAAAACCGCTCCTTGGGCTTCCTCAAGGCGAAACGGCAGACGAGAAGATCTATCAGTTGGTTCGCACCTGTGTAGAGGAAAAGCACCCTTCGCACGGCATCTCGCAGATTGGATTTCATCCCCCAGAGCGGGCGATGTATCAGATAGGCGGTTGACGTTCGCGGAGAATGAAGTATCAACTGGGGCGGTTGCGATTAGAGGATCTTGGGTGCAAGAAGTAAATCAGAATTCCTAGCGGACATTGAGTCTTAGGAAATTCCCAGAATAGAAAAACAGAACAATTATGAAGCGATATGACGTGTGTGGTTTAGGGAATGCCATTGTGGACATTTTCCTGCAACTCTCCGATGAAGATTTTGCACAGTTGCAGTACGAGCGGGGAACCATGCGACTCGTCGAACTCGCTGACCAGAAAGCTCTATTCACGAAGTTCGCCGGTGGATCCCATGATCTTCAACTCGTCAGCGGTGGGTCGGTAGCGAACTCCATCATCGCTGTTTCGCAATTAGGTGGAAATTCCGCCTTTATCGGCTGCGTCGGTGACGATCGTTACGGATTGCATTACGTCGAAGAGTTCAGCGACCTGAAGATCAACATCGGCAATCCTGTGATGGTAGGGGAGAGCACAGGAACATCGGTCGTGATTATTACACCAGATGCCGAGCGAACTATGCGCACGTGTTTGGGAGTCGCAAGCCATCTTACGGCCCGACACATCGATGAAGACCGAATTGCGAATGCGACTTGGTTGTTCATCGAAGGATATGTTTTTGCAAACCCTGAAACCGGCCAGCATGCCATCCGCCGAGCCATTGAGGTCGCAAAGAGTCACGGAACGAAGATCGCGATCACATGTTCGGAAGCATTCGTACCAGCGGCTTTCGGGGCTCCATTCCACGAGGCGCTCAAGCAAGCCGACCTGCTGTTCTGCAACGCACCGGAGTCCTTAGCCGTAACCGCCACGGAGAGTACCTCAGCAGCTTTTGAAGCGCTGCGAGCGATGGTTCCGAATTGCGTTGTAACGGACGGGCCGCATGGAGCCTTTGTGCGCTACAACGGGGAGGAATTGCATGTCCCCGCGTTCGCTTGTCACCCGAAAGATTTGACAGGTGCCGGAGATATGTTCGCCGGCGCGTTCCTATACGGAATCACCCACGGATACGGACCGGGAGTAGCTGCCCAAGGTGCAAACTACCTGTGTTCGAAGGTGATCAGTCAAGTCGGTGCGCGGCTCCAAGACAATGCCGTGCGACTGTGGCAGGAAGGTATCGAGAACTTCAGAGCCGATGATGTCGGCGGTTGATCTAACCGCTTCTTCGATACTGATCTGATCGAAGGGTTGTATCCTTCGCTGGTGTAGCTTGATCTTTAAACCAGACTCGCTAGACCAGCTTATTGCGAACGGCCCATACGGCCGCTTGTGTGCGATCGGTAACCGAAAGTTTACGGAGAATATGCTGTACGTGTTCTTTGACCGTTTCGTAACTGATCTTTAAGTCTTCTGCGATCTTTCGATTGCTGTAACCGTTTGCGAGGCGTTCGATGACATCGCGTTCCCGAAGGGTCAGCGGTATAGGATGGTATCTGTGTGGCGGAAGGGCCGATGCGCAGACTGCAAGTCGGCGAAGTTCATCTTTGGTCCATATCGCTTCGCCACGAAACGCAGTTTCGAATTTTTCCCATATGAGCGATGGGTGATCGCACTTTGTAATAACCCCGAGCACCCCGGCATTCGCTGCCTTCAGGAATACTTGAGGGTGCTCGTACCGAGATAACAATAGGGTCGCGATGCTTGGGTAATGAGTACGCATTTCCATAATGCATCCCATGGGATCTTTTGGAAGATAATCCAAATCGATCAGAGTTAAGTCAGGTGTTGAGTTTTGAAACAGATCGGAAATCGCATAATGAGGTTGCGCGGAATGAAACCGGCATCGTCTCGATGCGTCGCTCAATGCACTAAACCCCCAGCGGTCGATTTCATACGAGGATATGAGCAGAATATCGCGATTCATAAGAATTGTACGACGAGAATCTCAAGGATAAGACCGGTTGCGGTGAGGCGTTAGACGAAAAGGATGAACTCACCAATCGGAAGATTATCGTAGTCTATTTCCAGGTGCCGGTGGGGATTTTGGTTGGAAAAAAACTTCCCCGTATCCTGCTCGGATGGCAACCCGAAAGTCTCAAAAGTTGCCGTTTTCCCGGTTTCGCGATATCCAGCGGGGCTTACGGCAGTAAATGCCCAAGCTTGTCGCGTTTCGCGGCTAGGTAATTGGCGTTGTGCTCGTTGACCGGGGAGATAATAGGGACTTGGTCGACAACCTTAAGGTCGAATCCCCGAAGGTTAAAAGCCTCGGTTTTCTTTGGGTTATTCGTGAGTAAACGAATGTCCCGAAGCCCCAAGTCTTTGAGGATTTGCAGTCCGACACCGTAGTCTCGCATGTCGGCTTTGAACCCCAGGCGATGGTTTGCCTCCACGGTATCCAAACCTTCGTCTTGAAGTGCATAGGCACGGATTTTCTGAGCTAAGCCGATCCCGCGACCTTCTTGGGGTAAGTATACCAAAACCCCCCGCCCCTCCTTGGCGATGGCTTCTAGGGCCAAGTGCAATTGGTCACCGCAATCACATCGCAGCGAGGAGATCAAATCCCCGGTAAAACAACTGCTATGCATGCGAACCAAAGGTGCGACCGGACCGTCAGCTTGAATGTCACCGAATGTAAGTGCGATCGGCTCTTGGCTCTCGAACTGCACGTCATACACCACTACTTGAAACTCACCATATTTTGTAGGCAGACGGCACTGTGATGCTCGTGATACGAGCTTTTCGTTCACCCGTCGGTGAGAGATCAATTGTTCGACGGTGATAATCTCAAGTCCATGAGTTTGCGCCAACGCGATCAATTCATCGCGTGTGGCTCGATCACCCGAGGCGTTGAGTATCTCGCACAGAACTCCGGCGGGTGCCAACCCAGCCATTCTTGCCAAGTCCATCGAGGCTTCGGTGTGTCCAGCTCGCCGCAAGACTCCTCCTTCCATGGCCAAGAGAGGATACACGTGTCCGGGCTTAACAAAGTCCGAAGTCTGGGTTTGTTCATTTGCAAGACGAACAATGGTCTCGGCTCGTTCTGCGGCTGTAATCCCCGTCTTGCATCCCGCATGGTCTACCGGGGTCATGAAAGCGGTGCTTAACGGGGATGTGTTGGTCTCGACAAGCGGACGCAACTCCAATCGCCGCGCCGTGGAAGGGAGAATGGAGCAACACAATTGCCCATGTCCTGAGAGCATAAAGTTCACCAGTTCAGGGGTTACCAACTGGGCTGCACAAACAAAATCACCTTCGTTCTCACGATGTTCGTCGTCAAGAACGATGACTACCTTGCCCGCCGCAACGGCGTCTACCGCCGATTGAATGCTGCTGAAACGCTCCGGCATTGTCTTATCCTGCTCTTCCTTTGTCACGAATCGCTCGATTCGTTCTCTTCGAGATTGTAATCCTTCATCTTTTTATGCAAGGTGTTCCGGTTAATGCCCAAACGAGTCGCGGTCTTGGTCTGCACGTTGCCGCAACTCTGCAGGACTTGAATGATCAATTCCCGCTCCACCCGGTCGACAACCCTCGCATGCAAATCGTTCTGGTCCGGCTTTGCTAATCGTAGTCCCTCGGCAACCAATTGTTTCGTAAGGGATTCAAAGTCAAGTGGTATGGCTTTCGTCGGAACGACAAATTCTTGTGGCGTCGGATTGCCTGTAACGACACCTGGCAAAAGATCGACGGTCAATTCATCGGTCTCGGACATCACAACCGCACGCTCAACGTAATTCTGCAATTCCCGAACATTCCCTGGCCAGTGGTAGTCTTGAAGCGCAACCATGGCCGCGGGCTGGATGTGTACGACGAACCGTTCGTTTTGCTCGCTGTAAACTTTTAAAAAGTGCGAAACTAGCAACGGGATGTCTTCTCGACGTTTCCTTAAAGGTGGTAATTCAATGGGAACCACGTTCAATCGCCAATAGAGATCCTCGCGAAATCGATCTTCGCGAATCTCAACCGCCAAATCTCTGTTGCTTGCGGCGATCAACCGGGTATCGACCGTGACTGTCTCGGTGTCACCAACACGCTCAAATTGCTTCTGTTGCAACACTCGCAGCAGCTTTACTTGCAAGTGACGTGAGGTGCTATTGATCTCGTCGAGAAATATCGTTCCCGTGTGGGCAGCTTCAAATCTCCCTGCCCGATTGCCAACCGCACCAGTAAACGCTCCACGCACGTGACCAAATAGTTCACTCTCAAGCAAACTTTCGCTTAGTGCACCGCAATTCACTTTGACAAAAGGGCCGCCTACGCGGTGACTAAGCTGGTGGATCGCATTCGCGATGACTTCTTTCCCTGTACCAGTCTCCCCTAGAAGCAATACCGAAGCGTTTGTTTTCGCAACTCGCTTGGTCAGAAAAGCAACTTTTTGCATCGCTGGAGACGAACCGATCACGCCGGGTAGGAACTCGCGTGGCCCTCCCCATTGCTGCCCGTCGTCATGCCCTGCGTTCGCCATTTCGATCCGACTCTAATCCCAAAATTCCCTGCCGGTCGGTTCGTTCACTATGCCCCTTGAAAGGTCGATACCACAGGCGGATTTGACGCCGCTTAAGGATTCGACTCGGTCTGCCGACCATACTCTGCGTCGATCGCGTCGAGAACTCGGCCAACGACGATGCGGGTGACCGGCTCGGTTGCCCCGCGTGTGTTGTAAACATCGTACTGACCGTTGATCATATCGGTAGAGATCAATAGCCCAAATCTTTGCACGGATTGCACAAAAATTTGGCTTGCTTGCTCGCGACGCTTCGCTGGCTCCTGAGCGTCCGATGCTATCCGTAGCAAATTTTGTTGCTCGGCTTGCGTATCAGCTAACCGAATAGAGACCCCTGTCCCATCGGTTACTTCTTCCTGCGGAAAGCGTTGTCGGAAGTAATTCGCTGCGTTTTCCTTCCATCCAACACGGTCTGCGGCGGTCGTTCTCGGATACCCCAACACATCATCCATGCGGTGGACTATGTCCCCAAAACCATCGATCGTTGGCGGAACAGAACCCACAATCACCCCAGGATCAGAATTCGCGACGGAGTGTTCAAGGCTGCTTAGAGAATCAGCAAGCAACGCGATCGGTACGGTCGATGTCGATGGATTGATGCGAATTCTTTGAACCAATTGACCAAGGTCCAAATCGCGAAGGTGATCGAGAATAAAAATTGCTTCTACTGGAGTCGCGTTTCGCAGTGTATTGAACACGTCGTCGACCGAGGAAGCTTCGACGTACCGAAATCCCATTTGTTCTACAAGCTGATGCATGTGGGATCGAAGCGAGGGACTAGCACCGACAATCATAACCATCGGGTCAGCCATCAGCCGTTGCATTTCTCGACCAACAAAATCGACGCGGCTTGATCCTTGAAATCCAGCAGGTTCGCTTCGATCAACGCTCGAAGTAAGCGTGGTTCGCTCCACATTTGAGTCGGTCGAGACGGTTCTAAGCTGCCGTTGATCGAGCAACGAATTCATCAAGGCGATTGTGGCCGGATAACGGACTTGAGGATCCCCCGAATTCGCGGCTTGTACTAATCGGTCTCGGACGGGTGGGGGCATGAGTTTGCCTTGCCATCGCACCAAGTTACTAACAGCGAGGGCTTTCGCTCCACGCAAAGATTCTTGTTCGGCCGCATCCCAGATCAAGCATGCGAATTCGTGGCTATCGCGTAGGGTGCTTGGGACAAGCGACTGAAAATGTTCGGAGGCTGTCAAGTCTCGCGAACCTTCATGCGAGAGTTTTTCCATCATGGCAACGATCGCTTTGGCAGAGACTGCATCGCCGCTGGACTCCGACCTGAGCGTTGTAATGGCTGCTTGGGAAGCTCTCGCGAGAGCTAGTTCGGCAGCGTTGGCACTTGTGGGCTGCACGCTTGTTGCATCCTCACCTAAAGCCCACGTCGTTTGGGTGCGGACGTCGTTGAGTTTCGTTAATTGACGATATTGATCCAAGGATCGGTCGAGAATCGTCGCTGCATACTCGTAGGATTGCTTGGCGTTGGGGATCGATTTGCCCCGTGCGATCAAAGAATCGCTGATTCCTTGTCGCGTTGCTTGGCTGATCGATTGGTCGTGCAAGGCTGCAAGCAATTCCGGGCCCATGTCCGCTTGTGGGGAGCGATTGACGAGTCGAATCAATCGTTCTCTCGAATCGATGTTTTGGGTTGTCATGGCGGCTTGCCATGCTTTAGTGGTTTGCGGTCCGAGCAATGAGTAGGCTTCGACCATCGAAGGAGTGGGTACCAATCCATTCGGTCGCATCACGGCGTTAAGGATCGCGGCAATACCAGAATCGCCGGCGGCCCGAAGGCCATCGTATCCGCGCAGTCTCTCCGCTTGGTCTGGACTTGTTAAGCGTATGACGTGCCGTTGCAAGTTCGCCGGAGAGTGGATCTCCTGATCAGCGAGTTGACGCAGCTTGGCGATCGTTTGTTGATGTTCGGGACGGAAGGCCTTCGGGTTCGACTCGATAGCACCGATAGCTCTTGCACCTGCGGACTGCAGGATTTCGATTGCCGAAGGACCGTCGAGGGGAAGCTTCGCGATTTCATCCAACCAAGCGCCGGCTTCATCCCAACGCCGAATCCGTGTCATCCAATCCAGAGCCTTGCCGAATTCCTTGGGTGTCGTAGGCGGATTGCCGCGCAATGATCGAACGACAGCGTTGGTTTCATTGGGATCAAGCGCGGACCGCGTCGATGGAGGTGCCGTAGGCGTGAGACTTGGAGTGGTTCCAAAACCCGGATCGCCAAAAGGGTCTTGCCCGTAGACTTCGTTCGTTTGGCAGTAAAAGCAATTCAACGCAAAGCTGACTCCCATAAGCCCCGAAACTAGCCGACGCATGGGCTGGCGAGTACGCTGCGTGAACTTTTGGGTTGTCGCAGAAATAACTAAGTTTGCTTTGGAACGATCGAAATGGCTGGTCATTCGGATTCGCTGATCATTTCAAGGTCAAGGGTCAGGTTGCAAATTCCTTGGGGCTAGCATCCTGCCAAGCCCTCACAGTTTAACATCTTCTACCCGAGGATTCTAAACGTCAAAGTCGATTTCTTTGCGAAAGTTTATCAGGCTTACCCATTTCGCTTTTGGGCGTTCGCAGCAGCACGCCGGCTGATCGGCAAGACTTGCCGAAGAAACCTTCGCATCCGTGCGAGGACCAACTTAACGGGATTGAATTTACCAGTCCGTCCCCTAAAACCGGGAATTCGTTACACTGTGGTGGGTGCTCGACTGAGTACTCTAATGGGCTATCCCGCTTCTATTTTCGCCTCAAGGCACCGTCCCCCATGACAGGATCCGCCACCTCGCTCGATTTATCGGATGCATTAGCCAAATTTGGCTTGCAGAATTTCCGGCGTGGGCAAAAAGAAGTCATCGAACATATTATCTCCGGCAAAGATTGCCTATGCGTTATGCCCACCGGAGGCGGCAAAAGCCTCTGTTACCAGCTTCCAAGCTTGGTGCGTCCAGGCTTAACGATCGTCGTCTCCCCCCTGATCGCCTTGATGAAAGACCAAGTCGACGGGCTTGAACGCCGAGGAATCCGCGCGACCCTGATCAATAGTTCGCTGACGATGCAAGAACAATCCGAGCGGCTTGACCAAGTCGCGTCGGGTAAGTTTTCGTTGGTATATGTTGCCCCTGAGAGACTGCGAAACCAAAAGTTTCTCGATGCGATCCGAGCTACTCCGATCCAGCTCTTGGCCATCGACGAAGCCCACTGCATCAGCGAATGGGGCCACGATTTCCGACCGGACTATCATCGTCTGGGCCGATTTCGCGAAGCCCTCGGCAACGTTCAGACCATCGCTCTGACCGCCACTGCGACCCCTCGGGTTCGAAAGGACATTCTCGATAGCCTTCAGTTGAGCACGGCCAGGACGTTCATCACGGGGTTCGCTCGCGATAACCTCTACTTCGGCTCGGTCTACAGCATGAGCGACCGAGACAAAGATAAGAACTTGATCGACTTCCTCGATGGACGCGATGAATCGGGGATCATCTATGTCGCAACACGCAAACGATGCGAGACGCTAGTAGAGAAACTTACTGAGGATCTGAAACTTCCCGTGGCTGCTTACCATGCAGGTTTGCTCCCCGAACAGCGCAAGCACGTTCAAGATCAATTCATGGCTGGGAAGCTCAAGGCGATAGTCGCCACGAACGCTTTTGGAATGGGGATCGATAAATCGGATCTGCGATACGTCATCCATTACAACATGCCAGGGACGTTAGAGGCCTACTACCAAGAAGCAGGCCGCGCCGGACGCGATGGACTCCTTTCGCAATGCGTCCTGTTGTTTAGCCCCCAGGATCGCTACATCCAAGAGTTCTTCATCGAGAATGCAAATCCGTCGAAGGAAATCCTTCAGTCGGTTTACGATTTTCTACTGCGTTGCGAAGAAGATCCCATCGAATTGACTGCCGAGGAAATCAAAGAGAAGATCGATCGCTCCAGCACTGCCGAAGCGGTCAACTCAGCCTTGCAAATCCTCAGTCGTACCGGCGTTCTTGAGCGATTGGAAGTCGCCGGCGGGTTGGCGATGTTTCGACTTTCTAATCGATTATCGACGTTTGTTGATCTTCTACCACGCGACGCATCCGCAAGACGAAACGTGTTGCGATTGGTTGAAAAAGCGGTCGGCGATCGAAGAGACGAAGCCGTATATATCCATCCCCGTTGGTTGATGGAGCAGTTGCAGATGGATCGCGAGACGATGAACCGACATCTGCGGGAACTCAATAAGCTTGAAGATTTCGAGTACGTTCCTCCTTTCCGTGGCCGAGCGATCCACTTTCGACGCAAGGATGTGCACTTCGATGATCTGAAGATCGATCACGGAGCCTTGGCCGCCCGCAGGAAAGCTGACTACGAAAAGCTCGATCAAATGGTCGGCTACGCGCGGTCTAAAGCATGCCGACAAAAGACGATTCTCCTTTACTTTGGCGACTCGTCTGCTTCCGACTGCAATATATGCGATCGCTGCCAAGGTCGTTCGGGGTGGCCCAAGCTTCCCAAACAGCGAGCTGTTAAACCGCCCGATCCGATTGCATTGAATGCAGCCTCCGATAGTGTCCAGACAGCGACGCCTTCCGAAGTGACTCCAAGTATCGAGCCATTGAAATCATCAGCAAAGCCCCAAGCGACTCAGGAAGAGCCGCTCTCGGTTGCGAGCGTACAGCCTAAGGTTGAAACCAAGAAAAACGCAGATGCAAAGAAGACTTCGAGTGGTAAGAAACAAACGGTGGAGATCTCAGCCGAAGTGCATCGTAAAGCGATTCAAACCGTGCAACTTCTGCTCAACGCCATCGAACGAACTCACGGGTATCTGAGCAAAACGGTGCTTGCTCAACACTTTGCGGGTACGGCCAGCAAGTCGGTAACCGGCCTACGACTCGAACGACTTCCTGAATTCGGTGTTTTAAAACCTTGGAAGAAAGCTCATTCAGCGCAAGCCCTAGAGGTGATGCTCGAAGCCGGTTTGTTAGCACAAGCCGAGTTTAAACTCGGTAAGCAAACTTTAGTGCTGACGGAGTTGGGTAAATCCAGCAGAGCGGATGCAGGAGCGATCCCGAAATCAGTATCCGATTTTTTTGCTAACGCTTGGCATGCGAGCGATGCAAGCGAGACCGCGCTGGAGCTTCCTAAGCAATCGGCGAAGCAGCGCGAGGCAACATGGGATTCCAGCCAGCCAGCACCTTCCGCTTCCCCTGTTCAGACTTCTTCGACCGTTCCAACAACCCCGCCTGTTCCATCCGCTTCGTCCGCCCCAGCTGCTTCGCCTGCCCTGTCTTCTTCACCTGCTCCGTCTGCTTTACCCGCTCCCTCGGTTCCTCTTGTTCAGGCGGTTCCCCCGGTTCCGACGATTTCGTCGTTGCCATCGGCTCCAAGATCATCAGAGGAACTTCCAATCCCCCAACCAACCGATGCACAGAGCACTGCGACCGGGGCTTCGGTACTCTCCGATTGGCAGTGGACGGTTCGGCTTGTTAAACATGGTTATCGCTTGGGGGAGATCGCGTTAATTCGAGGAAAGACACCCGATGGTGTACTTGCCGATTTAACGATCGCATTGCAAATGGAGGAGCGGTTTGAGATCCGTTCACTTTTCGATGCTCGGACGTTTTTAACGATCGAGGAACTCGCCAAAGCAGCCAGCTTGCCGGAGAAACCACCCACCCTTTTACTGGTCTTTTCTGGCCTGTGGGACTTTGTTTTAGAATGGTTAAAAGTGGCGAAAGCCCTAAAATAATCCAGGGCCATCAATCTGTCAGACTTCCGCCCTGAACTTTCCACTCGACCGTCAATCCAATCATCCGCTATGAGCGAACCATCGCAAGGCAACCGACCCAATTCGGTACCTCCAATCGTTGCAGGCCCCGGTTTAAGTTCCGGTGTGAGTAACGCCGTGCCAGTAGAGCCCGAGCGAAGCCATCTGCTGGACATGTCGAGCGAAGGATTGACAGATTGGCTCGTCGAGCGAGGTTGGCCGAAGTTTCGTTCGGCTCAAATTCAACGTTGGATATACCAACGCCGCGCCAAAAGATTCGAGGACATGACGGATCTTCCGAAGGATCTTCGCAAACAACTCGATACACATTTTGATCTGTTTCGAACAACCCTCGTCGCGCACCAACAGGCCGGCGATGGAACAGAAAAACTACTTTTGCAATTGGCCGATGGTGGAAGGATCGAATGCGTTTTGTTGCGCGACGGTCCTCGACGCTCGATTTGCGTCAGCAGTCAAGTCGGTTGTGCGATGGGATGCGTGTTCTGCGCGAGTGGTTTAGATGGTGTAGAGCGAAATCTCACACGTGGCGAAATCCTTGAGCAGATGTTGAAATTGCAGCATCTGCTCGAAGTCGATGAACGATTAAGCCACATTGTGATGATGGGGATGGGGGAACCACTTGCGAATTTACCGCGGGTCTTAGACGCATTGTCGGTTGCAAAAGATCCCGACTTGGGACTGGGGATTTCCCCACGTCGAATCACCATCAGCACGGTCGGTCTGCCACCGGCAATCGATAAACTTGCAGCCTCTGATGCACCTTACCATTTGGCAATTAGTTTGCACGCCCCGAACGATCCCCTTCGCAATCGGCTTGTGCCGGTCAATAAGTCGATCGGCATCCGGGCGATTATCGAAGCCGCCGATCGTTATTTCGCAAAAACCAAGCGTCGGCTGACTTTCGAATACGTTTTGCTCGGTGATTTAAATGACTCGCCTGCGTGCGCCCAGGAACTCGTGCAGTTGCTCAGGCACCGAACCGCAATGTTGAATGTCATCCCCTACAATCCGGTACCCGGTTTGCCTTACCAAACACCTTCGTCGACGGCTGTCCACCAGTTTCGAAAAATCCTGCTCGACGGCGGGATCAACGTTATGTTCAGGCAACGAAAAGGGGATGAAATCCAAGCTGCTTGCGGGCAGTTGCGACGCCTTCGCGAACGTGAACCGCAAATCGTCTCGATCGGTAATTCTTCTGTAACCGGTGCAAATTGATCGTTCTGAGAATACGCATTCAAAAGTAATCGACTTGCCAAAGGGTGTTTAGCGGTTTCAAGACTGTGAAGATTGGGTTACACTGACGCGCCTTGTGGGCTCGCCTTGTGGGTTCGGTTCGTCGTTCCGGTAAAAAGCTTGCGTATGAGTGAATTGCATCACGAGTGTGGGGTAGCGGCCGTCTACCATCTTCCATCCGCCCCCGAAAGCCCGCTTTGTAGCGGAATCGGTATCGAGGCGACTTCGTATCTGCTTCCGAGGATGCTTCAAGACATCCAAAATCGCGGGCAGCTTGCCGCCGGCATGACGAGCTTTAACCCCCAGCGATCGCTGTTGCTCGAAACCCACAAAGATATCGGAACCGTCAGCGAAGTTTTCCGGCTTTCGCATCGCGGTAAGCATGAAGCGATCATGCAACAATTGGTCGGTTCTGCCGCTATTGGGCACGTCCGTTATGCAACTTGCGGTCAAGACGATAAGAACTACGCTCAACCGTTCGAACGCCAACACATTCACAAGCACAAATGGTTTTCGTTTTGCTTTAACGGCCAATTGGCAAACTATCTCGAACTTCGCGAAAAATTGACCCGCGAAGGGGATCATCACCTAGCGCGAGACACGGATACCGAAATCATCTTGCATGAGCTTGGGCGGGAATTGACCGTAAATCCAACCCTCTCACTGATCGATGTATTTGCGAATGCGGCTAAAGGCTTCGATGGTGCTTTCTCGTTAGCGCTACTAACGGCGAAAGGTGAGTTGCTCCTCGCTCGCGATCCACAAGGGATCAAGCCGATGTGCTACGCTTTCGATGGCTCGTTGTTCGCAGCCGCAAGTGAGAGTGTCGCTCTGTTTAACCTCGGTTTCGACCGCTCGATGATTCATTCTCTGCAGCCGGGTACTTGCATGCTCGTGACTCCTCAAGGAATCGAGCAGCGGAAATATGCGCCGGATCAACCACCTGCCCACTGTTTCTTCGAGTGGATTTATTTTGCGAACGTTGCAAGTACCCTCGATGATCGCAGTGTCTACCTATCCCGCACGCGACTCGGTGAAGAACTCGCCCGCATCGAGCTCGCCCGCAAAGAAATTGAAATCGATAGCGATACCATTGTTGTTCCAGTTCCAGATACGAGCAAAGCCGCTGCAGATGCGATGGCTTATCACCTGCGAATCCCTTGCCGCGAAGGCTTGATTCGCAACCGATATTCTGGTAGGACGTTCATCGAAGGGAACCGTGCGCGGAAGGTAAAGGCATCGATGAAGTACACTCCGCTTCGAGAAGTTCTCGAAGGCAAGCGAGTGATTTTGGTCGAAGACTCCATCGTTCGATCGACCACGATGAAAGTTCTGTTGAATCGAATTCGTGAACTCGGCGGCGCGAAAGAAATCCACGTCCGAGTCGCGTGCCCGCCTATCATCGCACCCTGCTTCTATGGGATCGATATGTCGACCATCGATGAACTCTACGCTCCGAAGTTCCTTGGGGACGGTGGATTGACCGAAGAAGTTCAACGGAGAATGGCGGAAAACCTCGAATGCGATTCCTTGAGGTACTTACCTGTTGAATCCATTGCGAAAGCGATCGACTTACCCCGCAATCACCTTTGCCAAGCTTGCATTACCGGAGAATACCCAACACCGCATGGGCAACGACTCTACAGCCTTGCGCAAGCGAACCATCGGGCGGGAAGTCCATCGCAACGTACTTACGGCGGATAAGACGGACCACCGTAACACGGACCACAGATGAGACGGACCACCGTAACACGGACCGCAGATGAGACGGACCATGGATAAGTTCGTACGTCACGTATCTTTCGTCACATATCTGACGTCACACAAGTGTGTATGGCGGATACGTGATACACAGGAGTTGATGCATGCGTCAGCATTTCGCTGACTTGCGTTTCTTGCCGATGCTACCTCGCTGTGTGACTTTTTCCAGCGTGTCGATAATGTCCGGGACTTGGCAATCGTTATCCCCCAAGTCCGCTTGGATACTACCAAGCTTCTTGGCAACCTTGATCACATCTCGGGTCAATGGTGCTACGTAGGTCCCGATCGCGATCAAGCAAGCGTTCA
>Ga0208225_1000115_pt1 | contig 21233 bp, 12 predicted proteins | sample LakMenEpi15Jun10_FD_150701 | JGI IMG/M metagenome (GOLD analysis project Ga0208225, IMG submission 150701) | Freshwater microbial communities from Lake Mendota, WI - 15JUN2010 deep hole epilimnion (SPAdes) | ecosystem: Environmental > Aquatic > Freshwater > Lake > Epilimnion/Euphotic zone ... | reverse complement strand
TGGCAACAAGTTTACTTTGCGAAGGATGCGAGTTCCTTCTTCATCGCCTGCAAACGATCGCGGACGAGCTTTTGCGTTGCTTGCAGGGGATTGGGGGTTGTAGAAGAGGTTGCAAGTGGTTCGTGCCCGAAGAGATAGAATTTGATTTTCGGTTCGGTACCGGAGGGTCGAACGGCGATTGCGTTGCCGCTTGGAACGTTGCTTCCAGGCAAGCCGAGATCCATGATCAGCATGTTGCCTTTGGGTGCATTTAACGGAGTGCTGTGACCATCGGAGGAGGTCGTAAGGAGTCGTCCGTAGTCGCGAACAGCGATCACTGGTAATCCAGCGAGGCTAGCGGGCGGGGTCTTTCGCAGCGATTCCATCAATCGTTGCATGTTGGCCATCCCTTCGCTTCCTTCCATCTGCACATTGATGAGGTCTTCGATATAGACGCCGTGAATTTGCATCAGTTCATCGAGTCGTTGGTGCAGGGTTTTTCCGGCGGCTTTCAGGTCCGCAACGAGTTGCGCCATGAGCAAACAGGCCACGGCGCCGTCTTTATCTCTTGCGTACGAACCGATGAGGTATCCGTGGGACTCTTCGGTCCCGAAGAGGAAGTCATTTGGCCCGCAGGCATCGATCAGCCCTGCGATCCATTTGAAGCCGACGTGGATATTTCCTTCGCAACGCATACCGTAGTACTCGGCGACTTTGCGGGTCATTTCGGTGGTGACGAGGGTTTTGATGACGTATCCGTTTTTAGGAAGATCTCCGGCGGCTTTTCGTTTCGCGAGGACGTAGTCGGTAAGTAGGACACCGAGTTGATTGCCGTTGATGGTTGCCCAAGGGCTGTTGGGTTCGAGGGTCAGTGGGCAGGAGCACCCCATGCGGTCGCAGTCCGGGTCGGTTGCGAGGACGAGGTCGCCGCTGATCGATTTTGCGTAGTCGACGATTGCATCGAAGACCGCAGGATTTTCGGGATTGCTGACATGTCCGGGAACGTTTGGAAAATCGCCATCTGGGGTAGCATGTGGTGCGTAGGAGTGAACGTTTTCGAAGCCTGCGGCTTTGAGAAGTGCCGGTACAGCGAATCCGCCGACTCCGTGCAGGGGCGAGTAGACGATGGTCGCCGCGCGGGAACCGTTCCAAGCGTATTGCAGGGCGGCTTGTTGGAACTCTGAATCGATCGTATCCGTTACAAACGTTACGTTTCCTTCGGCGACGGCTTGAGCAAACGGTGTCTTTTGGATTTTCTGGGTCTGCATCACGCGATCGATGATTTTCTCATCGTGAGGCGGAAGGACTTGTCCACCGGTAGACCAGTAAACTTTCACCGCGTTATCGCTCGGTGGGTTATGGGAAGCGGTGACCATGATCCCGCAGGTGGCTTGAAAGCGTCGGACAGCAAAGGAGAGTTGCGGAGTTGCTCGATAGTCGTCGAGGAAATAGACGTGGAATCCGTTCGCTACCATGATCGAAGCGCAGAGTTCTGCGAAATGGCGGGAGCGGTGACGGGTATCGTAAGCGATTGCGCAAGAGAGTTTCGTCCCCGCAGGTAGAGCGGCGGCGCCTTGTTCTAGGATATAGTCTGCGAGTCCTTGCGCGCTCTCACCGATGGTGCGATCGTTGATAGCATTCGATCCGATTGGATACATTCTTCCGCGTCGACCGCCGGTCCCGAAGGGGATGATGGTCCAGAAGGCATCATCGAGTTTTTTCCATTGGCCGGTTTGGATGTGTTCGAGGAGTTCGGGTAGATACTCAGCGTAGCGGGGCTGGGAGAGCCAATCGGAGATATTTTTTGCTGCTGCGGGGGTAATATTTTTCTTTTCGAGAGCTACTTGGACCGCTTCGAGAGCCGCTTGGGTGGTCGATTCCATACAGTAAACCTAATAGTACCGCTGAAGAAGAATGAAGAAGTATTGGGAGTAGGAGGGGAGGAATTTTGAGCAAATGTCCCCGAAAGGCTGGAGGTGGTCAATGTCGTCAGGCTTTTCCCAATCGGAAAAATCGCCTATGCGACCGGGCAAAAGTTCGGATTCTAACGGGTGAAATTTGCGGACTTTGCCGGGCGGGGAGTTAATTGTGTGCAAGGTTGGAACTTTCGGCCGACGATGTGAATCATAAGTCTCGGTCTGTTTTGTTGACAGCCCAGACCCTCCAACTACGATGGAACCCGCCTGTCGACGGCTTGAAAACGGAGTTTCCTTGGATTGACCAAGGGGGGTTCGGGCTTCGAGGGCAAAAAGTTATTCCTTATCGTTCCTCAACCGGGGATCCCATAGTGAAGTCGAATCAGCCAACTCGTCGTGCGAAAAGTGCTTTGGAAAAGCGAGCCTCAAGGAAGTTAACCAATCGTGGTCGACTCTTCGAGACTCTGGAGCGTCGTGAGTTGATGGCGAGCGATTTCTCGCCTCAAGTCGTCTCGGCGTTAGCGAAAATGCGGTTCCAGGATATGGAAGCGTATGAGCGTGCAGGGGTGACGCTTACCAACTTGTTCCGGGGTAATGGCGGAACGGGTGGCACTGCGGGTGGTGAAACAAACAATCCTATCAACTTATCGGAAGTCGAACCGAACAATCTTTTCACTAGAGCACAGTTGTTGCCTTTGAGCTCATCGCAACCTGTGAACCTATCGGGAACGTTCGCCAACGTCTCGGACGTTGACTACATCGCCTTTGATTTGAAGAAGGGTGATATCCTCGATACGCGGCTTGTGGCGGTTACCGGCAGTCGCCCAACTGTTGGCCTCTACAACGCGGCTGGTGATGAACTGCTGTTCACGGAAGGAGTTTTCCTCGGTGGGCGGGCTTATCCAGCATCTTCCCCGCTGTATGACGACGGCAATGCAACGCTTCCTTATGTCATCGATACCGATGGTCGTTATTACATGCGGATATCCGACGGGATCGGTGGATACTCGATGAACTTGCGCGTTCATCGTTCTACCTTTGAACAAGAACCGATCGGTACGCAACAGATTATCTATTTGGACTTCGACGGTAGCTTCATGCGTCGCGAGACGTTCCCTGGCGTCTTTACGTTGCCGACCGGAACTGTTCGCGTTCCATCTTTGGCTCGTGCGATGCCTTTGATCGGTTTGACCGAAGCCGACACGCCTGCAGTCATCCGCAACATCATGACGCGGGTCACGAACAAGCTTTCGCCTTGGCTTGCCGAAGACTCCAACAACGGCTATTTCCAATCGACAGGTCGCCCAGGCGATTTTGGCGTACGTTTGGTAAGTAGCTTGGACAGCCCGGACATTTTCGGCAACGCGAACGTATCTCGAATTTCGGTTGGTGGTACGGAAGCCGATTTGGGGATTGCAATCACTGGGTTGTTCGGTGTCGCGGAATCGATCGACATCGGTAACTTCAACCGAGAAGAATCTGCATTGGTGATTGCTGAGATACATGCGACTTTCGCGGCAGACCGCCAAGCGATTCCAATTTCTGGTTCGGTAACGGTCGCGGATGTCTTCGCGGAGATTATCGCCGATACGATTGCTCACGAAGCTGGTCACTATTTGGGAAGCGTCCACCAAGATCCGTTCAACGAAACGTTGACGATGATGGACCAGTATCCACCTGCGAGCCTCATCGGCGTAGGTCTCGATGGAATCTTCGGTACTCGCGATGATGAACCGTTCCGTTTCCTTGACGATGAGTTCTCACCTGTCGATACCGCTTACGGTGGTGGGTTAAACAATAGCCCAGATGTGGTGGCCTTTGGTATGTCCACCGGTACCGTCGGTGGTTCGATCACCGGTATCGTTTACAACGACTTGAACCGCAACTCTCGCCAAGAAGCTGGTGAAGTAGGGCTCGCCGGATGGCAAGTCTTCGCCGACTCGAACAACAATGGTTTGTTGGATTTGAGCGAAGCACGCGGCGTGACGGATAGTCTTGGTCGTTACTCCCTCAAGACCGCTGCTGGGATTCAAACCGTTCGAGTTGTTCGTCCTTCGGGGTGGCAAGCATCGAATGCAGCCGAAGAATCCAAGAGCGTTACGGTTGCGTTGAGTGGTACAGCGACTGCCAACTTCGGATCGTTCTCCCCATCAGGCGGATCGACCGGGTTCAAGTGGCTTGATATCAACGGCGACGGGATCAAGGATAACAGTGAACCAGGTCTAGCCGGCGTTTACATTTACTTAGACCTCGATCAAGACGGCCGTCCGGACGTTGGGGAACCTGCTGCGATCACCAAAGCGGATGGTTCTTATGTGTTGACACCTCCAGGGCCTGGTACTTACATCATTCGCGAAGTGGTGGATCCAGGTTACGTTCAAACGTTCCCTTCCGCCGGTTCGCATACAGCCGTTTACAACGGCTCGACACCACTGGGTGGGTATGACTTCGGTAATCGAGAATCATCCGACTGGGGTGATGCTCCTGCTCCTTACGCTACGTTGCGTTCAAACAGCGGTGCATCGCACGGCGGACTCGCTGGATTTAACCTTGGAGCCAATTGGGATGCGGATTCCGATGGACGTCCAACCTCGAGTGCAAACGGTGACGATGCTAACGGACCGTTGAACGCGAACGGCAATGTGATCAATGACGAAGATGGCGTAACAATCCTTACACCGTTGATTCGTGGCGACAACCAAAATGCGATCCGAATCAACGTGACGAACACCTCCGGCTCGGGCGCATTCGTCCAAGGCTGGATCGACTTCAATGGCAACGGCGTTTGGGGCGATGCTGGAGAGCAGATCGTAACGAACCTAGCTGCTCTACCAGGCGACAACATTGTCAACTTCACCATTCCAGCAAACGCTGTTAGCTCGGCATACGCCCGATTCCGTCTCTCGCAAACCCGAGACTTGGGTCCAAGCGGCAGAGCGAATGCAGGGGAAGTTGAAGATTACGTATTCACGATTACGAACGGCCCTCGCAAGAATCTCCAAGACGACACTTACACCGTTGCTCGCAACAGCACCGCAAACGTGTTCGACGTTCTTTCCAACGACTTCTTGCCTCCTGGTGACCCAGTCACCGCCGTGTTGCCTGGAGTAACCGCTCAAGGTGGCACAGTATCCGTCGGTGCGAACAACACGTTGCGATACACTCCTCCACGAGGATTCTTCGGCCAAGACACATTTATCTACACCGTGGTGTACGCTTCTGGCAAACGAGAGACCGCCACCGTAACGATCAACGTGACGTTGCAGTTCACCGATCCAGTAGCTATCGATGATTCGTTCGATCTTCCAACGAATTCGGTCTCGTACCCATTGAACGTACTACTCAATGACATTGAAGGTGCGGGCGGATCGCTGGTCGTTACAGGCTTTACCAGTCCAGATAAAGGCGGAACGCTTTCGATCGGCTCCGGCGGCTTGAGCTTGCGATATACCCCGCGACGCGACTTTGGTGGAACTGAGTCTTTCACCTACACCGTTACCGATGGAAATGGCAAAACATCCACGGCACGCGTGACAGTTCATACTCTCGAAGGTGACCGCCTCGACGACAATGTTGAGTTCAGCTTTGCCTTCCGCGACATGAGCGGCAACCCGATCACCAGTGTGACCCAAGGGGATCAGTTCCAAGTCTACGTCTACAACTACGATTTGCGACCAGAGCGTGGAGCGTTGCAAACGCCTCCGACTTCGGTACAAAACCCAGGTGTATACGCAGCTTATTTGGATCTTCTCTACAGCTCGAACTTGGTTCTCCCATCGAGCCCAGGTCCAAACACTACACTTGATTTCGCGAACAGCCCAGTTGCTCCTTATAGCAGTGGTGTTTCGGGAACAGCATCTGTTCCTGGCGTGATCCAGTCGCTTGGAGCTTTCACCGGAGCACAAAAACCTCCGTTTGATTTTGCGAACCCAACGCTGATGACGGTCTTGACCTTCACCGCCCGATCGGCAGGGCTTGCTGAGTTCGTCGGCGATCCAGCAAATGATTCACCAAACACCGATGTGGTTCTGTACAACCCGCCGAACGCTCCAGTACCGACCGAGCAAGTCCGATACTTGCGATCGTCGATCGAAGTCGTTCCGCGTGGTACCGAATTGCCATTCGCAGTCGATGACAGCACGGCTGAACTGTTGCTCAACTCGACTTCTTTCATCGATGTGTTGGCTAACGATATCGTCGGGACTTCGGGCCCGCTTCGTATCACCTCGGTCACGCAACCGAACAACGGGGTTGTCTCCATCGACAATCGCGGAACAACGAATACTTCGGACGATCGAATTCGATTCGTACCGTTTACCACATCGCTAGGTTTCTCGGACCAATTCACGTATACCATCGCTGATACCCGAGGGTTCTCTTCGACAGCGACCGTGACGCTCAAGGTTGGAGATACCAGTGCTGATGACAAGATGAAGATTCAGCTCAAGGCGTTCAACCTCGCTGGACAACCGATCACATCGGTTCCAGTGGGAAGCCAGTTTGAACTTCGCGGTTATGTCCAAGATCTAAGACCAGCTACAACGCTCAGTGGCGTGTTCGCGGCTTATCAAGACATCCTCTACGACAGCAAACTCGTCGGTGTTCAGACTTCGCAAACTGGACTTGGATTCTCCATCGAATTCGCTGGTGGAGCAAACGGTTACAGCAACGGCAAGTCGGGTGATATTCGAATCCCTGGACTGATCAACGAAGTTGGTTCGTTCCAAGACGCCTCGGCTCCTTTGGGAACATCGGAACTCCTTCAGTTCGCAATCCGAATGACTGCCAACACCCCGGGTGTAGCGAAGTTCGTTGCGGACCCAGCAGATATCAGCCCATTCCATGACTCGTTGCTCTACAGCGATACACGGAACAAGGTTCCTTACAACCAAATCAGCTACATTCCAGCGGAATTGGTAATCACCGGTGGTTCTGGAACCGGCGGTGGCGAAGGCAACACGAACCCGATGAACCGATTCGACGTCAACAACGACGGATTCGTCTCACCGATCGATGCGTTGATCTTGGTCAACATGGTCAACACGACCGGTGGCGGAAACCTCGGCTCTGGCGGTGAAGGTGAAGGTGCCGGTGACAAGTTCTTCGTCGACGTGAACGAAGACGGATTCTTGTCTCCACTCGATATCCTCTGGGTTGTAAACCACTTGAACGTCGGTTCCGGTGGCGAAGGCGAAGGATCAGCAGCACCAGCCATCGAAATGACCACCCGCTCATCGAGCAATTATGTCGATGTGCCGTTCCTCGGCGTAAGCAACTGGATGGGTCAAGCTCCATCCTCCGTCAGTGCGATGAGCCAAGAGCAAGTATCGAACATCGATTCGCTCTTAGCTGGTTATGCTGCGGAAGGTGAAGAAGACGACACCGTCGATGAACTCGTCGATGACATCTTCGGCAATGTTTGGCAAGCTTAGGTTTGATGAGTAATCGAACCTCCACGAGAGAAGGGTTCGTTGATCTTCAAATCAACGGACTCTTCGGTGTGGACTTCAATCAAAGCGAGCTATCGCAAGAGGCCTGGTTGCTTGCTCGTAGTTCGCTGACCAACGATGCGACTGCCTACTTCTTGCCAACGTTGATCACCGATTCGATCGACGCTTTGGAGTTGAAGTTGCGGAATCTAGCGCACAGATGCGCGGAGCAATCGCCATCCGACTCGTTGGCTTATGCGGTCGGCATTCATCTTGAAGGCCCATTTCTTTCTTGCGAGCCCGGGTATGTTGGAGCACATCCAAGAGAGCATGCGCGTGCACTCGAATTGGATCTCCTGAAACGACTTGTAGATGCTGCGGAAGGATCGCTGCGATGGGTTACATTGGCTCCTGAGTGCGACCCTAAAGGAGACGGGGTCAAGTATTTAGTCGATCGCAATATTCGGGTCGCTGCTGGACACACCAACGCAAGTCTCGACCAATTGAAGTGTTCTATCGATCATGGGCTTGGATGGATCACGCATCTCGGGAATGCTTGTCCCCCAACTTTACCTCGGCACGAGAACATCTTGCATCGGTTTTTGTCTCAGCACAGGGAGTTGCAAGCAACATTGATCGCCGATGGATTTCACTTGCCATGGTGGTTGCTTGATTTGTGGATCGATTGTTTTGGCGAAGACCGTGTAGCGATTGTTTCGGATGCTATCAGCGCGGCAGGGCTGCCCCCCGGGCTGCATCGACTTGGAGATCGCGTGGTTGCGGTCGGAGATGATGGAGTTCCTCGAAGTGAGGATGGGACGCATTTCGTAGGGTCAGGCGCGACGCTTGGGGTGATGCGACGGCGGTGCGAATCGGTGTTTGATTGGACGCCGGATCGTTATCAGAAGTTGTTTGTAGGGAACGCAGCGCGGTGGTTAGGGATTGGCGATTAAAGAGGGTTTCTAGTCTTGAGCAACCCGCATATCTTCTGATCCGACACTTTTCGAACACCACTGCATGACGAGTGCTTACCGGTTATTTTTTTCGCTTAAGCCTAACTTTATTGCGGTGCATTGCGGCTTTATATCCTTTACAATAACAGACCCTTTATTTACCCCACACACATTCCAGCTATTTCATTGAAGCAGGAGAAACGGCCCATGCGTTCGGTTTCAAGACGACATTTCTTAGAGCAATCGATGATGACAACGGCAGCGGCACTGGCCTTACAAGCTCGCCGTGCGGAAGCTAACCAGCCAGCACAACAGCCACCATCGATTGGCCCGAATGATACGATCGAGGTTGCGGTCGTCGGGGCAGGTGGCCGGGGTCAGTCCCACATCGATGGGTTTGCAGGGAAACCGGGTACCGTCGTTACGCACATCTGCGATTGCGACGAGAAGGCTGGTCAGCGAAGCTGCGAGTCCGCGGCCGAGAAGCAAGGTGGACGCAAACCTGTTTGGGTCAAAGACATTCGCAAGTTATTAGAAGACAAGTCGATTCAGGCAGTGAGCATCGCGACGCCGAATCACTGGCATTCCCTTGGAGCGATTTGGGCGATTCAAGCGGGCAAGGACGTGTATGTCGAAAAGCCAGTCTCCCACAATGTGCTTGAAGGACGCCGAGTTGTGCAAGCAGCCCGCAAGCACGGGCGGATGGTGCAGACCGGTACGCAGAGCCGATCGAACCCTGGGATGCGTCAAGCGATGGAGTTTATCCATCAAGGGGGAATCGGCGATGTGCAGATCTCGCGTGGATTGTGTTACAAGCGTCGGGATTCGATTGGCCCACGTGGCAACTACGAAGTTCCGAAGGAAGTCGACTACGATCTGTGGTCAGGTCCAGCGCAAATCTTGCCTTTGACTCGCAAGCGATTTCACTACGACTGGCACTGGCAATGGGAATACGGAAACGGGGACTTGGGCAACCAAGGAATCCATCAAATGGATTTGTGCCGCTGGGCGCTTGGAGAAGATCGACTGAGCGATCGAGTATGGTCATTCGGTGGGCGGCTGGGCTATAGCGATGCGGGTGAGACAGCCAACACGCAAGTCGTCGTTCATGACTATGGGCAACGCAAGTTGATTTTCGAGGTACGCGGGTTGCCAACCAAAGAGTACAAAGGCTCGATGGTTGGGATCATCGTCGAAGGTACGAAGGGTTATGTTGTGATGACTTCGTACGCAAGTGGAACCGCGTTTGATCTCGATGGCAAACCGATCAAGCAGTTCAACGGTGGCGGGGATGATCGTCACTACAAGAATTTCACCGATGCGATGCGCAACCGAGATTACAAGACTCTCAATGCGGACATTGAACAAGGCCACTACTCGAGTGCGCTATGCCACTTGGGGAATATCTCCTTGCGATTGGGCAAGGAAATTGCAGGAGCGGAAGTCGCCGGTGCGCTCAAGTCGCAAGGTGCGGACGCATCGATCTCTGAAACTTGGGACCGAACCGCAGCGCACTTGACCGAGAACTCGGTAAGCGATTACTCGATTTGGATGGGACAACCCCTGGGGCTTGATCCTGTCTCCGAGACGTTCAAGGGACCTGATGCACCGAACCACTGGTTGACTCGCGAATACCGAGCACCTTACAGCATCCCACGCGAAGATGCTGTGTAAGGAAGTGGTTGGTAGTTAAGATTTACATCGAACTTTAGGGCCGATACACAGGTATCACGTAAGGCCCTTCGGGGATCACCGCAATCGAGCGATCGGCAGAAGAAGCTACACTTTGTTCGATTGCGGTTTCGATTGAGTCGATCATTTCGACACAAGTCAATTCGCGATCTGCCCCTTGAATACCTTCGCTGAATAGCGAGACACGTCCGATGTCGAGGGGACGCAGCAGCATATGCGTCTGCCATCCGTCGATGTCAGCTTGAGGCATTTGCCGAATTCGATTCAAGAACCCTTCGGCTCCCATGGACTTGAGTCTCGCTTGGGATTCTCGGTATTCATGCGAACCGATCCCTTCTTCGCAGCGACTGGCGATGATCATGTGACCGCCATCGGCAAGGATCTGAAGCGGGGCGACCATGCCTTTGACCGTCTGGTAATACGTTTTGTCTAATGGGTAACCTGCAGCACTGGTGACAAGCGTTGCGAACTTGCGATCGAAGGGAACTTCGGCGTACTCGCGAACGAAATCAACGCACGCAAGGTGGCTAGCGACACACTCACCGAAGTTAACGAAACTCATCTGGCGAGCTTCATCGATAATCGTGTTGATAGCGTAGGTTGGTCCGAGGATGTTGAGGATTTCCAATTGTCCTCGGTGCAGCGGATTACCGACGAGGTTGGTATTGCAAGCGAGAGGGTCGGACATGAATTGGTGATTATGGAATGTCCGAATGGTTTCTTCCCCTGCGACCCCGGGGGCGACAACTTTTCGGCCTCCGGAATAGCCTGCCATGAAGTGGGGCTCGACCAAACCGATGACGATACGAAGATCTGCATCGACAAGGTGGCGATTGAGGATCACCGGGATCCGGTCGCTTGGAGTGTGTCCGAGGTCGACCATCCAAGCTGCATCGCGAGCGTAGTGATTTTCGCAACGGATATGATCGTAGACCCATTGGTCACCGATAACTTCGAGCATTTCGTTTCCAAGGTTCGGGCGATGCAAACCTGTAGCGATCAAAATCGTGATTTGATCGTTGCGAACTCCGGCATCGTTTAGTTCAGAGATCAGCGATCGCAAGATCGGGCCGTTGGGGACAGGTCGAGTGATGTCGCAGATAACGATACAGACGCGGCGAGCATCCTTCGCAACGTGTTGCAAATTCGGCGTGCCGACTCCGTTGCGTAGGGCTTTGGTGATTTCCTCTGGAGGGTTTTCCAGAAGTGGCATCGGAGGTTTGCGAACGATCACTGGTTCGCAACCTTTGGGGAGCCGCACATGCAATTCATGTTTTCCGTACCGAATATCGACTACTTCTGCCATGCGTTGAGACTCCCTGTTTCTGGTAGATGTTTTTGGTTAGTTCTGTGGAAGGTCTTGAGACCGAGTTGTGTTGTATTCAAGCATGATAGCGAAAAATCATCCCTGCTCCCATAGCGATGGATTCCCACGAAACTCAACAGCGGGGTGAAATCTAGACGGGATTTATTCAGATTCTTTTCGTTCGGAGATATTGCAGAGCATGATCGAGTCTAGCCAGTCCTTCCATTGACGCATCGAAATCGCATCCATCATCGGGACTTCTAGCGGTGCGGCGACCAGTTGCTTATTCCCTGCGAGCCAAGTCAGCGAGGTGGTAAGCAGACCACTTGAATCGGTTTCCACTGAAAGTTGCAACGGGTCAGCTTCCGTCCGACCTTCAAAACAGGTTTGCAAAGGTAATTTGCCGAGACGGTTCCAAGTCATATTGCCGAATCGGGTACCTTCGATCAACTGCAGTGTAGGCTGTCGCTTGCCTTCTTTGGTAAAGCGTAGAGTACGGCTTAGCTGAGAACCGTTGGGTGAGTCTTTTGGGATCAAGACTTTCGGTGGATGGACGTTGCCGTCTTGCTCTTGGACAATCATTCCAAGGTCATAGGAAGATGCACCGATGGCGATCGGATTTTTGGGGTCGAGGGGTGGCATCAGATGCCGGGACTGGATGGCCGCACCGCGCGCCAAATCGGCGGACCCGAACGGAACGATTTTAATATCCGGCCGCAGATGCTTGGTAATGCTTTGCTGTAGTTTCGGCAACCATCGGATATCCCCGATAAGGATAAGAGTCTCCAATTCGCTCGGGTCGACGTTCGCTCTAGCGATTGCTTCTTTTGCAAAGATCTCGCAATCGTTTTCAAGATCATCGACCCACTGACCGACCTTTTCGCGTTCGATGCTCGCCTCATAGGTTTTCTGATTGAATTCGACCACAAAAGGGACTTTTTGCGCGTGGCGAAGTCGTTCGAACGCTCGTTCCATCGTGCGCTGCAATTGGGAGGCAAGCGCAAGGTTCTCACGGGCGCTGACTCCGTAGTTTTTTTCGATGATGCTTGCAAGCCGTTTCGTTGCAACGTCATGCCATCGGACGGTGCCACGCCTCCAGTCACCGACGAGCGAGAGAGTCTTCACCCGGGTTTGGCTCGCTTGTACAACGGCAGCTTCACACGCGCTGCCACTGAGCATCACGACAAGCATCCTTTTGCGATATTCGTCCTCGCCGCGAGCTTGAGCAAGTCGCGATTCAATCTCGACGTGTGCCAATGCCGCAGCCAGGGGCTTATCGAGCAGTTGAAGAACTTCAAGGCCGGCGATACTACATGCCGTCTTAGTACTGATACGATGCAACTGATCATAGCATCCGGGAATAGTGACCACTGCGTGTGAAGCGCTCGGGTATTTGCGACGAGTACCATCGAGGATTTGACGTAGAATCGCTCCGACGAGGACTTCTGGGGGTACACGTCTACCACCAAAGGTTCTCTCGAGTAGAGGTAGTCCGTACCATCGTTGAATGCCGTAGAAAATCTGCTCTGGGTGTTGCACCCGTTTAAGAGCAGCATTGGATCCGAAGGCGATATGTTCATCATCGCTGTAGAGCATGTTTCGCAATTCATGCAGGTCACCATCTAAATGGACTTGCTCTATTTTGAACTCATTGTTGACGTAGCTGCATCGCGAATGAATCATGCCCAAGTCGATACCGATCGGTGCAAAAGATTTCAAGGATGAAGACGTCCCGCGCCCCATGCTTGTAGGACGGTCTCTTGTCGTTTGCCCCAAACGCGATCCAGCTTCTTTTCCCGTGATCGCAACACCGGGCCGTTCGATGAGCCGCAACTCGTATAGTTTTTCGAGCAAGTCATGAGCGGAAGGGCATCGTTCGACGACATCTTTAGCGATCAACGATTGGAAGACCGAATCGAATCGCAAATCCAGATCGCTTCGGACCTCGTACAAAGCAGGGGGAGTACGGTTGAGTTGCGCTAACGCAGTCTGAACGGCTTCGCCCGTGAACATGGGGCGACCGGTAAGCAGATAAAAGAAGGTTGCACCGAGAGAGTACAGGTCGGTGCGATGGTCGACAAGCTCGGGTGTATTGATTTGTTCCGGAGACATATACTCAACGGTACCGATCAACTGGTTCTTCGTGCCATCGGACAAACCGCCCACATCGCGAAATACCGCCAATCCAAAGTCAAGTATTTTGAGGACACCTTGAGGTGTGAGCATCATATTACCCGGCTTGATGTCCCGATGGACGATCCCCAAACCATGGGCATATTCCAGTGCCGTAGCAGCTTGCTTAAGCACATTTAATGCATCTGATGCAGACATCGGACCTTGTACTGCCAGACGCTGCGACAGTGATTCTCCATGCACGAGTTCCATCACCAGATAGTGCACCGTGTTCGAGCGTGTGCGATGGCACCCTGCATCGAAAGCCGTCACGATATTCGGATGCATCAAGCGTCCCTGAGCTCGAACTTCGGCGTAGAATCGTTCGACAGCCAACGGGTCCGAAGAAAGCCGCTTTGGCAGGATCTTTACCGCAACCTCCCGATCCATAGTTCGATGCCGAGCGCGATAGACTTGACCCATCCCACCTGCACCGAGCCGGTCAAGGATCACGTATTCGCCAAGGATAGGATTGCGACGCTCGGGGAGTGCCGGAGACTGAAAATCACTCTGAAGAGCAAAATCAAAATCGTCGGGAGATTCACTGCGCAACTCGCGTTGCTCTTCTTCAGAGAAGGCACGTGTCTCGCCGACAATCTTCTCGGCATTTCCCAGGGACTCTTGCTTGGGAGATTTCGGCACAGCCGGGTTGGGTACAGCGCGATTGGGTGAGGGTTGGTGTTCAGAAGGATCTTTACTCATGCCATACCCGCCCATGGAGCCGTCGCAGAAAAGTTTTGATTACCTTGGGAGTGAATCTGTCCTGAAAGATAGCACACTGGGTAGTTCAGCCACCTTCAAAACAAGCCAATTGTAAGATAATCCCATCGTTGGGTCGCGGCTATCGCCCACCGTTTTACAGCTTGCCTCCCCTTTGAGAACTCCCGAAATCCGTCAAAATCGTCCTAGACTTTCCAACTGAACCCCCAGTCGTCTGAACCCCCAGAAGTCTGAGACTACACTCGTCGCTTTAGATCCACCATCAACCCAAGCCGCATTATGACTGATCGCAACAGAACCGAACCCCATCCTTCGAGCATGTCGATCGAACCCGCCGAAGCCTCTGCGATCCTTGAAGTCACCGACGTCAGCGTGGTGCGAGGAAGCACAACCATTCTCGATCAGCTTTCGGTATCGATTTCCTTGGGGCAGCACACTGCATTGCTTGGGCCCAACGGATCTGGAAAGTCGACGTTGTTGAAGTTACTCATGCGGCGCATTTACCCGTCGTTCGTCGATTCGAAGCAGGGTTCGGTTCGGATTTTTGGGGAGTCGGAATGGAACGTTTGGGACCTTCGTACGCGGCTTGGGTTTGTCAGCAGCGAAGTCGATCAGCACTTTCTCTCGGGTCGCAGTGGCAAACTCACAGCGGAACTTGCGGTGCTCACCGGCTTCTTTTCCTCTGAACTTGAACCAGATCCCGAACACATCACCGCATCGATGCGAGAAGCAGCAACTGACGCTTTGGAACGGATGCAGATGACGCATCTTGCACGGCGCCCACTGGCTCACATGTCCACCGGCGAACGGCGACGCACACTCCTCGCGCGAGCCATCGTGCATCGCCCCGAAGCGTTGGTGTTAGATGAACCGACGTCGGGCTTAGATCTCCGAGCGCAGTACCAGTTGTTGGACGATCTGCATCGGATCGCTCAATCCGGAACTACCTTGATCCTCGTCACCCACCACATGCACGAGATCCTGCCTTGTATCAAACGCACCGTGTTATTGGAAAAAGGAAGAGTAGCGTTTGATGGACCGACAAGCCAAGCGATGGAGTCGCGGTTGCTATCCCAAGTCTTCGGCTGTGCGTTGCGCAGCGTTCAAACACCTAACGGCTATTGGCAAGTCAACATGGAAGCGGTTTAGAGAGCGATTTCAAAACGGAAGGTGTGTTTCGAATCGTTCAGTATTCGTCTCGTCGCAGATCCAGATTCTGAACCGCGTAGCTATAAGCGAACCAACGTCGCCAGTCTTCGACATTGAAACCGTAGTTCTCGCCGGTTAAGGCTTGCAAGGCCGAGAGTACATCTTTGTGTTGCACCAAGCGTTTCTGCGCTGCTGGTGCTCCTCCGGTGAAACCAACACCGCCACTTCCGGTTCCCGCATTGAGTCCCCCTGGCGGGCCTGCAGGCTGCACAACTTGGGTCGATAGCAAGTGATTGATAAGCATGCTGATAAACCGCTTGTCATTGAACGGCATCATGCAATAAGCGGCACGATCTCGGGTCGCTGGGTTCGAAAGTTTCATCGCGAAACTCGTAACGGCTACCTCTCGCACCGTTTCATCACCACTTTGCAACACGTCGAGCACTTCTGAAACAACCTGGGTGTCTTGGTCTTCGAGCGCAATAGAAATCAAAGCTGGGGTGACCGATCGAATCGGCATCTGCTTGAGCAGTTGAAGATACAAACCTCGTTCGTTTGGTCGTCCTTCTCGGAACAGTTTCGCCAAACGCCCGATCAACAAGGGATTGTTCAAATTCTGCAAATAAGCTTCCGCCTCCGCTTTAACTCTGCCGTTACCCGAGAGATACCCTTTGAGCTTTCCGTCGAATTCACGTTCAGCATCTCGTTTTTGCAGTTTGACTTTTTCATCGAACTCGAGCAGTGCTTTTTCTTGCCAAGTAAACCAGCGTCCCTTATCCCCTTTGAGTTTACCTCGCTTGTACATCACCACTTCCCGTCGCATCCACTTCCCGGTGGCTTCGTCGGGATAATAGCGAAGGATCTCCCAGGTGGAGCGGTCGCTCGGGTCGAGTTCGACAATTCGTTCGCGGTGCGCATTGGCCAGTCCGATCATTTGCTGCGAAGAGCACTGATCGACGATTGCTCGATGGTCTTCGAGAGAATCGCCTCGCTTCGCGACGATGTCGAGATATTTCGAATCGCGTTCAAGCGACACGCGGATCTTGACTAACTTGCGGTCGAATTCCAGAAGCGAACCATCTTCGGTTTCAATTTGAACGGTTTGACCAGACTGCGGGTTAAGGACTTTACCGCAAACCACTCCACCATCTTTCAATTCGACGATGTCAGCTTGGAGCGAGCCAAAATTTGCGGTGACGAGAAAGCTCGCTGCGGCAAAACGAAAGGCGAGAGAGCATCTCTTCTCCGAAACACCGCGATGACTCATCGGCAAAGGTTGCTTGTGTTTCATCGCGATCTCCAAATGGTTCCTTCGATTCGTGCGGAGCAGGAGTTTCAAGGCTTAAGCCCACACCGCCCTTGGAATTCCAACTTCTTATTTAGTTTACGGAAAATCCTTTGTGAGGTACGCAGCAATTCGGCCAAAAAAAGACCAAAACGACTAGAGTTTTCCCCTCGGAATTTCTGTACTCGCGTTTTCGCAACGGCGGATCGGTCGACTCTGAGGATCTCCCCCGAAAGTCGGTTGCTTCGGATATACTCAAAGGCCCTCTAGCGGCCGGATGTGCGAAGCGTCGAAAGCGGCCTAGAGTTCTGATCATTACCTCGAATACAAACAGGGTTATCATCTATGCGTAAAGTACTGGTTCTTGCTGCTGCGTTGGCTGAAGCATTTTTGATGGTTCCGGTTGTAGCCGAAGATTGGCCGCAATGGATGGGTCCAAAGCGTAACAATCAGTGGGAGATCCAAGGTGCGCCGAGAGAGTTCCCGGCAGGGGGGCTCAAGCCGCTTTGGAGCACCAAGGTTTCTGGAGGATATTCAGGGCCTGCCGTAGTTGCCGACCGCGTCTACGTCACCGATCTTGTGACCTCTGGGGACACGAAGAACGACAACTTCGGAAGAAAGTCGTTTCAAGGGACCGAACGCGTGCTGTGCATCGACAACAAGAATGGGGAAGTACTCTGGAAGCACGAGTATCCGGTCGAGTATGCGATCTCTTATCCAGCCGGACCTCGCTGCACACCACTTGTCGAGGAAAACCGCCTGTACACACTCGGAGCCGAAGGTGACTTGTTTTGCTTTGCCGCCGATACAGGCAAGGTGATTTGGTCCAAGCAGCTTAAGCAAGTCTACAAGACCAATTCCGCGTTATGGGGTTATGCCGCACATCCGTTGATCGACGGAGAAAACTTGATCACCCTCGCGGGTGGAGAAGGCTCCCAAACCGTCGCTTTGAACAAGCGAACGGGAGAAGAGGTTTGGCGTTTTGGGACGTCTGCAGAAACCGGTTACTCCCCACCGACGATCATTCAAGCCGGCGGTGTTCGTCAGTTGATTCTCGTCAATCCTGAAGCCGTTAACTCGGTCAACCCTGCGACCGGCAAAATGTATTGGAGCATTCCTTATGCTGCGGACAACGGGTCGATCATCATGAGCCCTGTGCACTCAGGCAAACACCTGTTTGTTGGGGGCTACTCAAACAAAAATCTTCTAATCGAATTGGATGCTTCGAAACCCGAAGCCAAAGAAGTTTGGCGGAATCAAGCCAAGAAGGGGATGTCCCCCGTGAATGTGCAACCGATGGTGATCGACGATGTGGTCTATGGTTGCGATCAAAGCGGTGAGCTGATGGCGTTTAACATCGCAACCGGAGAGAGACTCTGGGAGACAAGCAAACCGATCAGCCCTCGTCCATTGGGAAGCGGCACCGCGTTCATGGTGCGTCATCAAGATCGATTCTTCTTGTTCAACGAATCGGGTGAGTTGCTGATCGCCAAGCTTTCTCCAAAGGGATACGAAGAAATCAGTCGTACCAAGATCATCGACCCGACGAATGTCGCATTTGGTCGGGATGTTGTCTGGTGCGCACCGGCTTATGCGAACGGTTCGATCTACGTTCGAAACGACGAACAGTTGATCCGAGTGCCCTTGGTAAGCCCTAAATAACCTCACACTTCGATCTACTCATAATCGATCTTCACAGTATCGATCTACACAGTATCGATCTTCACACAAAGGAAATTTATCATGCAAGACTCGTTGAACGATCAACCGACCCCCAAGCTCTCGCGCCGGCGATTTGGCCATCAAGCGATTGCGTATGGCACAGCAGCCGCAGCCGTGAGCCAAGCAGCAGCGGTAACTGCCGCAGCGGCAGTCTCACAGGAACCTACCGCGAAATCGGTCGGAAAACCGGTCGACGCAAAGACAGGACGATTGAACCAGTCCCTTTGCAAATGGTGCTACGACAAGAACCTTTCGCTCGAAGAGCTCTGCGGTCATGCAAAGCGAATGGGACTCGTCGGAATCGATTTGCTTGGCCCAAAAGACTTCGAGACCCTCAAGAAACACGGGTTGGTTTGCACGATGGTCACGTCGCACAAACTGACCGATGGGTTATGCGATCCGAAGTATTGGGACGAAGCCTTGGAGACTCTCAACGGGGCGATCGAAGCGACTTCGGCGGCTGGGTTTCGCAACGTCATTTGCTTTTCGGGCAATGCTCGCGGGATGGATCGAAAGACAGGCTTAAAGAACTGCGCAGAAGCTTTGAGAAAAATCGTCTCCGTGGCCGAGAAGAAAAAAGTCATCCTAAACATGGAGTTGCTCAATAGCCGAGTCGATCACCCGGACTACATGTGCGATTTATCCAGCTGGGGAATTGAGCTTTGCAAAGAAGTCGCAAGCGATCATTTCAAATTGCTTTACGACATCTATCACATGCAGATTATGGAAGGGGACATCATCCGCACGATTCAAGCCAACCATCAGTACTTTGGACATTACCACACGGGTGGCAATCCAGGGCGGCATGAGATCGACAAGACGCAGGAGTTGTACTATCCAGCCATTGCGGAAGCGATCGCCCAAACCGGGTTTGATGGCTACGTCGCTCACGAATTCTTGCCAACACGCGATGCGATGAGCAGCTTGGAAGAAGCCGTCGCATTGTGCACCGTTTAGCCGAGGCCATAGGTAAGACACCGCTCAGCGGATCGGCGCAAGTCCATGAGCTCGGCGTAGCAATCCAATTTGTCCTGCATGAATCGATTCGTGCAGGGGGCAGAAAAGGAAAGCGCCGAGTTTGATTGGGAAAGCTGCGTAGGGCATTTCGGTCGGCTCGATGAGCAGTTCTGGCGGGGCGGTCCGCATGAACTCCATCGAGCTGCGGTGGATGTTTTCCAAGATTGCCAGCATTTCCGTTTTGCAAGGATGCTCGGTGGATTCCCCCATCGGGGTGCTTCCTCGCCCGTATCGTTTGCGGAACCAGCCGGGCATCAGGTCGAGATCACCTTCGGCGCGCCCGCGTTGGCGAAAGAGCATCAATCCGTACTGAGCGACGGCAATATGGCCGATTTGCCAAGCGAAATTGCTGGGGATTCCTGGCGTGGGTGCGACCCACAGGTCGTCCGAAACATCGTTGAGAAGTTGCAGTGTGTAGGCTCTAGCGAACTCCATTTGCCCCAACCCCGCGTCGCGCATGGCTGTAATCTCCGACAAGCCGGGGAGGGTGACTGGATTTTCCATAAAAAATTTTCCAAGATCTTGCGAAACGTCGAACGCAGGGGTGGGTTACAATGCTGAGCGATTTCTCGCGACATGTAGTTTGAAGGATTGTCGCTTCCATTTCAAGTCTTCTCAACTTAGGGCTCACGGTCATGCCAATCAAGAAGTTGTTTTCACGCGTAATGCTTACAGCAGGTCTTGTTGCCTCGCTGTCTTTTGGAGTTTCGGCACAAGGTCCTGGCGGACCTGGCGGCGGACGTGGCCAAGGTGGACCTGGTGGCGGTCGCATGATGATGGGCATGGGTGGCGGCATGGGCGGCGGTGTTACCGGCTTGCTCATGATGAAAGAAGTCCGCGAAGAACTCAAGTTGGACGAAGATCAAGTTGCTGAGCTTGAAGATATGGGCAAGGCGATGATGGAGTCGATGCGTAACATGCGTCCTCCTCAAGGCCAGCAGCCTGACATGAAGGCGATGCAAGAAAACATGGAGAAGATGCGAAAGGCAATGGCCGAATCGGAATCCAAAGTTGAAGAAATGCTCGATCCGAAGCAAGTCGACCGACTGATCGGTCTGTTGATTCAACGCGAAAACCTTCGCTCCTTGAACAGCAAGCTTGTCGCTGATCGCCTTGGTATCACCGAAGATCAAAAGACCAAGATGGCTGCGATCGAAAAGGAACAAGGGGAAAAGATGCGAGAGCTTTTCCAAGGTGGCTTCAATGCAGACATGCGCGACAAGATGCGTGAAATGCGTGAAGGGGGCGAGACAAAGATGAAGGAACTGTTGACCGATAAGCAAAAGTCGGACATGGAATCCTTGAAGGGTCCAGAGTTCAAGTTCCCTGAACCACAATTCGGTCGCGGTGGTCCTGGTGGCGGACCTGGTGGCCCTGGCGGCGGCCGTGGTGGTCGCGGTGGCCAACGCCCAGGTGGTGACGGCGTCTAATTCAATCCTTCCCCGGTCTTTGGGGTTTAGGCTAACCGATATCGAAAAACGCCGAGCAAAACTGCTCGGCGTTTTTTATTGGTGATATACCGGGATTTCAGTGGCGAACGATTTCCGGAATGTCGTGATAATGAGCTACCCCGTAGCATGGGACTGCGGTCCCGTGCGCGGTAAGCGTTGGAGTTGCGATTACGAGTCAGACAGTACCTGTTGCGCGGACACCACCCTCATCCCCCGGCCCCTTGCTCCCGCCAGCAGGCGAACTGCGCTATTTTACCTGGTAACCGCGCGCGAGGTTTAACTGTTTTGCTCCCCTCGCCCCGGGTCGGGGAGAGGGGCGGGGGGGGAGGGGCAAGACCGCGCAACAGCTTTACTTCGCTGGGCGGCCGGGTTCTCTCTTCCCATTGGTCGTCAAGATCTGGAAGTGGTGCACACCAGCAGCCATCGGATGATCGCTGCTCCA
>Ga0208225_1000111_pt1 | contig 21662 bp, 25 predicted proteins | sample LakMenEpi15Jun10_FD_150701 | JGI IMG/M metagenome (GOLD analysis project Ga0208225, IMG submission 150701) | Freshwater microbial communities from Lake Mendota, WI - 15JUN2010 deep hole epilimnion (SPAdes) | ecosystem: Environmental > Aquatic > Freshwater > Lake > Epilimnion/Euphotic zone ... | reverse complement strand
AAGTTTTAGCAACAGAGTAAATTCTGGCACAAAGTTCCCTCGAGCGTAGAGCACGGGGTAACCAGACCAAACTCCCCTGTAGCTCAGTCGGCAGAGCAGCGGACTGTTAATCCGCGTGTCGGTGGTTCGAGCCCACCCGGGGGAGCTCAGATACGAGGCTCGGAATGAGTCTCCATACTGGTTAACACAAACCGCCGTGAGCCCGAGCTTACGGCGGTTTGCGTTTACATCAAGTCTTTTCAAGGGTTTGCGTTGACTTGGGCCAGGCGGGTCGGACTCTCTTTCCGAACCGGTTGCTCTCAGGGTCCGAGAGCAAACATCATGGTTTGGCACGCACCCCGAGAGCAACCCTCCAAAACTCTCGCAATCTCTGTTTAACAAGCGTTGTTACTTAACAACCCGTTTGCTCTCGCACCCCTGCCCTCGGGGCATATCTGATCGACCACAGCTGAAGACTTTGGGATAATCGAAACCGGAGACCACCGTAAGCCGAACGACACCGCGCCTTATGTAGTAAAATGCTGAGCGAAAGATTTTTCAGGCTTCTTTCGAGCGATTCAAATCGGCAGTAACTCAAACGTTTATTTCTCAAGATCCTCGCAATCGCAGCATGAGCCAAAAGGTTTCTTGTTGCCATGAACGGAGACACCTATTTTCCTGACGAAAGGATATTGATATGGCAAAAAAGAAGGCTGGACCCAATAAGGCTGACAAGAAGGATCCAAAGAAAAGTGATATTATGGAACAAGTTGCTGGTGTTAGTGAACCTACGCCGAGAATCGTTACTAAGGCGAGCGACAAGATACTGTTTGACGAACTAAGCCAGCAACTTACATATCATGACGAGCCCTTTACCGGCGGCATGTCGGAATGGTCCGCAAGCCCGTATCATTCGGGTTCAAAGGCTTGTGTTTACACGCTCTACTGGTCAGAAGACCGGCTTACGGTGGGACTAGAGGTAGAAGTTTACCGCGGAACTCCTCCACCCGAAAACATCGAGAACGGCGACGAGGAGGAAAGCGATGTCGATGATTTCGATCCCTACATAAGTGCCATTGAAGATGGTGACTCAACGACCGAACTTGAGGCCATTGCGATTCTGGAGCCTGGCGAAGAACACGACCCCGAATCTCTCGTCTGGGAGCTTGAAGCAGTTCACCAACAAGCTGGAGGTACTACGATCACAGACCCTGTCTTCTGACATCCAACTTCATGCAATGACCGCTACTTCAGAGTGCTCAAAATTGGGTATTTTCTGAGACAGGACCATCTCTACCGAGCTAGGTTGCAGTCCAAAGACCGTCAATCGCAAACTGGACGAGCTACGGCTAGCCGGCAGGATCAGGTTCGTAGGTCCAAGCATAACAGGAAAAATCAGTTGAGCTCTATCGCATTGCACACAAATGACGCGTGCTGAGACCAAAATCGTTTGTGGCACAATCTTTTTTGCATCCGATTTAGGGTCTGGTGTTCTGTGATTATGTCTCGAGGTAACCGTGACAGATCAAAAGCACTCTAAAATTCAAGAATTAAATCATCGACGCGGTCTTTGGAACGAGTTGATAAGAAGAGAAGGACCAAACCGAATCGCTCCACGCGTTCTTCGCGAACTGGAGATAGACGCTCAGTGCCGTTTTTGCAATTTAGGAGAAACATCTACGTCCAATACCCAACTCAGAGACTTCTGAGATTCCTATCGATTCCTCACCTGATCGCCTTGAGCTTTCCCGAGAAACCTTGCTCTCTGTTGTCCATGGCAGCGAACGGCGAGCACACTTTTTCGGCAATGTGACGCAAGGGGCCAGGTGTAAAGCTACTTGCAAGAGAAGGTGACGACTATCTTTTCCGTGCTTTAGCACCAAGTACTTTTTGCTTCTTTTCTACTAGCGAGCTGTTGTCCTCAGAGAAATACGATCCTACAATCGAGAAGGTTCTGCGGAAGTGTCGATGGCATTTCCAGCGGACGATGAGAACTTAATTATGTATCACGAGCGGCGTGTAGGGATTGGCCCGATGACACGCCCGGCAACCTGGTTTAGCCGCCAAGGTGCCAATGCCAAATGATGCGGCCCCTTAATAAGGGCAATGAACGGCTGGAATGCCCCTCCATCGCGAGGGGCCTCTGCTGCGCTTCGTCAGGCTCCTCTCGCCGCTCGGCCACTTAAAGGAAGCCTTTTAACTATGAATGCGCCTGTTAGCGTTATCCACATTCCACACGCGTCAACCATCGTACCGGCCGCGGTAAGATCGTCGATCGTTCTTTCGGAAAAGGAGTTGCTGCGCGAACTGCTGACGATGACGGACCACTTCACCGATGAGTTGTTCCGAGTGTCGGAGAATTTGGCTAAAACGGTGGCGTTTCCCGTCAGTCGCCTTGTACTGGATCCCGAGCGATTCCTTAACGACAAAGACGAGCCGATGGCGGCGAAGGGAATGGGTGTCATCTACACGCTCACATCGAGCGGGCGACCATTGCGAAGAGCCCTTTCAATCCAGGAACGCGACGAGCTACTTTCCTTGTACTACTTCCCGCACCACCTGCGATTAGCCCAAGAAGTTGACGCAGCCCTCGCGTTGCACGAGCGGTGTCTCATCGTGGACGCGCACAGCTTCGCGTCAAGGCCGCTGCCGCATGAAGCAGATCAGCATCCTAACCGCTGCGACATCTGCATCGGCACGGATCCGTTTCACACGCCGACATGGTTAGCAGACTTTACGATTCATGAATTTCGAAACCGCAACTACAGTGTCGAAGTCAATCGCCCGTTCGGCGGATCACTCGTTCCGGAAAAGCATTACAGGCAAGACAAACGCGTTCTATCGATCATGATTGAAGTCAATCGTTCGCTATACATGGATGAAGTTTCCGGCGAACGACTAGCTACATTTGATGCGGTGGCGGCAAACCTTCAGCAGGTCTTGTTGACGCTGATTACTGCAATGTCCTTATGAAAATGTCGCTGACATGCTATCACGCGTTCGAGCGATTGAATATGGAATAAAAGATGTGTCTTTCATTCCAGAAACCAATACCGTGCTTGTTTTTAGATCATGGGAATTTTGATTGTGAAAGGGTGGCTTATAATGGAATTTAAAAACTTACGACAAAGCCAAGGTGGGCGGTTATCCAAAGACTGGGGGACCTGGCGATGAATGTGCTAGTTAATCTCTACGACGAAAACAAGCCGCTTGAAAAGTATCGCCCGCGAGCGAAAGGGGGCGAAGCGCCCAAGTGGACCCTGGTGGTTGAAGGGTTTTGGTCTTCAAGTATCTACCACTCTGGGTACCACGCCTACTCGGTCTGCCAGAGCAAAAAAGGCTGTTGGGTGCTCAACCAGTGCAAGAGGAATGGTTGCCTTGATCATGTCACTGAGAAACACGTCAAAAAATGTGCGTTAAATGACGACCAGCTTCAGGCCATCCGCAACTTCGGCTCGCTGAAGAAAGCCCAAGAATGGAAGTTCAATATGATCTGTGCGGTGTGGCTTGACCCACCCGAGGGGCTGACTGCCGAAGATGCGGGAAGGAAGTTGTACAGAGAATTCGTCAATCAAGGTGGTACTCTAGTTGAAGATTGGTTCGACGATGACGATGACGGAGAGGATGACGGAGACGATGACGATGATGATGATGACGAAGAGGAATACGATGACGATGACGAGGACGAGGACGGAGAGGATGACGAGGACGGAGAGGATGAAGATGAAGATGAAGATGAAGATGAAGATGAAGATGAAGATGAAGATGAAGAGCAGGCAGAGTATGAGGATGATGTTTCAACGCCGGTTCTAGCGGAACAGCCTGGGACGATTACCAACAGTATTGGGATGAAGCTGGTCCCGATTACGGCAGGGACGTTTTTGATGGGGTCGCCCAAGGAAGAAAAAGTCCTTTGTTATTATAAGTTGCAGCACAAGGTGACACTTACGAAGAACTTTTATCTTGGGATGACGCAGGTGACCCAGGCTCAGTACCAGAAAGTGATGGGAGAGAACCCGAGTAGGTTCCAGGGTGACGAAGTATCGGGCCGAGACAGTTCTGAGTTCCCGGTGGAGCAGGTTTCATGGGAAGACGCATTGAAGTTTTGCGAGAAGCTCTCGTCGCTTCCTGAAGAGAAAGCGGCGGGTCGCGTGTACCGCTTGCCGATGGAAGCGGAGTGGGAATACGCATGTCGGGCAGGGAGTAGCACCGCATATTTTTTTGGGGATGACGAAGAGTCGCTCAGTGATTATGCATGGTACTATCGCAACAGTGGCGAGCGTTCGCATCCGGTGGCGCTGAAGAAGCCGAACGCCTGGGGACTGTACGACATGTGCGGTAATGTTGATGAATGGTGCAGCGACTGGTACGGAGAATACCCCGAGGGTGCCGTCAGTGATCCCGCTGGACCAAAAGGGGGCTTCGGCCGCGTGGGCCGTGGCGGCGGTTGGGACAACGGCGCGGTGTATTTCCGATCGGCGTACCGCTCCCAGCACCCCCCGTCGCGCCGCAGCATCAGCCTCGGCTTCCGCGTTGCCCTGAGTTCCCCGTCCGGAATCCCCAAGTAGGCTAAAGCCGAGATAAGTTCAGGAGAGCGGAGCCGGTGGTCGTAGGTACGGAGGAAGTTGGCGTAGCCCCAACCGGAGATGCCGTAGACCACGGGTTGGAGTCCTTGAGACATCGAGTACTATGTTCGATGGTTCAATCTAGTTGTCTAGCTGATCCATAGGTTATTGCCCATTTGACCAGACGTGCCACAAGACTGATTTAAGCTAACTTCAAATGGCTATCGGGCTCAAACGTGGACTCGAGGGCTGAAAGGACCGATCTTCGTTAAGCTACGACGGGCATCACAATAGCTTACCGAGAGAACGTCCTGGCTGACGAAATAGATGGCATCCTGGCGGTAGCGGAGGCCGATCTCGCAAGCGGTGTCGAACGAAAGAGCGACAGCCCACCCAGGTTCCGCATGGCCCGTGGACGGCGAATAACCGGTCATCCGCTTGACCATTTGTGAATGCTGACACAACTCGGCATACAAGGCACGATCGGCTGCTTCGTTTTCCGCATCGCTCCACGTCTCTCCTGTGGTTGCGTACGCCGTGATGATGGCGAACTCCTGAGGCCACTCGTCGACATGTTCAGCGATACGAAAATGGGTTTCTGCGTACGCTTCATGCATTCCCGCAGGTAGCTTGATTGATGACATGATTACTCCTAAATACAACGAGGCGCTCAGGTGAAGACAGAGAAACATTTTAGCGGAACAACCACAAGTGGCGGTGCGGTTGAAGGACAGGTCGCAAATTGGGGACAGCGGTTGGGAAGACGGTCGTCCGAGAAACTCCATCGTAGATGCCGTAGTGGGTGTTTGTTTCTGTTCCCTGCTTGCGCGATCACCAGCGGATCCAAGTCTCGCAAGGAGACGAGGACACGCTAAATTGGCATATCGAAACTAGGGCAGCGCGAGGAAGCTCGGATTGACGATCCAATAGGATGCCGATCATGCGAGATCTCACCGTGAGGATTATGCGATCGGTCGAGTTAGTTCCCAAGGCAGATCGAGGTCATCCCGCCCGAAGTGCCCGTAGGCCGCCGTCGGGTAGTAGATCGGTCGCAACAGATCCAATTGCCGAATGATGCCGGCCGGGGTCAGGTCGAACTCTTCCCGCAACGCTCGAGCGATTTCGGCGTTGCGGTCAGCGCTGGCGCCCTCGGCATCGACGAGAAAGCTTACCGGTTCGGCCACGCCAATGGCATAGGCAAGCTGCACTAGGCACCGAGGTGCCCATTTCCTCGCCACGACCTGCTTTGCCAGGTATCGCGCCATGTATGCGGCCGATCGGTCCACTTTGGACGGATCCTTGCCCGAGAAGGCACCACCGCCGTGGGGCGCTGCGCCACCGTACGTGTCCACGATGATCTTGCGTCCTGTCAGCCCGGTGTCGCCCTTGGGGCCACCGGTGACGAAGCGGCCGGTGGGGTTGATCAGCTCACGATAGCTGCTGGCACGCAACTCATGCGGTATAACAGCGTCGATGATCTCACTCTGCACCGCAGCGCGGAGAGTGTCGGTGTCAACGTCTTCGGAGTGCTGGGTCGAAAGCACTACTGCCTCGACCGCCACCGGCCGCCCTTCTTCATAGCGGAAGCTCACCTGCGACTTGGCGTCAGGCTGCAACCAAGGCAGAGTGCCCAGGCGGCGCAGTTCGGCTTGACGACGGACCAACCGGTGAGCATAGACGATCGACGCTGGCATCAACTCTGGAGTCTCGTCGCAAGCGTAACCGAACATGAGGCCCTGGTCGCCTGCGCCAATCACTCCATCGGCCCTGTCTACACCGCGATTGATGTCGGCCGACTGTCCGTTGAACCGTACCTGTACCTCGCAACGTTCGGGGTCGATGCCGGTGGCGCTGTCATGGTAGCCTGCGTCGCGCAGCACGCCGGCCACGATAGGCACAGCGATTTCTCGCACTTGCCGGAACACGTTGGGATCGCGAGTCTTGAACTCACCGGCTACTACTACACACTGGTCTGCCAGCAGGGTTTCGCAGGCCACTCGGGCAGTGGGCTCCAGGCGAAGGAACTCGTCTAGCACCGCATCGGAGATACGGTCGGCGAGTTTGTCGGGATGGCCTTCGGAGACGGACTCCGATGAGAACAGGCCGTTTTGTACGGACATGCTTCAACTCCTCTTTAGCCGCGTTTGACGACATGTCGGGGGCGGCAATTTGGATCAAATCCCCCCGGTCCTTCGCCTTGACGGCGGGTGGACCAACCCGTGGGTACTTAACAGAGCAGAATCATGCCTGGAAAAGCATCGACCTGCTAAGATTTTTTGGAAAAACCGTTATACCCACATTATCGTCGCCTTTACGCTCATCGCGATAACCCGACGACGATTTAAAACATTTTGTCGAAAAAACTTTTTGCCGCAAGTGTGCCAGCACATTTTCTGCCAAAGGAAAGTTGCAAACTTTTGCATCTCACAGAGGATACCGCCATGCTCACCTTCAGCGATTTCTTTTTGCTTCTTTAACATCCATCAGAGCAAACCCAAATATGTTCGAACCATCGATGCGTCGACAGAGGTCTCTTCTTCGGAGCGAGGGGAGCGTAGCTCCCGCATCTACAGCTAACATCTAGCATTCGAACCAATTTTGCTCTTCCCAAAACAGCTACAGAATATTTCCATTTTCCTTCTTGGTGTGACCAAAGGTGTCACGGCCGACCATTAGTCTTGGGAGTATATCGATTCAGCAACATCCATCTCTTTGGGAGGACACACTTATGCAAATCGTAAGATTGCAACTGGACCATTCGAATTTTTACTGCCCCGTGACCGGCCAGCTGATAGTAAACGACGAGGTGTTTCAAGCATCACCCGCCACCGTATTTACATACATTGACGAGGTTGGTGAATTCGAGCATATCCTTCCCGAACTAAATGAAATATGGGAAGGAGTTGAGGCAGAAGCAGACGATGATGATTTCGCAATAGATCTCTTTGAAAAGTTCGCTGCAAAAATTGAGGATAGTGCAATCGTCTGCTTTGAGATCACAACTTTCGGTATGGCATGTGGCCCTGTCTCCTCTACGGTCCGAATCGCGATCAACATGAACTATTGCGACGAGAACCCACAAGTTCAACCACTCGAGGGGTGAAAGATATCTCAACGAATCGATCTGATTTTTGTTGGTCATTGAGACCCGATTTCATCTGCTAAAATCATAAATCTGTACTCGTACCCAGGAAAACGCACACGATCGTTTACATCAATTCATCGATCATACCCGCGAGGGAAATCATGAGTAACCGCTCTCGATCGATCTTTCCGGTCGGGAAATAAGGTAGTCTCTGCACGAAATGAATTCCTGAAGGAATCATGAACTTTTCGAGCCTCTCGGTGGCTAATTCCAGCAGATCCTCTCGGGATGGAGTTGGCTCGAAACCTTCTCGTATGACAACAAACGCTTCGATTCTACAGACGCCCTCATCTTCCTCGACTCCCACAACCGCAGCCTGCTGAACACCAGGATGAGAAAGAATCACTGTCTCTATTTCGACAGGAGCAACTTTCCAACCATTGATGACGATCATCTCCTTGCGCCGGCCGAGCAAATGCAACCTACCAGATTCATCCATCATGCCGATGTCTCCAGTTGAAATCCAACCTTCTGAATCAAGTACCGAACTAGTCAACTCGGGAAGATTGCAGTACCCATCAAAACTAGAAGAAGTTTTCACATGGATATTTCCTTTTTGGTTGGCAGGCAATTCTCCGCCGGAATCGTCAAGAATCCGGATTTGAGTATCCGGTAATGGAAAGCCTACCAAACCACTCTGCGGATGCTCATTATCCTCATCTGAGTGCATGACACTGATAAGCCCTACCTCGGTCATACCGTAAGCAACAGAAATATATTTTCCGGAAATCGCAAAACTTCGAGCTTGAATTCGGGGAGTAATAAAGTCACCACCTGCCCAGATTGCCCTCAGTTGTTCCATACCAAAACCTGTCATGTCCTGACTTCGCATCACCTCTGAAAGGATCGCTGGAGCATCAAACAAAAGGGTCTTGGTAGGATTAGAACCAAATGCTTGGTGATAAGCCTCGACGGGCGCCGATGTGGCTAAATCAATCCTTGCACCAACTACAAGAGCTGGTAACGCTTGAACGATCATGCCGATCTGCGCGTAAAGCGCCATGCGCACCAAAACCACATCGTCTGCATCGTAATCAAGTGCTTGAATTGTCCGCTGGATCGCGTTGGCAACAGCTTGACGCCGATGTATCACGCCCTTAGGTCGAGCCGTAGTTCCTGATGTAAAAGTGATCGTTGCAATACGTTCTCCATCCGCATCAACGGATCTGATCAAATCGACCATTGAGATCGCAGATCGGGAACCCGGCGTCTCCATTTCATCAAACCAATCGTTCCTTATCACGCACTCCGGAATACATTCATGATCAACTGAATCGAGTATTTCCTCAGTCGCAATCAAGCCATGCGTTTGTATTGTTTTCAGGCAATGATGAAGCTGAGGAGGTGGAGCCGTTGGCCTGAGTCGAATCAAGGGAACTCCAGCTAAAAATGCACCTAGATGGACAATGACCTGTTCTGTGCCATTGTTCAGCGCAGTGGCCAAACTTCGGTTCTCACCAAAGCCCTGGGAAATCAAGAAATCAGCAAATTGTGTTACCCTTCCTACCAGCTCTTGATAAGTAAGAGTTTTACCCTGATGCAAGATCGCCACTCGTTCACCGTGCGAAGCAATCTTGCAGAGCAATTCGGATAGTTGATCCATAGCTAGATAGGTCGTTTGTTGTAAAAGTGATTCGGCCAGTTTCAGGCATCCGGTCGGCTTAACTCCGACCAGAAGCTCCATCCAAACGCTGGAGTCCCGGTGTTATGATGCTCTTTTTCTCGCAACATTAAAGCCCCCTTATTCAAAGCCCAAGGACTTATCTTACCCGCTGCCAGGTTCGCGCGTTGTTACTTAAGACCCCGGTTGAGTCCGGACCCAGGGAGCAATTGACGACATCTGCGCCGATCGTGCGGGTCGCTGTGCCTTTACTTTCTGTTTCTTGAGCAAGATGCCGCTGTCGTTTCCAGGATTTGAATGACGAAGTCATGGTAGTATTTACGAAGGACAGGAATAAGATTGTGGCGTGCAGCACAATAGATAGATTTCCTCAGATTTTTTAAGTCGGTCTATTTCGACAATTAAAGACATATAGGATATTTGCAACTGCAATAACACGACGACTCACTTCCGCATCCAAACTTCTCAACACTACTCGGCTTGCCGGCTTTCCGAACTGGCACCGCTGGCGGTGATGCTTAATGCCTGTGAATCGGCCCCTACCGAGAAGAAGCACCCTATGATTGCACTTTACGCTTTGATTCTGATGACAGTTCTCGGAGCCGACCCACTTGGCCCTGGAGATCACAACCGCACGATCACCGTGGGCAATCTAAATCGCAATTACCTTGTCCATATCCCGGCGAAGTACGACTCAAAGAAGCCGATGCCGGTAGTCCTCGCTTTCCACGGCGGGGGAGCCAATGCCGACAACATGGTTGCGTTCAGCGGCCTCAACAGGAAGTCCGATGACGCTGGGTTCATCGTCGTTTATCCCAGCGGGACGGGGCGACTCGACAAGATTTTGACATTCAACAGTGGCAACTGTTGTGGCTACGCCATGAATAACAAGATTGACGATGTGGAGTTTACTCGCAAGTTACTTGACGACCTCGCCAAATCCTTCAACATCGACCGTAAGCGTGTCTTCGCCACGGGCATGTCGAACGGCGGGATCATGTCTTATTTACTTGCTTCGGAGCTGTCGGATCGGATTGCCGCCGTCGCCCCGGTTGGTGGTCCGATGGGGACTGATACCTGCAAGCCGAATCGTCCCGTGTCCGTCATTCACTTTCACGGCACCGCCGACGAACACGCCCCGTTTAAGGGTGGCAAGGGCAAGGGACCATCCGGGACTGAATTCTACTCCGTTGAACATTCAATTCAGGCTTGGGTGAAGGCCAATGGCTGTGAGAAGGAGCCGGTCGTTACGAAGCTCCCCGATAAGGCCAAAGACGGGACGAGAATTACTCTCAATACATACGGATCAGGAAAGGATGGGGCAGAAGTCGTGCTGGTCGAAATCGAAGGTGGCGGGCATACATGGCCGGGGCAGGTACCACGGCTCAAGGCATTGGGTAAATCTACCAAAAACATTTCGGCCAACGACTTGATGTGGGAGTTCTTCGAGAAACATCCGATGAAGTGAGGCGAAACAGAATAACTGGTTGGTCGGAGCGTGGTATGAAAATGCGAACGCATCGAGCGAGGCAGAGTCTGCCAAGGCTTGCGGAACGGCATGGTATCGAAGCAGGAGACCGATACAAATCAAAACCGACCACGAAAATTCCCGTAGAACCAAGATTGGGGTCCATTTCAATAATTTCGGATGGACCAAATCATCTCGCAATAATGCTAAAACCATCCAGTGCGACTGCAATCGCAATCGACAAAATCAAGAAGCAGGTTACTGCGATTGTTGTTCCATATGTTCGTTCGGCCGGTGGTTTCGTGTGTCTTACGAATGAAATACAGCCAAGGATGTGCACCATCCCTAAACAGATGAATCCAACCAAAAGAATGAACAATAAGAATACAGGTGGGAATCCCATGGTGCAGCCTCGTGAACAACCTCTAGATGTATTTGCCGAAGACAATTAGCAACGACCAAGCGAGTAGGTTCAAAGCCAGTACAAGAAATCCCCATTGAATACGCATGAATACTGCGACGACGATCAGGAAGTGAGTGCAACTGATTGTAAACAGCGGATAGAGCCTACCCCAAAGTTTTACACCTGGCATGTGGTCGAAGTTCAGAGAGATCCCGAGTGCCATTGCCAGCGTCACAAACCCGACCAGGGCTTCGAATACCCCGAAGGCGATCAGCTTCCAACCTCGCGGTCGATCCGCTTGGGAGTTTCCTAATGGTGACGGGGATAGGGTTGGTTTTACCCAAGCCGACCCCGCAACAACCATTTCTGCAAGCAGCCATACTGGAATGCAAATCAAAACGCAAAAACCAGCAGAATAGGACATCGATTCGACGAACTTGCTTAACTCCCGTGGACGCCTTGTCGGATCGACCTGGGCCCAAAGCGAGTTCACTGCGTAATCGGTAAGTTTCGTTGCCAAGGGTGCAAATATGATGGCATTGGAGGCCAGCCAGGTAATCATGCGAATCCAGAAAGAGACTCTTGTTTGGGATCGCCATGCCGAAAGGAGCAATGCTCCATGCGGGACAGCGATTCCCATGAGCAACAGAATACCTTCGTGAGGGCTTAGGTATCGGGAAACAAAGTAAGATCCAGTCAGGGCGTTGACCAACGTAAGGCCTATTCCGATCAGGTATAACCAGGGGCGAACGCAGACGCTGCGTCGGTCAGGATTTGGATGTTGGACTTTGTTATCCAGCACTTGGGTTTAGTCGCTAATCTAAAGGTTTGGATTTAGCTTAGAATAAGTGGTGTCAACGTCGGTTAGTTTATCTTAGTAAATGAAAGATAAAAAAGGGTGTTGTGCGTCGCGGGGGGCACTTCTCACACCCCTTGCACTTGCCTTTGGCATCGCTCCGGCGATCAGGTTGCGTACCAGCATTGCTCCCCAATGATAACATTAGAGCAGTTCAAGAAAGACGTACTCAGTTGCAAAAAACCGAAGTTTGTCCTTGTAGCGTCTCGGAAGAGCTTGTACCAATGAACAAAAAGCTCCCATTAAAGGAAGTGGCGGTCGAAGCACCATGACAGGACTTAAAGACAACGAGCAATATTTTCGGGGAAAACTCGATAGAAGTGTTGAGTTGGGGTGCCCGGAATCTTCATTAGGTTTTGCCACCTTAAATTTTCTAAGAAGGTACCCAATTGCTTTTGAGTATGTTTCCACCTTGGCTCCAGTGGAAAGCGTTTCGATGGGAGGCGAGAATAAGTGTACCGTTTTCAACCCAACTCTAATCGAGGAGGGATTGTCCGGATGGGACTACTCGAAAGAGTTCGTTGAGCTAGGGTTGCTCCCAATAGCATCACTAGAAAATGACAAGGTCTGTTGTTTCGATTGCATATACTATGGATTTGTTGTCCTTCAGCTAAACTTTGGAACTATTGAGCCGTTAAGAAAGTACATCCTTTTTCGTGCTAATGACTTCATGAAATTTGTAGAGTTGCTAAGCGTGTTACCCTAACTGTATTGATTTAGCAGCCCGTTGAAAAAGTCCGGTTTCGCACTGGAATCGCTTCAGCGAGGCCATCCGCGTTCGGTGTTTGATTGTGGCCAAAGCGAAGTGAACGATTGGCCGCGAACCAAGGCATTTGAGAATCAGGAAGAGCGTATCTCGGCAACCAAGGTTTTGCTGGATCAAGTCGGCGGCATCCCAGTATTCTATACCATTGCCACTGGTCAGATCGATTTCGCAGGCATGCCGTCGGAACTCGCTCGCAAGCTGCCCCGCCGAGCGTTGCCTGTGGCTATCCCGGCATGGCTGGGTGTGAGTAAAGTTGCCCACAATAAGATCACGGTGCTCCTGTACACAAGGATGGCAGGAGGCTGATTCGTGTGGTAGGCTTTCGAAAGTCTGTTGCGACGTAGTCGCACTTCATTTTTGCCCCGAGGAGTCCTTTATTAATACCATTAACGGGAGAGTTTATGGCCTCTGGGCTTCTGGCATTGTTTGACGATGTGGCAGCATTTGCCAAGTTCGCATCAGCCTCACTCGACGATGTTGTCAAGATGTCGGCAAAGGCAGCAGGCAAGTCAGCCGGCATTGTGATTGATGATGCTGCCGTAACTCCGCGTTACGTGGTCGGCTTTACAGCGGACCGCGAGCTTCCCATCATTGGCAAGATAGCATGGGGCTCCGCACTGAACAAACTGTTTTTCTTGCTGCCTGGCGCGCTTTTGCTATCGACGATTGCTCCTTGGTCGATCCTACCGCTGCTCATTTTAGGCGGTGCATATTTGTGCTATGAAGGTTACGGCAAGGTGCTCGAGCTATTTGTGGATGATTCGTCCAAAAAAACGGCTAAGCCACTACAAGCAATCGACTCAGAAGTGCTTGAACGGCAGAAGATCGAAAGCGCGATCCGCACCGACTTTATCTTGTCGGCGGAGATCATGGCGATCACGCTCTCGACTGTCGGTGAAGCGTCCTTGGCCATGAAAGCGATCGTTTTGGCGGTGGTAGGAATGGGCATAACGATCGCTGTCTACGGTACTGTGGCATTGATCGTGAAAGCCGATGACTTCGGAGTCGCACTGGCTAGTCGCAATCGTCCTTGGTCGGCGATCGGTCGAGGTATCGTGCATACGATGCCATTGGTATTGTCGTCCCTAAGTCTGATAGGTACTTTGGCGATGTTGTGGGTCGGTGGCGGCATCATCCTGCACAGTCTGGCCGAATATGGGCTCAGCGGTCCGGAGTATTGGATCAAGGGCGTGGGTGCATCGGCAGGATCGATGATACCGATAGGTGGCGGGTTGGTTGCCTGGGTCGTTGGCGCTGCGTTGGCAGGAATGGCAGGTCTAGCGATTGGCGCGGCAGTAGCTCCCTTGAGCAAGCATGTGATTCGTCCTCTGTGGCGGCGGCTACCCTCGTTCGGGCGCGCGAACTGAAACGAAGCCATCCTGCGCTGCAAGGCATTCCAGAAAAATGCGTTCGAGAACTCGGCGCTGTCTCTGGCCCAGACTCATCCAAGAGGATCAAATCGAAGTATTGATCGACCTGGCGGGCGATACGATGGGGAATCGCATGGAACTCTTTGGGCTCAAAGCTACCCCGATCCAGGCAAGCGGGCTTGGGTATCCTGAGACGACAAGATTGCCGACGGTGGATTACAAGATAGCCGACCGGATCGTCTTTCCTGAGCGCGAAGGCGGTCAGTATTCCAGCGAGCGGATTTTGCGGCTGCCTGAAAACCAAGAAAAAACTGGAAAAAGCCAATACTACGTGCAAAAAAACAGAAGGTGGCGTTACATCATTCCTGCAGTGGCTGATTCGGATAGGTAAAATCAGTTTTCAGAATTTATCGAACACTTTCAAGGCAGCTCGACTTCATGGTCTTGCCCGCGCGATAGCTTGCCGATGCGATAGACAGAAGCAAGGAACCAGAAGATAACGTCATGTTACCTAGTCCATCCGATACTCGCGCAAGCCTGATTGTTCGTCTACGCGACCAAGAGGACAGGGACGCATGGGATGAGGTGATGGCAATCTACGGTCCACTGGTTTTTCGAATGGCGCTGCGCCAGGGTTTGCAGCGGGCTGATGCTGAAGACGTTGTGCAACAAGTCTTTATCGCGATCTTTCAATCCGTTGAGAAATGGCTGGAACAGTCGGAGCGAGGCCGATTTCGCAATTGGCTTATTGGTATTGGCCGAAACGTTGCTCTCAATATGCTCAACCGAAAACCCAAGGGTGGGATCGGCGCCGGCGGAACAATCGGACACGAGTTGCTTGATCAATTGAAGGCAAAAGAAGACGAACTCGCTTCCGAGTTTGATATCGAATATCAACGCGAAGTCTACCGATGGGCAGCGCAAAGAGTTCAGGCGGACGTTGATCCTAAGACTTGGGAGGCATTCCGAATGACACACGTTGATGGCGTGGCTATCAGCGAAGCCGCCAAGTTGCTCGGCGTTGGTGTCGGACAAGTCTACGTCGCACGTAGCCGAGTGATGAAACGGTTGCAGAACTTGGTCAGCCAGTATAGCGTGGTAACCGATGACTAGTGTCGGTCCCTTTATGAAGCGTTATCGAGTTTGAGCAGATAGCAGCAATATGACCGCGATCAAAGGATACGCAGTGATTACAGAACAACCTATTGATGTCGACAACCTCTTCAATTTGCGACCCGAGTTGTTTCCTCATCCGATACGGTCGTTGGAAATGCGGCGGACTGTTTTCGTAGGGGAGAAAGTCAAGATCTTGACAGGCATACGAGAGCGAGAACAACTGGTCGCCGGACGATGGCTTGTCGTGGAATCGATATCACACACGGAATCAGGATTGCAATGCTTCGGACGAAGCGATTGGCACGTTGATAAAAGTGACTTGTCCTTCACCTTTGGCCCTGAGAATATCTATCGCATGGAACCCAGGAGATTTTTCGTTTGGGGGGCTCGTGGAGTTCCAGTCGCTATGCGTAGTGGTGATGGACCGGATGGTCGAACCCCTGCGCGACCGCTGGACGCTCAAGAGGAATTTGTAGATGGATGCGAAAACGTGATCCTGGAGTTTACAGCTTTGGGAAACGTTGCCGCAGAAGCACACTATCGAGAAGTGGCATCATCGAATGCCATTTGGCCCCCATTTGACGAACTGAAATGAAAGATCCAATTAACAACGGTCTTATAGTTCTCCGAGCCGTCGCAGCAAAACCGGAAAAAGGCGATTGCCAGGTGCAAGAAAGGCGTTGTCGATGGTACTACTGAATCGGGAAGCACGCAACACAACGCAGAGGAACAAAATTCATGGCTTCTGATTTTTCGCTATTCAATACGGTTCTCATTTGGGTCTATGGGGGACTCTTGATTTGTATACCTTTGTTCGTGTTGCTCGGGGTCGCACAACTCCTGCTTGCGGTTGTCCAGTGGCGTTCCGAGAAACGCACTGGTCGACTCAAACGCGCTGGCGTACTTTTTGTGCTTGCGGCTTTGATGCCAGTTGCACTTTTCGGGTTGTGGAGAGGCATCTTGGGCCCGTCCATGGCGGCAAACTTGATGGCGCAAAGTCAAAAAAGAATTGCGGAAGCTTCCGTTCTTCAGGTCGGCAACAAAGTGAACGACTTCCAAACTAAGCTTGCTGGTTTGGGGCTTCCTGTGGATAGTCCGAAGATCACAGTACTCAATTTCTTCGCCACTTGGTGCGGTCCTTGCTTGACTGAGTTGCCACATCTTCAGGAAGTCGCCGACAGATTCGCAGACCAAAAGGATGTTGTTTTCGTGGTCGTAGGTCGCGAAGAATCGCAGGAAATTCTCGATGCATTTGCTTCAAAAAACGGGTATCGCTTGCCATTTGTTGCGGACTCGGAAGGAAGCCTGTATTCCACATTCGCGAAAACGATCATTCCTAGAACCTATGTGATCGATCATACTGGAACGATCCATTTCGAAATCGTCGGATTTGACCAAGAGAAGCTGACGGAACTTGGCTCTAAAATCAGTGAACTTATCGATGAGTAGAGACAAAAATCACAGGTCGTAATACGGATTAAAGTTATGGTGAAATCGCTCTTACGTTTTAGGCTCGCAACTCTCCTGATGATTGTCGGTCTCGTCGCGGTATGCTTCGCATGGTACGCCAATCAGGTCTCGGGGCAACCTACCCAGAAGATCATGCATGTTGGAGGATCACTTGCAATGGCTCCGACAATCACCCGCGAATACTTGGTTGTCGACCTCAACGTTTATCGAAATTCAAAGCCGCAGCGATGGCATGCTGTCGTTATGAATCCCAGGGAACGATCTGACGGATCGACTGTCGCTGAAGTGCTTCGAGTGGTCGGTTTGCCGGGTGAGACAGTTACGTTCTCGGATGGTAACGTGATCATTAATGGTCAAGCAATAGAACCTCCTCAGCGATTACAGAACATAAAATTCCATGGCAACTCGCCGGATGCTGAATCCGCTCAGCCTCCATACACCATCCCGGATGGACACTATTATCTGCTTGGGGACAACCCAGATGAGGCTAAGGATAGCCGAATTTTGGGTGCATACCCAATAGCGGATATCCTTGGGCGAGTTTCAAGCAGATGATGGCTTACGTTTGGCTACGCCATTTTCAAATGATGTTTCGCGTGCAAGATACTATCGAGGGTAGGTGCAATGGAGATTTGTGTATTCGAGGTAGATTGGAAAGCGTTTGAGACAACTTTTCCAAAGCCTGGCGAATGGATGGAAGTGTGCGATTCTCAAGTCGATTTTGATGCATTCGGTTTCAACATGGAGTGCTCGAGTATCTATGGAAGAGTACGCAGCAAATTGGACGAAGACATTGTCTATGCGCTCGATCAGCTTTTCTCGGCGGTATGTATCAATGGCGTCCCAAAGAAATGGAATCAATCGAGTCTTTACAAGCCAGTCGTGAAGTATGACAAGGATCAGTTTCAATTCGGGTGCGATGGACCGTTGATACCGCGATCAAGCCCAGAGCAAGTATCCCAAATTCTGGATGCGTTCGCTGCGATTCCGAAAGGTAGACTGGACGAAAGCATTAAAGAAAACTGGGCAAAGGCCAAAGCGGAGATGTTCGAAAGCCCGAAAGAGTTTGCTTCCTACGTCAAGAATTGGATCAAGGTCCTTAAAGCAATCAAGAAGGCACGTAAGGGGCTTGCGATTGATATCCTCACATAGTCCATGCGTTCGCTGGCGCTGATCTTGGATCAGTTGCCAGTATCGTAAGACGTTTCCTGGATGTGCTTTGCAATGTTCGGTTGTCGTACTACATCCGCATTGTGTGTTCACGAATGCGATAGGTGTTCACAATCCGAAAATCTTCCTTCACTGGGTTTGGTGACGACAAGCCAAGATTAACCCACAATGCCGTGAACTGCTTGATTGCGTAGCTCAACGCGGTTTGCCTGGTGGATTCGAGCCTGCGGCGATCAGCGTCACCTGCTCACCGGGCAAACGCACCATGCAACTAGCACAACACAAACTTTCGCTTGTAGGTTCACGTCAAACCCGGTAGATGTGTTCGGGCATGAATGATTTTGACAATATCGATAGCTAGGTTGTTAGATTCGCCGAATCTTGTCGTCGATGCCGGCTAGAGAAGAGAATCATTGCGGACGCGGCGGAAAAGAATACTCCAACCACTGCGGTGCTCCAAATAGTCCCGTGGGGAACAGGAATGTCTTTTGGAAAGTCCGCAGGAAGAGGCATTAAGCTAAAGTAGCCATGAATCACTCCAATCGTACCAATCAGCATCGGTAATCCGATTGCCCAGGCCAGCCTCGATTCGCCTTGACTTGAACTTGACGAAGACTTCTTCAAAGCTGTGAGCACGGCGAATAGACCGGTTGTAAACAATAGTGTCCCATAGAGCATGCCTAAACTATTGAAAGATTGGGCGATGAATGAGGATGGCAATTGATTTGCGAGCACTTGGAAAACGAAGAAAGCCACAGATCCACCGACAGCAGCCAACAAAAGCATATTTGATTTTTTCATAATCACTCCAATGAAGCTTGAATAGTCGATCAATTGCCAAGACGTTGCTACAGGGGCGATCGAAAGATCATTTTACGGTAAAAATCGATCACATCATTGAGGCGTCACACCATTGTAACGCGACCACGTTCGATCTTTCATGCTGAGGCAAAACTTTCACAAGATTCCTTGCTGCTCTATCTCAGTGTGATGTACAGAACCAGCGCACTTAGGATTCCGAATGATGTCAAAGCGAGTTGGCCTGCTCTCGGTTGGAGAGTCGGGGCAGAGGCGATTAAGGAAGGCACGAAGGCAATTACTGCGTAGATTGCCAGTACCTTCGAGAGATCAATATAGTAAGAAAAGATAGCGATCGGCCAAGGAGTCGAGAGAAGCCAGGTAACGATGGCTGCAACAAAAATGGAGAACAATGCGCAATGTCCGTGCCGAAGTCCTGTGAATCGCTCAAAAAGCTTTGATAAGAATGCACAAGCAGCCAAGCCCGAAGATGCTGCCAAACTGATTAGGTGCGCTTGGTCGTTCATTGCGAAGAGCGAAAGCGTTCCATGCCAGGCTAGGGACCCAAATAAGGTAAGCGAAAGGAGGGAGATTCCGAGCGTTGCCAATGCAAGTTTACTGGCGTCGAGAAACGTCGACGAATTGAGTAGGTCACCAGCCGTTCTTGCCATCGGTTCCGGCGCTTTACGAAAGATCGGGGGTATCATGTGCAATTTCCCTCTCGTTGGATGCGAGAACTTGTCTGGTGTCCTAAGTTGGTCGCTTTGCAACTTAGGGCTTCCTGCTAGTAACAGCAGATTCGCAATTCTTTCTCAAATCGGAGGGTGAAGTAAACGAATTTGTTCGATTTTGGCGTCATTGGTTGATCCACCGCCTTGGGTTTGGACCTTTTGGCTTGATTTCGAAAAAATGGTGTGGTCATTGCAAGGTTTTGAGGCGGCAAGTTACTTTACGTCACAAGACAAACAACACCATTCGGGATATCGAAACATCCGGTAGCCCTGACTTAGGTGTTTGCCATTTCGAAATGCCGTTTCCTCTTTCAATGACTTAGGGTACGTACTTACCATGCGACGACTTGCTGCTTTGACTGCTGTTGCATTATGTCTAGGAACGAGTTTTCGTGCCGAGGCTCAAGAGGCCCCGTTCGCTGAGCGTACGGCATCACAGAACTTGGACGCCGTAGTTTCGCAGATCGAGATGCAAGTGCAACTGTCGAAACTGAAGAAGCTCTTTGAGAAAATTGCCGAATGTGAGTTGGAAGTTGCGACCGTAGTTTTTGCCGATCCAGAGGATGAAAAGCGATCTGGCCCATTGCTGTTTCAAAAGCAGAAAATGTTGGACAATTTGAAGGCTGAAGCCAAGGCAACACGCGAGCAATTGGACAAACTGGTTGCGAAGCTCCCTCAGGGATCTACAGTCCAGCCAAGTATCAGCTTTAACCAGCCGCTCAATCCTGCGGCGACTCAAAAACATTTACTCCCACGTCCATCGCTACACAGCTATGAGGATATGCCAGAGACGGCAAGAGTGTCGGTGGTTGTTAAGACCAAGTCCAAAGATTCCCACATGATCCTTGGACTGATCTGGGGGGTACTTCGGGAAGAAGACCGACAGTCCGTGTCATTCGATGAAAGCAATAAAGTGATCGTACTTAGCGGCCAAAAGCAATGGGTCGAAAGTGCCGGCAAGTTGATCGAAGCTCTTGATAAGTTTGGTTCACCAACTTTAAAGGCTACTGAGTCGCGATGAGATACACGGACAGTCCGTCGATTGGCAAGAAAATGAGGGCATGAAAATGATGTCCCGAACAAAACATTCTTGCCCCGTGCTCATGCACAAGACCATTCCGAACCGGTCGACTGATTATCGTTTTGAAACTCCATCTTCCAAGTCACTTACTTAGGGTACTCACCATGTTAAGATTTGCTGCTTTGACTGCTGTTTTATTGTGCCTAGGAGCATATTCTCGCGCCGAAGCTCAAGAGGACTTGTTGGGGGTACATACGCCAAGCCAAAACCTCGAAGCGTATATCTCCCAAATGGAGCTTCATGTGCAGCTAACGAAGTTGAAGAAGCTCTTCGAGAAAAAGGCAGAGGCCGAAATGGAACTTGCGACTGTGGCTGGTGAAGCAGATCAAGAGAAAGCACCCTTCGTCGAAAAAAAGCAGAAGGTGATCGAAAGTCTAAGAGTTGAATCCGACAAAACTCGAGATCAGATCTCCCAATTAGCAAAAGGGCTCTCTCAAGGCTATCCGCTGCAACTCACCAGCAATTTGGATCAGTCCGTCAGCCCCGTCCAGGCTGCACAAAAGCTACATTCCTACTCGCTAAAGAATTCCGCATCGGCGCAAGAGACCGCACCGGAAGTGTTGGCTGTAAAAGTCGAGTTCACCAAAGCCAAATTGATCACTGAGCTTCTCTGGGGTGTTCTTAAAACAGAAGGCAACCGCTCCGTGGGAGCCGATGAGCGCGCAAACCTAATTATTCTTCGCGGCGATAAGCAGTGGATTGAGAATGCTCGCAAGTTGATCGAAGCGCTCGATAGGCGTGACTCGCCAAACCAGTAATCGTCAGTGTTGCGGTGATGTCGCGAGTTGAATGTCAAACAGTCCAGTTCATCCAGTTCGGCAACACAGACATGCCGCGTCGGCGTGTCTCACGTTAGGACCATTCGAAAGTTGAACAGAGGTTCAAAATGATTGCGAGTAAAGGACTTGGCCGTAAGGCGATGAAAGCCAGTTGGTTGGCGACCTGCATGGTTTCTGCATTAACTTCGTGCTGCTCGATCGCTTACTGTCAGGCCGATCCAAATGGTGTTCCAATCACAAAGGAACAGCTAGCGAAAAACGAGGCTGAGTCAAAGCTATGGCATGAGACGATGGAGAAATTCAACGGCTTGATCAAAGAGAAGAAATGGCGAGAGACGGATGCT
>Ga0208225_1000110_pt1 | contig 21863 bp, 6 predicted proteins | sample LakMenEpi15Jun10_FD_150701 | JGI IMG/M metagenome (GOLD analysis project Ga0208225, IMG submission 150701) | Freshwater microbial communities from Lake Mendota, WI - 15JUN2010 deep hole epilimnion (SPAdes) | ecosystem: Environmental > Aquatic > Freshwater > Lake > Epilimnion/Euphotic zone ... | reverse complement strand
TGATTCGAGCATTCAAGACGATCAACCGAGAGTGCTTGAAGGTACCGATCAGAACGATTTGACTCGCGGTTCGCTTGGAACTCGCGATGCGTACATCGGTCCTATCGAGATGCCACCTGGACAGTACACGGTAGCAATCACCAACAAGTCCGTGTCGTACTTTGGATTGCGACAGTTCACGCAAGCGGACGTAACGACGATCCCGGGAGCACAAAATTTACGGCTCGAACCACTCGATTCGGTTGCACGTGTCGGTGAAGATCGATTCGAGCAACAGCCACCGTTGACAACGGCCGATGGGGCTCCGACGGTTTTCGTGGGTGGTCAAGTTCCATTTAATTTGGCCGACGTAACGCTGTTTACATCGCGCACGACGAGTATGTCATTCGTCAATCCTTTGACAGGTGCTATCGAAGCAAACATGAGTCGTGACGGGGTAAACGTTCTCCAATACCCGAACGGCTTTGTCACTCGTGACGTTGCTGTATCCCCTGCTGGAACGGCCATGGGATTCAGCGTAGTAAACGGACCGATTACAGACACGAACGCAGGACAATTCTTCGGCATCGACGTTGGAGATACAGGACTCGCAACACCCGGAGTTAACGCCTCAGGCATTTTAACCTGGGGTGGATACGTTGATGCGAACGGAAACTTGGACGTTCGCCAATCGGCCGATGGTGGTGCAGGACCCGGTGACGGGATGGTCTTCACTGCTCTTAGCTATTCAAGCCTTCTCGCGGATGCAAGAGCCACTTTCTTCGGTGTAGCAACACGACGCGGAGATGGTGGCTTCAACGAAATACCTAATCTTGCACCAGGTTTGACTCGAAACATTCTGTACCTATTGAACCCAGATACGGGTGCGGCGCTGAGCTTCCCGCCTGGTACCGGAAACAGGTCAGAAGCGTTCTATGAGAATAATCCAGGTGCCCTGTTTACAACCGCGGGGACCAATATTGTCGAAGCGGGTTCGTTCCCGACTGCAACAGGGCAAGTTACCGGCTTGACAACTGTCGGTTTCGGAGTGTTCGGTGTGACGGATCAAGGCGAATTGGTAACACCACAAATCACAGGAGTTTCGGCTCCTTCAAGAGTTGTATTACGAGATCCTACTACAAATCAACTAATTCGCTTCACCGGTCTTACGCGTGGTCCAGCGAACGTTGAAGACGGACGCTTTGCGGATCTATTGTTCGGTGTATCGACGACTGGGGTCCTGTACGCGTTTACATCCGCTGGTGAATTCCAACCGATATTCCCACTGGGAGCAAGCTCCATCAATTTGGGTGTCACGGCTCCTACGGGCATCGATTTCAGTGCGTTGGATGCGAACTTGTGGCATGTCTCGGATTCGGATCCCGACTCGTCTCAAGCGACCGGTCACGGCCGCTCTCAGACGTTCAACCGTTCAGGCGACTCGCAAAACTCGGGCAATAACGCGATGCGATTCGCGATCCCCGCGAACTTCCCGAACCAAAGCATATTCGGAACCGATACGTTCTCGAACTTGAGAAACACATTCGCGATGCCCGGTGGTGCTTTCGGTGCATTTGAAAGTACACTGCTTGACCTGAGCAGCTACTCATCGAGCGATCAGCCGGTGATGTATTTCAATTACAACCTGCGTACCGAAAACGCGACTGCGAACAATGACGGTAACATCTTCGGTGATGGCAGTGAAACCGCATTCCTCGATTCGTTCCGAGTCTACGGAGCGGGAGAAGACGGACAATGGGTTCTTCTGACCACCAATAACTCCGCAGGATTCGTTGACAATTCCTATGCGGACGGACAATTGTTCCCTCCGTTCTCGGAATACGATGTCCCACGAAATGGCAATCAAGATGTGTACGGCAAGAGCTACATCTCCTCTTCGGCCTTTGATAATCAAGGTTGGCGACAAGCTCGCGTGGAACTTGGTTCTTTGGCTGGACAACGTGATGTGAAGATCCGCTTTGAGTTTAACTCCGGCGGTGACTTCCGCACCAATGACCCATTGCGAGGTGGTATCGAATTGTCGGCCGTTCCTGGTGATCGCATCATGGACGGAAACACCTTTACGGTCTCCACTGCAACCACCACCGCAACCTTCGAGTTTGACCTCGGTCTCGTTCTTAACGTTCCGAGTGGACGAAGCTTGAAAGCTGGCGATCAGCTGAAGATCGGCGCGGATATCTACACGTTCTCCGCCGCACCAGGTGCGAATTTAATTCCGTTCGCTTCAACCGACTCACCAGAGACGATCGCGACGTCGATCAATAACGTCTTGACGGCGGACGGTTACACCGTCATCACAAGCACCGCAGCAAGCAACGTCTTGAACATCACCGAACTCAATGGAGTTCGTTTGGCAGACTCCGTCTTGGCAACAGATTACGACATACTCGGGGCGGACCGAGCTATCATCACGGGCAAGCCAGGGGTTACGGCCGGTAACGTGCCTGTCTTCGTCGACAACTCCATGCCAGCGTTTGATGATACTGCACCTGTGGCATTACCAAATGTCCGGGATGCAATCCGTGTCGCTTTGGCAGGTGAATTGAACGTTGCAGGCCAAGAGGACAATTTGGATGTATGGCGTCATCACTTGGACACCATCAAACTCTTTGGTACGGGCGTCAGTGTTGACGATCAAGGGGTCCTGCGACTGAGCGGAAATCGGGTTGGGGATTTGTTTGGCCCGAGAGACACCAGTTTCCGGTTCACGCAAGCTGCAAGACGTGGACAGAATAACGGTTCGACCGTAACACCTATGGCGGTAACGATCGACGACATCGTGATCAGCTTCGCGGAGCGTGGTGAGATGGTCTCGAACGGTCAAAGCCTGCCACCAACTTTTGGAGCGACTTTCCAATATGAATTGTACGGTGGTCCGAACGGCGCAGGTGCTCCTCAATTGGAAACAGGGGCATACCAACTCGAAGTTCGCACAGCTCCCGATTACGGCAAGACGGAAGGTCAAAACCTAGCGATTGACCCAGTACCTTTTGTCGGTCCAAAGGGACGTACATTCGATACGAACGATCGATTGGTTCGCGGAATAGCGTTCGAAACCACTGGGTTGGCTGGTCGAATTGGCGACGGCTATCACTTCACCTTGAGCAACGGTATCAACGTCGTTACTTTTGAATTCAATGTCTTTACTTCGGCAAACGCAAGCGATCCTGCATTTCGTCCACTGATTCCTGGGCGAGTTCGGATTCCAATCGCTCCAGATGCAAGCGATGCGGAAATCGCGTTTGCGATCCGAAATGCCATCAACGATGGTGCCGTTCGCGCGATCTTGGGTGTCACAGCCGAAATTAACGGTGAGATGTTCGGAACGGGTCTGTACGACTTGGCTCGTTGGACCAAGGTCCAGCTCAACGGAAACGTCGCATCGGATTTGTTTGGAAACTCCAACTTCACGATGCTCGATAGCAGTGGTGCTCCGACCACTTCGGCACTTGCAGTGATCAAGTACGGTCAGCACACGCAGTGGGGAGAAGATCTTGGTGACGCGAACACGTTCCGCGATCAAGGTCAGTTGATCATCTCCGGTGCAACGATCTTGCGATCATCCCAGTACGGTATCAACTTGATTCCAGCGCCACGCGACTTGAGCGACCGCTTCATCAACATGGACGTAGTTTCGACCCAACCAATCGCAACGCGTCAAAAACCGATTTCCACCGAGTCCATCGACCGTCCATATCCTGGATCGGTTCGAAACATGATCACTTTGAACAATAGCCGTCTGGCTCCTGGTCCAGTGATCATCAACAACATCTTGGCGGGCAATCAAACAGGTGGAATCCGCATAGGTGGAGACAACCTTGGTGGCCCCCAACCAGATGCACCGGTTACCGTTGCTCGGATTATCAACAATACGATTTTCGGATCGAGCGCTGGCGCAAGCCAAACCGGTATTGACGTTGAGGCGAACACATCGCCAACGATTTTGAGCAATATCTTCTCGAACCTGCAGAACGGGATCAACGTTACGAACAACGCAGCGTTGCTCAGTTCGATTGTTCTTGGTGCAAACCTGTACCAAGGCAATGCGACCAATGTCACCCCTGCTGCTCTGAACAACGCTCAATCGTTCCCGATCTTCTTGAATGCTGGGGAACCATTGTTTGTCGACCCAAGCCGCGACAGGTTCTACCTGCAAGCCCTTTCGCGAGCGATCGACTCCTCGATCGCATCTTTGGAAGACCGAAACTTGCTCGACCAAGTTCGCTCGGCAGTCGGACTACCTACGAGCCCGATCATCGCACCGGAATTTGATGCTTATGGATTGCTCCGCAGCGACGATCCATCGGTAAGCACACCGGGTGGATTGGGATCAAACGTCTTCGCAGACCGTGGTGCCTTGGACCGAGTGGACCTCGATGGTCCCCTGGCAGTCCTACAGCGCCCGCTGGATAACGATTCCGCAGGGGTCGATCTCGATGGCTCGAACACCTACGTTCAGCTTCAAACTGGAAACATCGATTACTTCGAAATCCTAATCGACGAACGAGCTGGAACAGGTCCTGATCCGCTAACCATCACCGCTCAAAACGTCGTTTTGACCGAGAATGGTCGAATGCTTAGCCCTGGTATCGACTATGTGTTTGGCTATAGCTTCAACAGCCGCACGATTCGATTGACTCCTCTGGCTGGTTTCTGGCGGCAAGACAGCGTTTATGAGTTAACGCTCATCAATAAGCCGACGTTGCGAGTAATCGCTCCGGATGATGCGGCAACGCGAATCGACGGTGATCGATTCACCGTGGCACTTGCCGGTGGTGGAACGCGGTCGTTAGAACTCGACAGCGGGTTTATGTTGACTGTTCCCGCTGGTGGTGTTTCGGATGGACAGAAGTTCAGCTACACCCCAAATGGTGGTGAAAAAATCACCTTTGAATTCAATCTCGCTGGGAACACATCGACCACTTTTGGTACGAAGATCATCAGCTACTTGGCGAGCGATACCCCTGATCAATTGGCGGCAAAGATCGCTGCGGTAGTCAACCCAGTGATCCGTCAAAACGGATGGCCAGTACAAGCAATTTCTGGTGGTAGGGTCGCCGTCGGTGGAAATGTCGGCGACGCCTTGGATGTCGCCGGGTCCTCCTTGATCCTTTCAGGTAGCCCCGGAGTACGACCTGGTGCGATTCCAGTGAAGTTCTTGCCAGTACCTGGTTTTGATGCGATTGCAATGTCTACTGCAATCACCAAAGCATTGAACCAGGTTGGTTCAGGTGTAAGTGCCTACTCCTTGGCGAACGGCTTGGTGTTTGTCGAGGGAGTAACCAGCATCACAGGCATGACCGCAAGCCTTTCGATTCCTGCGATTCAAGACTTGGCAGGAAATAACCTCCAAGCGAACCGCGCGAATTCGCTGACTCAATTCACCATCTTGATGCCAGAGGTCGCCGTCGATTATGGGGATGCGATCGAACGTACTGGAACTGGTTCAAACAGTTCGACGACGCTGGCTAACAACGGTGTGCGTCACGGACTTTACCCTGATGATGCTCAATCGCTTGTACTAGGTGACTACGCCGATGGTGATGTCGATGGTGTTCCATCGGCCGCAGCCGATGCGGATGACTTCGATGGTGCGGTTGCGTTTGGCTCACTGAGCAACTTCTTGGTAGTCTCCCCCAAGGGACCAGCAAGGTTGATCGCAAGCTCCTTCGATGCGTCGATGATCGGCAAGTCGCTGACGATTTCCGATACAGTCGCCAAGTCCGTCACCTACGAATTTACCTTGGGTGGTCCGGTTACGATTCCAGGAGCCCGTTCGGTAGATCTGACTGGGGCAGTCACTGGTTCGGATGTAGCTAGTCGCCTCCAAGCAGTCGTCTTGGCTTCGATTCTCGATGGAAGTATCACAGGTATCCACTCTTCCGCGACCGGTTCGACTTTGTCGCTCGGTGGTACCAGTGGTCACTTGTTCGATCTGAGCAACGCTGGAACTGCGTTGACTCGCTCCCTCTCGGGCTCGACGGAATTCACAGTTGCATCGGTGCTGACGGGGTTGGCTGCGGGCAACACTATGAGCATCACCGACGGATTTGGTAATACGGTTGGGTTGCAAGTCATCGACACAAATCCTGCGGCAACGCCAACCGCGTTGCTGGTTGGCAACGTCGCGGTATTGGTTGATTTGACTACTGTGACTCCATCCACCTTTGCAAATGCATTAGCGAGTGCGATCAACACAGCGATTGCAGACTCGAAGCTCAAGTTGCCAACAGTGAGCGTTGTGAACAATTCGATTCGCATCTCCGGCGATGACGAAGACGGTGTATCGTTTAATAGTTGGTTTAACGCGAACGCGTTGGCTACACCGGTAGTCATCACTGCATCGACAAGCGGATTTGTCGATTCCTGGATCGATTGGAATCAAGACAATGATTTCGAAGATGCTGGCGAGCGAATCCTTACCTCGCAGCCTGTGATTGCAGGAGCGAACACGTTCTACGTAACCACCCCTGCGAGCGCGAAGATCGGCGATACCACAGCACGATTCCGACTCAGCAGCACTGGCGGATTGTTCACTTACGGTTTAGGAATCGGCGGCGAAGTAGAAGATCATATGATCGAAGTCTTGGCTGGTTCCCCACCACAAGCAGCCGACGACAACTTCGTTGTTGCCGAAGATAATATCTTGATCATTCCTGCACCTGGTGTTCTCTCGAACGATTCAGATGCCGATGGGCAGACGATTCGAGTCTTCGATTCGGATTTGAGCCAACCTGGCATTCAACCGGTTCGTGGTCCTGAACATGGCTATCTGATCATCGAAAGCGATGGATCATTTGCGTATGTACCAAAACAAGATTTCTTCGGAACCGATACGTTCATTTACATGGCCACCGATCCACGGATGACCAGTAACGTAGCAGCCACCGTAACTATTACCGTCACACCGGTCAACGACGCTCCTGTAGCCGTAGACGATGAAGAAACGATCAACGAAGACCAGACCATCACTTGGAATGGATCGTTGTTCACCGCTAACGATCGCACCCAGCCAGATCGTCCCGCCGGGACGGACGGTGATCTGTATGACACCAACGAAGCGGGTCAAATCCTAACGATAGTCGAAGCCGAATTGGTAACGGATCGCGGTTTGGGCGAAACGCTAACACTGGTAAACAATCAGATCACGTACACGCCACCGACCGACTACAACAGTTTGATCGGCGGGCCAGTCTTGGTTCGAATTCTGATTGAAGACACTGGGATAGCCGGCGGAGATGATTTACCGAAGCGACCTGGACAAGACGACACGCCTCCGACCTTGATCTACAGCACGCTGACGATCACGATTCGCGATGTGAACGATCCACCGTTGTTTAACATTCCAAGACTTGAACAAACACCTCTTGAAGATGCAACGGTTTCAACCCCTGGGTTCTTGAATCTCATTTTCCCAGGCAAGAGCACCACGGATGATGAGTTAGGCAACGTAGCAGGTATCCCTGCCCAGACGGTTTCCTTCCAAGTTACCGCTTTGGATCCAACGCGGTTTACAGCAACCGGCCAACCTGCCATCGATGCAAATGGAACGTTGACATATACGCTCAACACCGACGTCAATGCATTGAATTCTGCACCAATTTTGGTGGAAGTCATTGCGATCGATAGTGGAAACGCCGCGGGCTCGAGACCAGATCGACCAGATATCAATCGATCGATTCCTCAGACTTTCACGATCCTACCGATCGAAGTCAACGATGCACCGCTCTTTACGATCCCTAACAATGTAATCAACATTCTAGAGGATTTGGAAATAACACCAGTCAATGGATTCGTAACCAACATCGTCGCCGGCCCACCAACGGCAACCGACGAGTTGGGGCTCAATCCTCCAACCTTGGGACAAACGGTATCCTTCGAAGTAGTTGCGTTGGATCCTGCACGATTCAATGGCGACGCTGGCCAGCCAAAGATCAGTCCGAATGGACAATTGACCTATGATTTGGCTCCAGACGTCAATGGTTTGAATTCCGGGCCGATCGTCGTACGAGTTACTGCGGTCGATAGTGGACCAGCAACCGGAAGCCGCCCAGGTATTCCGGATGTAAATCGCTCGACCGATCAGTTCTTTACGATTGTCGTACAAGACGTCAATGATGCTCCTGGATTTACCATACCGAACCCATTGATCTCGGTATTGGAAGACATCGGTAATTCCCCGATTCCAGGGTTTGTCACCGACATTGTTGCAGGACCTTCGACTGCGGTTGACGAAGTTGGCACCGGCGGCCAGAGCGTTAGCTTTAACGTGCGGGCATTAGATCCTTCTCGATTCAGCACACAACCTCAAATCGCTGCTGATGGCACGCTAACCTATGTATTGGCTCCAAACGTCAATGCTTTGAACTCCGGTCCGATTTTGGTGGAAGTCATCGCCGTGGACAACGGACCTGCTGCCAATAGCCGGCCAGGGATCCCCGATGTTCACACATCGGCACCGCAAACATTCACGCTTAGTGTTCAGGACGTCAACGACGCCCCTGAGTTCACCGTTCCAAACAATACGATTACGATCAACGAAGACTTAGAAGTTTCTCCTTTGGCGAACTTCTTAACCGGAATTCGTCCTGGACCATTGAGTGCCGTAGATGAGTTGGTAAGTCAATCCGTTACATTTACGGTCACAGCAGTTGATACCACGCGGTTCAACGGACCAACTGGATTACCACAGATCAGCAGCACCGGAGTACTGACCTACGACTTAGCTCCAGATGTCAACATCGTAAACTCAGGTCCGATTTTGATTTTGGTCAAGGCCGTCGATAACGGACCGACACCCGGATCTCGTCCTGGAATTCCAGACGTGAACGAATCAGGCGTGATCACAGTGACGCTATCGGTAAACCCGATCAATGACGCACCATTGTTCACAATTCCAAATCCGATCATCAGCATTGACGAAGACTTGGAAAATTCACCGATAGTGAATTTCGTTACGAATATCGCTGCTGGTCCTTCGACCGCGATTGATGAATTAGGATTGGTTCCAGGCGTTCCAGCACAGAGCCTAACCTTTGATGTGCGGGCGATTGATCCGAGCAAGTTCACACTTCTCGGACAACCAAAAATCTCCCCAACGGGCGTGCTGACTTACGACCTCGCTCCGGATGTGAACATTCTCAACTCCGGCCCAATCTTGGTCCAAGTTAGCCTTGTTGACAACGGTTCGAACGTATCGCCAAACGTGAATCGTTCGACCACCCAGACATTCACCTTCAATGTTCGCGAGATCAATGATCCACCGATCTTCGACATGAGCTTCACGTCGTTCAACATGCGTGAAGATGACGGATTCTTGACGTTGCCAGCGTTCATCACGAACTTGGGACCTGGTCCTTTGACAGCAACTGATGAATCGAATCAATCGACGACGATTATCGCCGTGGCGGTTGATCCGAGTGCATTCTCGGTGCAACCACTCGTGACGGGAACCGGGGATTTGACCTTCCAGTTGGCTCCAGATGTCAACAGTCTGTTCAAAGACACTCGAATCCGATTGATCGCTACCGACAACGGGGTTCCGGTCGAAAGCACCGAAAAGATCCTCACGCTCAATGTCGCTGATATCAATGACGAGCCTCAGTACACGATTCCTAATCCACTCGTAAGCGTACTTGAGGATAACGAATCGGTAACAGGCCTGACGCCGACGCGGGTCAATGGCTTTGCGACAAACGTTCGCCCAGGTCCAGCAACCGCGATTGATGAATTGTCGCAAAAGCTTCAGTTCAACGTGACGTTCAATTCGAACACTGGGTTGTTCAGTACTCAACCAAGTATCGATTCGAGCGGAAACCTTAGTTTCGTTACCGCTGCCAACCAGAATGGAACTGCGATTTTGATCGTCAACTTGGTTGATGATGGTCGCCCTGGTCCATTCCCGAACGATAACATCGGGCCAAATGCAACATTGACGATTGTCGTTAGACCAGTCAACGATGCTCCTGAATTTACGATTCCGGCAAGCACCTCCTCGGATGAAGACCAAGGGGTCGTTTCGGTCTCCGGTTTCGCTTCGGGAATTCGTCCAGGTCCGATCTCCGCTGCAGATGAATCGAATCAGGAATTGACGTTTGATGTGGTAGCTTTGGATCCGACGGCATTTGCGGTCCAGCCAACGATCAATGTTGGTGGTACGCTGGTCTACCAAACAGCCAAGGACATCAACCGAAATTCTGGCAAGGATACACGGGTTCGCGTAACCTTGAGGGATAACGGACCATCAAGTCCTGCTCCGAACGTCAATGTTTCGGCTCCGCAGACTTTCTCGGTCGATATCGCACCTGTCAACGACCCGCCGATCACAGCAGGTTACTTGGTAACAACCACGGAAGACACCGCTGTGACGGTCCAAGTCGCGACTGCGATTGCGAACGATCTGCCTGGTCCAGCTGACGAAGTCGCTGAAGGCCAAACGATCAGAATGACGAACATCGAGCAACTCACTTCACGTGGTGGAGTGGTAACGCCGGTATTCATCGCTGGTCGAATCGAGAGGTTTACTTACACACCACCGTTGAATTTCGTTGGTCAGGATTTCATCCGATATGTTGTAACGGATGATGCGACATACAAGCCTGGGCAAATGAGCGCAACGGGAACCATCACAATAAGTGTTGGGGCGATCAACGATCCGCCTCAGTTCACAGCAGGTGGCAATGTGACGGTGTTGGAAGACTCCGCGCCGTACTCAGCAACTTGGGCAACGAATATCTTGGCAGGTCCGCCATCGGCGACCGACGAGATCTCCGGTCCAAATGCTCAAACGGTTTCCTTCGAAGTAACCACCAATAACAACTCGATGTTCGCTGTCTTGCCGGCAGTGGATTCGGCCGGTCGATTGACCTTTACCTTGGCCAAAGATGCTAATGGAAATGTCAATATTGTGGTTGTCGCTGTCGATAGCGGGCCATCTGCACCTCCGCCGAACAACAACCGCTCACCAGCCGCGAGCTTTGTATTGTCGGTAACTCCGGTGAATGATCCGCCTGGATTCAACGTCACCCGAAACATCACGGTCGATGAAGATTCCGGTGCCTTTACTGGAATCGTGTTGGCAGACATTGTTCCTGCCGAAGGGATGAACTCAGTTCCACCGACTGCGTTGGACGAAGCCAATCAAACGGTGAGCGTCTCGGCAACTGCTGATAAACCAGCGTTGTTCTCGTCGCAGCCTGTGATTGATTCCAACGGCATCCTAAGGTTCACTCCAGCTCCAAACGCATCGGGTGTAGCGATCGTCTCTGTGGTTGCGACGGACAATGGTCCTAGCACTCCACCGAACATCAATCGCTCCTCCACTCGATCGTTCTCGATCACGATCAATCCAGTCAACGATGCTCCGATCGCAGCTAACAACAGCTACGCGACCGACGAGCACACGATCTTGAACGTTCCAGCTCCAGGAGTTTTGGCAAACGATACCGATCCAGATCTACCGAACGATACGTTGTCCGTAGCGACGTTCCAATCCACATCGGATCAAGGAGCCACGGTCAACGTCTTAAGCAACGGCACGGTGATCTACGATCCGACAGGTTCTGCTAAATTGCGAGCCTTGGTCGATGGCCAATCGCTCGTCGATACCTTTACCTATCGAGCACGCGATGCGGCTGGTCTGCTGAGCAACGTGGCCACGGTCTCGATTACCGTAGCAGGTATCAACGACGCTCCAGTTGCAAACAACGACACCTTCTCGGTTCCTTTCGGAGTCTCGGAATTCCTTCCAGTCCTCGCGAACGATACCGACGTAGATACCCCGTTGGATTTGGGATCGATCGAAATCGGTCGATTGCCTGCGAACGGAACGGTACAAACAACCCCAGCCGGCACCGTCCGATACACCCCTAACAGTGGATTCCGCGGCAGCGATACCTTCACGTATCGCGTCCGAGATTCGTTAGGCAAGTACTCGAACGAAGCCACGGTTACGATCAACGTTAACACGGCTCCAGTTGCCATCCCAGATTCCGCGATTACCAAGCGGGATACGCAAGTGAGCATCGATGTCTTGGCAAACGACTTCGACACCGACGGAACTCTCAACAGAAGCTCCGTGAACATCGTATCACCACCGAACTTCGGAACGGCCTTCGCTCAAGCCGACGGAACCATCGTCTACATTCCTCAGAATGGATTCACCGGTACCGCAACGCTTGGGTATGTCGTCTCCGACAACGATGGGTTGGCAAGCAACATCGCAACGGTAACCATTCAAGTGGTTGCATCGTTGCACCAGAACCCAACCAATCGATTCGACGTGAACAATGATTCGTTCGTCTCACCGATCGACGTTCTGGTAGTGATCAACTTGATCAACGCACAAGGTGCCTCGGTCCCAGTCGATCAATTGCCGCCACCACCTCCTTACTATGACGTCAATGGAAACGGCTTCGTCGACTCCACCGACGTACTGTCTCTGATCGACTACATCAACTCGAAGGGTGGAAGTGGATCGGGCGAAGGAGAATCGAGCAGCGATACGATGACATCGAATCGATTTGCGGTCGGCATCCTTGCCGCCCCAAGTCCACAAGTCGTACAAGAAGCTTTCGAACGCAATCTTGCTGAGTCGACAGCTAAGCTTTGGAGCAGTGAAGATGACATTGGATCCGAAATCTACGGTCCAGCGTTGTTCCCAAATGACTCCCAAGACGACGAAGCGAAGTCATTCTGGGCAAGCTGGTCTGATGACTCAGATGACTCTGCTACCGGCGGGGACGAATCACTCGATGGGGTGATCTCAGAACTGGATTGGAGCTAGAGCTTCGACGCTGCGAGAATAAGCAATCGGCCAATCGACTGGGGTGAATGCTCCAGTCGATTCCCGATGGCTTGGTCACGGGCCTGAGGGTTTTGGCTAGAGCGTTTTAATTTGGCTGAAAGATGCGGAAAGCAAGCTAGTGCTTTCAGCATTGATGGCTACCGAGGAAAATACAGTGGCCAAGAAGATTCTGGAACGAACGGTTTGCCAAGCGATCCACCCTTAGTCTTGCTCGTCATTCTCGAGCGTGTCTCGAAAGATATCGTCGCGGGAATGTAGCTGGAAGAACAACGCTCGCTTCTGCTCTGGCAAGGAGTAATCGAAACCCAGCTTGCGAAGGAATTCATCCGAAGCACTGATCGCCATGACTTCGAGGATCCCCTTCTCCTTCGCACGGTCTACGCAGGCTTTGACCAAATCGCTTCCAATGCCCCTGCCTTGATACCCATCTTTTACCGCCAGGCACTGAATCTCTCCGAGTTTCCGAGAGTAGATCTCAACGGCTGCAAACCCGACGATTTTTGCTTCCCCGCTCTCAATGACTTCTGCGACGAAGCCGTTTGCCATGAGCAGAATCAGTTCGGATTGCATGCGACGAAGAAGCTTCCGTTGCTCGACGAAGGGTTGCAGCAACTGCTGGATTCCTTCCAAATCATCGTAGTGAGCCCGCCGGATGGAATGTGACGTGGAAGCATTCGTAGTTGGCTTGGATGTCATAGCAGCACGCTAGTGCGTTGAATTCAGAATTCAGCAAGTTGCTTGCAACGCACTGAAAGGGGAATGGGGAATGAACGAAAACAGGTACGGGATCGACGTACTCTGCTTCATCGGTCCTGTGCCTCAACGGTACTGAGCCTCAACGGTACTCTGCGGCCGTTTCCACGTCCACCCTAAGAGAGGAAAAACAGGTGGCGAAAGAAAATCAGCCCGCGTGGCAGTTCGCCTCTATCGGCGATGAGAGAGGCTGCCACACGGGCTGAAGGGAGATGGTCAACTTGGACTCGACTTTGGAGCTTACTAAACTACCAAATCGGCGTCTTGGCCTGGAACTGGAACCCAATAACGTCCCTTTTCATCAGGCTTGATCGGGGCTTCGTCATCAAACGAGTCGATGGCATCAAAATTAGCCAAAGCGATATTGCTGTTCAAGCACTGATCCCATTTGAGCAATTTGCCGCTGTATGTCGCCATACGGCCCATGATCGAGGTCATGGTGCTCGTCGCCCCGTAGTCACCTTCATTGGGAATCTCACCCTTGCGGATCTGCGCGAAGAGATCGACGTGCTCTTGAGCCCAACCGTTCTCGCCATTCGGGGACTTCCATACAACTTCGTTCTTCTTGTTGTAGATCTTCCCACCACTGATGTCGCACCAGCCATTTGTCCCGTGAGCAAATTCACTCACCGAGTTCCAGCAGCCTGGAATATGTCGGCATTGGCTCAGCAGTTTCGTCCCGTTGGAGTAAGTAAATTCCACAAAGTGGTGATCGAAGATCTGACCGCTCTCTTCTCCGGTTCGAACTTGGCGACCTCCTTGGCCTTGGGCTTCTACCGGTGGGCCATTCATCAACCAGTTGATGACATCAAGATTGTGGATGTGTTGTTCGCAGATATGGTCGCCGCTTAGCCAGTTGAAGTAGTACCAGTTATTCAGCTGGTATTCCAATTCGGTCTGGTTGGGCTGACGATTGCGTGTCCAAACGCCATCACCGTTCCAGTAGGCGCGGGTCAGGATAATGTCCCCGATAGCACCTTCGTGGAGCATTTTGATGGTGGATTTGTAGTCGGATTGGTGGTGGCGCTGTAGTCCAACCGCCACGGCAAGGTTCTTTTCCTTGGCAATCTTGTTCGCTTCGAGAACGCGTCGCACGCCTGGAGCGTCGGTTGCCACTGGCTTTTCCATGAAAACGTGCTTCCCGGCCTTCACCGCTGCTTCGAAATGAAGCGGGCGGAATCCTGGAGGGCTGGTCAAGATGACCATATCGACGTCGGACGCGAGGACTTCTTTGAAGCCATCGACTCCGATGAAAGCCTTAGCGTCAACGTTGTCTTTGTGCTTGTTTTTCAGTTCCTTCAGTGCATTTTCAGCACGGTACTTGAACGGATCCGCAACAGCTGTGAGCTTGACGCGGTTCGATTCACTGTTCGTATCGAGAGCTTGTCCCGCCGCACCCGTCCCACGCCCGCCGCAACCAATCAGGCCAAGTCGAATCACATCGCTGCCTTGAGCGTGAGCGGAACGAGCGATCGGAAGTGTCGCAGCGACAGTGCCGGCTAAAACGGAGGATTGAAGGAATCCACGGCGGGAAGCTGATGGTTTCGGTTCTGGGGTCGATTGACTCATAGATGCAACGAGGCTCCGAGTAAAAAGGTCAAAATTAAACGGTTTTCAAAACATGTGGGGACAAAAAGAAAGAAAAACAAGTGTTTCACGCCGGCCCCCGCACGGCAGAGGTCGCCGCACAAAGGAGAAGAAAAGTCAGTTTTGAAAGGACTGACGTGAAACACCGGAGGGCTTAGCAAGGAAGATGAGACTGGAAAACCAAGCTCCCAAAACCCAGTGCTAAGGGGTCACAAATTCGCAACCACAGCAAACTATAGCAGAGTAAACGCCCTATTCCAAGAGATTTCAGAAAAATAGGATAGGACCCACTAACACCAAACCCGCCTTTATTAGATCGCTGAATTCTGCGGAATCGCATCCTCGGGGCTTTCTGAATTTGACACCATCCTGATTGGGATTCGGGCCCAGTATCGTGCGAGTGCTCGCGCTCGCGCTCGTGCTCGTGCTCGTGCTCGCGCACGCCCTCGGCACCGCAAAAACCGAAACACACCAAAACTAGCCGCTAAAATTCTCGAAGAAACAAAAACCTAAATCGCACGTGGTGTCCAAGGCTCGCTGGGAATTGTCTTCCACCACTTCGGATTGCTCTTAGCGAGTTCCAGTAGCTCCGCAGCGCTGAGCGGTTGTGGTGAATCGGTTAACTTCAGCGAACAAGCCAGGTGCCCAAGGAGGACTTGTGGCTTAACACCCTGATCTCGCCATCGGGACAATCGAGTGTCACCGTGCCTTTTGGCCAATCGTTTACCATCGGAGCCGACAACCAAAGGGACGTGAAGCCAGTTCGGTTCGGACCAGTTCAAAGCGCGATAGATGGCAAGTTGACGGTAGGTACTGTAAATAAGATCACCCCCGCGAACGACTTGGTTAATCCCTTGATCGTGGTCGTCGACCACGACTGCCAGTTGATAGGCGACTGGTCCATAGTTTCTCGCGACGATGAAATCTCCGAGCAGTTTTCTTGCGTCGAGACTTTGAGGGCCATAAAAATCGTCCACCCATTCGCTGATTTGATGGGGCATCCGAAATCGCCAAGCGAACTTAATGCCGGAGGCTTCCAGACCGATTGCATCGCCTACCGAGCGAGACGCACACGAACCGGGATAGACCATTCCGTCCAAGGTGGCTTCATGGGGGGCAGATGCAGTGGCTTCGATTTCACTTCTGGAGCAAGTGCAAGGGTAAAGCAATTCTTGATCGCGAAGGGTTTTCAAAATCGCTTCGTAGCGATCCGTATTCCCTGATTGCAGTGGTGCGACCTCATCCCAATCGAGTCCCAGCCATTGCAAGTCCTCGATGGCTTGAGCATTCGCCCACGACTTAGTTCGTGGGGTGTCTAGATCTTCGATGCGCAGCGTCAGGTGTCCATTGTCGGCGCGATTGACCAGCCATGCGACTAAGAAGGTTCGCGCGTTACCCAGGTGCTGGGCGCCGGTGGGAGATGGTGCCAAGCGTCCGCGAGGGGTTTTAGAGTTCATCATCGAGGGATTCGGGCGCGGGGACATAAAGTCTTTGGTCATGCGCAACTGGCTGCAATTCCGGTGGACGAATGTGGAGCAACACGATGGTTCGCGAACTGCTTTGAAGGGTTTGGGGGGTGATTTGCAGATTGGTCAGCTTTTTGTCCGTCCACCCAACGGCGATCCACTCATTCGGGCCCAATGGGTAGCGTTCGCAGATGTCTCGTAGAAATCCGCCCAAGGGTAACTCCTCATTGACGGGCACTGAGGGCTCGGGTTGCACTTTTTTGTTTCGCCGCTTGCCTAACTGATTCTCTTGTTGGCCGTCTGAATTCTGATCAGCTTGGACTCCCCATTTCTTTAGCCAACGAATGTTCTCGGGTTCCACTTCGGTAACAACTTCAACCGTCGACTGCGACTCCACAAGATCTACCGAACCGATTCTGAATTGGCCTTGGTCGTCGATTCCTAAAACAGCCAGGTCGTTGAGCGGAACGTCGGAGGTATTGGTAACTGACCAAGTGTACTTGTTGCTGTCCGAATTCAACTCAGCCTGGGAAATCGACTCAGACGGCACGCATTGAATGGTGCCTGGCAATTGAATCATTTCCTCCGATTGGACCAACCCAGTGGTATTCGAGAGGACGGGAAATGCTTGAAGGCCGTTTCCTCGCTCGTCGGCGATTCGATACTCCAGCAGTTTTCCGCGATCGCTTACGCTTCGCTGCACGTGCGATGGCATGGGAGTAATGACTCCGTTCGCTTTCGTTCCGCGAAGCGAATCGATCGTATCCTCAGCGGTGGATTGATCGCTGGAAACCAGCGAACCGTCAGGGAGAACCACGCGGTAGTTGGTCGTCAGAGAGGTATACAGGGCGTGATAGGAAGAAAGAACGCCGCGCGGGTAGTTATTGTGAAGTTCCAGGAATTCGATGGCTGTATGGCTACGAGTAAAACCTACGTCGAGTCGAACCCCTCGAGCGATAAAGAAGACGCCGGCGACGGCGATGATAGGGGCGGCAGCCCAAGCATATTCCAATTTCCCTAGGAGCCTAAAGACGATCCAGTTCAGGGGTACAAGCACCAAGAGATAAGCAGCCAGCCACTTGATCACCGAATTGACAAGCGGGACGTTGATCCCCGAGCTTGCTCGAAGCGTATCAGTAGCATTTTCAACAATACGCGAGCGAGAATTCCAGGCCCCATAACTCGTTTGTTTTGGTTTTGTTTTTGACTCCAACTCACTCTTTGCGGAAGTTGACAGTACCTCTCCTCGATTGCGCATCGTCGAGTCGTCGAGATCCCTCGCCCAAATCCGCAAACGCGTATTATGCGATGGATTCATTTCGGAGCCCTCGTAAGGCCCCACATACTCAACTCTGGGCTCTAAACCTAGAGAGGCAGTTCGAGCTGGTTTTCGCAATATGCCGTTATGAATCATCGCGCTATAGGAAGGCCAATTGACGAACATCGCATTGTTCATGGGGTAAGCGGTCATCACAATGCGGCCTTGACCAACCAATCGCTCGGCGACGAGTCCCTCAAGCTCTGATACCCAACGAGCCTCGCAAGCAGCGTTTCCTTCGCTGTTTGCTTGGTCCGTTTGTGCACTTGCGAGCGTCCCTTTCAATAAAGGTATCTGCATCGCTTTGCTTCGGAGCACTTCGCTTGCAAATGGGATTCGTTCCCCTTTGGCAAATCGCAAACTCCATGAGTTATTCAGCAAGTCGATCATGTCGTCAGAGAACGCTCCAGGACTGGTTTGCTCAAGGGGGGCGAGCGATCGCAAGAAAGAACCTTCGACGCTTGCAAGTGCCTCGGGCCCATTGATGATCAGAGTCCCGCCGAAGTGAATCCAGTCGCGAAACGCTGTTTGCTGTTCTTCATTTAGTCTGCTGATACTCGCATCGTTAAGCACCACATGGGAGATACTGGTCATCGTCGCTAACTGGTTAGGAAAACTATTGGACAGCTCCTCTTCGGAAATATCGATAATGCGATGTGGCGTTACGCGAAACTTGCCATCCTGTTCATAGAGTGGCCAAACGATGCAGTCGAGCCCACGCCAAAAAGTAAAAGGGGAGACTTCACGACTCAAAACCAGCATGTCGTACTGGTAGGGTGACATCGGTTTGAGCAAAAAGGATTCCTCAAGCAACGGGGAACCGATCGATCGCAGCGCATACCGGGTAAAGATAGATACGTTCGGATTGGTGGTGCCAGAGGGATCCATGGGGCGAATGTCCTCGGGCTGAAGCACCTTGAGTTCAATCGTCTTCTCCTGCCCTTTGGCCAGAGACAGATTCCGTTCGAACTGCATCGGTATGCCTTGGGTCCAAGGCGGAATAGGATTCTCGTCGCGATCGATCTCGAAGATAGAAGCGACCAAAGCCTCATCTCCGAAATTTGCTTTCAACTTGTGCCGCGTTTGGTACCAATGCCCAGGCTTGATCGAGTTCCCAACGATTTCCGCTGAGTAAGGCAATGTGCGAAGTTCATCCGCAACCAAGCGTTGCTTTTGATTCTTTACTTTCTCCCCTTGTGAGTCAGTCGGATTCGCACGCTGTGAGTCACACCCCCGACAACCAAGAATTGGCAGGAGCAAGAGCGACAGCCAAAGAACGCGAATGAAGCTTGCGGTTGGGAAGCACATGGTTAGTTTCCGAACATGCATCCTCTGGCACATTGAGGTTTTCCACACGTACCCGAGTCGTCCCCGCCTCCGGAATTCGAACGCCCACCTCCCTGAATCACAGGGGAACCGATGACGCTCAACTGCTTTTCGAGTTTCTTCGATCCGCATTCGGGACATTGAGGTTTAGAAGCTAGGCTTTGTACCAAAATCTCAGAGTCTTTCTTGCAGTCTTGGCAACGATACTCGTAGAGTGGCATGTCGATAACTCCTCTCAATTAGGTCAATTAGGATTCACTTGGTAATGGAATTGAAATACTCGGTACAGCCGGTTCAGCGCTGTGCTATTTGGAACATAGGACCGGGCTATTCGGAACTTAGGACCGTGTTGGTTGGAACTATCGTTCGACATGAACTATGGTAAAGTGTGAAACGCAAGGCTCATGCAAGTCCCAACAACCCCGCAGGCCCCTTGCTCCTACGCACGCAGATGTGCCTTTGCAAGCAGACCCGCCAGGTCAAGTCCAAGAGCCTGGGAAAGTCGCACAAGGATTGTTAGTTTAGCACGAGCAGGGCACCATCGCACCCGTGGGACCTGCGAATACCTGCACGGTAGCTTAATCGGTTTGCAATTTCGGTGTACCCTTAATGGGTGAAGGCCGGTTTGCTACCCAGTTTGCTGGTCAGTAAGCCGGAGATTGCAGCTATGGGCCAGTAAGCTATCCGTAAGGGGTGGGACAACTGCAAAGGTGTAGGCTGATTGCAAAAGCGTGGGCTCAGAAGTACGAATCCAAGGAAATCATCGATGAAATTTGCAATATGCAATGAAACTTTCGAAGGCACCTCCCATCGAGAAGGACTTCAACTCGCCAAGGAGCTCGGGTACACGGGGGTCGAAGTCGCTCCCTTTACCCTTGGCACCTATGCCCAAGACATTTCAGCTCTCGCTCGCCGCGAATACCGATCAATGGTAAGCGACCTTGGAATGGAAATCATCGGACTTCATTGGCTTCTGGCAAAAACGGCTGGTTTTCACCTTACAACGGACGATCCAGCAGTCCGAGGAAAGACTGCTGACTACCTCAAGCGGTTGATCGAGTTGTGCTCGGACCTAGGTGGCTCAATTATGGTCCTCGGCTCTCCAGCTCAGCGCAATTTCGTCGCCCCGATGACGCACGATCAAGCGGTCGGCAATGCGCTCGATGTCCTTCGCAAAATCGTTCCGGATCTTCTCGCATCAAACGTCCGGTTAGCCATCGAGCCGCTCGGACCTCAAGAAGGAAACTTTCTAAATCATGCGTCTGAAGCACGCTCGATGATCGAAGCGATCGCAAGCCCTGCCGTTGGATTGCACTTGGACGTCAAAGCCATGAGCACCGAAGGAATTGCGATCGAGAAGGTTATCCGTGATCAAGCCGATCTGATGATGCACTTTCACGCGAACGACCCAAACAAACTCGGACCAGGCATGGGGGATGTCGACCAAGCCCCCATCTTCCAAGCTTTGCACGACGTCCGATACAGCGGTTGGGTAAGTGTCGAAGTATTCGATTATTCGCCAGGTGTAGATGCGATCTTGCGAACCAGCATGCAGACTATGCAACGCTGTTGCACTCTGGCTCAATCCCGCACTTCGCTCGGAAACGGATAAACATGACCGCGAATTCCGATGGCTCTCCTGCTCCAAGCGCAACTGCGAATTCATTTCCTTGGATCCCCGTCATAGCCCTAATCCTGGTCAACGGCCTTTGGGGATTTTCGTTCCCGGTTGTGAAGGTCTTGAATGAAATGAGCGACTTGCAGTTCGCCATCGCCCCAGGAAAAGAGTCGACCTCCTTTCGCGTCCTGGCTTCCGCTTGGATGATTGCGACACGATTTTCCATCGCACTGTTCTTGCTCTTCATCGTATGGAATGGACTCATACGCCGAGCTACCCTTCAGGAGTGGAAAGCAGGTTTCTACATTGGGGTGATGTTCTACTTCGGACTAGTCCTCCAAGTCATTGGACTTGCAAGTATCCCTGCCTCGCGAAGTGGGTTCCTGACAAGCCTGACAGCCGTCTTTACTCCAGTGTTCGGAGCGTTGGTGTTTCGAAAATATCCGAACCGTTGGATGGTCTCGGGAATCGTACTGGCCGTGATCGGCGTCATCGTGTTGACCGGCTTGATCGTCTGGACTCCATCAGGATTCCAACTCGCAGAAGATGCAGCCGATCGCTGGACCCTCGGAGACACCCTGACAACACTTGGATCGATGTTCTTCGCGTTTCAAGTGTTGTTCTTGGATCACTACGGGAAACGGATCGATTCCGTTGCGGTTACACCCAGCATGTTCTTGACGGCTGCTGTACTCGGGTGGCTGACGATCGGACTACTGCTAGGAACACCTCTGCGATCCGGAATCGGAGTCGAAGGAATGGAGCTCAGGGATTGGACTGAGTTATCCCTCAAACCGATCTTTCTGAGTTCTTTGGGGCTGCTCGCCGTGTTCTGCTCATTGTTGGCATTCGGATGGATGAACAAATACCAGCCTTATGTGACGGCATCCCAAGCGGCGGTCATTTACAGTCTCGAACCGGTTTTCGCTTCGAGCTGGGCTTTATTCCTACCCGGATTACTATCGACCCTGTCGGGGATAAAGCATCACA
>Ga0208225_1000107_pt1 | contig 21997 bp, 14 predicted proteins | sample LakMenEpi15Jun10_FD_150701 | JGI IMG/M metagenome (GOLD analysis project Ga0208225, IMG submission 150701) | Freshwater microbial communities from Lake Mendota, WI - 15JUN2010 deep hole epilimnion (SPAdes) | ecosystem: Environmental > Aquatic > Freshwater > Lake > Epilimnion/Euphotic zone ... | reverse complement strand
TGCTGGTCGCAGGATCGCTGGTCGCAGATATGCCGTCGAAAAAATGGTTTTTTGACCACCCCTCACTTCGCAATTTATCTCGGTGATAACCTTCTCGCTGAGGTTGTGTACAATGTGCATTCCCCCTGTGACACCTTTGGTCACTGACTCCCCCCCACAGGGGAGAAATAGGCAAATTTTTTTCTGATGACTTTGCACTCGCAGTAAAGATTACTTCACGATGACTTCGTTATTGCTGAACCGAATTGTTCGTTACTCACTGTTGCTCCTCGGTTTTTTGCTGACCGGCACGCTCGAATTGCAGGATGCTCGAAGCGATGAGCCCATCGCCCGCAAACGGATCGTCCTGATCGCCGGACGCCCATCCCACCCACCTCGCATGCACGAATTCAACGCTGGAGTGCAACTGCTCGCCGGATGTTTGAAAGAAAGCGGGTTGCCAATCGACGTCGATTTCGTTCTGAACGGTTGGCCAAAAGACGAATCCCTCTTAGAAAAAGCCGATGCGATCGTCTTCTATATGGATGGAGGTGGCGGTCACGAAGCTGTTCAGGAATCGGGACGCCGCTTGCAAATGATCGACCGCTTGGCAGCCAAAGGAGTCGGCATCGGTTGTATGCACTACGCAGTGGAGATCGTACCTGACCAAGCCGGCAAGGAATTCAAGAAGTGGATCGGTGGACACTACGAGCACATGTTCTCCTGCAACCCTATTTGGTCCCCGGAATTCAATCAGCTTCCCGAACACCCCATCACTCGAGGTGTCGAGTCCTTTAGCGTAAAAGACGAATGGTATTTCAACATGCGTTTCGTCAACGATCTTCCCGGAGCCGCCTCCGCGAAAACGCCCCAAGGTCTCTTCGTTCCCATTCTTGTCGCCGGCCCCTCCGATGCAGTTCGCAACGGTCCTTATGTCTACCCACCCGGCCCCTATCCCCACATCCAAGAAAACAAAGGTCGCGCCGAAGCCATGCTTTGGTCGATCGAACGACCTGATGGCGGACGAGGATTCGGTTTCACCGGCGGTCATTTCCACGACAACTGGGGAAATGATTCTTTTCGTAAACTAATCCTCAACGCTTGTCTTTGGTTGGCAAAAGCAGAAGTTCCAACTCAGGGAGTCGCTTCAAGCATCTCCCCAGAGCAACTCAACGCAAACCTTGATCCTAAAAAGTAATCAAGCGTTCCATATGCCCTTCCCCTCTTCTCCTCCCTCCCTTGACTTCCTCTCAGCATTGGCGCGATCGGTATGAGCAAGTTCTCCGACAATTTCTCCAACCATGGCAAGCAACCATCGGTGAATCCCTATTCCCCCCAGCCCCAAAACACTTCGACCTCTAAGTCGTCAACGGATCCAAATGGGGAATGGCACAAGTCGTATTTGAATTCAGCGATTCTCAAAGCCTACTTCAGGCTCCTGCCTATCCTCTTCGTCTGTTACATCATCGCCTATATCGATCGCAACAACGTAGCGATCGCCAAACTGACGATGGAAGAGGACATGCCAACTTTCGATGCGTCGGTCTTCGGATTCGGCAGTGGGATTTTCTTTCTCGGATACTTCCTACTCGAAATCCCAGGCTCACTGATCGTTGAACGATGGAGTGCGAGGAAATGGATCTGCCGCATCATGGTCACTTGGGGCTTCATGGCCGCTCTGACCGCGTTCGTGAAAACACCTACCCACTTCTACACCGTACGGTTCTTGCTCGGGATGGCCGAAGCTGGATTTTTCCCCGGTGTGATCGTCTACTTAAGCCACTGGTTTCCGCAAAAGGAACGCGCGCGAGCAATCTCCTATTTCTTGATCGCGTCTCCTATCGCGATGATCATCGGCCCCGCCATTTCACAATTCTTCATCGATTACGGTCGCACTATTGTCGATGCTAAAACCGGTGAAATTATCATCAAACACCCCGATCTGCTTGGCCTGAAAGGCTGGCAATGGATTTACATCATCTGGGGGATCCCCGCCGTGGTATTCGGCCTGTATGTCCTCTTCGGACTGACCGATAAGCCTTCACAAGCCAAATGGCTCACCGACGAAGAAAAAGCGGCTTTAGAAGGAGAAATGGCGAGAGAGAAAGCAATGCATAAGGCTGGAGGCCACATGTCGCTTCTACAAGCCTTGTCGAGCCCCCGTGTTCTGCTGCTGTCCTTGGCCTACTTTGGAATCGTTACCGCAAATTACGGTATCGAACTGTTCCTACCTAGCGTGATCAAGAATTGGTATCCCGAACTCGAACCCTCACGCATCGCTCAACTGGGAATGATCCCCTCGCTATTGGTCATCCCCGGCCAACTCTTCATCGGCTGGTCCTCGGATAAGATGCAAGAACGCCGTTGGCACTCGGTGATTCCCGTAGTCATCGGCGCACTGTTCTTAGTCCTTGTGACATTTACTCAAGGATACTTATGGGCAACTATCTTTTGCTTTACGATCGCCGCCACAGGGATGAAATCCTACATGCCTGCCTTCTGGGCTTTGCCAAGCTTGTTTCTGACTTCCACCGCCGCTGCTGGCAGCGTCGGGATGATCAACTCGATCGGAAATCTCGGTGGCTTTCTCGGTCCCTACGTCATGGGAGCCGTGCAGACGAACTTTGATTCGTACACATACGGCCTTCTGTTCCTCGCTTTAACCAGCACCCTTTCAGCCGCCCTTATCTGCTGTTTGCCACTCCGCAGACCACTCCCCACGGATGTCGACGACTAAACATCATTCCCGTGCCGATCGCCGATCTGCGTCGTCGAGGTATCCAAAGGTAATCGAACGGTTACCAACGTGCCTCGACCAAGCTCACTGCTGATCTGAAAGCTCCCCTGCATCGATTGAACGATATTCAACACGATGCTTAAACCTAAACCCGATCCTCGAGGAGTCTCTGCCGGATTCCGCCCAGAATTGCTTCGGAAAAACCGCTGGCCAATCCGCTTCTGATCCTCCTGCGATATCCCTATCCCCGTGTCTTGAACCCTCAATACCGCTTCATTGCTGTCCTTCTCGGCTCGCAACTCCACAAGAATCGTCCCTCCATGGCTTGTGTACTTGATCGCATTATCTAAAACATTTTGAATGATAAATCGCAAGTGATCAGGATTGCCGAGGACCACCGCACCGTCGATCTGACTCGAGCGCAGCAACACTCCTTTTTCTTCTGCCAGCGCCTCAAAAAAATCAACCGCTTGCAGAACTTGGCGATCCCAAGCTACCTGCGAGCATACCGATTCCCTGCGGTCCGAGTTGGTTTCTCCTAGCAGCAACAATTGATTGACGATCTTCTTCAAGTAATTGCACTCGACAGTGACTTTCTCAAGCATCTCACCTGTCTTTTGGTCCCTCGCTCGATCCGCACAGACTTCGATATTGCTCATGATTGCCGCTAGGGGACCTCGAAGCTGATGGGCTGCGTTCGCAAGCCAATCTTCATTGAGCTGAATGCTCTCACGGGTGCGTTGCAGCAAACCATTGACGGTTATTGCCAATCGGTCGATATCATCCCCGTTCATCGATCGAGGTATCCAACGGTCTTCATGGATCTGAACCGCATCGGTCTCCTTCGTCAATTGCCTAAGGGGTAACAACAACCAGCCAGCAATTAACCATGCCAACGGGGGGACCACTACAAGCAACCAAACCACCACTGGCAAAATCCACTTATCGAGCTCTCGCATCGCTGTCTTCGCGAGATCCATCGCACACCCGACTTGCATCGTCGCTTCCTGCCGAGCGACCTCCTTCTTCGTCTCGGCATCGATTAGCCGTAGCTCGATAGGCTGATGGACCACACGGAATTGACCTATGGTCTGATGGGAATCATTTCCAATACTCAATTTCCCAAATGGAGGAGGTGCGGTGATGGAACTCCACAACGCCTTTCCTTCCTGATCGATCACATGTACAAAAATACGATGCGTCGGGTGAATCGCCAGTCGACGATTCCAACGCGATATCTGCCCATCGGTAAACGGAAATCGCTCCTTGTCGAGAATCGCATGAAAGTCTTTTGCGTCATCAGTCAATTCGATGTCGATATGGCGATGCACTAAGTACTCAAATGCGGATCGACTAGCCAACCCAATCAGCGAGGCCGATACCCAAGTCGAAAGAATGAGGATCAACGCTGTTTTGGTTTTTAGGGTAAGCTCACGCCATTGAAACATTTCGCTTCCCCTAAACTCCCAATCATACCTCTACCCCTAGAACTCCATGCAAAGCTCTCACGGAGTTACGGGTGCAGATTGTGTCATCGCCCCTGATTCAGACTCGTCGATCGGCACAACAGAAGCGGGATTCTCCGAGAGCATGTACCCACGCCCACGAATGGTATGTATCAAAGCTTTCGGAAATCCCTTATCGACCTTGCTTCGCAAACGATTGATGTGAACTTCGATAACATTCGTTTCGCTCTCCCAATCGCTCTCCCAAAGCTGATGATAAAGCATCTTGCGGGAAAGAACTTGGTTTTCCCTTCGAATGAAAAGCTCCAACAAAGAAATCTCAGTCGGAGAAAGCTTGAGTTCCTTGCCATCTCGAAACGCTCGTCGCGTCGTCAATTCCAATCGCAATGGGCCAAAGCTCAATATCGGGCCTTCTTGTTGCTGACTGCGCCGCACCAATGCGACGATGCGAGCATATAGCTCTTTGATTTCAAAAGGCTTGACCAAGTAGTCATCGGCCCCAGCCAGCAATCCTTTAACTCGCTGCTCGGTGGTTCCCAAGGCACTGATGATGATGATCGGTGTCTGATCGCGATGCGCTCGAACGGTGCGCAATACATCCAGTCCAGACTCCCCGGCCAACATCAAGTCGAGGATGAGCGTATCGGGACGCTGCGTCCGCATCGCTTCCAAAGCTTCTGAAACACTTGAAACACCTACAGTGATGATTCCTTCATCGGACAACCCCTCCCGGATCGCATCGGCCAATACGGGATCATCTTCGACCAATAGGACTTTTGTCGCCATGCTTTTCTCAGTTAATCTACGTGGAATCGATTTATGTCTACGGCGTGGCGAAAATAGGTTCTGGAATATGTCCCCTCGATACCAACCAAAAACGGATCTAGGTCTTCACCCGGCTCTGCAACAACGCTGCTGCATAACCAAGCACATCACCTCGCTCCTTTGCATGGTCCATCATCGGTTGAAACTCTCCAGATGCACTTGCGAGTTCGATCAGCGAAGGAGCAATTCCAAATGGTCGCATGCCATCTGGCATCGCTCGCATGAGGAACTTCGATGCCTCCGACGCTCGCCCAACTCTGGCTAGCAAGTCTGCATACGTTTCAATCCCAATCGTTCCATGCTCCTGGCTATCGAGCGACTCGGCCTTCTGCCGAAACAGCCGCAAAGCCGCTTCGACATTCTCCCCCAACAACGCTCGAAACCAAGCAAGACTCATTGGATAAAGGTCTGCAAAAGGTTCTTCGCTGCTGTATTGGTACTGGGCATGAAGCTGCCTGCCGTATTCGGCCAAATCAGCTGCAAGCCGCAAAGTATCGGAATTATCCAACACCCTCGCAAAGCGTACCGTGGAAGCTAAGTGAGTCGTGTCCAAGTGGTAGGTCCCATCGCGAAGCAATCCGGGCATGATTCCAAGCCAATCGACGATGCGACCAGTGTCCGGTCCCTGAACTTCCGGCTTGCGACGTCGCACATCGGCAACGAGATTCGCCAAAAGCTCCTGATGGACGTGACGTACCAATGCCCCCACCGCCGCTTGCTGATCCGTTCGGCCGCGCATCGCAACCACCGAATCCAACATCGTGATGGTATTGCATGTCCCCCGCATCCGCAGTGACAAGTCCGTTCCACGCCCTACGTCTATCCCCTCATGTACATACAAGTTCAAAAGCAAGTCGAGATTCTCTTGCGTCGGCTCGATGCCCTCCATAGCTTGCGCCGTAAAAGCATCGTCACCTACCGCTCGAAGATACATCCAGCCTTCTTGCAAACGGCCAGAACGCATCAACCCCGAACCAACTTCGCGACAAGCATCCAACAGACGCTTGTCTAACTCGTCTTGTACATGCGGCTCAAGTTTGGACGACTCCGAACGTTCGTTGTCCCCACCGCTTAGGCCGGGTACATGCACCGGAGGCAAACCTAATTCAATGCGATGCAACATCTTCCTGGCTTCAAACAACTCCGGATACCGCTCCTCATTTCGCATCGTATCGACAAGAGCTCGCGCAGCCTCTTCGGCCCCCTGCTCCTGGGATATCTTCAACAACATGGTGAACGGATCGTTATATTGCGATTCAGTTAAGTTTTGCATTGCGTTTTTCGCCAACCTTTAAACTACAAAATTGCCAAAGGGTTTCGCGGATGTTCTAAAGTTCCTCGAGTTACCCCCACCCTATTCTCAGCTCGCAAGCTCCGCCAGACACTCGAACCCTCGGTTTTCCCAGCAATTAACTCGGAATACAGGGTCCAAAGCCGCTCAAGCTCCTGCTCGGGGGCGTCGCGAAGAATTTCTATCCGAAATCTTCTTACCCCCCTCTCTAGCAAGGCTGGTACTACCTCCGCCCCACTTTGCGCATTCCCGTTATACAACGTGTTGCGACACCCGACGTCGGCGTGAAGCACGTGCTCGACCCCAATGCGATCCCGAAGCTTCACGTCGTGCACATCACAAGGTCGCCCGCAATTCGATTTATTCGTCCCAGGCGATAGCACCGTGCAAAAAACACAATGCTCCATATGAAACATCGGCATGTGCTGATGGATCACCACCTCTAAGCTCTCTGCCCGCACCGCTGCGACCAATTCAAGCAACTGATCTCGATTCAGATCATACGAAGCGGTCACGCTGCCTGCCCCGGCCTCCATCAACCACTGCGCCGTCAAAGGATTGGTGACATTCAATGAGAAATCGCAATCCGCGCGAATCCCCCTGTCAACCGCATACCGCAAAGCAGCCAAATTTCGCACGAGCCATCCGTCCGCAGGATGCTTTTCCAACGCCCGAAACAACCCAGCTTCGCCCGCCTTAAGGATCCGCAGCGTGGCCAAGTAAATATTCGCTCCGTGTTCATGCGCTCGTTCGACCGCATGCCGATATTCTCGAATGTCATGAAACTCAACCGCTAACTCTTTCGCCCCCGCCTTCAGCATGCAGTCGAGCTGCTTGAGACTGCGACACAGAACTCGCAATCGCGGTGCTATCGGCTCCACGAGTCCCTGTCCTGCACCAGTAGCAAGCGTGTCGCCCCCGCTGCGAGACTCACTGACTTGGACATTCTCAAGCATCCTTGCCGCAACGCCGTCGGGACGAATTGTCCGATCAGGGATACTCTGCCGCAAACCATCGACCTGTTGAACGATTTGCTTTCGCAACTCACCAAGCACTGAAAGCGGAATCATCGGCTCGCCGGCAATCTGAATATCGACCGAACCGATCGCATAAGGGGTATTCCCCAAACGCCCTAACTGCTGCTCGATCGCTTCAACACTTACTGGGTGTTTCTGCGCTCGCTCCGGTACGTGATCGCTCTTTATACTGATCTGAAAATCCTGTTGAGAGATTCCCTCACGCTGCTCGCTCCAAGCCACCTGAAACGCTAAAGGCTCGCCGACTTGTACGCAGCCCGATATATTCAATCGAAGCTTGCGAAGGAAACGCTCAGAAGCAAATGTCTGCCGCCAAGCCTTCGTCTGCTTCGGCGCATCGGTTTGCCATATCAATTGCCCATCATATAACTCCGCTTCGCGAATCAAACCTCGCTGAAACTCCAGTTCGACCCGACCACTGACGGCTTGCTCGGCAGGTCGATGATTGACGAGAATCTGAAAAATTCGTCCACCAACCTCCGTCCCCGCAGCACGATCTCCTTCGAATACGATCCCATCTCCCTTGCTCAACGGTGCATCTAAATCGACCACTACCCGATCGCCCTTCTTGCGCACCAACCGACCAACCAACACACCCCGCTTGGAACTGCTGCGACCAGGCACCAACCGCTTATGATTGCATCCTTCCAACCATCCCGGTGAAAAACCTCGCGAAAAACTCAACTCCATCTCGCGCTGCGTTTCAACCGTGAAACGCTTGCGCTCACCGAGCATCGCCGCATCGATCGCTTCACGATAATGATGAACGATGTTCGCGACATACTCAGGTGTCTTCAGCCGCCCTTCGATCTTCAGTGAAGCAACCCCAGCATCAATCAAGTCAGGGATGCTCTCGTAAGCTGCCAAGTCCTGAGGAGAAAGCAAATACTTCACATCACCTAGATCGACGTCTTTTCCATCACGGATCAACTGATAATCCAATCGGCAAGCTTGCGCACACTGCCCCCGGTTCGCTGAACGTCCCCCAAGAGACTCACTGGTAAGACACTGGCCCGAATAAGCCACACACAGTGCTCCGTGAACAAAAGTCTCCACGGGCATCGATGTCGCTGAGGTGATCTTGCGTATCTCATCAAGCGAACATTCACGTCCCAAAACAACACGTTCGATTCCCAAGCTTTCGATGGCAGCAATGGTCTCCGCAGATGTCATTGTCATCTGCGTACTCGCATGCACGCTCAATTCGGGACACACCTCATGGATCAGCCGCACAGCCCCCAAGTCTTGAACGAGGACCGCATCGACCCCGGCGGCCGCAAGCTCCCTTACGTGCTGCTCGAAGGTCCTTAACTCATCGGTGAAGATAAGCGTATTGAGGGTTACGAATCCAGAAACCCCACGCCTGTGCAGATGCGCCATCAGACGAGGCAGATCGTCCAAAGAAAAGTTAACGGCCCTGGCGCGAGCATTGAACCCGCTCTCGAGACCAAAATAAATCGCATCCGCGCCGTTCTCGACAGCCGCATGGACGCACTCCCAATTTCCCGCAGGTGCCAGCAGCTCGGGCGCCGGCCTCCCTTGGGAGGTTCGTGATGTCATGTTGTTTTTTAGGTTGCTAAAGCTTGATGTTCTAAAATCCGAACAAGCGATTATACGCTTTCGAATGAAATTGCCTACGGAAAATCACGGCACGTGTTTTCTCACCAACCGGGCCAGTTTAAAGGCCAGTGGAGTTTACAAACCAGTGGAGTTTACAAACCGGTTGAGTTTCCCTGCGGTTTCGGTAACTCCGCAAGCAATCGGGCAACAATCGCATCTGCATCAATCCCTTCGGCCTGCGCAGCAAATGTCGGGACAATTCGATGCCGTAGTACCGGTGCCGCCAAGGCGTCGATATCTCCCGTCGTCACATGCAATCGACCTTCCAACAATGCCCTTGCTTTGCTCGCCACAACGATCTGCTGGCAAGCTCGCGGACCTGGCCCCCATTGAACCCAAGGTGCCACCCATTTCGGTGCCCCGGACTCCTTCGGTCGCAACGAGCGAACCACATCCAAGACATACTCCTTGACATGCGGTGGCAATGGCACGCCCCGAACAATCCTCTGATACTCGATAATCTCGGGCCCCGTAATCACAGGTGCAATCGTCCCCGACGTACTTCCTGTCGTCCGCTCAATAATATCTCCCTCTTGATCCCTGCTTGGATAATCCACAACAGTCTGAAACAAAAACCGATCTCGCTGAGCTTCAGGTAGCGGGTAAGTCCCTTCCTGCTCGATCGGGTTTTGCGTAGCTAAGACGAAAAAGGGCTCGGAGAGCTTGTAGGTTTTCCCCCCGACCGTGACCGCATGCTCCTGCATCGCTTCAAGAAGCGCAGCTTGTGTCTTCGGCGGCGTGCGGTTGATCTCGTCAGCCAGCAATATCTGCGTGAAGACAGGGCCCTTCACAAAACTCATCTGCCTAGCACCTGTCTCCGACTGCTGAATGATGTCAGTACCGGTGATGTCTGCCGGCATCAAGTCAGGCGTAAACTGTATCCGATGAAAATCAAGATCCATCGCTTGGGCTAATGATCGCACCATCAATGTCTTAGCCAACCCAGGGACACCTTCAAGCAAACAATGCCCACCAGCAAGCATCGCAATGAGCAATTGATCAATCGTACTGTCCTGCCCAACAATGACGCGCGACACCTGCTCCTTGATCTTGCTGAAAGACTCCCGCAGTGCTTTCGCTCGTGCAATGTCTTCAGAAGTGGGTGGTTGAGAATTGGCGGTGTGTGCTGTAACGCTCATGATGATCTCAATTCAATCCAGTTGGACGTCAAACCAACGGCAACTCGCTGCGTTTAACGAATCCTTGGATGAGGGGATACTGTGGAAGGGGTTGTGTGTGGGAAGGGATGGACCGGGGAAGGAGTGGCAGACGGCGAGAGGGGGGAACCACTAAAAATTCCTAGTTTGGATCCCGGCACCAGTGTACTCTATTCCCAGCCCGATCGACTACTTTTCGGTTTTCCAGGAACACTTTTTCTTGCACTCATCCGCACCAACGATCCAGTAATTACGCCTGGATCTTACCCTTTGGTCGCGATATTTCCGGTCGGACTAAACCAGGCTGCGCATCGAGTTCGAGGGTGTCGAATTGTCCGCGTCGGATTTTTTCCCAAGCCAACGCTCCCATCACTGCATTATCGGTGCACCATTGCGGCTTGGCGATTACCAACTCAATCTTTCGCGATGCACAAGCCGCGGTGATCTGACTGCGGAACTTCTGATTCGCTGCCACCCCGCCACCGATACATAACCGATTTAATCCTGTGGCCTTTACCGCCAAGATCGCCTTACCCACCAAACAATCGATCACAGCTTGTTCAAAACTCGCCGCGACATCTGCTTTATCCTGCTCATCGAGCAATTCCGGAACCTCCGCGACGCCAGCGGTTCCCTGCGAAGAACCAGACTTGCCCACCCCCAGAATCCTATATCGCACCGCCGTTTTTAACCCCGAGAAACTGAAATCAAGCCGATGAGAATCATCCAACAACGGTCTCGGAAAACGAATTGCTTTCGGATCGCCCCTCTGAGCTAACTTCGATAACTCCGGCCCCCCCGGAAAAGGTAACCCCAGCATCACCGCCACTTTATCGAAAGCTTCTCCCGCCGCATCATCGATGGTTCCTCCCAGGTACTCCCATGTGATCGGATCATCACACCGGTACAACGAAGTATGCCCACCACTGACGACGAAGCCAACACACGGGTAAATCGGCTCCCGCCCAATCCCACATGCATACACATGCGCTTGGATATGATTGATTCCTACCAATGGCTTATCCCAAGCCAACGCAAGGGCTTTGGCTGCCGACAAACCGACCAGCAACGACCCAGGCAAACCAGGAAATGTTGCTACCGCGACCGCTACGAGTTCGTCGACCCGAACACCAGAACTCTTCATCGCCATGTCAATCACAGGGACTATCCGCTCTAAGTGCGCTCTAGCCGCGATCTCGGGAACTACTCCGTCGTACTCGCGATGAAACTCTTCCTGTGTAGCGACACTCTCGCCGAGCACCACGCCAGACTCGTCAATCAACGCGGCAGCCGTTTCGTCGCAAGTCGACTCGATCGCTAACAATACTCGTCTCATGATCACACGCTTTACTCTATCTCAAATCCGCGACCGAGCCTCATCAGCAGCAAGCTCCTGATTCGCGGCCAATCCGCCGCCGAAACTTCCTGCGCTAACGGCAAGGCGATCGGTATGGCATACTCCAAGCGTTGCACGGAGGTTTCATCAAGCAAAATAAATGCCTCAAGCCAATCCTCCAAGTATTTGAAGTCAAAGAGCAACACTTCCGCACTTCGAGCGCCGTTCTGTACCGTGATGTCGACTCCATACGGAAGTAGAAATCGGACCAACTCAGAAGATTGCGGCAATCGCATCCGCTGTATCAAATCCAATGATCGCAACTGACCCGATCTACTCATCTTCGCGAACCTCTGAGCAACAAGCCGCTGCGTTTGAGGATTCCTTCCTCGAACTAACCCAATCGTGGCCAAGTCCGCAACCGATGCTTCATCGCGATCGACCAGATCCATCAACGACTCTTCGACTCCGCGAATACTGTGACGCGAAACCAGTTCCAATACCGCAACTGCTAAGGGACTTGCACTCGCCGAGCCGATCGATGAATCCCTCCAAGCTTGCATACCTTGCTCAATCCACCGATCCGCTTCGCCTCGCTCCCAAAGCGATTCCAACGCAATAACGATATCCGCAGGTCGGCCATCTTCAAAATCTAAATGAAGCGACGATGCTTGTCGCTCCAATGCCGCAGCCCGCAGCTCCATCGATTCAATCGGAACCCTAAAGAAGATCTTCGATTCCTGCTTCAAGCTACGTATTGCCTCCAAATGTGGCGCAAAAGTAGAAGCTCGCTCAACCGAGATCGCTTCCAGCAACTTACCGGCACAACGGCAAACGCGATCGGTCAACTTACGGCCAACAACCATTCGTGCCGCATGGTCTAAAATCTCACCGACCTTCTCCGCAGGAATCGACAAATGAGAGATAAGAGGGAAATCCAGAAACGCAGATTCTACCCCGTCGCGATTCCACCCTTCCTGAACGTTTTTCAAGATCTCAGGTGATGAACAATAACTGCTCGAAAGCAAATCCAAAGACGCAGATCGTATCCGCTGATCCGAATGCAAAAGCCACCGAATCAACTGCTCGTCGCTAACTGCCATGTCAACCGTTCTTCTATGAACATTACAACCTGAATGGCCCCCAACCGAAAACGTCTTACCTGGGGACCCTACACTCAATCAAGTAGCCAATCGTTCAGTTTTTAATTTCCGGCCCCGAGTTATCAAGCTCCAAACCCGGCTTGAGAGTCTCAACACGAATCGCTTCTTCTTGTGTGCGTACGACCGTCTCAAGCATCTCGCCGATCGCCTTGGCAACCGTATTCGCAGGCAATGCATAACAACAAACCCTACCGGCACGCGCGATGTTAAGCCCAACGACATTTCCATCCACATCGATTAATGGCCCCCCGCAGTGTTGCGGTGAAAGGACCGTGTCGTGCTGGATGACATTTCGAAATCCCGTCGACCTTGCAGATACACTTCCATTGACCTCCATCTCCGTTGGATCCAACATCGAGAGGGTCAAATCCATCATCTGCGCCTGAAATGCTAACTCCTTACCATCTCGCTCCACATCCACCAATATCCTTTTACCAGCTGGCAACGACATCAAGGTGTTGAGAACCTCTTGGCCTGTCCCCATGACAGCCCCCTCAATTCGCAAAATCGTATCACCCTCTTTGATCCCCGCACGGTCCGCACCACTGCCAAAGACGACATTCTCAACTTGCGGATTTTGGCCGAGTACCGTGAGCTTAATCCCTAACTTCGCATCCGATTTAGGTATCGTTCGGCTCTTAACGCTGACGACTCCCATCGCGATCGGCAACGAACGCGAATCGGCACTCGCAATCCATCCTCCCAACGGCACCTGCGTCTGGGTATCCCATTGAATGGTCGGCAAGTCCTTGCGCTCAACTTTGATCAACGCAAGATCCAACTCCGGCCGACGGATTTTCACCGCCCCTTCGAAACGTGTCCCGTCATGAAGACGAACATCGACCGGGGCATCGGGGACCTCCGACGACTTGGTGACAATCCAACCATCCTCCCGAGCAATTACCCCAAGCGCCACCTGCTTGGACTCGCTGAGAATCTGCACAGTAGATTTCCAACTCTCACCGATCGCGTCTCGAAACGCCTTCAAACTCGCATACTGACTTCGTTGCTGCGCTCGACTGTTGAGAAAACTGGTCTCCCGACCACGCATCCGCTGACCTTCCTGCACGAGCTGCTTCCAAGCTTGCGACATCCCCGGACGCTGCGAATCCTCACCGCGGTTAGGTGACCATGCCCCTTGATTCCCCCCAGCCGATGACTTTCCCCCAGCAGATGACTCTTTTTCCCCGCCGGATTCTCCGTTGCCAACTCCACACTCTGCGTCACACTCTGCGTCACACTCTGCACCGCTACATGCATCGCTTGCACATGAGGCTCCATCGCATTTACCACTTGCGCAAGCACCTGCGCCACGATTAACACCGGTCCCTAAATAGCTTGGTGTGCATGTACCAGTAGAACAACGAGGATCCCGATCGGATCGCTCAGCGAGCATGGTACCCCATGCCCCCAAACAACCTATAAGCATTAACTTGTCGATCCCGAACTTCATCATGGTCGCCTTTGGATCCATCGCTCGATCAGTACTTAAAGGAAAAGCAACAACAAAGCTTGTTGCGGAGGAAATCAAGGCTCATCGGAACCCCCCACCGTCAATTTCAAGTTGACACGGTTTCCATTTCGCAAAACCTCAACGCCGACCCGCTCACCAGGAACCGTAGCGTTGACTTCAGCTTTCAATTTATCAAAACTGTCGATCTCGTTGCCATTGAACCTAACGATTCGGTCGCCAGGTTGCAGCCCCGCTTTCGCCGCAGGACCTCGCGGAGCAACTGCACCAATAATGCATTCCTTTTTTGTGTCTGAATCGCGATCTGCAGTCACTCCGATAATCGGCTGAAATCCAGGTAGCACACCCCAGACTTCGCCCTTCGCCAATCGATCCCACGACTCGATATACACATTCATTGGAACGTGCATATTGTCATCGACATCGATCCCAATACGACTGTGAATCCCGATCAACTTACCTTGTAAATCAAACAACGGCCCACCACTGTCTCCACCGATGAGCGAACAATCACTAACAAGGGTCGAATCGGTAACACGAAGAATTCGACCAACTCGAATCACCGAGGGCCGATCCGCAATCCATCCACCCGGATGCCCACCCGCGATACACCACTGACCGATTCGCACTCGCTCACCCACCGATGGCAACGCAGCATGCGGCCATGGCTTCCCATTGGAATCTCTGCTCTTGATCATTCGCACAAGCCCTGCATCTGAGTCGCGATTGAGTCCCATGCTGATCGCTTCGACTCTTCTCCCATCATGCAAGACGACCGTCATACGCTGCTTTGGCCTGCCTGCCACATGCGCCGCGGTTAGGATGAAACCATCCTCATTGATGATCACTCCACTACCTTGAGTGCTTCCATGCTGCAGATTCACCGTGACCAAATTGATCTTCTCGGCTACCTTGGACTGCTGCGTCTGCAACGCCTTCAAATCAGCAAGGCTCTTGGGATCTTCTCCACGAAAAATACGTTCGACGGCAGGATCAAGCGATACGAAGGTCACTCCTTCGGACTTTTGGTTCGCACCACCTAACGCATTGGCTCCCTCTTCGCTCGAAGCCGCACTTGTGTCCCGAACCGCTGGGTCTTCAACGACCGGCAAGACATCCTGGGCTCCAACACGAAACGCTCCAAAAACTATCCAAGATATCCCAAGCAAAACAGCTCGCATCGAAGTGCTGTTCGCGGAGAACACCGCGGGCTGGAAACCTTTGCAAGTCGTTGGAACCATTCAACCCTCCACGAATCTCTGTCAGATGGGATCGATTATTCGCCAAAAGTCCCCAAAATAGAACCCTTTCCACTCCAGAAACTTGAGAAACTTCCTGCGAGATCCTTAAGATTCTGGGATTCAGATCGGTCTGTAACGATTCTAAAGGATAATCAAGGCCCATGTTCCACTCGACCCGCGATTCCCAGCCCTCCCCCACTCTAAGAATCGTTGTCGGATGCGGTTACGTCGGCCAACGTGCCGCTGAACGATGGCGGGACCAAGGAGACACAGTTCTGGCAATTACCAGATCCACCGAGCGAGCCGCACAGCTCGCAGCCCTCGGATTCCTGCCAATCGTCTGGGATTGGAAATCGCAAATCGACCCCGCGCCAATCATTCTGGACACCTTGGGGAAACACAGAATACCTAGCTCTATGCTTTCGCAATCCGATGCGAACCATAATCGAAACTCTTTGCTAATCGCCGTCTCACACGCCGTCCCCGAAGGACTTTTGCCCGAAGAACAACACGTCCAAGGACTCGAAAACCTGCAACATGCGATAAACCAAATCAATTTCGATTGTCGCTGGATCTATCTCTCGACCACCGGCGTCTTCGCCGATGGAATCCCAGGTGCCCTATGCGATGAACTATCCCCCGTCGCACCAAGCCGACCCGGTTCCCGCGCCGCACTCGCTGCCGAATCATGGTTCGCTAAATCCACCCTTCCTCACGTAATCCTCCGTCCCTGCGGCATCTACGGCCCGAACCGAATCCCCAACCTCGCTGCGATCCGCAACGGCGAACTACTCGAGATCGACCCCGATTCAATCCTTAACCTAATCCATGTCGATGACCTCGTAGAAGTAATCGACATGGTTTCTAAAGACACCCTTCGACATTCACTCTACTGCGTGTGCGATGGCAATAGCCCCACTCGTGGAGATTACTACCGATGGATCGCTCAACATATGAACTGGCCTGAACCCCGCTTCACAACACCACATACCACCATCCCAGTTACCGATTCATCCACCACTAAAAACCAGCCGATCAATCCCGTTGAAGCTCTACACAAACCTCGCAAACGAAGCGCAGGTAACAAAAGAGTCGATATCGCTCGCTTAAAAAACGACTACTCGATCTCCTTTCGATACCCAAGCTTCAAAGAAGGGCTTCAAGCAATTACCTCAACGCTCTCTCTCCTGCTGTGCGCTTTCTCGCTCCTTTTTGTTTTCACCGATTTAACACCGTCGTTTGCACAAGACACTGCTAAACAAGACACGGCTAAACAAATCACTGCACCGAATGAGAGCACTGTCCCAAGCGCATCGGAGAGAACCCCAAGCTTGAAAGTCAAAGCGACCGATGTTCTCCAAGCGATGTATCCGGTCGTCGATGTCCACACCCACTTCTTTATCAAAGGCAAACACGATCCTGAACTTCTCGATCGCTACGTGGAAATGATGGATCGAAATCGCATTGCGGTGTGCGTTTCACTCGATGGACAACTCTCCGAGAGACTTCCGCAACACACCGATTTCCTTTGGAACAAATACCGCGATCGATTTGTGATCTTCGCCAACATAGATTTTCAAGGGGCCGGTCAAGCGGATGACCCAAAGTCATGGGATTGCCAGAAACCAGACTTTGTCTATTCGATCGTTGAGCGTCTGCGCTCTGAAGTAAAACTCAAACGGATCAGCGGATTGAAGTTCTTCAAAGACTTTGGATTGCGATATCGCAACGCAGATGGATCCTTAATCCAAATCGATGATCCTCGCTGGGATCCCATATGGGAAGTCTGCGGGGAACTGCAAATCCCTATCCTCATTCACACCGCGGACCCCAGCGCCTTCTTTCGCCCCCTCGACCCAAGCAACGAACGCCTCGGCGAACTTCGCAATCACCCCGAATGGGGATTTCTCGGAACCGAATTCCCCACGCGATCCGAACTACATGCAGCCCGTAATCGCGTCATCGCAAAACACCCAAAGACAAACTTCATCGCCGCTCACTTCGGTAATGACGCAGAAGACCTCGCAGAAGTAACTAACTGGTTGGAAGCCTACCCGAATCTATTCGTCGAATTCTCCTCTCGCATCAACGAACTCGGACGACAACCGTTTACTTCACAGACATTCTTTTTGCGATTCGCCGATAGAATCCTCATGGGAAGCGACGGCCCGTTTCCCGAATCTCGCTTGCGAATCTATTGGCGATTTCTCGAAACCAACGACGAGTACTTTCACTACTCAGAGAAGTCCCCGCCACCACAAGGAGATTGGCGGATCTACGGACTGAATCTTCCCTCGGATGTTCTGCAAAAAATCTACACTGCCAACGCGTCGAGACTCATTCCCGGCATCAAGGAACGGCTTGAGAAATTCACGACTGCATCGAAGCCCGAGTAAACATCATCACACGAACGTGAGCTCGTGACACAACCCGCATCGCGACAAGGAACCAACTTCCATGCCGCGTCTCGACTTTGCAAATCAAGGCAGCTTTCAGCCAAGCTGCTGCGAACCTAAACGTCGAGGTTTCGCACGTCCAACGCGTGCTTCTCGATGAATTCGCGTCGCGGTTCGACTTTGTCACCCATCAAAACACGGAACATCTCATCGGCTGCTGCCGCATCGGGCAACTCGATTTTCACCATGGTTCGATTGCTGGGATCAAGCGTGGTTTCACGAAGCTCTTCTGCATTCATTTCACCAAGACCCTTGAAGCGAGTAATGGTCAAACCACGTCGCCCGCTCTCGCGAATCGCTGGTAATAGCTGCCGAAGATCTTCGATTCCAATCGATGTTTCTTCGCGGTACAAGTAGAAGCGAGAGTCGGTCGCACCCGTCCGATCCTTGGGAATCAAATCCGAAATACTAAATCCGAAGTCGCCTAGCTCCTTCAATCCGGTATTGATCGTTCGAACTTCATAAATCTCGGAGATGTGTGCAGCCCTCGGCGAAGCTTGGTCGCTCGACGGCTCCGAATTGACAATGGTCGATGTCTCCGACGTTGAGCTTGCAACCCGGATTTTTCGTTGCGCCAAAAACTCATCGAGTTTGTCTCTCGTAACAAACCAGTGATCCTCAGGGCCAAGGTCAAGGTGGAATACGGGTAGTCGCCCTGACTCCGAATCGATCCGCTCTGAATGGACCTTGAGAGAGATCCCACGGCGCTCGAGCGTCAAGATCGCTTCTTCGAGAGAAGCAAGGGTACGGCAGAGCGACCTCATCCGATCCCCTTCAATCTTCGTACCATCTTCGTGAACGAAATAGCTATCCCCAAGACCTTTCTCGAGAAGCTGCTGTTTCATCTCTTCTTCGGTCTGCACGTAGTACTTTTCTTTCTTTCCGCGAACGACCCGATAAAGTGGTGGTTGCGCAAGGTAGACGTGACCGCCTGCGACAAGCTGGTACATCTGTCGGTAGAAGAAGCACAGCAGCAGCGTGCGAATGTGCGAACCATCGATATCCGCGTCAGTCATGATGATGATGCGGTTATAACGACGCTTGGCGATGTCCTGATCCGCTCCAATCCCCGACCCAATCGCCTGGATCATGCTCATGACTTCTTCGTTAGCCAAGACCTTATCTTCGCGGCTCTTATAGGCATTGATGATTTTTCCGCGAAGAGGCAAGATCGCTTGCGTGTCGCGAAACCGTCCTCCTTCGGCACTTCCACCCGCAGAGTCACCTTCCACCAAATACAATTCGCATTCTTCCATCTTGTTGCTGATGCAATCGCGAAGTTTTCCTGGCAACCCGCCACCTCCAAGCGCATCTTTACGCTTGCGAAGTGCATCTTTGGCTTTGCGTGCAGCTTCGCGCGCTTCGGCTGCTAAAATACCCTTGCGGACCAACAGCTTGGCTGTCTTTGGATTCTCTTCGAGGTACTTCGAAAGCCCATCGCCAACGGCCATGTTGATTACGCTCTCGACATCCGAATTCCCAAGCTTGGTCTTCGTTTGTCCCTCAAACTGAGGATGCGGCACACGCACCGAGATCACGCAAGTCAAACCTTCGCGAAAGTCATCGCCAGTTGGGGTCAAGTCTTTGAAAAGGCCTTCTTTTTTGCCGTAGGCATTGAGCGTTCGGGTCAGCGCTGAGCGGAACCCCGAGACGTGCGTTCCCCCTTCAAGGGTATGAATGTTGTTTACGTAGGACTGCAATGTTTCTGTGTACTCTTCGGAGTACTGCAAAGCGATCGTGTAACCGATTACGTCTTGATTGCCCTCGGTCTCGCGAGATCCTTCGATGACGATCACATCTTTGTGCAGCACATCGCTGGCACGATTCAAGAACTCGACGAATTCCTCAATTCCGCGCTCGTAAAAGAACTCGTCCCCTGAATTCGTCCGCTCATCGCGAACCTTGATCCGCACGCCACTGTTTAGAAACGCTAGTTCCTGAAGACGCTTTGCGAGAGTGTCGTAGACGAATTTTGTATTTTGAAAAATTTGCGAATCGGGTTTGAACGTCGTCTTCGTACCACGCTTGGTCGATGTCCCTGCTTCGCGAACTGGCCCCGTTGCAACCCCGCGCTCGTAAGACTGCGTCCACATCTTGCCGTCGCGGTGCACTTCCACTTCACACCACTGCGAAAGGAAATTCACCACCGTGACCCCAACACCGTGAAGCCCACCGGAGGTTTGGTAAGCCTTCTTTTCGAACTTCCCACCGAATTTCAGAACCGTCATCACCCCTTCGAGCGTGCTGATCTCACGACCCATCTTCTCCGAAAGGTCGGCGTGACGTTCAGCCGGGATCCCACGACCGTCGTCCTCAACCGTCACCGATCCGTCCGCATTGATCGATACCGAAACCGACTTGGCGAACTCCGCCATCGCTTCATCGATCGAGTTATCCACCACTTCGTACACCAAGTGATGCAACCCCTTCAAGGTCGTATCACCGATGTACATCCCAGGCCGCGCACGAACGTGCTCCAAGTCATTGAGGAACTTCAAATCCTCTGCGTTGTAATCGGTGCGATCCAAACCTACAGCTTGTGCCTCGGTCGCGGGCGTCTCAGCTTTGGAATTCTCTTCGTTCGATGCACTCATCTTCCGCCTGTTGGTTCTATCTAATTATGAAAAGTTGATCGGGAGTAATGATGTGTCACATTGCCTCACCCTACTCCTAACCCCTCCCCTGCGTGACGGCCTCCAGTATAGCAAACTAACCCTCTGTGCGGGATATCCATCCCCCCGCCAAATCGGACTTCTACCCCCTTTCCCAGCCTATTTTCTCAGCGGTTTCTCTACCCGCCGGTGCCCGGGGAGCTTTCGATGCCGACAAGCAGCCAGTTTACGATTGCCCCCCGACACGCATGAACTCGGTCACGATTGAACTTCGATCTCACCCCCTATCACTATCTACGTTCTAGAAAGCAAATTATTCACAGGGGAGTAAAATTACTAAGAGCGTTTTACGGTTGACCATTTACGCGAATCTCCTATCATGTTTCACGATGTGATTGATCAATTCTGGTAACTGTCCAAGTTGAAGTTGCGGTCAATTACTTCTGAAGGCTTACCCGAGGCTGGTAGCACTCCCGAAAACAGTAAGTATTAATTCTGCCCGGATTAATAGTTGAGAATTTAAGCTACGGTCGAACGATTCGATCGATGCCATTTACTCGTTTGTGACTCGCAAATGTCACCTGGAAGTGTTGGGAATCAATATGAACGTCAAATGCCTCTGAGCTTTAGGGATTTGTTTTTGACCATAGCACGCTACATGGCCTCCGGCTGTGTGTCTGGCAAGTCAAACACTTGACCCTCAATCTCAATCTGAAATCATTCATATCGAACGATTTTGCTGGGTTACCTCGCATCAATCCACATCGGACTATGAAACATTGCCCGAACTCGTGCACTGACTGATCCTTCGTCGATCCAATTCGCCGCGGCAATCAGTACGAGGATCGCCAATGAAGTACTACCCAAGTTTGCATTAGACCATTAAGCCCTATTTTATTTCACTTTAACTCCATATCCCACAGGATTGAAAACCATGGTTGACATCGAGCGAGTTGTAACGCTGGATGATCTGGTCGAAAGTGTCCCAGAAGACCTTGTGCGACAAGCCGAACAACGAAAAATTGCGTCCGAGAACCAAATTGTAGAAGCGAATTTCTCTGTAAAGGACCCATTGAACATGTCGAAAGATTTAAGCAAGGCGCAGCGTATTCGCCTCTACATGGAAAATAACCCAGGCTCACGCAACAAAGACATTGTCGAAGCACTCAAAGACTTCAGCGTTACCGCAGCCGACGTGGCGAACGTCAAAAGCATCGCAAAGCGACAAGGCACTCACGAACCAAGAGCCTACTCCAGCGATGCAGCACCAGTTCGCACCCCTCGCTCCGAGACTTCCACTGGGATCTCTAGCCCAGGCTCAAGCATCACACTGCCGGAACTAGAAGCAGGTGTCGCTTTCGTCAAAGCCGCCGGTTCAATCATGCGAGCCAAGCACCTGCTGATCATCATCGAGCAAATCAAGGCTTGCTAAACAGGCTCGGTAAACCAATCGCATCGCAGTCTGCGCATTGATGTCAACGACTGCGATGCAAATCCGCTAACTACACAGCCGCTAACTGCTCAACTCTGCGGCCCGAAGGGTGTTGTGAAGCAACATAGCGATCGTCAACGGACCAACGCCGCCAGGTACCGGCGTTATCGCGGA
>Ga0208225_1000102_pt1 | contig 22884 bp, 14 predicted proteins | sample LakMenEpi15Jun10_FD_150701 | JGI IMG/M metagenome (GOLD analysis project Ga0208225, IMG submission 150701) | Freshwater microbial communities from Lake Mendota, WI - 15JUN2010 deep hole epilimnion (SPAdes) | ecosystem: Environmental > Aquatic > Freshwater > Lake > Epilimnion/Euphotic zone ... | reverse complement strand
ACCCGGCTTGCTAAAGCGCTACATCGGTCTTGAGACGGAATTCTATCGTCGCGCTTCTGATACCGATGGCCCTGTGGAGCGTGATTCGCTACGAGAGTTCGAATCGATATTGCTGTCGCTGCGTCGCGTGATGCCCATTGCGAGAAGCGAGAATCCACTTCGATGGTTTTTAGCCAACGGATCAAGCTTATCTCTTGAGCTTGGCGCGTCAGCGAATACGAATGAAGCTCTTTTAGAGCTAGCTACCCCTGAGACTTCGAGTCCTAAGGAATTGGTCGCCTATCAGCTTGCAAATGAGCAGTTGATTGCTGAAGCATCCTTATCGAGCAAGGGTGGGGGGGGTGGGCCGTGGATGAAAGCGAACGTGGACGCCTTTGGGCATACGATGGGGCAACACGAATCATACGATATGCGGATCGCCAGTGGTGGCTGGTTGATCGCTTGGTGGTTCGGGTTGATTATGCTCTTTCCGCCAGTGGTTTTGTATCGTGTCGCGGTGATGGTGTGGTTTGCGACACTTGTAGGTTGTAAGTACTTCGCGATGTGGGCAACTCGATACGCTAAAAGGGTTGCTGGTCGGGAGGATGAGTTAGAAAGTGGCGAGCAAGTTGGCAGTGGTGAGCAACGGTTGAGTGTTCACGAGTACTTGGGGCGTTGGAATAAGTTATGGGGAATGCGTTTGAGCGATTGGGAGTTGCGATTTGCAGCATGGGGAGTTCGCTGGTTGCATCTGCCGTTGGTTTCCTTCTTTCATGTGCTGATCTGGGTTGTCGCTTTGCGCGTGCATAGGCAAAAGCTGTCTGCTTTTTTAGCTTCACGTTGCATCCTTGACGGGGCTGGTTATTTGGATGAGGAATCGCGGTATTGGATTAGTCTCCGCGCTGCGGGAGTCGATAGGGTGGTAGGGTTTGGGAGTTACAACAAGCATCGGCCTATGTTTCGATGCGATCCCATGTTGCGGGAATTATTGGATACTTCGGATTGGACTTTTCGTTCGTATGGAAGATTGTTTTGGCCCGTGCAGAGGATTGAATTGGCTATCGGGGATTCAGGAATGTGCCAACAGTCACAGTGGTTGCGATTTGGAACGACCGCTCTAGTTCTCGATTGGATTGAGCAATCCCAGGCCAAGCAAGCGATCGAGTTTCGACGGATCCCCGAGGTGATTCGTGAATATGCAAGGGATTGGATGTTGGTGCGGTCGGTCTGTGATCGGTCGGGGAACGAGCATAAGGCGAAGGACGTATCGCGAAGTTACCTCAGAGGGGTCAAGCGTTGGTTGGAGCAACAAGCCGACGTGCCGAGGGAAGCTTGGGAGATTATTGAGCAATGGCAGACCACATTGAACCAGTTGGTCCTCTCACCGAGTCATCGCAGTGAGGAATCGGCGAGCGAGCTTCCGATGATGCTCGTCGGAAGGCTTGATTGGCTCAGTAAGCTATGGTTGCTTCAGCAACTGAGTTCCAAGGAGAGTGGAGGTGACTTGCAACTGCAAAGGGCGGTGCGCAAGAAGATCGATTTGCGTTATCACGAGTTGTCTTCGCAGGGATATCATCGTCAGTTAGAAGCGACTTTAGGGAACGCTCCTATGGTCAGTGCGCGGGAATTAGATCGTGCGAAGCGATCACCGCCGAGCGGCTCGTCGGCTTGGAGGCGAGGAAGTTTGATACGCGAGATGCAGGGAGTCGATGGAGAGTTAGGTTTGGTGGTCGAGTGGAATTGGGGTCGGTATTATTTGGACGGCGATCTGTACGTTGTGAGTTTTCGCCGGTGATTCTTTCGGTTTTCGATGTTGGTTTCGGTTGATTATCACTTGGATTCCATTAGGCGTTTGCATATAGTGTATTTAGTACACTATGTTGCAGCGCGGATAGTTGCAACGCACGGATTTCTCGGCTCGCAGGTGGTCTGTGCAGGAGTATGCTGTGCAGGGGGATGCGGTGCAGAGGTGTTGTGAACACTCTCGATGCGGTTGATGAAAAATTTGTCCGGTTGGAGGAGGGGGAACCAAGATGCAATCGATGGCGATGTTGACGGACTTGTATCAACTGACGATGGCTTACGGGTATTGGAAGTCAGGTCGAGCCGATCAAGAGGGTGTCTTTCATCTGTTTTATCGGCGAAATCCCTTTGGAGGAGGGTATGCGGTCGCTGCTGGGCTTCAGATGGCGGTCGAGTACTTAGAGGGATTTCGTTTTGGAAAGGACGATGTCGAGTATTTAGGGACAATCACGGGAAACGACGGCAAGCCCGTTTTTGACCGAGCGTTCTTATCGTATTTAGGATCATTGAAGTTATCCGTGGAGGTTGATGCGATACCTGAGGGTACGGTGGTGTTTCCACATGAGCCGTTGCTTCGAGTTAAGGGGAGCATCTTGCAAGGGCAATTGCTTGAGACAACGTTGCTGAACATCATCAACTTTCAGACGTTGATTGCGACGAAGGCCTCGAGGGTGGTGCGGGTATCTGGTGGAGATCCGGTGTTGGAGTTTGGATTGCGTCGGGCGCAGGGGCCAGACGGCGCGATGTCGGCGAGTCGGGCGGCTTATATCGGTGGGTGTGCGGCGACGAGTAACGTATTGGCCGGGAGGAAGTATGGGATACCGGTACGTGGGACACATGCACACAGTTGGGTGATGTCTTTTGATACCGAGTTGGAAGCGTTTGAAGAGTATGCCAAAGTGTTGCCAAACAATTGTGTATTTTTGGTGGACACGTATGACACGCTTGAAGGTGTTCGCAATGCGATCCAGGTGGGCAGGAAGCTTGCGGAACGCGGGTATCGTATGGTTGGGATACGATTGGATTCAGGGGACTTAGCCGCGTTAAGCATTTCAGCAAGGCGAATGCTTGATGAGTCTGGTTTTAAGGACGCGGTGATTGTAGCGAGCAATGACTTGGATGAGAGGCTCATTGAGAGTCTAAAACGGCAGGGTGCATGTATCGGACTTTGGGGCGTTGGGACGAAGTTGGCGACGGCATACGATCAAGCGGCTTTGGGAGGTGTGTATAAATTAGGGGCGATTCGAGGAGTGGATGGGGGGTGGCATCCGCGGGTAAAGATTTCCGAGCAGATGATCAAGACGTCGAATCCGGGTGTTCAGCAGGTGCGGCGTTTTTTCGATGCGGATGGCATTGCCCAGGGAGACATGATCTTTGATGAGAGTTTACCCTTTGATGGCGTCGGGGCGATGGTCGAGTTTGGCGAATACGGTAAGCGTCGCATGTTTGAAGTGGACCAAGGTGTTGGTGCCGAGGGAAGGTATGAGGATTTGTTGGTCCCGATTATGCATCGAGGAAAGGTGGTTTATAGTTCCCCGAGCATTCATCAAATGCGAGAGCGGACGGCAGCACAATTATCGGCGTTTCCAAGTGGCGTTCTGCGTTTTGATAACCCCCAGCAATATGCTTGTGGACTCGAAGAGTCGCTTCATGCTGTCAAGCGGGCTTTGATCGAAGCCGAGAGGAGTAAGCTTGGTGCGGGGGGAGGAGAGCTCCATGGCGGGGGGGAAGGAGCGGGCGTCTAATGGTGCACAGGGGGACATTCTGCTATCCGTATGCGAGACCTGCTGTCACAGTGGATTGTGTGGTATTTGGGTTGTCTGAGGATCGTTTGCAGTTGTTGTTGGTACAACGCGAGGAAGAGCCGTTTTTACAATGCTGGGGGTTACCCGGTGGGTTTGTTAGGGTCGAAGAAGACCTCGACGAATCGGTGCAAAGAGAGTTAGAGAGCAAGACGGGATGCAAGTACATTTATTTCGAGCAACTCTACACCTTCGGTAGCTTGGATCGCGATCCTCGTGGCCGGACCATCTCTATCGCGTATTTTGCTTTGGTTAACACAGCTTCGTATCCGGTAGAAGAGTTGGGGGACGAGAGGTCGGTAGTGAGGGGACGCAAGCGGGTCTGTTGGCATGGGGTCGATAAGTTACCTCAACTGGCGTTCGATCACGGAAAGATCATTGCATGCGCTTTGGAGAGGTTGCGTTCGAAGGTTATGTATCGACCGATTGGATTTGAGTTATTACCGAGTCGATTTACGTTGAGTCGGTTACAGAGGATGTACGAGATATTGCTGGGCCGGGAGTTAGACAAAAGGAATTTTCGCAAGAAGATTTTGAGTATGGGGGTGCTTGATAGGCTTGAAGCGTGGGAGCAAAACGGGGTGCAACGACCGGCGCAGTTGTATCGATTCAATCAGTCCAAGTACAAGCAGAAGTTAAAGCAGGGAGACTTTTTCGAGGTTTAACGAATGATGAGCAAGCGAGCTTTGTTGTTGATCGATTTACAAGTTGATTTCGTTGAGGGTGGGGCTTTGGCAGTCCCCAACGGTAGTGAGGTGATCGAGGTCGCAAACCGTCTGATACCTTGTTTTGACTTGGTGATTGCAACGTTGGATTTTCATCCGGCGGATCACAAAAGTTTTGCAAGTCAGAATCATGGGGTCGGGGTGTATGGAGAATTCGAGCTTGAGGGACTGCCGCAGACGGCTTGGCCGGATCACTGCATTGCCGGTAGCCATGGTGCGGAGTTAGTCAGAGGGTTGGAGGCTGAGGGGATCGATCATCTCATTTACAAAGGGACCGACCGGTCGATTGATAGCTACAGCGGTTTTTACGATAACGGGCATCGCAAGGGGACCGGGTTAGCCGAATTACTTAGGGCTCAAGAAGTTCGAGAGGTTGTGATTCTTGGACTGGCGACTGATTACTGCGTACTTTATACGGCTCTTGATAGTATCTCTGAAGGTTTTTCGACGGTTGTTGTGACCGATGGGTGTCGCGGAGTGGGATTGCGACCGACGGACATTCCTGCCGCGTGGGCACGCATGGAGCGTGCCGGGGTGCGGCTGGCGAAGAGTGATGAGTTTAGCCGAGTTTCTTAAATACGCTTTCGGCCAGCGTACCGGTACTATCTGAGAATTGATCTTGTTCGATACCCATCGACCGCAAGATGCTCAGGAACAGGTTGCTCATGCGATTCTCACCGGATCGCCAATATTGGCCGTGTTCGAGTCCCATGCGATTTCCTCCTGCTAGGAGAGTTGGAAGGTTTTTCGGCCAGTGCGTGGTGCTTGCGCCGCTACCGAAGAGAACGATGGTGTTATCGAGCAGAGTGCCTTCCGGGTCTTGGTAGGATTGAAGTTTTCCTAGGAAGTTCGCCAGTTGCTGGCTTAGGAAGAGATCGTATTTTGCGAACTCAAGTTGGCCGACTTTATCGCCAGCATGGGAGAGATTATGGTGTGTTCGGGTGAGTCCAAGTTTCAGAGGGAAGGTATCGCTGATGCCCATACCATCTTCGCGATTGAGCATGAATGCAACGGAGCGGGTGATGTCGGCATCGAAGGCAAGGGCGATCAGATCGAACATATTTCGGTAGTATTCTGCCGGTTCACCTTCTGGGGAAGCGTCCAGATTGAGGCTGGAGTGGTCTTGGGGTTTCAGGGGGATATCGATCCATTTCTCGGAGGCGATCAATCGCGATTCGATTTCGTTTAGGGATGCGAGGTATTGGTCCATACGATCGCGATCGGAAAAGCCGAGTTGTTTTTGGAAGCTGTTAGCGCTTTCGAGGACGGCATCGACAAGTTTGATTCGAGAGCGGAGCGCTTGGCGTTGAGTTTCTAGGGAGTTTCTGTCGACTCGAAAGAGGCGATCGAAAACTCTGCGTGGGTGGCTTTCGGCGGGGATGGGGCGACCTTGGAGATCATAGGAGATGGTGCCAGTGCGAGACAGGAATCCGACGCCTGCATCGATCGACAGAACGAGGGAGGGTTGCCGGCAATGTTGTTTGGTATGTTGAGCGATGAGTTGGTCGATACCCACGGAGTTATAGGTACCTGGCTTGGGACTATGTAGAGGTGCTCCGGTGAGCCACATATCGGAGCAGACATGCGGATCGGCTTTGGTTCCATTTTCGTGGTATAGGCCACCGAAAAAACTGACGTGGTTGCGGAAGGCTTCCAAGGGTTTTGTAGAGTTACCGAATACGAATTTTCCATCTGCTTCGGCGGTGGGGAACCAGCTCCAGTCGTCGATTTGGTGCTCTGGCTTTGGGAGGGACATGCCGTTGGCGGTATACAGTGCGCAAAAACGTTTTGGTGGATGATCCGTTACCGACTTACCCATCGCTTCTAAGGTGGGTAGTGCAAGGGCGGTCCCTGCGATTCCTTTGAGGACAGCGCGGCGGTCTAGTTTGATGCTATTGGCGTAGGAGTTGGTCATGATCGAAGCCGCAACTGAGGGAAAAATTTAGGAGGGGGGATTCGGATGGGGTGGGTTATTTCTCGTCGAACAATTTGCTATGGATGATCCATCGGATGAGATCTTTGAGTCGATAATCGGAATCGTGGAGTTGTTTGATGTTTTCTCGGATAAATCCGGTTTCATTGTAGGATAATCGGCGTCCACAGGCATAGGTCGCCAAGTGTTTTGTGACGCTTTGGGCGACTTGATCTAGCTGCTCATTAAGAAGATAGGATCGGAAGGCGATGAAGTCTTGTACTTGTGTTCCGTTTGGAAGGGTGGAGCTTGCGTCTCGCGATTGAGGATCGAATCGACCGGAGGCATCGAAGGCTTCGAAGGGGAGTCCCCAGGGGTCGATTCCGGCATGGCAATTTGCGCAGCCTTGAACGTTTCGGTGTCGTTCGAGTTTTTCTCGAAGGGACAGTTCCGTGAGGTCTTCGAGTTTGGGAACGTTCGGTGGTGGATCCTCGGGTGGTGAATCAATTATTTTCCGGGCGAACCAAGCTCCTCGTTTGACGGGGTTTGCTTCGCGGCCGTCGGAGAGTCCGATCATTAATGCGGCTTGGCTGAGAATCCCGCCGAGTCCAGGGGTGTGGTGTTCGACGGGTTGGAAATCAAATCCGCTTTCGGTCAGGCCCGACAGGCCGTAGTAGCTTGCAACCGGTTCGTTGACGACGATTGAGTCGGATGAAATCAGTTCGCGGATGGGACGATTTTCACGGAGTAAACGCCAGAAGGAGTGGATCGGTTCGAGCCGCAGAGCTTGTTTTGCTTCCTTGGTCAGGTGCGGGAATTTTTTGCGGTCGACTTCGACTGTTTCCAATTTGTTTAGCCCGAGCCATTGGGAGACAAAGGTCTCAGCGAAGGCGAAAGAGTTTGGGCTTGCGATCAGCCGATCGATTTGGGCGTCGAGGTTTGCTCGCAGAGTACCGGACTGGGCGAGGTCGATAAGTTCTTGATCAGGTGGGGCGTTCCACAAGAAGTACGATAGTTTCGAAGCGAGTTCCCAGTCATCGAGCGGTTCCCCATCGGAGGATTGGCTTGCTTCTGAGATATAGAGGAACTGAGGGGAGGTTAGAACGAAGCAGAGCGCTTCTTCGATACTTGGTTGTAGTTCCTTTGAGGTTACGAATTGTTCTTTCCAGAAGTTGAAGATGGTGTTCGACTCGTTCTGTGAGAGAGGTCGTCGAAAAGCGCGGCGTGCGAAATCTGAAAGGATGCGATTGGCATAGTGTTCGTCGGTTTCCTTGAGATCGCGATCAGCGAAGATTTGGCGATGGGGTTTCGGTGGCCATTGCTCGAAGTAGGGGCCTTCGAATTCGATGCTATGGATAACGAGTCTTGGGGTATCTCTACCGTCGGTAAACTCGTGTCGCACTCCGATTTCGCGGATGCCTGCTAAGTAGTTGACGTTATTGGGTTCAACATCGGGGCTTGGGAAATTCTCGATGTAGCCGTCGAAGATAAACTCGGTAGGGGATTCTTCGGTGACGTTTATCGGTTGAGCGACTTGGCTCATGGTGCTGCCGCAATCTCGGCGTAGGCCGATATGAACACCGAGTTTCGGGGAGCGTTTTTCGAAGCGAGAGAAGGCTTCGAGCAGTTGGTTTCGGTAGAGGCTCGATTTCGTTGTTTGATCTGGATTGATCCGTTGTTCGATATTGGGAGGTTGAGCCGTAGAGGGATCGTTAGGGTTTGGTGTATTGATTGGATCGAGGTGTCGCAAGAGGATCTTCTCGATAGGAAGTTTCCCGTTGTACAAAGAAGTGATTTTTATGGGGCCTTTGGGGAGACGGAGGATAGCGAAGCAAGGGGTTTGTAATTGACCTGAAATAGCGATTTCCGGGAGGTTTGCCGGGGTGATATGAAGGGTAAGTTCTTTGTTTGTGTTATCGAGCGAAGGAGGGTCGGCGAATTGAGAGCCGGGTTCGACGAGGGCGAGAACTTCCGCTGGGGTTAGTGGTCGGCGATAGAGTCGGACTTCGTCGATTTGTCCATGAAAATGCTGGCCGTTTTGAATACGTCCGATGTGAAGCGATGCGTTCGGATTGGCGAGGTCAGCCGATTCGATGGTTCCTGTGGCGACGCGGTATCCATTGACGAACAGTTCAGAGGATTCAGGAGCGCGGCGGATTACAGCGCACACGTGTTGCCAACGGTCTTTCCTGAGCGTTCCAGGAGGGCTTTGAATGGTTCCATTGTGTTGTTGGTTTGCTTTTGCTGTTTCTAGTCGAAGCGTACCTCGGTCGTCGGGCATATCTAGCAACCAACCTTGGGTATAGCCGTATCCCCCCAAGCAAACGATGCCGCTTTGGGTTAGTCGTGTTGGATTGATCCAAGCGGAGATTGTAAAGTCGCTTGTGCCGACATTGAGTGCATCGTAGTGAGGGAGGGCGAAGGCTCCGTCACCGTTTTCAAGGTTGAGGGACTTTCCGAAAGGGGAGGGTTGAAGGTTCGCGGAGCCGGTCAGTAGTTTTTCGCTGAGCGATGTTGACTTGGGGAATAGTCCATCATCATTGGCGTTTTCCATGGGCCAATATCCCAGTAGTTCTTGTTCGAGATTTTCGAACGAGGGAGAGTTGGCGAGTTTTTGGGGTAAGGTGGGATAGACTTCTACGGCATAGATGCCTGGTTGCTCGACGGTAGTTTGAATAGTACCAGACGAGTTCGAAGCCTTTGGTTGGTCGGGTATTGGGTCGAGAGAGATTGCAGGAAAGCTATCGAGTGGAGAGTAGGTAAAGATGTGTCCGCAGAGAAGAGCATCGTGAGCTTTAGAGGCTTTGACTCGCACTTGAAAGGGACCGCGATCGGGAAGTTCGCGAAGGGAGATTTTGAAGTTCGCATGTGGTCCGTAGGTGCTAGATTCGCCGAATATTTCGGGACTTGGAATGGCAGGGCGCAGAGCGAGTCCGTTGGGGAAGAGTTCGTAGGCTTTGCCTTGTGGGTAGCCTTCAGTCCCTCGCATGCAAGCGAATACAGAGTGGTGGATACCGGAGAAGTCTTTCCATCCGCGAACGGTATCATTCCCTTGATAGCCTTCGATGAATCGAAAAGACTTTTGCATTTGCCAAGGTTCGAAGGGGAATGGTTTAGAGATGTCGAGTTCGTGAACGATGAAATCGCCGTTGGGAAGCAGATGGTTGTTGGCTCCGAGGATGAGAGATTCGTTGGATGGGGTCGGATGGATGCCTTTTCCGAAGTCCATGCGAAAGGCTTCGATTCGGGGAGGTTCGTTCGTGTTTACGATAGCGCTTTGAAGGGCTTTTTTGGCGATATCGAAGAACGTATCGAGTTGCAGCGGGGTCATTTGCAATACGTCCGCTTGGTTGGTGAAACCATCGCGGGAAATGCCATCAGGGGGGAGAATATCCGTGAGATTTGAATCGATGTTTAGGAGTTGTTTGAGAGTTTGCGAGTATTGGTTTACGGTAAGTCGGCGCATTGCACCGTTTTTCGGTTGAGGACGGGTCTTGGCAATGTGAAGTGCTTGATCGGCCCAAGTCAGAAAGAATTCTCGTTGCGAGTCCGTTGGTTGAGGAGAGTCCTCGGGGGGCATTTGTTTGTCGGCGACTTGTTTTCTCAGAGCGTTCCAAAGAGGGATAGTTGAGTCGGGGATAGAAGGGTCGAGGTTATCGAGTCGAATTCCCGATTCTCGTTGCGATTCGTTGTGGCATTCGTTGCAATAGGTTTGCAGGAAAGGTTTTATCTTCGATTCGAATGCATCCGTTGAGTTTTTCTCGTCGTTTGAGGGAGAGGAAGACTCAATCGAGGGGTTTTGAGCGAGAGCGGAGGAGTGAGGATGCGAACCCGACGGGGTAATTGCAAGGGCTAGAAATGCCAGTGCGAATAAACCGATGATTCGTCGCGTTTGGATTGAGGGTTGGGTGATGGGCAAGAGATTTGAAGCGATCATCCGAAATCGTTGTCGTTAGGGGATCCGGGCGTTGTAGAAGCGTAGGGGTTACGCCGAGTGGGTGGGGTGTAGGGAGGGAGCAGGTGGGGCTTGAAGTAAATCTTACTAAAAAAACGGAAGGTTTGTTCAAGTCTCGTAAAACGTGACCCATATTCGGAGAAGAGCTGACCGGAGTTTAGGTTGGCAGGTAGAGAAATTGGCTGAGAGAGACCATTATGCGATCCGCAAAATTCATGATTCGTTTGCGACATCTAGTTCTGTCGTTTGGTTTGTTAGGGATGATGAGCGGCTTGACCGGATGCGGCGCATTTCGTGGGATTGAGCAGTGGAAATGCGATAACTGGGGGATGTGCCATTTCGCTCCTAATCGACCTGGGGTGTATTCGCCGATGTCGGTTCAACCGACGGCTGGTGTACCTATGGGGTATTATGGGGCGGGGGCGGTAGCGCCAACGGTATATCCTCAAGGAACCTACTCGCAGGGGGTGGGAAGCGTTATGGTACCCAGTGGTGGTGTTTCCGGTGGCGTGCCGAGTGGAAGCAATTGTTCGACTTGCAACAAGTAATCGCGTGTGAACCTCGGGGATTTTTCGCCTGGGGGGGCCCGGAGGGGATCTTGCGTAGGTTGGCTCTCAGTGGGGGTTTCTGAGAAGCGTAGAGGCGTTCTTTGAGTAGGATTGCCCAAGTGTAGCATCTTGAGTGTGTTAGCCTTATACTGTAAGGGGTTTTTACTACGTCTGGCATTAACACAAGTCAAACATGTCGACTTACTTGCAGGTTACTCGCGGGGTGGATCTAAATGCAAAGCTGCCATTGAACCGGCATGTGGAGTCCCGCATTGGCCGAGATTCAGATTGTCAGGTGCAGATCTCCGATAAATTGTGTTCTCGAGTCCATGCGAAGATAACCTTCACGGATGGAAATTGGACTCTCTTTGATGCCGGATCGCGAAACGGGACAACGGTCAATGGATCGAAGACAGACCAAGCCGTTTTGAATCACGGGGACAAAATTCAGTTAGGTGGTACTGAGTTTTTGTTTGTCGATGATTCCGGTACGGATGCTGTAACTGTAGAGTTTTTGAATCATTCCCAAGACTTGATGCCCGATTCGGATTCGGACGAAGTTCCGAACGGGTCGGACATTGGGATGGCTGCATTTCGCGTACTAAAGAATTCCGGTCGCAACGAAGAGGTAGCGGATCTTCATCAGCTTTCGATGACTTGTTTGTCGTTGTCGAATCAAGAGGAAGTTGCGAAGATTGCTGGCGAGTTGTTGAGGGTCAAGACTCAAGCGACGGCGGTGGCTTTTCTCGTTGCGAATGAGTACGGTTTGTTGGATGTGAGCTTTCAGTTTCCGAATGCGACGAAGCAGAAATTGCAGCTTAGCGATAAGCTTACAGAGTTGGTGTGCAAGTACGGTAAGGCCGTCTGGATGCAGCGGGAGACGGCTGGTGGGCAGGATGGTGAATTGCGCAATTTTGCAGACGCGATTTGTGTCCCATTGTTAGAGGAACGCAAAACCATCGGTGCCGTTCATTTATATAGAGATAAAGAGATATTTCCTTCTCATGCATTTGATTTCGCTGTAGCGGCATCAAGTATTTTGTCTGCGACGATGACACGGGTCCGCGAGTCGCAGGTGTTGAAGATCGATCATGAGCGGTTGAAAGCGAGAAATGCCGAATTCGATGAGTTGTTGGGCAATTGCGAAGCGATGCAGGAGCTCAAGGACAAGATTTTGAGGGTGGCGAGAGCCAGTGGTTCGATTTTGGTGCGAGGTGAGAGCGGATCTGGCAAGGAGTTGGTTGCGCGTGCGATTCATCGTGCTGGGTTGAGGGCCGATCGGCCGATGTTAAGTGTCAATTGTGCGGCGATTCCATCGGAATTGATGGAAAGCCAGTTGTTCGGACACGTGAAGGGTGCTTTTACCGGCGCAGAGAAAGATCACGTGGGATGGTTTGAGCAAGCCAACAACAGCACGTTATTCCTGGATGAGATTGGAGAGTTGACTTTAGAGGGCCAAGCGAAATTGCTTCGGATTCTCGAAGGTCATCCGTTTTTACCTGTCGGTGGGAGAAAAGAGATCAAGGTTGATGTGCGTGTGATTGCGGCGACCAATCGGGATCTCAAAGAGTTCGTGCAGGAGAAACGGTTCCGCGAGGACTTGTATTACCGGTTGAGTGTTTTCGAGTTGCGAGTCCCGCCGTTGCGTCAACGTGAAGAGGACATCGGATTGTTGGTCAAGCATTTCTTCGAGCATTTTTCGAGGTTGCATGGTCGGCCGCAATTGAAGCTATCGAAGATAGCTGAAGAGAAGTTGCTAAGTTATTCGTGGCCGGGAAATGTGCGGCAGCTGAGGAACGTGATCGATTCGGCGGTCGTGCTAGCGCGAGGAAGTGAAATTCTAGCTTCTGACTTGTCGTTGCATGATGTGCTGAATGAAGCCCAGATCGATACGTTGAATATCGAGCAATGGGAGCAGCGATTGATTCGCGAGGCGCTGAAACGCACGAGGGGGGCGATACCCGAGGCAACGGAGTTGTTGGGGATTTCCCGCGCGACGTTGTATCGCAAGCTTGAGACCTACAGCATCAGTCGCGAAGACTTTCTTTAGTCCATCAAGTAGACAAGTGCGATGTAAAGATCTGCGGTTGCGGCTGCGATTAGCACCCCTGTGATGGCCTCAGAGTCACCGATTTGATACAAGTGAAGCGTGTGGATTTCAGCTGCGTTAAAGACTCCTTGGAGAGCGTCGCGAGCGGCATCCGGTTTGTCGTGATTTTCCGTGACTTGAGAAGCAGCAAGGTTCGTTGCAGGCTCTTGAATTTGTTCAAGCTCTTTCAAGACGTCTGCTTGAGCATGTTCCTTGCGTTCGTAGAGGCGAGCCCAAGTAGCTAGCCAATGTTCGGGGCCGAAGTTGTTCCAAGCGTTCCCTGCGAAGTATTCGTATTTGCTTTTTGCGAAGGCTTCGAGTTGTTCATCGCAAGTTTGGGATGATTGCTCAGGCGTTGATGCTTTTGCCGTATTAGTTGGTGTGGTTGTGAAGACCGCCGCACCGAGGGTGGTTTGTGAAGGAGCACCAAAAAGGATGGTGAGGGTTTCGAGTGCTTTTTGAAAAGATTCGCTCGCCATGATGCTCGGATATTTAAGGGGTTTGCGAGAGGTTTATTGGGTTGGTCGAATGTAATTCGCAATTTGGCTTGTGGCAATCCCATTGGCAGTTGTCATAAAGTCTCGTCGGCTTATTGCGCACAGCCAAGCGATGAAATGGAAGAGCGGTGTGCAGATCAAGAGGTTTTATGGTAAGTTCCCGTAGGCACTCCGGTAACTTGATTGGCTGCCGCAGATCGGCTTGTAGAAGCTGGGTTACAACGAGTTAGTTAGTAGTTTGGGTGGATTAGTAGTTTGGGTTGATTGGCAGAGAAGTCGAGCGAAGAAAAAGTCAAAGCATGAAGACACATTGGGATGCGATCATTGTTGGTGGGGGAGCGGCGGGTTTGTGGGCGGCTGGAACGGCAGCCGAGCGTGGCAAGCGGGTGTTGGTGTTGGAGAAAAACAACAAAGCTGGGGTGAAGATCCTCATGTCCGGAGGGACTCGTTGCAACATCACCCATCATTGTGATAGCAAGCGGATTGCTGAGGCTTTTGGTAAGCAGGGTCGCGTTTTGTTGTCCGTTCTAGATCGACTGAGTCCATCGGATGTGGTTCAGATGTTTGAATCAGAAGGGGTAGCAACCAAGATCGAGTCGACGGGTAAGGTGTTTCCGGTGAGCGATCATGCGATTGATGTACGGGATGCATTGGTGCGTCGATTGGTACGTTTTGGGGCGGAGCTGATCACTGGGTGTGGTGTTCAAGACGTGCGCCCTTTGCAGGGTGGAACGCAAGTATCGGCTGCCGATCCGGGGGATGATTCGCGTGTAGGGTTTCAGGTCGTAGCACAGAAGCTTGGGCAGACCATGCAGTGGACGAGCGATACTGTACTGATCACAACGGGCGGATTGAGTTACAGCGGTTGTGGGACAACGGGAGATGGTTATGCGTGGGTCAAGCAGATGGGGCACACGGTTACGTCGCTCAAGCCAGCGTTGACTCCTTTGGCTTCTCCGGCAGCATGGGTTCATGAGCTCAGCGGATTGACATTGGAAGATATCGCCGTTCGGGCAGATGTGATGGAAGGGGGCAGCTTACCAGATGGGAAAGGTGTGGGTAGCAAGCCGATGAAGCTTGAACGCAGAGAGTACCGGGGAGGATTTTTGTGGACACACGTAGGGTGTAGTGGGCCGACGAGTATGAACGTATCGAGATGTTTTTCCGATCGGACGCAGGGGGATCGATTGGAACTGGTGTTGGATCTGCTGCCAGACTCGAGCCTTCAGGAACTTGAAGAATGGATACGTCAGGAGACGCAAAAGAGCAATCGTGCGGTATCGACGGTGTTGAGTCAGCGTGTGCCGAAGCGATTAGCTACGACGATTCTGCAGGAGGTCAGTGGGGGACGCGATCCCCATTTAGCCGAGTTGCCTAAGGGGATCCGCATACGGATGCTTGAGACGCTCAAGCGGTTGGTGGTGCCGATTTCGGGTACGTTAGGGTATCCGAAGGCGGAGGTCACGGCCGGAGGGGTGCCGGTGGGGGAGGTGAATTTTCAGGACATGCAGAGTCGCAAGCAACCAGGATTGTATTTGGCTGGTGAAATCCTTGATTTGGACGGTCCGATCGGTGGATTTAACTTCCAAGCGGCCTGGAGTACCGGGCATACAGCGGGTTTGCACCTGGGGTAAGACCGCTACAAAAGTAGAGCGAAATCCATTACAACATGGGGTAACCGTTTACTGAATGAACCGCAGGGAGTGTACTTCTCCTGGCTGCTTGAACTTATTTGTGCTAGAGAAAACAACGCTATGAAGATTGTCTGCAATCGCGAGAAGTTTTTGAATGGGTTTCAAATCGCATCGGCGTTGGTTCCAACACGCAGTCCTCGGGATATTCTCAACTGCATCAAAGTTGAGGCAGGGGACGGCAAAGTCGTTCTGATGGCGACGGATCAAGAAGCGGGCGTGCGGTTGGAGCTTGATGAAGCGGAGGTTCTCACCCCTGGTAAAGCGTTGCTTAACGTGCAGCGGGTAGGAAACATCTTGAGAGAGTCGAGCGACGAGACCTTGACCTTCGAGACCTCCAGCGCGTCCTTGGATGTCCATGGGCAGCATTCCGAATTTCATTTGCCGCTCGCAAATCCGGATGAGTTCCCGAACGTAGGTCGGTTCACCGAAGACTCGTACTTTGAGATGCCCGCACAGTTGTTTCGCGAAATGGTGCGCCGCACGGTTTTTGCGACCGATACGGAGAGCACCCGTTATCAATTGGGTGGGGTGTTGTTCGAGATCGATGGAGATGAGATCACGACGGTCGCGACCGATGGTCGGCGTTTGGCGACGATGAAGGGGAAGGGAAAGTCAGTCAATGGCTATCGCAATCAGAACACATCGACGATTGTGCCGACGAAGCAACTGAACATCATTGAGCGATCGATTTCAGAGAAAGACCAGACCATTCAATTCGCTGCAAGAGCAAGCGACGTGATGTTTCGTACCGAACGCTGCACGTTGTATTGCCGCTTGGTCGAGGGACGATATCCCAACTGGAGTATGGTCATTCCTTCACGCGAAGGACGAACGCGGATCGAAGGTATTACTGGGCCGTTTTTTGCGGCGGTTCGACAGGCATCGATCGTCGCGGACCCTGATAGTCGCGGGATCGAATTTACTTTTGGTAACGGAACGCTCATCGTCGCCGCTAGAACGGCAGATGTGGGCCAGTCCCGGATCGAAATACCCATCAGCTATAACCTTGAACCGATCAGTATCACGATGGACTACCGATATGTACTGGACTTTTTCAAGGTGTTGCCACCCGACAAGGGGTTTGCACTTGATGTTAAGTCCAACACCGAACCGGCTTTGTACTCGACCGATGACGAATTCCTTTATGTCGTGATGCCAATGTCGCGGTTCTAGGCGGGGTGTCTCTAGGAGGGCATGTCTCGAAGAGACCGTCAATAGAAGAGACCATTGATAATAGCCCCTTTCTAGAAGACCATCACTATCAGGCGGATCAATTGGATGCATTCATGGCAATGCGAAAGAGTAAGACGAACTTTAGGGCTCTACTGTGCCCTTGTCTTAGCGTCGACTTTCTGTAGTTCGTTGGGTTTGTGCCAAAGTGATTCTCAGGTTCCTGGTAAACCGGAGCCTGAGAGCCTTCGCGATTTGCGTCGTGGAGATGCACAGTTATCGCTCCGGGTCGATGGCTCCGACTTGACAGTCACGACGAGTCAACGTTTGAGTGGTGGAGTGGATTCGATACGCTGGAACGGCATGGAGTTCATCGATAGTTATGATCATGGACGCCAGATGCAGACGGCAGTGAGTTATGATGCTGGTGCGATCGGGGAGTATTGGGCGGAGCGATTTAATCCAACGGAATGTGGTTCGCGGCGAGACGGAGTGGGGCCTAGTAGTTCCAGTCGATTGTTGGCGATCGCTGGAACCGAGCGCGAGTTGAGGACTTCGACGCAGATGGCGTTCTGGCTTGCACCTGATGAATTCTCCTTTGGTCGCAGCGCCTTGAATACGAAGGTCCTGTCGGATCAAATTTTGCATAAACGGATTCGACTTGGAGTGTATACCGATTCGCGTGTAATTGAAGTCGCGATGACCCTTCAGACACCAGCGACGCAATTGCATCGCTTCGTGCAATATGAGGTACTCACGGGCTATATGCCTGAGTGTTTCTCGAAATTCTATGGGCTCGATTCGAAGTCCGGCGAACTCGTTGAACTCAGTGACGGGCCTGGTGAACAGGCAATGCCGATTGTCTTTAGTACCGAGGACAATCGGTTTGCGATGGGGGCGATAGCGATGGGCAGGCCTGATTGGATAACGGAGCCGACGGGTTATGGGAGGTTTCGATTCGAGCAGGAGCGGGTGGTGAAATGGAATGTTGTCATGCGTTATCGAAAAGCACCTGAGTTGGATCGTTTTCAAGCGAGCTTCCGAGTTTGTGTGGTGGTGGGGGGATTGCAAGAAGTTCGCAGCGCGATGAAATCGCTACAGGATGGCACGCTGGCAGAGGTGGCAGAGCCAGTGGACTCAAAACCGAAATAATCGCTTCAATGCGATTGATCGGAAGTTTCGCATTGATCGAGCGATCGATTTTTGGATTGCTCGCGCTTTTCTTTAATGCCCCCAATTATTGCGAGGTACGTTCCATCGAGGTGATTTGCGCCTCGAGTGAAAACTCTTTCTAAGAGCTTTTGCAACTACTTTGCTCTGGCCTTGAATCATGCTGCGAAACCTTCTCAATGGAAAAAGGAGTACCTGTAGAAGGGGTCTGCTCGCCTTTTGGGTAAGTGTTCGCCGAGCGATGGTTGTTGGGTTTCTTGTCGCCCTATGCTTGGGGTTTGTTGGTTGCAAGACGTTGACCATTCCTGCCATTAATCCGAATGGTGGAACGATTTTTTCGGGGCAGACCACCACGTTGGTCTCGCCGCATGGGCCTGCGAGCGGCTATCCATCACAGGGGCCAGCGTATCAAACACCTCCGGAACCGAAGAAGTGTATGCATGGGGTTCCGAGCGGTTCGGGTGGGAAAGTTGGTGGTGGTTGCAAGTTGTGTGCAGGTGGGCATGAGTCGGCGAACGAAGCACGCGCACGATGCGGTGAATTATTGCTAACACCAACGAAGTTAGTTGCTCCGGTTGGTGGGGAAGTGATCTTGCTTGCGGGGATCTGCGGCAAGGATGGGATGCTAGTAACTGGCGAGCCCATTGAATGGATGCTGTCTCCTGAGAGTGTTGGGCAGATTATAGAAGTGGGGGATGATGCGAAAGGGCAGCGGCATCATCTTTTCAAGAAGCATGCAGACACGACGCCGTCTGGGAAGCTTGATGTGGATTTCGCCAGGGGGCTTACGAGCCGCGAGGCGGGGAAGATCACCCGAGGCACATCGAAGACCGAAGATGATTTGCCGATACGCAAGGGACAGACTTGGTTGAGTCTATCAAGTCCAACCGAAGGGGTTTCGAAAGTAACGGTGATGGCTCCCGAGAGTGATGCTTGGGACAAGCGGCGGCAGACAGCGACAATTTATTGGGTTGATGCAAGGTGGGAGTTTCCGCAACCGCAGCAAGCGGTAAGTGGGCAACCGATAACATTGGTGACGAAGGTGCAGAGGGCGGATGGATTGGTGCCCGCAGAAGGTTGGTTAGTGCGTTATCGCAGTCTTAATCCTGAGGTTGCGAGATTCCTGCCACAGTACGGAGAGATTTTTGAAAAGAACGTCGATCGCAATGGCAATGCCGTTGTGGATTTGGTCAATATGCTGCAACCAGGAAGTATCACCAAGACGAATGCGACCGCATTGATTGAAGTTGAAGTAGTACGTCCCTCGCAAGCGAGTGAGAACATGCCCGAGTTGCCACTTGGGCGCGGTACGGTTCAAGTTACATGGACTTCGCCAGAGTTGAAGTTGCAGGTAGCGGGCCCTGAGGTAGCGGTACCCGCGCAGCCGTTGGCTTATACGGCTACGTTGGAGAACGATGGTTTTGCGCAAGCAGAGAATGTGGTTTTAACTTTAGCGATCCCCAATGGGATGGTTGTTAAGAGCGCAACGCCAACACCTTCGCGGCAAACGGCATCGAGTATGTCGTGGGATGTGGGTGTATTGGGGCCGCGTCAAGCGTTAGACGTTCAGGTGGTCACGGAAGCGGCCGCGGAGATGGATGCGCGGGTTGTATTTGAAGCGAGTGCAGCGCCGGGGATAAAGAAGAATGCTGTGATTTCCACGTTGGTGCAAAAGCCACAAGTGACCTTGAGCATCAATGCGGATCCGACGACGACACAAGTTGCGGTTGGAGATCTAGCTACGTTTAACATGAAGGTTGCCAATACGGGAAATCAGACTATCACCGATTTGATCGTGTTCCTAGAGGCACCTTCAGGTCTTTCGCATGCTCGCGATGGAGCGAGGGAGGTTTCGAGGGCTGTAGGATATTTAGCACCTGGTCAATCGGTTGATTTATCGGCTCAGTTTTTGGTTGAGCGCGAGGGGGACTTGAGTCTCAAGGGGACCGTAAGGTCCGCGAATCAAGTGTTAACGGGTTCGTCGGCGAGTGTGCGAGGGATTCCTGGTATGCAGAAAGTGCCGCAAGTCGAATTGGACATGCGGGCATCGACGGGAGCGAATCCGATCGCAATCAATACGGCGACTTCGGTTCAATTGTTCGTTCGGAACACGGGGCCAGTAGCGGTGCGGAATTTAACGATTTCAGTTCAATATGATTCGGCGTTGAATCCTTCGGGAGCATCCGCAGGTTTCGAGCCCAGTTTTGCGAACCAGACACTGCGATGGAAGTTGCCGGAATTGCCCGTTGGTACGACGACCGAGTATCAGGTGAACTTTGTAGGTGCGAAGGGTACTAACGATGCGCAGGTGGTAGGCGTAGTGGAATCGGCGGATCGTGCGGTGCGTGTGATGAGGAATGTAGGGATCCCGATTGCAGCAGGGGCCGCAGGAACTGGGGCTGGCGCAGCAGGTGCTGCAGGAGCAGGGGTTGGGGGGCCAAGTATGCCAGCGGCGCCACCGCCAACCGGGATTGGGGGAGCGGCAAATCCACCGTTGGGTGGGCCGGCTGCGGTGCCTAGCACCGATCTGTTGGTTTCGATTGAACCTGTAAGTCGGTCGGCAAGGTTGAATGAGCAGTCGGACTATATTATCACTGTTCGCAATAACTCCACGATCAATCAGCAGCAGGTGGAATTGTCGCTGGAGGTGCCTGAGGGGTTACAAGTCACGGATGTGCGTGGTCCAACGCAAGCGGGGTATCAGTTTGACGAAGCGGGCCGGATTTTGAGGATGGAAGCCATTCAGACCTTGCGTCCGACAGATCAGGTGAATTACCGAGTTGTTTTCTTGCATCGCTTGGTAGGGCAAGGCAAATTGGTTGCTAATGTGAAGTCTGGTAATGCACCAAATCCGGTCAGTTCCGCATCGACCATTGTGACGGTGGGGCCATCCGAAGGCAACTAATCGACTGAGTTCTGCTTTTCGGCCTATCTTAGTGGCCGTATACTCATGTTGGACACTGGCGGTTGGTGCCAGTGTTTCTTGGATGAGCTGGGTGAGTCTAGAGGAAGGTCTTTGCGATGGCTACGCATTGGGAAAGTTCTGTGAGAATGACTAGGAGGCTATGCATCTGCCGATCGATGGTCTGTTTCTCGCTGATTCTCGTTGTCATGGGCGGTTGCGATTCATCGAAGAAAAGTTCGGTGAGTGAATCCATTGCTGGTGTCGAGGGGGGAGACGGATCTTTGAAGAGTCAGAGTTCGGCTTTGCAGGACTCCACGAAGCAACCGGTTAAGTTAGTGGTTGGGAATCGCAAGACGTTTGATCGTTGGATTGAGCAGCATCGAGGTAAGGTGATTTTGGTCGACTTTTGGGCGACTTGGTGTAGGCCTTGTGTTGAGCATTTTCCGAAGACGGTAGCATCTCATGCAAAATATGCTCAGCGCGGTTTGACCGCTATTACGGTAAGTATGAATGAGCCCGAGGAGCACGACGCAGTTTTGGCGTTTCTTGAACGCAACCGAGCGACGACGGAGAATCTGCTTACGGAGTATGGGGCAGGGGGAAGTTTTGTTGAAGCTTTTGAATTGCCAGGTGAGATACCCTACTGTTTGCTCATTGATCAACATGGAGATATCCGCTTTCGCTTCAGCGGTGATCCTGAGGGTATGAAGGATTGCGAAGGGCTCGATCAGATCGAAACACGCATTGAAGAATTGCTCGGTGGTACATGAGAACCAGCATTGAGATAGGCTCGTTGGTTTTGGTGGCTCTATTGCTTAATTGTTTCGGTGCGGGCAGAAGCGAAGGAGCGGGGATTCAAGGCGATCGCTCCCCGGTGGACTTGGTAGTCGGTCCCAATTCGCACGAAGGGAGTTGGATCGTTACCGTCAATCAGGCCTCTGATTCCGTATCTTTGGTGGATATCGCTAGTGGAAAGGTATTAGACGAAGAGTTAGTCGGAGATTATCCGACGGGGATTGTCTTGCATCCGTCTTTGGATCGGGTGTATGTGACAGCAAGTTACTCGGGAACGGTGTATGCGTTCAGTGTGTCGGATGGTAGGCTTGAACCAGCAGGGGTATGGAATCTAGGTGGTCAGCCCACTGGAGTGGCGATTACCGGCGATGGAGAACGCTTGATGGTGGCGTTAACCGATAGTGACGAGGTTGTCGAACTAGGGTGTCTTAACGGGGAGGTGCTACGGAGGATTCCGGTGGGGCGATGGCCCAGATCGTTAGCTTTGTCGAAAGATGGACGGCGGATGGTGGTAGGTACGAGCGGGGATCGTGGCATTTCGGTGGTTGATTTAGATGCTGGCAAGATGGTGCATTTGGATCGGTTCGTCGGATTGAACATCGGGCATATGCAGCTATCAAGCGATGGTGAGCATGTTTATTTTCCTTGGATGGTCTATCGCCGTAATGCGATCAACGAGGGGAATATTCGGCTCGGGTGGGTGATGGCAAGTAGGCTTGGGAGGATAGGTTTTGGAGATGATGCAAGGCGTGAAGCGATATCGCTTGATCCGCCGAGGCAAGCGGTGGCAGACCCACACGGAATATGTTTGACTTCGGATGATTCATCCGTGGTGATTTCCGCATCGGGGACGCATGAGTTGTTGGTGTTTAAATTACCGGGTTTGCCTTTTCAGGATCGAGGCAGCACGGACCACTTACCTTCGGAATTGATGCCTTCGCCACGATCCGAGCGGGACATTAGCGAAGATCGATTTTACCGAATTGAGATCGGTGGGCGTCCGATGGGTATTCGGATGGGTCAGGATAACAGAACGGTCTTTGTTGCGAACTACTTGGATAATTCCGTGCAGATCGTAGACATTCAACAGCGCAAGCTTGTTCGTCGGATTGAGTTAGGGAGCAATCCGGAAGTGACTGAAGTTCGTCGAGGCGAAGCCATATTCTACGATGCGAAACGCAGTTTAGATCAGTGGTATTCGTGTCACAGTTGTCATTACTTGGGCGGTAGTAACTCAGTGAGTATCGATACGATGAACGATGGTTCTGCGTATACCTTTAAAACAGTTTTGCCTCTGTATGAATTAGACCAAAGTGGGCCTTGGACGTGGCATGGCTGGCAGGGGGATTACCTAGATGCGATGAAGCACTCTTTAAGAACGACGATGTTAGGGCCGATTCCAAGCGAGGAAGACGCGCGAGCGGTTGGAGCTTTTCTGGCGGGTTTGAAAGCTCCACCTCGGGTTCCAAAAGTGGATTCGACTCTTGATCGCAGTCCACAAGACGAGGCGGCTAGGCGAGGAGAAGCGATATTCAACAGTTCCAAGGGTGGATGCGTCGAGTGTCATAGCGGAAGTGGAATGCAGGATGCAAAGATTCACGATTTGGGATTAGGTGCTAGCGGTGACGAGTATGCGGGATTCAATACGCCATCACTGCGGGGAGTGTCTCGAAAGGTTCTGTTTTTGCATGATGGCCGTTACGATACGTTAGAGGAAGTGCTTCGTGGGGATCATGCACCGCATCGTGTCCGAGGTGATGAATTAAGCGAAGAGGAATTCGAAGACTTACTCGCTTATCTTAGGACGCTTTAAGATTTGCAGTTCTCAAAAAATAACAGT